>Ga0065711_1000232_pt1 | contig 80368 bp, 61 predicted proteins | sample Hoacrofraction12_FD_59098 | JGI IMG/M metagenome (GOLD analysis project Ga0065711, IMG submission 59098) | Hoatzin crop microbial communities from Cojedes, Venezuela - Epithelial fraction 12 v2 (version 2) | ecosystem: Host-associated > Birds > Digestive system > Esophagus > Crop | place...
CGGGCGATGGCGGCGGCGGGGGTGGCCTGGAGCGGGGAGGCCGCGGCTGCCGGCGGAGGGCGGCCCCCTCTGCCCCGGGAGATGGGGCTCGGGCGGGCCCGGGCCGAGCCGGGTTTCCAGGGTCGGGCTGGGGAGCAGCGGCAGCAGCGGAGCAGCGGGAGCAATGCCGGGGGATGCGGGCTCCCCCAGGCCGGGGCTGCAGCTCGTCCCCCGCAGCCCTGGGACGGGCGGCCGCGGCTGGACGGCCCCGAGGGACTGGAGAGAGTGGCTGAGCTGCCATCGTCCCGACGCGTCCACCCGGAGAAGCAGACACGGCTCGACCATGGCGAGGCGCCCGGTTTTTAAGCCCCGGGAGCTGCAGGAGCCCTCGCCCAGGGGACGTGGCGGGGGCTGAGCGAGCCACGGGCCCTGGCCCGGCGCAGGGTGGGCTGCCCAGCGTGGCACCGGAGCGGGCAACGCGCTCCTCCGGCAACGCCGGGGCTCTGCCGCCGCAGAAAGCTGCGCGCGGAATCATTTACTCTGCTCTAAATCAAGGTTGCGGTGGCTTGCGATAACCTGGCTAGCTATCTTCCCAGTTCCCCCAGCTGTAAGCCACAATCTTATCTGCGCTAACCAAACTTTTCCAAGCAAGGGTTATTTTACGCGAGTGAAGAGATTGTCAAGCATTTTTCTGTAAGATGAACGTGGGGTTGCCTTGTACGCTACAAATCATGGCATGAATTAGGAGAATCTTGAGATCGATTCAAGCTTCTGTTTTCTAATCTAAGATCTTCTTTACAATGGGATTTTGAACAGTTCCAGCCCTCAACAAAAGCAATTAGTATAGGCACACCAAAGCAAACCGCGGGTTGAGACAAGCTCTGTCCAGCATCAGCATCTTGCATGGTAGGACTGAGGCAGATGGGATCTGCTGCCTGCTGTGCCTTACAAGCCACCTCCCCAGCTGACCGTGCCACCTCCACCACGGCAGCAGAAGGAAGCGCGGGTGTCATGGCTTGGCTGGCAGTCGGGCTAAATCTGGCTTTTCATGGCCCTCAGTCCCTTTTACTAACTCTCCTCCGTGCTGGGAGTGAGCAAACAGCGAGGTGGTACCAGCTCTGTAAAGTGCCGCAGCAGGATTTGCTTGCCCCGCAGTTTCTCTAGTTTTGGGGTGGAATAAGCTCTTCTGGTACAAATTGCAGGTTTTGGTCTCCAGCAGGGGCTTGCTGCAAGGATGGCTGGGGCTGGGCCAGAGGACCACTGCAGGCAGTCGGTTGCTCAGCTTTGCTGTAAGGGGAGGGCAGAGCTTCTTGCTGGAAAGGAGAGCTCCTGAAATGCAGAGCCAAGCTAGTTTCCCGAGAAATACTTCCATTAATCTCAGTGAGGTATCACTGTTAATAGGTTGGTACAATCTGTCATCCGATTTAGCAGTGTCACTGCTAATAAAGTTTCATATTGCTTATGTTATCTGTTAATCCAAACGGAAAAAAGTTTGAGGACACCGCTGAAGAGCCCAGGCAGGCACACGTGGCTGCATTTGAACAGCTGAAGCTTCACTGGTATCCCAACAGCATGGCTTTGTTTGGAGGTAGGACTTGTGGTAGCGCATCTACCTTCCTGCTCAATACCACGCGCCCCTCCTTGCATTCCTCTGCCCCAATAATTCGCTCTTTCAGGCTGTAAAGGTGTTCAGGAATGTGTGACATTATGGACACCATGACTGGAAGGCTGGCTGCTTTGTGCTTCTGGTAAAAAAGCTGGCCTGACTGACTCCCGTAAAATGAATCTGCTGAGACCTTCAAAGGTGCCCACAGAGGTGCTGCATTTTGTCTCCATCTTCTCTCGCCCCCTCTGCTCCTCTTCAGCTGTTTTTCTGTCTCTTCCCGAACAACTCTCATTTTCATTTCCTTCCCTGCCGCCTCTGACATTTAATATAGACTCTACCGGCAGATGTGTCACAGACAGTTTTTCTCCTCACAGTTTTCAAAGCCTGTTTTTCCACCTTTGTTCTGTCGTCACAGATCTCACAAATTGTGAGATCTGTAAAACAACAATTGGTGTAGCTTCCTGTTGCTGGAGCAAAGATTTACAGATTCAAGATCAAGTTTGAAAAATGTCACTGTTTCAAACTTTTTTATTTTGAATGACAACGAGAACATTCAGATCATGAAGCTTGACCGAGAGGCGCCAGGTTAAGAAGACCACCAACCGTCGTGACAGCGGTGATGAGACTGGAAGATTTTGAAACCGAACGTCTGTGTCTCTTAAGGACACCACTAAACTACTCAGCACAGATATAGTTACAGTGGTCCTGACCAATCACATGTTTTTAGTACCAGTGACTCTTGTTGAACTCATCTCTGTAATTGCTTTTTATGATCTAATGAATCAGAATGCCTTAAAAAAATAATCACAACAAAAGAAACCCCTTATTATGGACCAAGTAACCATTAAGTCTAAATCCTAAAAACTGGCATTAAGCATTGGCATTAAGCGTACAAAATTAAGGAAGTAAAAACCTTATTAGTTTGATTACTCTTATTTCAAAGTCTGAAAGAAGAAAACCTTCAACTATCCAATGTCCATTTGATTATTCTTAAGACTAGAAATATGTCATAGTGAGCTCAGCCAGAAACGTGTTTTAACAGATGAGTCAGGGTTGCAAGAAGATGGAAGAACTTTCCCGACTGAATGCATCCCTGCTGTGGGGCACCGTCACGTAGTGCAGTTGGAAGAAGGAGCAATGTATTGAAAATGAACAGCCAAGGGCTCGTTAATAAGAAATTGAACCTACCATTTTTTAATTGGGCAAAGAGAATTTAGTTCTGATCAGGGCTGTGAGGTATTTGTAAAATGGATTGTCCAAAGTGAAATAGGCAATCCCAGTCTGACACCTAATAGACACCCATTTGACACCTAATAGAAGGTGTTTGAGTAGCAAATCTCTTGCTAATTGCAATTCTTGACAGTCTCAGCAGTGAAGTCAATGAGTGTGTGAGCTATGTGGTTTGCCCTTAGTATTTCTAGGTCAAATTTTACCCATGCAGAATCTCCTGCCGGTCCTTCGTGGGCACTATCCACTTGTCTAGGAATGGAGGAGTTTGTACTCCTGGAATATTTATGAGCATTAAACAGACACATACAGGCATACGTAATTTCTGAATCAGTCATCAAATGGTTTTATAGGATTATGCAAATAGGGACACAAAAGTGGGGTCTGTAGTTTTCACTGCATTGCAAAATTGTCTGGGGTTGCACAAATCTATCACACGAATAGGCAGGACTTGCTGAAAGCTTCCTTTTCCCCACCCAAGATGAAGATTTAAGTGCCACCTGAGATGTCAGTGCTGAATGGAATTCTATCAGGAGGCTACATTAGTAAAACTAAACATCTCCCACAGAAGCTGAGTTTCTTCTATCCGTTTAGGCACATACAAGCTCTTATTATAAGCCTGCACAAGAACGCATTTCCTGATGTGTTAAACAGATAACAGAGACGCAAACACTCGCAAGCAGCCCCGCGGTTGCCCAAGCGGATGTAGCGGTGACAAGCCATTGCCAACATTCCCAGGTACTCACTTTGCAGGGTGGGCAGTGGTGACAGGCTGGCTCTGGAGGCAGCAGCCAGCGTGCTGCGGCTCGGGAAGGTCTCAGCCAATTTCATGGAGCAGCACGGGGCCCTTCATGAGGCACGGAAACGAGTTTGACAGGTGAAACTCCTCTCCACTCCCAGTCTACACCAGAGAATAAATCAGGCTTTTCTGGTAAATAAGGGCAGAGAAAAATACCCTTCTGTCTTCTTGTGACTTTGTAACAAACAGGATATGAGGCTCTAGCCTTCCGCTCTTAGGGGTGTAGATGATAATGGAGGAAGGTGATGGTTTCGCTAAGGTTTGACTTAGAAGTTTTAGAGGTAAAGCTCTTTCCCTTTCTGAGGTTTAGAGAACAAATTCTGAAATAAGCGTGGTTGTACCCGAGTGCCTGCTTCAGACATGTGTGTGGCTATCGTAGAAATACATTCTGAAAATTACCTTCTTGTAAAACACAACTTACTGATGCAGTTTTGGAAGGAAATTCTATTTCTTCTTAAGTTTCCAATACAAAAATCAGTTTTGCAGTAATGTGGATGCTAAGACCAGGACAGCAATAGGTCTCAGGTGAGCCCAAGATAAAGCGTTGTGTGCTCCACTTTGGGCACAAGCTCATGCTGAAGTGCGAGCTGTGGGGTGCCCTGGAGTGCTGGGGGGAAAGCCTGGGGCTGCGCTCCCCCATAGTGTGTCCTCAGACACATCTCTGCCGTACAGATCAAGTGGGAAAATCAACCCGGAGCCCTTCCAAGAAGGGCTTAGACTTTTTTAGGACATCTGAGGACACACAGCAGCAGAGCTACCCTGTAAAAAGTTATGCTCTAGGTCTGAACCAGGACAAGAGTCCGGCAGGCAGCGTGGATGTAGCTCTTTCTTTTTTTTTCCTCGCTGCAAACTGACCCAGATTTCTGCTTTGTCTAACAGTCTCTTCTGAGCATAGTGTGAAGGAGAAGCATCTCTTTCTGAAATGCATGTCAATGGTCTTGTGAAATGAGCACGTCTCCCTCCCGCAGCCTTCGCCCAAGCTAATTAATAAGGTTATCCCACTGAAGGCAGGTTTATAAATAGCTTTCCAAACACTAATGGAATTAGTTCTGGCCTGGGCAACTTTTCCAGGGTGACACAGGTACCTAAGAAGGGCTGGCTTCTTGGCATGTACAGCCACTTGCAGCAGAAATGTTGAGACATGAACGTTTACCTGGTCTCACAGCGCTCTTGCTGCCAGCATTAAACCTGAAATGGGATTACAGCCTTACCCAGTAACAGAGTAGAGAAGACTTACTGCAAGTAAAACAAGTGATTCTAGAGGGATGTGCCTTGTATTAGATTAGGTAATATGTATTAGGCTAGATAATGAAACTTCAAATTCTGCTGAAGGTTTCTCTTTTGTCAGTATTTCTGAGAAAAGTGTATTATTCATGGCCACAAACCCACAAGATTTTGTGTCAACAATAAACAGTTACCTTGGGGAATAATAGGAAAGTACTTCACATTGATAGGAGTCTTTAATATGAAAGCAATTAATGGGAAATGAGTAGTGTAGCTATAAACTCTCAGAGTGATGTTTTAAAATTATTTGACGATTTAATTCATCTGTGAACTGAGCAATCGAGCCCCTTTGAAAGCAATGGCTGAATTATTAACATTTATAATTTGGTGTGAGCCTGGAATTTTATAACAAAAACCTAAATATGTGATAGAAAAATGTAAGCACTGTTTGTTTAGAAAACTCAAACCAAGATGCAGAGAGAATATATGTTGGCTGTTCACTGATTTAGGGACTTCAACTCAGTGACAGTTAAGCTCCTAGACAAGAGACAGACATGAAATTATAACTTGATTATCTGACTAATGAAGTTTAATTGCATCTTCAGGAAAACAAAAGAGAAACATTATTTTGCAGTCGTTTGGTCTGTGTACCAAACAATAGTCCTGCCATGTATTGCATTTCCAGTAATAAACAAAATTACATAGATTTCAAAATGGATATTGGGAAAACCAAATAAGATCAAATTTGCTATTGATCTATCTTTTCAAACTAAGGAAACTATGAAAAGGTCTTTTTCTGAAAATTGCTAAGGTCCCATGGCACGCTTGATCCTAAAAGCACGTCTTCTAATCTACCGGCTGTTGAGACTGTTTCAAAAACACAGAGATTTTCCTCCTGGTTTGGTTAGCAAACGTGGGTTGGGCTGGCTTCACGATGTACCTCAAATGTATTTCAATCAGTAACATTTTCTAGAGGGATCAGGGTGATTTATTTGTTACAAAGAGAACTTTCTGCTGTTGTTAATAATCAAATTCTTCTTTGTTATGTGTTACAGATTCAACCTTGTCCTGAAATGAAGAAGCTGGCACAAGGGCGGGAGGTGCTTTGTGTGGCTGAGACACGCTCGCAGCTTTGGAGAAGGAGGAGAGAGCAGCAGCGCTCTCAGTCGCCGTGCTGGCCTTGGACCGGCTGCACTGATTCGGAGTCATGAGGTGAATTCAGGCCGTTAATGACTGCAGAAAACTTTCACTTCAAACAATGCAGAAATATCCTACTTTCAGATATTGATTCTGTAGTATTTCCTTTGGGAAGCTTTATTCATAAAGGTATCAAAATTCAAGGCTTGTTTAGAAATATTAAAGGTCAGGTGGTTTTTTGCTTTTAATAGTTGCAACCATAAAAAAGGTGATCGAGGATTTTAACCTGCTGGTTATGGTTGGGTGGCCCATAGCCTATGGAATAGCTGTCAGTTCCTCCAGCAGAAATTGGTATATAATTTAAGCTAACAGGCAAATAGGAGTTTATTAAAAGCCAATATAAAGGTAAAATTCACTCATAAAGAGAATTTTGTACAAACGGCCAAATCAGGACAACCTGACTCAGAAGCTCAGCAGCTGCCGTTGTCTTCAGTTTCAGTTTGGACCATAGTAGCCAGAACCCCTGAAAAATCACAGTGCAGTTTCTTAAACCAGAAGGATCACAGAATCATGAGATTCTATGTTGTAGCCTGCCTTTAGGAAGTCTGCAATAGAGAATAAAGAATTACTCTAACTGTATTACAGCAAGGTATACTTTCAGTGTCAGTAGATCCTAGGTGATCGAGTCTCCCAACTGATCCTCCAGCTGATGCAGAGGAAAGCATCCCCACCAGCTGCACCCACTCATGGAAAGAAAAAAGAGCATTAATTGCCCTCTCACAGATGCTGGATTTTGGCACCCACACTAAGCCTCCAAAAGTGGAAGCTTTTGAAGATTTTTTTAGCAATGTGTTACCCATGCAGAACGAATTATTTCTCTTGGGCCCCAATATTTTATGTGTCCACACATTTTTGCCTTTTCAAAAGTAAATGAAAAACGCTCACACTTACACCAAAGCTAGAATAAATCTGTTCTGTTTAACTCCCTTTCCGCAAGCAAAGCAGACCATCTTTAACTGATGTTTGTGACACTAAGATGCAAAAACTTTTACTTTCCTTTTTTCTGCCCAGCACTGGGTTTTGGCTCTGTGAATGTGTCTGCTGTCCATAATCAGTCTTAATACCTCATTTTTGACATCACAATCAATGAAAAAAAAATAAGCTGTTACTTAATGGGTCTGACATAAAATCCATTAAAGTGAATGGAAAGACTCTCATTGTTTCCTACCAGCTCTAGGTCAAGCCTAAAGTGAACGGAGGGAGTGGAATTTAGCCCGTCATTTGTCATCTGAGAGGAAATGATTTCCACATCCCGTTTGGACCGCTTAGAGATTTTAAACCTATTTAGCAAAAGAAAACAAATTGATTTCTTGTCAGTGGTTAAATGGTTGCAATTTTTCTCTGATTGGATAGTGTCTCAGTTTGAGATTTTTACGTGAAGTTTGCTTGAATTGTATTATTTTTTTAAGATTGTATTTTAGCTTAAAATGGTACTTAGTTTTCTCAATAGTTTAGAAATAAACAAATACGGGGAGAAAGATGGAGATGAGTGGAAGTCAGATGAATTGAAGAGGTGCCTGACTGCCCTGCACAGGTCATGAAACACCGGCTTGCACGGGGCTCGGCCTCTCTGGGCGGGCTGCCCAGAGCCCGGGAGCCAGCCAGGCCGTGAGCTCCCTTTGTCCTTCCCGCCAGCAACGCGTGGGGCTTTCTGACAAAGCAGCCCACTGACGGCTTGTTTGTTTCATTTTATTTAGGTTCCTGAAATACATTTGGAAAGGGAGAAAACAGCTATACTCCAATGCACAGCATTATCTCAGGTCTTCTAGGGTTTGTAAGCAGACTTAGTAAATTATGAATCCATTTTTCTCTATTGCTTGCAAATGTTTACAAATATATCTCAGAAGCAAAATGAATATGTTCTTTGCTAGAGCCCAATAAGCATCAGACACGCTGTCCCTACCGTATCTCCCAATCTAAGTAACGCTCGTTAGCCTTGGAAAGAGGGAGTGGAGGGGCTGTCAGGGACACGAAGAGCAGGGTGAACTTGCAATTCCCCTGATATGCTGAGAGACTTTTTTTTCCGAGTTTCTGCAGAAATAACTTATGGTATTCAAGGACAAAAATCTAAACGCTCTTTCTCTTGGGTGTGGTAGGTTACAAAGAGTAAAGGGAGTTTGGTTTCCCAACGTCCCTTCTGGACGACAGGGAACTCTTGGTATGTACCATTGAATTACTGGTGGCCAGGCCAAGTTGCTGAGAGGCTAGAGGGCTTGCAAGAGACAGAGGCATCAAGAGGTTTGATTCCAGCGCAAATTTGTCTACTCGGCTGGAAAACAGAGTGATTGCAAAATGAATGTTGCTGCTATTAGCAACCTTTGTGAGCCGTTGCCTCCAGCATCCAGTTAATTTTCACCCCGCCCTTGAGACAGAGTTATAAATTGTGTTATCTTGGTGGAAGGGATAAGTTTTCAGACAGACTCTGACCTGACTTCTCTTTCTGTTGTGGTGGATGAAAGTCTACAGCGTTCCAGTGATGTAACTGGGTGACTGGGCTTATACCGACGAGACTCTGACCCATCGCTTAGCTGCTGGAAGGCCTAAAGGGAAAAAAAACCCTAGTAATTGTGAGGTTTTAGGAGCCAGTTGGACAGTGAGGGGATAAAAAACAACCCAGAGGGGCACAGGGGTCCCTCAAGCTGTTTTTCAAAATTGGACCCTCAGACAGCAAATTTCCATCCCCCGGGTTCCTGGCTCTTGAGGCTCAATAGCAATATTTACAAGGAGACAATAAGTTAGTTTAACAAAATCAAGATATAAACAGACAATGTCCCTGATGAAGAGCTAAAATAGAGGTGTCTGTGTGAACAGAGCACGGCTTTTCAGAAACTGCACCTTCCCCGGGGCTGTCACATCTGAGCTGCTTCTGGTTACCCAAAGAGAGGAGTGGGAATCCTCACTAGGGCTTACCTTGTTCTGCTGCACTGGACGCTACAGCCTGCTTATCTGTAGCTCTGGATGCAAAATTGCAAGGCCACATTTTTGGGAACGGAACCCAGCGCCTTGGAGGAAGGCCACGCTTTCAAAATCTCTTTCCTCAGTAGCTTCCCCGGTGCTGGCAGCAGATCAAAGCCCGGGAATTCCTGCGCTGTGCTTGGACCATTCCTCCTGGCTGAGGTCACACCACTCTCCTCCTTTCTGTTTGGTTTTAGCAGGATCAATTTTACAAATTACAGGGCAAGATCCAGCCACAGCATGAGAGTGAGGACGGGAAGGCACGCCGCTGCTCACCCGGTGTGCGGCCCACAGTCCGTGTCACCCAGCCGACCACCCCAGGGGCATCTGCCCCTCTGCCCCTGCCCTCGGCTGGCCCCTCGCCTGGCAGCTGCGCCGGCGCTGCTCTCATCGGCTGTGCACGGCTCACTCCAAACAGCCCTGCGTCAAATAGAAATAGGAATGTCGGTTTCTGAATTACTACCAGTTCTTCATAATTGCACTGGAGTCTTGTAATAGTATTTTACTTAAATATTAGCTTTTTTAATTGTAGGAAAGAACCCCAAAGCTATGAGCTCCCTTCGTGCTGGGAAATCCTCTGTGGAGGGTTCAGTGAAAATGACAAAAGTTTTAATCAGAATTTTCTACTGGCACATTTCAGTTTTTTAGTGGAAATCCAAATTCCCACATTTTGACAGTAAGCCAAAATGAACCAATGATAACTGTTTAAAAGGTCTTTTGTGCCCTCCAAGACTAAAAGGAGGGAATCTCCTTTGAGGGAAGATGCCCCTCAGCAGAGGACAGCAGATACTCTGCAGGAGCTCGTCTCTGCTCTTGCTCTAGAGTTCTGGGGAGCAGAGGCCCAACCTTTGGACGTTTACACTGATCCCATCCGAGCCGAGGGGTACGCTGTGCCCCCATCTGCATGCCTGCAGTGTAGGTTAGTGGGAATGGTCTTCACGCTACAGGCTGTGCAGTAAGCATTAGTGCTGCCTTAGTCATCAATATATTGCTATTTGAAGATGACTGATACTTTTAAATCTCTAGATTATTCATATTAAAAGAATGTTTCTTTTCCATTTGAAATTCTATGCTGTCATGCAGACATCTCCATAATTAAATGTGTGCTTGACTCTTTCTGTCTCCAGTTAAGAAGACATTAATAGGGAACTTACTGAAAACAACTGCCAGAAATGTTCCTGTACTTAAACTTCAAAAATATTAGTATCAAATTACAGTGATGATATAAGTCCAATATGAAATCACGAAAGGAAATTAAGGCTAAATGGTTTTGGGTTTAGAATCATCCACAATAGTTTACTCAAACTGTTATTTGTATTACAGTTTTCCTACAGGCACAGCAGAGACCTGTGCTCCACCACGCAAGAGGTGGTTTAGAAATAAACATTTTAAAGTACAAAATCTCCCCACCTACAGCATGAAAGAATAGTATTGAAGTTGCAAAACCAAAGGCCTTAACATTAGGGAGAACTGGAATTAAAGTCAGCTCTAGCTTGTCTTTCTGCATATGTCTAATATGGCACAGTATTTAATGCCATGATCAAATGGTATTTTGCCTGTAGGAAAAATTGCACACTGGGTGCTATGTACACACAGTATGCTCACTTTGGGAGCAGCTATTCAGTATTTCATCTTCGCTTTACTTTTCAGTGTGTGCCCTAAGGTTTAATCCAAACTGGGAGGGAAAGGTTTCATAAACTGTGGTCTTGATAATCAGATCTGACCCCGAGTCATTTGCAGAGCAGTCCTAATCTAACTTGTGCGCTGAATCTGCATGCTAAAATTTTTCCTGTGAATTTTTTTGTCTTGAGAAGGTTTTTTTTCCCTGTAGCAAGAACAGTACCTTTTGATGCAGTTACTGCAGGAGAGACCTTCCTGGGGCAGGCAGGTCTCAGTGGGTAAATAACCACCCGCACAGGGTATGCCGTTGCTTGGATGCTCCTGGCTAGATCCTGCGTTCATGGGGTGCAGATGGCTGCTTGCGATACCTAGATAGAGCTGGAATTGTACTAGTGACTGAGGATCCCAGAGGTGCCCTTTTTACAGCTGCTTGCCAGACCAGAGCTCTTCCCTGTGCAGGAGGATTTCCATCGCTGCAGCATCGCTCTGTCGTGACTCTTGTCCCTATTCCGTGCTCTGGAGTGGGGGCTGAGCCACGCATTACACAACCTACAAAATGAGCTGGAGGTCCGTAACAAATCCAAAATTGGCTAAAGTCTTATGTAACAAGTGACTGGGACCTTAAATGGAGATGTTGTTTGTACTCATCCCTGTGCTGCTAAGGAGCAGAGAACAAATATTTGTACAACTGCCTTTACAAATCCAGTTCACATAAACCCCCTCCCCTCCCTGCAATAAAAAGCTGCCCAAAACGTTAGCTGTCCCTTAAACTTTGCTGCAGGTGATAATCGTGCCTGCCTCCGAAAGCAGTCCTGCACTCAGCACCAACCATGGCATGACGGGAATGAACCAGCCATTCTGCTCGGCTTCAAGGGCAGATCCTCAGCCGGTCTCGAGAGCTGTGACTCCAGTGCAGCCGGGGCTGCTCGCTGGAACTTTATTCTGGCTGATCAGCTTCACAGCCTTACATCCCAAATCCTGCTTTTTATACTGAAATGTAAAAACACAAACCAGGCAGCTCAGAGTTTCTGTTTTGGTCACAATTTACACACTGCAGCTAGGGTTTGGTGTAGGAGGAACGGAGAGCAGCATCACAAAGACAACAGCTCTGCTCATCGGCACTTCAGTCTTAGCACCCATGAAGGACCGACCAGCCTGCGTGGGACTGCATCCCAGTCATCTGCTACTGGTTTTGATGCTTTGTGAGGATGGGACCCCAGCAGGGATGCCCACTCTGGCCCCCCCCAACACACACTGTGCACCCAGCTGCCAAAAAAGGGCTGGTTGCAGCATGGGCTGTGGTGTCTACGCCAACGGGAAATTTTTGCATGCTGCAGAAAGTTCCCAGCTTGGAGGGGAATAGGGTGATGCCCATCCTTCCTCCGATGTTTACACAGAGGAGGTGGTGAAGTGGTTCTTTTTTGTTGTCAAAAACGGACATGATAGCAGGGGACATAGCCCGAGCTTGAGCTAAGCACGTGGGAATGTGGGCAGCCACGCTGCATGCCTGCCCTGGGGAGCTCTGCCAGCTCACCTCCAGCCCTGACCTCACGTAGCCCCTGTTATTCCAGCTCCTGAGGCCAGCTCCGAGCAGCAGATTTGTCCTCGGCACAGGAGAATGGTTTGTTGTGACGGCAGGATAATTGTGCCTCAGCTCCATAGCTGTAAAATCTCTGGGGAGACGAGGCGTGTATAATTTTTACTGCGCCACAGCTAGGTGAGCATAACACAATATTCCTACTTGGGGGTGGCCATGCTTAGCTACCTGACTGTAAAAACTGCAGCTGCTTTCGTCATTTTATAGTGGTGAAGCTGGTGTATATTAAATATCCCACTTGGGAAAACAACACCCAGCTCCCCAGAGAGGCCACAGTCAGAAGCTGTCAGCTACAGTGAACTTTTTTTGACATGATCAAGGAAATTACAATCACTTTTCTTATGCTGGGACCTCAGACAGCATTAAATAAGTCAGCCCTGTCTTCTGTTGCTTGACAGGTGAGATAGTGAAGCTCTTTTTTGTTATACAAAGTGGGCTAAAACCAGCATGGGCTAAAACCAGCATAGGCTAAAGCCATCCTTAATCGAAGAACCCCTTGGCTAATGGCAGGTCCTGCTCTGTGCAGAGCAATCCCGTCCTGGTGCAGCTTCACTGCAAGACTCCTGCCCTGATCTAAGGCATAAAGGAATCTTATATACGCACATACATCCCATCAGCTAGCAACGTCCACGTTTACATACAGCTGCTCCATCAGCAGCAAAGGAAAGGTTTACTGACACTTCTCCCATATTTCAGTATGATTTATTTTTCGTTCACTTCACCATCTGTTTGTGCTAATAAACTTTGCAAATATAATATGGAGCCACACTGTTTTGCATGTGTATTTGACATTGATGGAATAAATTATGTCTCCTACAGATTCTCAATTATATATTGGCTTCCGTTATGTGCTGCACAACATTGATGTGAGAAGGAAATATTTGCCATTACAGCCCTTTGCAAACATAGTTCTCTCCCAAGCTTCCCATCTTGCTACTAAATAAATATGTATGCAAGATAGTGTGTGTGTGTATTACTGCAAAAGACTATTATTTACACAACATCCAAACTTCTAAGAATTCTAATGTAGAGTTCACATAGCAAACATTTTCTAAGACGCGGAGCTGCAGTGCACCTTCTGTACAGCTGTGCTCACACCACCTCCAGGACCAGCAACCCAAAACATACAGTAGAGACCAAACCTGCCTTCTTCCCACTGAAACTTAAGCATCCAAATGAAGTGCCTCACCATCTTCAGCTTTCTCTCGGAAGAGACAAAACCCGACCAAGATCTGAATTTCTTCTGGAGATGCTCATCCCTCTCCCCTGACTGTGAAAGCAGACTGGATTTCTAATCAGGCACTCAGGTTGTTAAGAGAGGAGCAGTGCTTCCATAGCCATGAGTTTGGCCTTGTAATCTACGCTTGAACCCATAACACAAGTTCTGGAAGAAAACATCTCACCCAACAAAAAAGGTAAAACAAGGAAAACGTTCAGTACCCTGAAAGGCAGTAAGACGCCTGGCCAGTTCTGAAGGCATCCTCCTACAAAGGCAGCAGCCGCCTGGCCACAGAGCAGAAGTCACGTCCCAGACAGCGTAGCACAGGACTGCGGACCGGCAGCAATTCCAGGTGCTGGGGTCTGTCTCCACCACCACACGTGGTTCATCCCTGCCTGTAGGCACACATCAAAGTCTCTGTGGCCAAGGAGTGAACCCACAGGGAGGTTAATTGAGCAGCTCCGGGGACCCCCCATCCACCTTTGGGAAAGAGGAAAGCCATGAAATCAGCAGCTCCTGACCTTGTTCTGCTCTTACTGCCATTTCCATTTAGTGTGTTTTCTTCCATTTTGCTTGTATGATTGTGTTGTCAGTTTGGACTCAGCTCCTGGAAGCCTTGCAAAGATCTATCTGTATTGCAAAGATGTATGCGACCCATGGTTTGCCATCTAGAGCTGACTGCAGAAGCGATAGAGAGGAGAGCAAAGACTGGGGTGATTCATACCAGCTGAAGAGTTGGTCTATATGTTGCAACATAACTCACGCAAAGTAAACACGGCCTTGCATCATAAACCATAGGCTGGAGCCAAGAAATAGTGCAGCTGGAGGAGTCACAGAATAAGGAGAGCACAAGCCTGTTCAGGTAAGAGCGCGCTGTATCTACAGACGTGTTCTGACATATTCACAAGAGGAGGCTAGGTATTTTTGAAGCTGATTTTTTTTCTGGCAACTCCCCAATCCTCTGAGCTCATTAAAACGAAGACACTCTAATTTCCAGGAGTGGCCAAGAGAGAAAGGTCGAGGAAGGACTCTTTGTAATGTCAATTCTCGAGTTCCGGTGAGAAGAACAGCAGGGTTTTCATGAAGCCACTGTCAAATGATAAATTACCGCACCGTCAGAAGAAAGTAGAACTGCTATTACCTTATGCACAAAATGTAGTGAAAGAAAAGACCTGGTGATTTACAGCTCGTGTATAAGTCTGCCTTCTGTGATGCACAGGTCACTGTACAGGTCTGCCAGAAATGAGACCTCTGGTCAACAAAAGTCTTGTTACTGGCAGCTGGCCCTGGCTGGGTAAGGAGCAGCCGGCGCTGCTGTATTGGCAGCGTTACACATCCCCTCTGCACGGCAGGTTTTGGGGGGTTATATCCATAGGACCCCAGTTCTGAAGGTGCAAAGCTACTCAGAGAATGAGCTGCTTTGCTGGATACCGAAGTCTTCAAAAGAAGCAAAGAAGCTGTTTTTGTTATTGCACCAAACCTTAAAGAGTGCAAGAAAGCCCTGGCAACCCCATAAAATCTCTGCTGAGCAGGACACTTGGTCTTTTAGGGAGGGACTCGAGTTTTAAGTGCAGAGCTGTTGCTTGCCACTTTGTGTTTCAGGACAGACGTCAGATGAAGAGTCTGACTAGACAAATTATTTTAGTTCAAATTGAAACAAATGTTATTTCATTCATCCTATCTCCACTTGACAAATGCTTTCTGCCCACTATGAAGCATCCTGCCTGGTGACTAAGAAAAAACATTGCTTGAGGCCCTGGAAAGGAAAAGAAAGTGAAGTGCTGCGTCTCCCAGGTGCACACTCTAATGACAAGGTTTTAGGGTGTTCACAACTGTAACTGCCTTTGCTTCTCAGGAAAGCTTTCCTCAAATCCATGGGTTGGTCTGAGGACCAAGTCGCTGTCTTTTAAACAGTTAATTAGCTGGAGCAATTAGTGGTCATATTGTTGTACAAAGAGCAACAAAGGGAGTGTGAAAACTGACAGCTGAAGAGCTGCTGGACCTGAAACCAGAGACGGATGGCAGAAACACTCAGGCAGCACGCCCAGCAGCCAAATCGTGTCTGGACGCAGGCTCTGAAGCATGGCAGCCAACCACTGATCGTGGCTGTACCCGTGCGAATGTGGACCTTCTCTCCCGCATTGCACTTGCACTCATGCCACTCCGGGGTATTTCCACCGAAATCCCCTTGAATGACCTCGAGTAACCTCTTGCCCACAGCAGGGAAAGGGAGAGCAGAGCACAGCCCACCAGCTTCGGAGCCCATCCAGGTGCATGCCCCAGTCCCAAGCAGCATCAGCTGCCCCCTGCAAATCCAAAAACTGGAAAGACCAATGATTTGTGGGGAGACACAAACTGCACAGGGTGAGCTGTGCCTATATCTCAGAACGCGCTTTTTGGAACGATGATGCTGAGGACAGTAGTTGCTTTATGCAGTTGACTCAAATCATCTGCCCTGTCCCAGGAGCTTCTGGAGAAGAGAAAGAGGGTGATCTGAGGCGAGATGAAGAATGGGAATCAAGCTGGGGTGACTTCTCTATAGAATTCAAGATACTGTGATAAGTTAAAACAGAAGCACCTGCAATCTTTATACAACAGCCTGTAATTATGTGCACAAAGGCACATGTCTCTGAGTGTGTAGGTGTGTGCATGTATTATACATTAATACGGGTATAACAAGCAAAGAAGCTGGTATAGTTCCTCTTCTTTCTATATTATCTTTTATTAGGAGACATGCATTATGACTGTTTCAATTTTTTAAATCCGTGGCAAAATATTAAAGCATTTTCTGACTTTGCCACATGCCCCTTGCAGGATGCTGTGCCATGCTAGCAGCGAGGGCTGTACCTACAAACCTATTTCTCTCTCAGAAGTGTGGCAGCCTTGCCCTGCTCCAGTCACCTTGGGCACTTGCTGTCCCCACCCTAGGTTAAAGTCACGATCAGTCATGCGGCAAATTTTAAGCCCAAAGTGCCCCTTTGAACTCACAGCTTATCTGAGCCACCATTGCCTTCTGGTGGGTTACCCTGTGAGTTCAAGACAGACGTGATCTGGCTGACAGAGCTGGTGCCCTGTTGGAGCAGAGCTAATCTGACGGGGTAGCACTTCAATCAAACGAGAGCGGTAAAATGCTTCTGACCCGAGAGGATGCTGGCGAGCCCTGTACAGAACGGGATGCGGTGACAGGAAGGTGCCCCACACTCGCAGCATCATTGCGCACGGCTCCAAGTCAGAGCCGTGCCGCTGGCAGCACGTGCCCTACCTGGCCCTGCTCCGAACATGCATCGCCACAGTCCTGGGGATGGCGGGCGCTGGTCCTGCGGGGTCTGGCCTCTGAGCGTCTGCAGGTGGCTGCTGAGACCCAGCTTTCGCGCCACCCATCTGCATGGGGTGGGAAGTACCTGGAGATCAAAGGGTGCCCTCTGCATTGCAGAGAGGTGAGAATGCTGCTGTACACCTGCCTGGAAAGCAAGCAAGAGCAAAAACCTGGACCTGGTCCAGCCCAGGTAAGAGCAAGCCTTTGCTAAGTGTAGAAACAAAGAGAGGTGCTTCACCCTTGTGTGATGAGGCCATAGCCTGGCCTTAAGCCGTATTCCTTCATCCTTTTCATCCAGCCTTGCCTTCTGCTCTAAAAAAATGGAAATGATCTGGCTTCTCTACTGTCTGTTCCTCCAGGTTACCCTGTGCACTCCACAGCAGGGCACAGAAAAGCCGTGGTTGCAACCTGCCTCCTCCCAGGCAGCTGTTAAACAAAGCAGGAAACGTCAGCCCTATGGCATGAGCGTGCTTTGAAGCTGTGCCCCGTGGGAGAGGCTCCCGTAACCTTTGGGGGAAGCTTTAACAGGCACCGCTCAGCCCCCCGGCACTGGAAGCTTTCTTTGCCGTCTTGCCGCAAACCCTGCTGCCTGCTCCTCTCAGATCTGTAGGACAGGCTGGGGGATCCTCTCTTCCACCACACACGAACAGAGCAAACAGGCAGCAAAATAAAACCATGCATTCACTTTAAGCAGATGAAGTAGGCAAAGCATATTCTGCTTGCAAAAGGGGAAGAGTGGCGAGTCCATCTGCAGAACTGTTTCCCATTAACCAGCCTGCGATAGTATCTTATGTCCTCTTAACAGCAGTTTATCTGTCATCCCAAGAAGCAGCTGGACTTTCAAAATACTGAGGACACAAACTCACGAGAGGAGGGAGCCCCCAAGATCTGCCACATTGCAAAGCTGGCAAGACAAAGTTAGTTGGAGAGAAAGAAAAAGGGTCCTTTGTTCCTTCAATTCCACAGAAGTAATAAGAGGGCAGCATGTGTCCTCCCAGGCCAAATAACCCTGCCAAGACAGTTGCAAAAACCCACGGACTTGACAATGATGAGCCATATCTTCTCCTCCAGTTACAGCTTAAAGATCCCACTTGTCCAAGCAGTTCTCTAACCTCTACCATAATGAATTGGTAAAAACCTCCATCCTCCCAAGGAACTCTTAAACACCAGCACATTTCATAAATACGTGTCCCAAGGACGCGGTGTTAACACTTCACAATTATTTTTTCCATGCCAGAATGAGTTAAGGTAGGAGTCTCTGTCCTGGCTTCAAATTTCCTGGCTTTCCCCTGTCTGCGTCACGACATAATTCTTTCCAGCCAGCCTTTTCCTCAGATGTTCAGAGTTAGCGTTGGGAACCCTGCCAGCTCTCCTTCCCAAAACAAACACAGAGCCTCCTGATGCCAAAGATTTGCCTTCTATTCAATACCCCAGGGACAAAAGACTTAGCTTTACAAGTGCTGCCCCGATTTTCGGTTCTGCAGAGGTATATAAATAAAAACGCAGCTTTACAGAGCCTTGTCTGCAGTAGAAAAGACTTGGTGGCATGTCCCTACAAGTTGTCTCTCTCCATCAACTGTAAATAGAGCTTCAATTAATTCAGGAGGTGATTTGCCAAGTTAGTACACAGTCTCAGCAAGCAAACTAAGACTTATTGTCAAATTACTTTTTCCTGGTGTCATTGTGTCTGTATCAGAGTTTTTGCTAGTAAAAGAAACATCCACCTGTTATTGGTTCCAGTGTAAACCTGGTGTAAAACTAATGCCATGAGAAGCAATATAATACTGTTCCCATCTCAGTAAAAAGCTTCTCTTTTCCCTTCAGTGTCGCTGGGTTCACGCCTTATCTGCCGTTGTAACCTGCGTGCTTTGCCTGGAGGGCTGGGAACTGCAGAGCTGTTGGTGGCTGATGGGGAATGAGTCAATGGAAACATTGCCATGAGCTGTGCAGATGGCAAATCACATCCCTGCACCGCCTGGAGCAGGGAACCAACTGAAATTCAGACAGTCTTTCGACGATTTATGTCAAGTCTGTGCTTAATACGCTCCTGAGAGGGGAAGAACATGCAGAGAACAGGAAAGAAATCATCTGTAATAAGCCCTATTAACAGGCTTCCATCATGTACTCTGTTTTTTGGGGTTTTTTTTTCTGTTGAGGAAGTTAGGTGGTACAGTGGCTATACCCAATGAACATGGCATGTGCAGACATTAAATCAAGTGCTGCTACTCACAGATCTTTTTGCAGTTCACACTTCTCACCTTTATTAGATTTGATGTATGAATGCCTGGTTTCCAGCAATAAACTTGAGGCAACTCACGTTAATCCCTTGAAACTTCAGGGCTCTGTCGTATCATTTGAAGAAGACATATGTGGAAGGACGTGCCCAGCTCCTGCCTCCCCTCCCCTTTCTTGAAAGCTTTAGGCCCAGAACTGGCCTGAATTTGGTGACTGGGCTAAAAAAAAGAATGTGAAAAAATATTACCTGATAAAACTATGTAAAAGTATTGATGAATGAGGCAATATCATTAATATGAATAGAGGTGGATGCTAAGCCTATATTCTCTTCTAATATTAAAGTCAATAGCAGTTAAGTTCAGTGTATTTTTAGGCTAATAAAGAGCTATACTGTGGGCCCAATAAGCTTCAATACCAAAACAGGACAAAATGTGGGTGCTTCAACAGGATGTCCAAGCTTCCTGTGCGCTCAGGAGGAGGCACAAATATATAATCAGAGTAATTCATAATTAACAATATCTCTATAGCACCGCCCATGAAAGGATCTCATGTTCCTTCATAAATATTAATTAAATCAACCCAACACCCCAGTTGCATAACAATTATTACTGCCATTAACAGACGGAGAAACTAGGGCACAGTTTCATTGCTCACAAAGAGCATCTGCTGCAGATCTGGAAAAAGACCGACCCATCCGCAGCCTAGGTTGAGCGATCAGATGCTGGATTCAGATGCCTCGTGACAAGTATCTGCCTTCAAAAACCGCACCTGGATTGTCACGTTAGGGTGGAAACACCTCTTTGAAATGTTAATGTCAAACAGTGTCACTATTAGAGAGGGAAACTAAGCTGCAGCATCTCCAAGGAAACCAGCACATGTGAGAAGGAGGGAGAGAGAAGACCAGTCTAGGAGTTGGAACAGAAGCTAGAGAGGGCAGCCATTCTGATTTTCCAACTTTTTGTATTTCTAGTATGTTTTTCTCTTGTTAAGTTTGATAGCTTTCCCCTGTGAATGTCAGAGCAATTTATTTATAAACAGTTAATGTAGCTTTCTATCACTCAAGCATAGCATGAAGGACCAGATCTCCACCTCAGAGTCCTTCCAGCTGCCCCAGGAGTCCACCCACTTTCCTCCCGGGCAGCAGCAATGACCAGCAGACTCCAGCACATATCCCCCCATCCTTCACACCTTCCTGGTGCACAGATCCTCACTACAGCTCTGGCTGTCACAGCACCCACCAGTGAAATGCAGCTATTTTGGGTGCAGGCTGCAGAAGTCTCTTTAGGACATCAGCAGTACACGCGCATTTGCCTTCAACACCCAGACCCTACGTGATGGGACACTTTCGGCACAGGGAGTCAAGCACTTTGGAGAGTCACAAAGTCATTTGGGCTGGAGCAGGACCAGGAGACACAGGTCAATGCTTTGCCTTATAAAAAGTACAAAAGTAGCTTGAGAGACTTGGGCTTGCAGGTTTTGATCCATCTGAAAGACGGCACACTGGGCTGTAGGGCTCCCCTAAGCACAAAGTAGTATTGGCTTATGGCTGGGATAACAATATTTTCCGTTAAACACCCAATATCAATTCTTAGCTCTTGGCGTTCCCACCAAAGCACCAACATTACGCAAGCTGAATAGCTGATAACACAAGGTGATGTGGTTCTAGACAGTAAAAACTTTTCTTAAGCTCTTCTTACAGCCAAGGGGTTTGACCTGCACAAATTACTGTGCTTCTATACCTAGCACTATCAGAGGGTTAGCATTTGCTCCAGAAGAACAATGTGCTAATAAAAAATGAGAGAAGGTTTATCCCTTTTCAAATTCAAAAATCTTCACTGCATGGGAAGAAATTCTGCCTTGCGAATATGGGTTAGTCTGTCTGGACTAATACTCTGCTCATATGTAGTGGCTTACTAGGGATTTTAAAAAAATCTGAAGGCTTAAACAGTATATTTACAGTGGAGAGGCTCACATGAAAGATGCATTTTCAGTGAATTTAATGACACTTTTGACTTGAAATCATGTTGGTGAAATCTAGAAATCTGGGGGTTTTTTGCCTGTTGTTTCTGTGAAACCCTTTAATAAAAGCTTTACAGAAGCAGTAATATATAACTTTAAAAGGGCTCTGAAGCCAGCTGGAAGAGGACCAGTGCAGACTGAATTCCTGCTTCCTGCAGAACAGCAATAAATCCTCCCACCACCACTCAGTTCCCTTCAAATCACAGAGCTACAGACTGTCAGACTGCCACGATGACCAGAGCCTGCCCAAAGCAAGTGTCTTAAGGCTCTGTGTCCATGGTTTCCTCAGATTTGCTGTGGCTTGTTTGTCAACTTGTCCGCTCCAGCCATTCTTTATTGGATTATATTTCGTTTTCTTTGAACCTGCTGGGTTAATTCATAGAGTGAAATTCAAGTGTGTAGTAACCCCTGAACTGCAGAAACATCTAAGAGAGAAATTTCAGTGCAGAGGGCAGAAGAGCAGAGAAAATTAATGTGGAGCAGAGAGAAATGGAGAGAAGCAGAATGGGAACACAAGCTGCCCAAGGATGCCCCATAAACCAAGGGCAGCACTGGGAACAAAGCATGTTTGCTAGATCCTTATCTTTCCAACTCATACTGCTTCTAAATAAATGTTCACGTAATTTTTATCAACACCTCATCCATTTGCAAATGGCACCTGCTTCAAAACAGTATTTCAATGCTAGGTATCCAGGCCTTAACATACTGCCTGATTCTGTAGGCAAAACGCACGCCTGCATAGGTGCAGTTCAGATTAAGCAAGGCACAAATCCACCATCAGCTAACAGTGATGGAGAAGCCAGATACAGGGTGTGTGCAACGACCGACGTGCGTGCTGTTTTCCTGCAGCCGTAGATGTCGACGGCGTAACATCCCGACGCCTTCCCCACGCTGCCAGCTGGGGACCAGGGCTCGAAGATGCCGCAGATATCTCAGAGGGAATTATCGGTCTCCGCAGAACTCCCCCGCACGGCTCCGTCTGGTATCACCTCCGCAAAGCCTGCTTTCAGGATGCTTTTTATACCATACAGACTCCAGCAAGGGACACCATACAATTTAGGGAAAATAGCAGCACTGCTATGAGAATATTCATGCCCATTTTTTCGCAATGATGGAAAGGACGCGGCAGAGGACTGCAAGCACACAAGGGACTGCAGTGTCAAGGGTGATTTCTTGCAAGCTTGGCCTGGTAAAAGCCCCTTTGCATGCATTAATCCTGCCACAGTCATTAAGTAAAGCACAGTAGCAGAGACTTCCACAAAGCAGTGATTTCACTTGCAGTGACTTGGTACTTGCAGTTCTCTGTATGTACCCATCCCACTGCTTTAATACATTAATATTGTTTTAGTATAGACAAAACTTTAAGAAAGCCATTTTATTCCCATTGGGAAGGCAAAGTTCTCATGTACGTTAGTCTCTAATTTTCTGGAAGAAGATTTTACCAGCTCTTTAGAAATGCTGTCAGGAAGAAAGTAATTTGCTGCTTTTACCTCCACATTTCAGGGCAGAGTCGGCCAACTCTATCACAACTGATAAATGTCCATACAAGTGAATGCTGCGCTCCTAGGAACAGCTCCCCGGCCTGCAGCCTCCCCCAGCGCTGCCTACGGCGTTACAGCCCGACTGCCAAAAGCTTCAGCCAGAAACCTTGACCACGCCAAAATCAACAACTTTGCCATTGAGTTTCAAGGAGCCAAGAGTCTGTGGCTGGCGTACACAGAAGGTTTGCTGTTAGAGAAAACTACGTATCTGGAGAATCTCAGCTACCTAAAAGTTTTTAGTAACCTAGCCTTGCAAGTCTCTATCTCCGCATGTATCACTTACATAAACAAGCATGGTGGCAAAGATACCGCAGACGTGTCATCGTATCATTACATTATTTGCATGACCTTCGTCAAAGAACCACAGAGCTTTTGTGCTGGCATCATGGTATTTTCTATGATATCTCATCATCAACAAAGACAACAGCTGTGCCACACTTGCTGTGATATTTTTGAGCTCTTTTTGAGGCCTTTAGCTTATAGCTCCCAAATTATGGGAAGAATAACAGGAGCTGATGCAGATAATGTTAGATTTACTGGAGATGCAGTAACACCCTTCACGTGGCCCAAGGAGAGACCAGCTGGAACACGATACAGCTGAAGGAAGGCTCGGGGGCCAGAGGCAGGGTCAGACACATGGAGAGGCACATTGAAAGCCGGGACATAGGGTGTGCTTGCTGCAGAGGGTCAGAAATGCCTGTTTCAGTGGGGCGGTTGGCAGCAATGACTCACGCATATCGCATTACTGGTAAATCTACCCCAGTTCACACTTCCCCTTGGGCAGGAGGCATTGTACCCACCTTTCCCAGGAAGCATATTGTATCCTGGCAGGGCATTTGTACGGGGAAAGGGGTACTCTACCCCCTAAGAGCAGACCTCATGTTCTACCTATGGAAAATAAATGCCAAGACAGGCTTGGCTCTGCCCTCTGGGGAGCTTACAGACAGCACGGAAAGTATTAAATTCTGATGGGAGCAGCAGCTGGCTTCTATCAGAAAGGCACCGTCTCTATCCTTTTAAAGGCCTTAGCATTTCTTTTCTCACTGCAGAGATAAACAGCCTACCAAGGTCATCTGCACGCTGCTGACTGAGGAAGATCATGCCGAGGCTGCGGGGCAGTGCAGCTCAGCCCTTCAGGGTGGGATGCTTTGAAAAACACTGTGTTCCTGCAGAAGTAACGGTACCAAGCTTGACTTGAAATTAAACCAAGGCCCTTCTCTAGTGCCTGAGTGGATAACAGCATCACTGCTTCCAACTGCCAGTGGGCTGCAAGGCAGTGGCAGCAGCAGCGTAAATGGAAATTAGTCTCTTTATGGATGGCAGGCAGGACTGCATTCTGTATCCATGCAGAACACAGCTGAACATAAAACAACCCCCTTGGTAATGGCACCGTATCAAATAAATCGGCGTCTCAACTTACCTTGTGAATGCGTTATCCTTTTGCAAACGGAGAGTAAACATAGCAGGCGAGGCAAGCTGACCAGCAGAAACCGGAGCTCTGAGGCAGGGTCCCCTTACACAACAGTAGTCCTTTTCCCTGGCAGGTCAGAGGAGTTTTCGTAGGCAGAGACGAGCCCCTTTGCCCAGCGGGTGCCGGGAGAGCCCTGCTGCATCACCACCAGCCGGATCGGAGGCTGGCTGTCAGCAGGGACCTCGGGAGCATACTCCTTGCTGGGATCCTTCCCCCTGCAGTCATAGAGCACGCAGGAGATCAGGAAGACCAGAAGCAAAATAACATAACTAGCTACTAGAATGACAAGATTCAAGGTAACGGGGTCAATCTCCAAATAAAACTCCATTTGGTCTCATACTATTGAGTGCAAACCTGGAGAATGAAGTTTCATATGCACGAGTGAGCAACTGCTAACTGATCAGAATAGATGTATTGGCTTTGCGGTAAAAATACACTAATCCTAAGGTCTCCTGTAGCAATGGATTTCCCCGAACTGGATGATTAAAGCAGCTCAGTTTAATAACTTAAGCTCTTTCTTTTAATGCCACATTGCCTACAGTAGCAGAAACTAAATTTGAATAGTATATTGACAGGAAAACATCCCCCTTATTCAGGGACTATCACTTTCCTCGACGGGCAGGTAGCAGGGTCTCCTCAAAGGGCATTTTGCAGAACCTCATTGCTACAAGTGGGTTTGGGCTTGTGGTCTGAAAACTGAGCTGTGTAATTAGTAAATGAATACAGAAATAAATTAGGGAGAAAGTCATTTGCAAGCTAACTTTTCTCAAAACCTAATGAGCCTGATTCTGATTTCTGCTAAGACTTTTTCACCCTGCCCTAGTGCTATAGAAAGGCTTTTAAAGTGAATTAAAGACTTTGATTACTCACTTCCATGTCCGGATTACTGGGACAAGTCACACCACTGTCTCATAGGCTGCCCAGCCAGCCATCGCACAAACTGAGCTGTGGGAGCCTGCTTCCCACCAGCTGCTCTGTCCCCTTCGAGTCTCCTGCGCACGAGAGGGTGCAACACAACTGGGGCATTTCCACAGCCTGGGCACCACCAGGTGTTTTTTTTTTCCTATGTGGACCCTCTGCTTGCTAAAATAAGGTGAAGTTTGTGATGTGGCTGTCCCCTGCCTGGGAGTAGTGCCAGGCTGCCCAGTCATAAAATCTGCAAGTACTTCAGATTTATGTTTCTGAAGCTTGTGAGTGAGTAAGGACACACACAGCTGCCACACGTTGCTCACACAGTGCTTGCTTGTTTCCCTAGCAAACTCTGCTGGAGAGACCAGCCCCGCTCAAAAAAATAAAGATGTACCAGTGTATAAGATACCAGGAAGGCAGACGGGAAGGGCAGGAGGTGATGCTGATGAGCACCACAGACCCTATGTCAGCAAGCTTGCTGCTTCTACGCAAAACTCCACGGTTTTGGTCAGCATTACAGCACAGGAGGGTTTTAGGAAGAGATTAGGCTGTCCCAGCTCTTAGCACTGCCAGGGCTGTGGAAAAGGGTTTTACGTGTCAGCAGGAATCTGATCCGGCACATCTGAGCTGTGAGTAAGAAATATGTCATGGGGCCATCCTGCTGCCACAGACCACGATGCATGCCACTCGCTTTAAGGCCAACATCATCTGCGTCCTCCACCATCTGCCCTCCCAGCTCTCTTCAGCTGAGAAGTTTGTGCTGAGTGGTAATCCTGAGTCTGGCGCTGCAAAAGGCACGCTTTGCAGGAGGAGGGAACCCCACAGCACCTGGCATGCACATCTGCATCACCCTCACGCTGTGTCTGCTGCACATCATGGCCCACGTCTGCAGCAGCCCAGGCATTTGGCTGTTCAACGTAGTTTAGATGAGGCTGAGATTTTTCAAGACAGGCTAAGGCTTTTGATGATGCACTCGCCCTCCAAAGCAACAATGATCAGAGCTGGGACTCGGTTTCAGTGCTCGCTGGGAAAACTGAGAGTCTTTTGAAAATCCCTCCAAAATGCCCAAGAAGCACAAGCACCTTTGAAATGCCGTAGGGTTTATGATCTTAAATTTCAATCATGTTCTGCTACAAAAAAATTAACACCAAAGTAGTATAGTTCACATGTGGAGAGGGATACGGGATTTTACATTCAAGTCTTCTAAATCAGTCCTCAAATGTCAGCCTGGATTCTGAAAACTCAGCACTGTGCTTGCAAAACAAAGTTTATGGGATTTTTCTCCCTTGCATTTATTTAGTACCAGCAAGTTTGCCAAACCTGAATTGACTCCTCTGAAATCCTCCACACTAATAGCTTGGTTTCAGATTTCTGTCTAACATTGCAGCTGGGAGATACGTGACATTAAGTGTTTAATTTAGATAGGCATCATGCCAGCTTTTAGGGAGAACTTTTCAAAAGGTAAATTTAGGGACTGGATTACTGCACCACCTTCTGTGTTGCTGCAGACATGCTCTCTTGGAGACAGAAAAGCCTCCACCTTTCTACATCTCCGCAGCTTCTCAAAACACTGCCTTAGAGTGAAAATATACTTTCAAAACACCTCCCCAAGGCTGTACCCAGGGCCTGGTTTGCAGCAAGGAAGTCTTGGATTTATGCTTTTGTTGTATGCTCCCGAGCCCCATCCTTGAGCTGGAACGGCTCACAGCAGCTTGTGTCTGCAGTGAGCGCACTAAAAACCGAAGTATATGAGGGGATTTGGCTTTGATACCATTACTTATTCCTTCCTCCAAGCCCAAGTCCAGGGCAGACCATAGACATTCACTGTTCGATATTCCTGTGCCCAAGGACCGCCCAGGTCTAATACCGCCTGCCAGCACCCCGTCCCAGGAGCATCACGCTGCCTCGGGAACCTCCTCTGCACACACACTGGGGCTTTTTATAGCGAAGCCTTGCTCCAGAGAGCTGACAATACTCCTGGGGTCAGTGTCCCAAGTTCTCCCCTGCCCAACCGCTCCCTCCTGCGGCCACTGCTCTATAGCTGAACATCCCTCATCAGCCTTTGGCATCTCGCCCTCCTCACACTGTTTATACCTGCATCTTTTTCTTGAGGAAAGTAATTAAAACCTCTTTTTGCATCTGATGGAGTGCTGACAGCTCCCCCGGCTCCACAGTGAGCAGAAACGCAACACTGAGCAACTGAGAGTCTCAGGAGCTTTGGAAGATTGGGAAAAAACCTAAGCAAGTCGTGCGTGTGCTTCGCCAGGCAGTACCAGGAGCCTGGCTGATGGTCAGGGCAAAGTGCTGCCTCGCGCTTGTGCAGGCTGGCTCTAGCAGTGACAGGTAAGACCATGTCTGTGGGACTCACTTTCCTCAGATGTCCAAAATTCATCTGTGCTATAACTGCTTCAAAGGCCAGACCAGCTCTGCCATCAGCTGTGCCGGAGTGCAGAAATGATGGGCTGCACAAAACCTCTGATATATCCTCTAAAGTGGATTAGCTGCAGTCCCCTATTTATTTATTCCACTATTCCATTATTTAATGTTTGACAAAAAGCCTTCCCCAAGGGTCAGAGCTCCCAGCTAGAGACCCAAGGCCACCAGCTGCCACTGATGCAATGCCACAATCAGGTCTGCCCACATTTTTTTCCCCCTTGTCTACCTCAATTTATAGACATTTCTGGACAGAAAGCACCCTTTCTTCTGCAAGTACCCAGTTCAACTGGGATGAGAGGTGAGGGAATAAAACATGCATAACTAAAAATTACATATTTTTAACAATTTTTCCTTGAAGTCATTGTGCAGTGAATTTCACAGTACAAGAGTTCAAAGGTTATTAAAAATAGTAAAGAACTTCTATATGATCAGAGAAAAAGCAAATTTTAAGAAGAAAGTCTTGGGAAGAGGTTCTGGTTGAGACAGCTACAAGTACTCTGTTTTGAGAGCAACTACAGCACAAGCTGCAAAGGGATTGCAGGCAATGGCCACAGAAAAGAAAACAGCAAGAAATTACAACATCTTCTCATCTAAAGCAGGAGTTAAACAGTAGGTCCCTGCTGTGCCAGCTCTTTCTGACTACAGCAGGTTGAGGCTGATCACACAAGCATTTGTCTGGCAGATTGAAGCCACAGCAGCATGCGGACACAACGCACCCAGATGGGTGTATGCAGCAGAATATCTGAAAGGGATCAGGCCTTGCTGGACTCAGCCATGTGGAAGCAACAAGCAGTTTCCAGTCCCAGTGTTTCCCAGACAAAGCCCAAGCAGCCGGAGTGCCAGCAGAGCCTTGTGTGCTGCAGAAAACACTGCTCAACACACCTGGTGCAGCTGACCCGATCCCAGCCAGCTGCACCTCGGAGCTGCGACCCAGTGAGCCATCCCTGCCAGGCTTGATAGGCTTAACTGTGGTGTCATTGTTAAAAATAGCCCCTAGGGAATAAATCTCTTCAGTCCTGGAACAGTGTGAAAGAGAGGAATGCAGATGACAGCAATCCCAGTATATTTCAAACAGAATAACGCACGGACCGAGACAGGGTATCAGAAAGGACGGACCTACCTTCTGTGTAATGCCTTGTCCTGCCTTGTCTCTGCAGCTCAGGTGGTCGCTTACAGGTTGTGGGCAGCTGCCCGAGTCCGTCGCCTTCCTCATACGAGAGGTCATAACTTAAGAGGGAAACCACAGAGAGAAACCTGGTGTGAGCAGGAACCAAACCACAGTTACCCCAGTACCTACAGTCCAAATCTCAGGTACCCAGAGCAAACCCCATGAAAGCAGATTTGTTGTGCACACCATGTGCAGAAACACAGCCACTGATCTCCTCCTTGGGAATGCCTCTGGGGTCCTGCAAGTGCCTCCGTAAAGAGTGTTTGGTGTTGGTAAGGGGTCACTCATGAGCACGTATTTAGCCAATGGCTTTTGGGGTCATACCTTCCTCTAGCAACAGCTCTACCAGGGTGTAAGAGGGCTTGGAGCCCCTCACTTACTCCTCCCATGCTACTGGGGCCACTGGCCCAGGTCTCCCCTATTGCCTGGCTATTTCCATAGTGCAAGAAGTAATTTAATATATTTGAGAAGAGTGGTGGAAGGGGGCTGGAACTGACCAGCACTACTAAAAATACCGAGAGGCGAGGGACAGACAGCCGCCAGGCAGCGCATGGAAACGGGAGACCAAGGTGGCAGCACCGCGCGTCCAAGCCCTCGGCCAGCGCAGCCCCGCCGGCCGCACCGCGCCCCCCTGCCCGCGGTTTCTCCGCCGGGTCTCCGCCAGCGAGGGTTTCGCGGGCTGCCCTGCCTGGCTCGGGCCGGCCACACGCCGGGGCTGTTGCTCCGCCTTCGGGAGCGGCGCGGGGAGGGGAAGCAGCCGGGCTCGGGGGCCGCAGACCGCCGCCGCCTGACGCTCCTCGGGCCCGGTGCCGCCCCTTCGGCAGCTCCGAAGGGAGGAAGGAGGGCGAAGCGCTGCCGCTTGCGGCTGTGCACCGCTTTTTCTCGGGAAGCGTCTGAGCACAGCGGTTCAACCGTTTCCTTCCTCCGAGGTGCATCTGTTCCCTACGCAACCTCTACAGCGTTAGAGAGCAGCCATTCAAATACTGCTTTTGAGAAAGGAATAGAAATTCAAGAAGGAAGATTAAAAGGAAAAATACGAAATAGTCATTATGATACAGAACTCATGGCAGGGGGGCTGGAAACACATGATCTTTAAGCTCCCTTCCAACCCTTACCACTCGGTGATTCTACTCAGTTATTCATATTGCAGTTCCCGCCTGGGACCCTAAACCCACAAACACACCAGTCAGTGAAATGCCTGACTTTGAGACGATGACTAGTCCTTCAGAGGGAAAGGGACAGCTAGCACTCAACATTGAGCATATCCTGAATCACACAAAAAAAAAGACAGAGGCTTAAAACAAAAGACTGAAGTCTCACTACATTAAGCATTGATAATAAATATTACCTGCACATCTTCAGCTCCTCTGCCTAAAAGTTTAAACAGCACTTCATGAAAACACAACCCTTCACACTCAGCAGAACAATATTTTGACTTAAATCCAATTTCATTTATCTGCAAATCAACCTGCTAGAAAAGTCTCAGCTGGAGAGATTAGGTCCTCAGGAAAATAAAACCAGTTGCCATGAGGTGGCAGATGTTGATCAGCTATTTTTCTGGTTGCTTCTCCCTTGTCTCAGGGCTCCAGGTGAGATGTATCCCTCAAAGCCATGGCCCAGCTGAGATTTATCAAACAGAAATGGAGTGTCGGTGTTTACTCCTATGCGAGCTCCCTGTTGGAGGGCTCTACTGGTATTAGGGCTGGCTCTGGTGCCGCAAAAAGCAAAACCCTGCAGGATGTGATTTTGTGCTGTGACATTTGCTTTGGATATGGATTTTGCAAGCAAAAAATTAATTTTCCTATAGAGGAGTGTGCACAAGTCCAGGATGATGCACAACAAGGGACAGAGGGATTAGAGAGCTTGACCCTAGCTGGTGGGTTCCGGAGAGGTGACAGCCAGACATCACTCCTTTTCATGATCTCCAGTAGCATGTAATTCAAATGATGCTGAAGGTTCATATAGAATAGTTTAACATTTAATTGACTTTTTTGTTAACCACAAAGACAGATTTGATGTGAAAGGTAAAATCCATGACTTGATTTTAGAAGTGATCCAGATCTTCATGTGAGACAAATCTCTATAACTTTATCACCACAACTGGGCTGGTATTGACAGACTATGGGTGCATTTTAGTCTATAACAGAGCCTATAGAGGATTGATACCTGAAGAAAAAGAATGTGTTTATTCTTCATCTCTAGGTAACTTTCTAATGAGAGCTCAACTACCTCAAGCTATAGCAAATCTAGTTTGATGTGCTGTGGAATATTTAGTCAGTTCACTTGTCCTCAGCTACTTGAGAAGCATATGCAAATATAAATGCCTACTCATTACTAATGCTGAAATGACTTAAAAACAGGAGGAAGAAGATCAAAATGTTTGATGTTGAATGCAAGCCTCCTGGAATGGGTCATGCATGGGTAAAGCAGACAGATTGGGTTTCGATTCTCCTGGAGCTGGGCTGATCGCTTGGTTTGTCTTCTGCCCTGTAACATATCTTCTGCAAGAGCTAATCAAGATAATGAACATACAAAATCAGGATGATATAGACATGGTTGCATAAAATTTAGCAAAATTCTTTTTGCTTGCCCCATGTGAGTTTACTATCAAACTCCAAATTACACTGTGTAAGCTATCCCATCCTTTCCACTGTTCTGACTTGGTGCTGCACAAATAACATTAGCCAAGTCTTTAAGGATACACTTCCCTTATTTCCCCAGCACTGAAGTACACGCTCATATGCTTTGCTGAATTGGAATGGATTTAGGCACACACAGAGTTCAGCTTGGGCACGTGTGTTTAGCTGAACTTGGGCTATTAACTACAATGTGGCTGCCAGAAATACAATCATTATCATAGGTAGTAAAGAACTTAATATGAGAAATCACAAAGTGAGAGCTATAGCTTCTTGTTTTAGAGCACTACAGCTTCTTGTTTTATTGCTTATGAAGATTAAGGGCTATATCCTTTCCTTCTTCATTGCCAGTAAATCAGGATTTTGCCGATCTGGCTCACTGTGACTGGAGCAGCTGGAGCATGGTAGCAAGAGGCATTTGGTGTGCAAGAGCGAGGGGTGTGCTTGGGGGCAGTAACTCCTTCACGTGGGAGAGGAAAACAGGTTCTGGCACCTGTAGGTGACCTCCAAGAAAAGTCAGGTGCTAAAGACAGAGAGGAGCAGCTCCGGTACCCAGGCTGAGAGAGGGAAGGTGAGGAACTGGAGGCTTCGGCTTTTGCCAGTGCTGCACACCAATTTTTGCCACTGCAGACAGAGCAGCTGATCAGTTTCCTGGTTCTGTTTGGCACCAAATCTGTACATCATTCCTCAGGGTGACATATGTGTGTTTGCCTTGGATAAACCTCCGTGGGGTGGGATGGAAGGAATACATCACTATTCCTGGGGCATGTTGGAGTGCCGATGTGATCGTGTTACAAATCTGCGGGCAATAAATCAGTTTTGCTTCCGAATTCAATCTACTTTTTCTTCACTTGCTTTCAAGACTCTGCTACCTTGGGACAACTGGCAACACATAGCTACTTTTCAAGGAACCAGAGGACTTTTATGAGCTGGGAATAGGTAGCGGCTTTTAGCCCAAGCGTGCAGGCTCGCAGGCAGAACGTAACGCATGGGTCACCGTGGTTGTGAGCACCCGCACTGAAGTGGCCCTGCAAAATCAGTGGTCTCCAGCTCTGACTCCTGACACTGCTTTGTTGAATACAATGGCGGGTGAAGAAGACAGAGAGGATTTGGATGATGAGAAGAGGAAGGATTCTCTAAAAATAACGTGGCAACATCAGCCTAAGAAGGTCTTGCAGAGCTCTCTGTTCGATTCAGTGAGGGTGGAACCAGAGAGAAAAAACCCTGAGGTTTCCTGAAGCAGCTTTTCTTGTTTGTTTTAATTTTTCAGGCTCCTTGCTAGGATCTCTGCAAATCTGAATCACATCATGTGTGAAGGCAGCAAAGTGAACTCTGAATTTCATTTTTTTAGAGATTTTCAGGGAATGCAGGCCTCCCTCAAGAGAGGATACTTACGTACCAGTCAGACAGCTGGTGAACAAACCAGCTGTTCACAGCTGCTCTTTCCATCTCTCTTTTTCATTGTTTGCAGAAACAATGAAGTGGTGGAGGACTAAGAGGGTTGAACTGATGAAAAAAAGAGACCCAAGTGCCAAGATCTTTAGTGCTCTTTGTAAAACCCAAATAAATGGAAAAATAAATCAAGCTTAGACATCAACAGGAAATTGAAAAGTTACATCAATGGAAGGACAGAAATGTATACGTCAATCATTTGGCTGGAGATGTTGTGGTATAAACAGATTTTTATCACATATAGCTCTCTATTCAAATAATTATGTCCTAGATTTCTTTTGTGAAAGTACACAAAGTACAAATTTGCCAAGAAGCCTCTGGGAACAAATATGAAAAATAGAGCAAGACTGGCTTTGCTGTCCCTGATTTCAAGTTTGCAAAGTTTTTAAAGCATCAGTTTAATTCAGGAAAACAGAAAAGGCTTATACCTAATTCTCAGTCAAGGCTGAAGGACTTGTTCGATGCCTGTGGCTAGGCACATGCCTACATGTTTTGCTGAATATAGATGGACTCCTTCAAGTGTGCCATTCCCACTATGTTCAGACCTAACCAGCATTGTCACATCTCCTTTCCCTCCTTCACAGCAACCCCCATTTCTTTTAGTTTGTTCATTTGCCCACAGGGAAAGGTTAAATGTGACAGCAGCCTGTCACCACCCCAGTGCCCCGAGCTCCCGTTCCCGTCACCGCACCTCGCAGCCAATGCACAAGGTCAGCCCGGTGCCGTCTCCATCGCTGGGACGTGGTCCCTCGTCACGGGAGCCACACTGCTGCCAGCCGCCCCAGGGGCAGCTAACCGGCCCTTGAGGACAAAGCCTTCGCCTTCCTTTTGAGATGTAAGATATTGGGATACAAACAGTAATAAATAACTGATGTGTCAGTCTGAACTGAATCCTATTCCCCTGCCTCACCCATTTCCACTCTGTTTACCATCAGGCTTTTTTTTTCCCTCTCTGCTGCTTTCACACCCACCTTTTTATTTTGTATTCCCTCCGACAAAAGCAGGGCTCCAGTCTGCAGCAAGGGGCTTTTCCTGGGAGCTTTTTGTCTCTCATGAGGAGATAACCACAACCCTGTGCTGTCAGGAGGTTTGGGCCTCTGATCTCCTCGTTCCAGCCTTGCTCCTGAGACTTGGGCTCTCCCTCTTGCCTAGACCCATCAGTTACACTGCAGTCAATCCTGCTGTGTTCCTTGGGTTTCTTTCTTGGCACCAGGCACGGTTTTCTACTGCAAATTTAGCCCCAATCATTTTTTGCATTGTTCTCTCTCAGCCGCTATCTTATCACGGCTGCATTGTTCCTTTTTGGCTTCCTCTGCGGTTCCTATCTGTCTTCTGGCTCTTTGTGTATCACTGTAGGCTTAGCTTCAGTGCAGTTTTGATGTCATTCATCAGACATCTTGTTACTGCTAATTCATAACATTCTGGTTTCACTCCGTTCCTGTCAACGTATTTCAACCTCTCTGAGCGAAAACTCAGCTGAGCTCAAGTTAAATGTATCCTTCGACTGACTGAAAAGCACTGAGGTGAAGTGGAAGTCAAGGTGGTGGGAAGGTGACCATGAAAATGTTCACAAACACAACATGAAATGAGGACTTGTTTGCCCAGAGCCCAGTGGGCCAAAACCCCTGTGATGCTCCACAGACCTGTTTGTGTGAACTCCTGCCAAAACACAGTTCTGTTTTGAAATCAGGCACTGCTCAGAATTTGACATGATTTGTTGCAAAATCCATTCAATAGCCATAGTTCTGGTTGAGCTCTACACTGATAATTGAGGTTGCTTCTCCCTAAAAATGGCCATATTAGCACTTTCATATATTGGTAGGATACAAATGAGATCCACTCCAGTTGGGAACTGAAGTTGAAATGTAAAGATCAAAATAAATTATGACCCCACAAAAACATCGTCAGATGCCTCCATCAGCCCCCAAGTCAATAAACTAGTTCCAAAGTGGGGAGCACATATGGACAGAGCCACGCAGGTGTGTAAATTCCTGTCTCTAAGGTCCCTTGGCTGCTCTGCTTGCAGCCAGAGGCTCACATCCGTTTTCACTGGCATTTACTTTTACTTTGCTGCTATAGAAAATCTTGTATGGAAAATCTATTGTGTGTCCTGTCTCTAAATGAATGCTAGGGTCTTGATTTGCCAGATCTTCAAGCAGATGGCCAACTTGATGCATATGTGAACAAAATTACTTCTCTTCATGCTTCCAAGTAAGTAATTAACTACTCAGTAGCACTTAACTGTGTATTGGGTCATTCAGTGGAGACAAATCAGAAGCAAAATTGACACAAATACACAGTATTCTGAGAATGGTTTCATATTTTTTAGCTAATTGTTCAGCAACTTCTTTTAATTAGCAGTACAGTTAATCTTCATGTAGGAAAGGTGGCCAAAGAGGAAATATTGAGAGCTTAAGCTTTAAATCCCCCCGGCAATAAATCCACTATTTGTGTCAGAAGTATGTCATCCTTTGAAAATGGAGGATGATACAGCAATTTGTGCTCTTGGCCTGAGTGCTGCACTGTATAAGGATGTCTATTTTCAATTTAATATAACAAACCTGTCTTTTGTCTAATAGTTAGTGGCTCTTGGTCACAATTACCCTCAGATAATCAATAATCCCTTGGAACAGAGATGCTCTGGTCAAATTTTTAGCCATGTGCCATTTTTGACTGTGAGCCAATGATTCATTCCAGCAGCCCAGCAGCCACAGCCCACACGAACGCAAGCAGTTCAGAGACATAACCAAATTAAAGCAAAACTTTGTGCGATGTGAGATTGGTACATGCCAACCCCCTCTCTGGTCTCACTTCACCCATCACACTTCGGTTACATGGGGGTTACATCTGGGCAGTGACGGCTGAACATCCTGATAGTGAAAAGTCTGAACTCCACCACCAGCATTGTCCTGGTTTGGGCAGTACCTCCATAAACTAAGTGCAGCCAAGTGTTGTTTTCATTCTTATTCTGACAGATCAGCTAATTAGAGTGCAAAATAATATTCTCATGCTTGGCAAATATTGACTTTGAAAGACAACATGGAGACTCTGTGCTAAACTACACAAAACAAATTAAATATCCAAGTCTGAAGCACTTCAGTTGATTGCCGTGATCCAAAGAGAAAAATTATTTCATTTTGAATACTGTAATGCTTTTTAAACAGCACATTGGCTGACCCATCCTGGGTCATGACCTCAAGAGCTTCACATCCATGTTTTTGAAAATAAGGTTTGTGCTTTGCCCCGTCAAACGGATGCTCAAGCTTCACAGCTGTGGTAAGGGGAGCAGAGTTGCCCATCCACCCCTTGACACTGTTTCAAGGGAGACAGGAGACACACTGAGGTCTAGAGTGACCCACACTGGCATGTTATCCTAAACCCAACCCCAGCCCCAGCCCCAACTGCACGGTCCTGAACCACAAAGCAAAGTACAAGAAGCCCCGTAGTAGAAGTGGGCCGTTCTTCAATGATGCCAGGAATGGCTCACTTGTAGAAGTGTGTGTGTGTGTCGATAAGTGTAAGGATTTAAAAAATCCTGGAAAAAAGGTGGAGAGTGTATTTTTTTCACAGATTCAGCAACTTCACTTTAGGGCTTTCCATACATCCCACCACTTTCTAAAGATCCTTCCTCCTTTCTGTTGAGTATTTTTTTGAGATTGTTGTTTCTAAGAGCAGGGGTCAGTCTGCCCCCAACAAGCCTGCCTTGCCCCTGTTGTTGGAGGAGAAGGGCTGAGCCACCACTTGCTGGGGCCCATCTGCACCAGGAGCACTTGGAGACCACAGGATAGCAAGGAAGGGGCATGCTGCTCCACGGGTGGTGGGTTTATATGGGTGACCTGACCCAGGCTGTGAGGGCAGAGAGCCATATCAGCTGTGCTGAAGGCCATCACAAGCTCAGACCACCAGAAGAGACTGTGGTCAGTGACACCCGGGTGTATTACATCCCCAGATCTTCTGCAGCAGTATCTGCAGTTGCTGCCATCAGAGGCTGACTGAAGAAACCTATCCTTTTGGGCTGGATTCACACCAAAGGGTGTTTTTCAGATCCAAAGCTGAAACATCCTAAGAAGCCACAAATCTTTATGACTCAGGTGGCAACAAGCAGCCATCCCCCAGTACCTCTTCTTCAGCTTCACAAAGGGCAGAGTTTTACAGCAGAAGCCCATGGCTTTAGGAAAAGTCTTGTGACATAACAGGAGGTAAATGAGATGGCTGATCCTGCAGAGGAGATGTTTGTGCTCAGAGGTGTGTTAAGTTTCACAAGAGTCAGCACAACACTCAGGCTCCATGTGGACCACCCAGTTGCCTGGCAAGAAACCCATTTTTCTTATGGTTTTGGCCATGTCTTTGCTGGACTGCTGCTTTTACAGCTCTCTTGTTTTCCCAGCTGGTTTGTGTGCCTGAGATCAGGTCACTGAAAGCAAAGGGCTTGCTCAGAAGTTAAACAAAAGTTCTTTCAAGTTTAAAAAGAAGGAAAAAGAAAAAAGCCCACCTGCAGGGAGCCCCCTTCTCCAAGGAGGAAAGGTTTGCTTTGGAGGCTTTTCTCCAAGAAATCCAAGGCTGAACTGGCCCATGACTAACATTGCCAAGGTGTGTGCGGGAGCAAGATCTGACTACCTCTTTAAGACAAGAGAAATTCAGGAAGAGACTTCAGCAACAGAAATACACACCCAGGATTTAAGACAAGGAATCAAATCCCCTTCCTGATAGACAGACATCAGGAAAACTAAGGACATAAGGGACTGGCTAAAAGGAGATCGATACTCAAATGGATAGATACAGAACATAGAAGCTCAGTTCCCACCACAGCTACAAACTTCACATGTGATTGTAAAGCTAAAGTCACTGAAAGGAGGAAATCCAAGACTGGCTGCAAGGTAACAGGAGCTGTTAAGTCACCTGAATAACAGAGGGAGAAGGGAGGAGACAGAAGGGAGAAGTCCATCTACTCCCAGCCCCAGTCCCAGTTTTCCTCCCCAGTCCTCATCTTTTCTCACTGAATACCCTGGAGAGCAAAAGCGAAGAAGACACTTCTCTCATAATTTTGTTTTTCTTAGAATATGGGTCCGGCCACTGCTCTGTGGGAAAACAGAGACAGGCCCATCTTGCACTGTCATAAAAGGGTGATCCCACCCCAGACACCTGCAGACTCTCACAGATATTTTGGGAAACACCAAAAGTAACTGCTCTGATTTTACTCTTTGGGACCAAGGTGCACAATCTGTAGCTAAGAGCAAATTGCAGTCAGCCAACAAAACACACCCAGCTGGCGATGTAACCCCTTCTGCCCTGCTCGAAGGTGGTCAGAAGGCAGGCGTCTGCCCCAGCTTTTCCCAGCCCTGTTCCCCTGAGCATGTTCAGGCCACTGGTCCTGGCAGAGGACCTACAGGATATGGTCCAAGGGAGGAAAATCCATAGCACGTGCCTAGGGAGCTGCCAGCATGAAGTCCCATATGTCCTTTGGGAGGTACCACCTGCCCTGGTGCTGTCACAGTAATTTAAGAAGCTCAGCCATGCGCAGCCACAAGTGAAATACAGCCATGTGTCCCGGTGGGACAGCCATCTCCATAGCGTGGCTGGGCTGCAGTGCAACGAGGAGGAGCTGGTGAGCTGGTGAGGGGGGAGATTTTAGAATAACAACGTTAAGTGCTTTGTGGGCACATCGGGGTGTCATACATCGATCCTCTGATATTTTATGTCATTGTAGACATACTGTCTTGATTTTTAAACAACTGCAAGAGCAGAAATTTTGTTCCCGTGGAACCTATTTTTTGTTACACTCCTAAACCTAATCTTAATCCTTCCAAGTGTACTTTGGACTGTGGCCAATCCATGCACGTGTGGTAGGAAGCTGCCTCGCACAGCTCCCTGCAAAATGGGACAACTGAGAGTGGCTCCATGCGTTCCCGTGGCACCCAAGTCCATGAGAAGCAGAAGGCAGCAAGAGCAGCTCAGCTGGCGAGGAGAGGGCAAGCAGCACGCCTCAGGGGCCAGGGAATAGGCTGTGTTACGGTAACAGGGTGGAGACAAAACACGTAGAGATTAAAAAAAAGAGGAGAGTGAGCTACTTTGATAGGCTTAATATCACAATCAGGAGAAACTTCCTGGCCTCATATTTTCCATATAAACACTCTCCACTGAATAAAGTTAATGGTTCCATAACTGCAACGCAGAAGGGCTTGATCAGTTCGATTGACGTCACAGATTGAGTATTTTAATGAAATGTGCTGTACTTCCCCCATTTATATGTTTGACCCTAACCTTTACCAGATGTTCAATTCATGCTCACTCACAGGCACTGCAGCACTGTGTTTCGGAGGCTCTCGGAAATCTGAAATGCTGAAGTGGAAATAAAATCCTCTGACACGAACCCTTTTGTTTGAGCTGCTCCCCACCATGGGTGACGGGCTGCATGGAGAGCTCTACTCTGCTTACGCAGGAGCGTACTCAGGAGAGAAGGGGAAAAAGGGGACAAAAGGGTTATGCTGTGCACTGCCTGCCTATGCGGGAGCGTAAAGGATCCCTCTGCTGCTGAACAGTGCCAAAATCACAGCTCTCCCCTACACACCCTGAACAGTGGCCCTGAGACGAGCAAGGAAAGGTGAGCCTGTGTCAGAGGGAGCAGAAACAGAGCTAGAAACCCTGAATTCAACCTCTGTCTGTGCTGTGTCTTCTTGGGTAAACTGTTTCTGCTGTTCAGCCTTGTTTCCCAGCCACAAAACAGGACAATGTCCCTTTGCCCGGTTACATCCTGGGTTATCAGGGGCAGGGCTAGGCTGGGAAGAGGCTGTGTGGTCACTCCTGTCCCCTGGGACAGCCCAGGCTCTTCCCTGGGTGTGAGCAAACTAGTATCGGCACTGCAGTCCCACCGCCCTGGTGTTGCTCTGGACGCAAATCTGCTCCACACTGAGATTCGCCCCCCACAGTCACACCTCCAAAGCAGTGGGTCGCTGAGCTCTGCAAGAAGTGAAACCAGCTGGAAATAAGTCACAATCAGGAAAAAGCACATCATCAAAAAAGATGCCATCAAAGTTTTCTGGTATTTGATGCTCAGTTAGAAAGTCTCCTGCTCATTCTTTCTGCAAAGAGAAGATAAAATGATGGAGCAAGAGAGGGTTAAAAGGAGATCTATGTTCCCAAACCTCATCTTTGGTTTTCAATCACTTCATTTTAGATAAATTGGAAGCTGGACCCAAGCCACCCTTTAGTTCTGGGTTTGGAGTAGCAAATTGAAAGTTACTGATGAGGTTTTGCAAAACCAAACCCATATACTCCCTGGCATGCTCCTAGCTGAAAATGAGGTAGCCCAGAGCAAAAATAAGTGATTCACTCCTTAAAACACACCCACCAAAAATGCTGAACTCAACAACCACAAACTGAGAGAAGGAGCATATGAAAGCCTGTGCAAGGCACTCATTCCTTTTAACCCAGGACCAAACTTGCAGCGCCAGCACTTTGCAACAGATTATACAGTAAAAATGTTAGGAAATGTTAAAAAATAAAAATTACTGGTTTTGTTTTTAGTAATTCCATGCACACATATAAAAACTATGTATTCTGAGGCCAAACAGTTTGCATTTGTCCCCGAGCAGATGAGAGTGGCTGTTCGTGCGGCAGCCTCAGACCTGCTCATGTTTCGCTTTGGCATCGATCCTGCCAACAGAGTTCAGTGGATTGAATCAAAGCAGGGCTGAGGTTCTCCTGACCCCAGGATAAAAGCAGCCACGTATGGAGCCAGACCAGCACAGCTGCCTTGCCTCAAGTGCACACCTTGCTATAACACAAAACAATATCCGTGTTTAGGTGAGTCTAAATTGTTGATTATGTTCTCGAAAGTCACAGCTGCCTCTCAGCCCTATCTAATTGCAAAGGAAATCTGCCTCCTGCCTGGTGTGGCCCAAGGATGAAGCAATGCTCACACAGGACGAGCCCTCCCCTGCCCGAGTGCCACAGGCAAAACGTGGGGACAGGACCCCTCGGCTGGGTGCAGGCGGTGTGCAGCAATACAGATACCCGAGCTCTGGCTGTGGGCTGGGTACCGTGTGCCACAGGAGATGCAGCAGCACCCTGGGAGTTGTGGGTGAGGGGCTGGGTGAGGGCTGCGCACCACCACAGTGATGCCACTGCAGCACTGCCCATGTCAGCAGCCACTGCCCCATGGCACCACCAGCCTGGGGTTTTCTTCCCAGAAGTTGCAAAAAGAAGTGGGAATTACACAGGAACTCAAACCATGCTGCAGAAAGCAGATGCTTGCTGCAGCTGAGGTGCACAGGGCTTGCTGCAGGGTATGCGTGGTGTCCCAGACCTGCATGGCCGCTGCGGCAATGCCCCTCTTAATCCTGTCTCCTGATCACCAGCCCATTAACAACACCACACTTTTATTAGCAGGAAATCCTAAATCCAACAATGTAATTGCAGTCCGATAAAAACAGCAGGTAGAGCTCCTCTCGGCCCTGAGGCAGGCAGATGGGCTCCTCTGAGTTCCCAGCATCACAGTAAATACAACCTGAGCATCAACAGTTAAGAGTATTTTATCAGTGGCAACAAGAGGGATTGAAGCAGAGTAGGAAATGATAACATCTTCACTTGGATCTGGGCCGTGAACTTGACCAGGCTGCCTTCCCTGCCATAATTTATACATCTTCACAGACATACATGTTGGAAGTGATTTTTACAGCTAGCCAGGAGACGGCCACACAACCCACACCAGCTCTGGCAGGAATCAGATGCCTCAGTCCCCTGCAATGTATCTGCCTCTCTGGTAAGAAGAATGCAGAGGGTTGTTTTTCTGGTATCCCTTAAAACCATTTGTTTTTATTCTCCTTTACTTACTGGCAATAAATTGCTCCACTTCTCTTGCTCACCAAACACTTTTCTTTATATTGTGAGGTGTTTTGTTTGCTCATTTGTTGTGACACGAGTGATGAAAGACTCTGTGTGGGTTCGCCAGATCACGCACCAAAGCTAGTACAAGGTATACTGATTCTTTGGAGTCACTTCTTAAAACCCTGCTTTCAGCTTCCAATCCCAGCCTGCCCCCGAGGGCCAGAGCCATGCAGGAAGAGGTCCGGACCCTGGATCATCCAGGCTTTCCTATCTCCTGCCTTCCTACTCATGGCTTTTCCACCAGCCCTTTATCCCAGAGAGGGTTCAGGGACTGATGCATCTCATAGGTGCTTGTTGTGTAAGGGTTTGTACCCCGAGGACAAGCAGCTAAAAGGGAATTCTGGCTTCCCTTTCTGAGCAAAATCACTTATCGAGGGAAAAGCTCTGTCCCTGAGAAGCTCTTCTTTAAAAAGTCAGCTATGGCATAGTCTTACACAGTGGGGTGGAGAAGATAATTCGAGTATCACCTGGTGTGCATTGTTTGGAGATCAGTTAGCTTTTCCCAGTTTATGTACCTTTTTCCCTGGCTGAAAAAGCGCTAAAAGCAATAACCTGTAATACCGAAAGTGTCAAGACCAGAGATGCACTGATCCCAGTTAACCAACAGCTCCTTTTGCAGCAACTGTCTCCCTGGACGGCTTAACTCAACTGCAGAGGGAAATTGCCTCAAGTGAAGGAAAGTGGACCCAACAAAGCAGAGAGTATAATCTTTTTTCTTTTTTCTGTTTTCACAACTGGGCACAGAGGACTGACAGTCTGGATTTATGGCTGAGTTTACAGCCTTTGTTGCCTCCTAGCAGCTGTTGTGCAAAATAAACCACCATCCAAACCAAAAATCACCGAGTCAAGAACACTCCACCTGAGAGGAAAAAGTGCAGGCACTTATTAATGAAATTAATCATTGATAATAAAATATCCAACAGGAAAAAGTATTTATCATCTTCTTATTGAGATGAGATGTGTAACTCCCTCTTTCTTGTATTCATGAATACCTGCACACTCAGGAGAAACGTTTGGCAACTCTGGTGCTGGTCCGGCACACAGGCTTTTGCTGAAGGCTTTACCCAGCTCTCCCACTCCAGCTGGGGCTGAACCAGAGGAATAAACTAAGAAAAATGTGGAGGAAAAATTGCAGAAGGTAACTGAACCCCAAAGAAGTGTGGGAGCCACAAAGAACAATCCGGCCTTTCTTGCTGGGTTGCAGTATTGGATGCACCATGCAGCACCAAGGTCCGACCAGGCTCCCAGGCAAGATGTGCAGGCCCCGGTCCAACCCAAGTGGCAAAGCTGCCCCTGGCATTTCAAGCCCTGCTCATCTGAAAAACCTGCCCAGAGCCTGCAGCCTCAAGCAATCAGAAAAACTCGGGGCAGGGGGGGGAAGAAAGAGTGGGTCAATAGCATGGATAAAAGTCGGGTTGCTGTTAGGGCTCAAGCGCAGTGTTCGGTCTGATGAGCAGGGACGGGGTCACTTTGGGGCCAGGCTGGCAGGAAGGTGATAACCGCAGCGAGTTCGGCAGCTCTGAGCTGAGCTCCCTGGCTCACACGGGAGGGGAAGGGAGAAATGGGATTTGAAGATGGCTGTTTTATTGGACATGCAGGAGTCGCTGTTGACTTTAGGCCAGGGAAGAATGATCTGCTGTGTTCCCTGGTTGTCTTGGCTCCCACTCATAAAGGCACTTAAAAAGCTGTCTAGCTTCAAGTATGTGCTTAAGTGCTTTGCTGAATTAGTCAATTAGCATATTTAGTTGCCTGCAATCTTTGCAAATGTCAATGGAGAGCACTGGGATTTTGATGAATGCTTTCGATGGCCTCTGGAGCTGACCACAGGTACCAAGCCACCCTCCCCGATCACACCTCCACAGCCTGTGGCAGCCCTGCCCTGCGGAGCTGCTGTGTGAGCAAAAGCTGACTTTGGCTGCTTGTCTCTGGTCGTCTCTAAGCTATATCAAGGCAATTTCTGTGACCAGCTTCGTCGTGTCACTCAGTGCCATTTGGAAATTCCTGGCTGCATGAAGCAGAGCTCAGTGTGTCCTGCCGGAAATGGTTTTAAATGCTTATGTTTGGAGTTTGCTTTTCTTGCTAGTTGAGGCTCTGAACTCCAGTGATGCTTTTCTTTTGATTTAATTAAGGGAAGCTGTTTCCAAGGAATCATACTTATAGCTCACATCAGAGTCTTCAAGAGCAGTGATGCACCCCAAGATGCAACAGATGTGATTCAGCGTGATTCACGGGCTGTGTCCAGCTGCCAAATGAGTCAGCATTGGCAGCAACCTCGTCATAATCCACCTGCCAAAATTAAGGACCTGTGGTACTTTGTCCATGCCAGGTGGAAGGAGATGAGCCCCAGACATCCTATGGCTCCTCAGACCACAGCACCCAGCAGTGTCCCATCCCCAGGACGGTGTCCCATGGGACCTGCAGCTCTGCACCATCATGGACAAACTCCCCAATAGGGAATTAAAAATCTTGCCTTGCTCATGTCTCTAGTTTGCTCATGGAAGTATATAGCAAAAAAAGAGCTGAATTTCTGGTGAATATCAAGCCTGGGTGCCGAAGACCTGAAGTCTTCTCAGCTCATTAAAAGCCAGACTCGAGCCAATTCCAGAGAAACTTGTAGCCAAATGAAGTGCTGAAACAAGTTATGTCTTATAAAACTTCCGCGGAAGCAATATTCTCGCTGGTGCAGCCCAAGGGGAGGATCACAGCGCTGGCCTGTGTGCCCCTTCTCCTCTCACATTTGCCAAACAGCAGCAAATAATGGATTTTTTTCCTTTTCCACAGAAAGTTTAATCTGAATTCTTGCCAATTCTTGTAAAATTTGAAAGCTGAGCAAGCCTGAATTTTACACACACACATGTGAACACACACACCCCGCCCGCGTAATCTATGATGCATTTCTGCAGATGCAGGGGAGGACGGCGAGCATCTGTTTCTCTGGATGGGAGAGCGAAAGAGCCGCGAGGAGAGTTCTGGTGAGGCGGTTCAGCTCAGGGCTGTGATTTATAACTGTTAATACAACAAATCCTCTCCAGTTGCCCTGGCGTTGCTCAGGAACCAGCATCCAGCTAACAGAGCAAGCTAAAGTCAGGCGAGTTTAAAGACAGCTGACTTCACTGGGAAAGCGAGGGAAAGGCCAGATAAATTGCTGCCCTTGGGGCCAAGCTAACAGGCTGTGGCTCCACAGTTGCCAGCCAGGATGGAGCAATGGGCGCTGCCATGTCCTGGTAGCCTCGCTCAAAAAATGGGGATTAAACTGCAAATGCAAGGGCTCATCCCTCGCCTCTGCCCTCCCGGAGACATCGCTGGAGACCAAGGGCAGTGGTCGGCTCTGTCCCAGTATGTCTGAGTCTGGACTGCTGCATCTGCAGTTGTGAGGAGGTGGCAAGGCTGAAATTTTATTTTGGATTGACTGAAAAAATAGCTCAACAAATCCAAACTTTTTATTTCAAATTTTTAGGGGTTTAAATTTTTTCTTTTTTTTTTTTTTTTAAATAATTACTCAGTTGGAGGAAACACTGAAGCTGTTTCCATTACCCTGTCCCAAAATGGGGCACCACCTTAGTTCTGAGAATGTTAGAAGAGGACATTGAAGTTATTTTTGGAGAAAAACCTAATAATCTAAACAAAAGCTTCAGCAAACACAACATAGGCTCAGAAAACATCCTGATGTCACCAAATCTGTACTTTTCACTGCAAAAAGACGCATGAGAACTGTTTGCCTCTGTTTACAGAGAGCCGATGGGAACAGACTGGCTGCTGCCACCCCACTGGGGCCCATTTCTGTCCCCTCCCAACCATCCCTTCCAAACTGGGAACAGCCCGCACGCCTGCATGCATGTTGCAACTGGCAGCACCAGTGTTGAAGACATGAGTTACAGGATGGGCAAAGAGCCAAAACTGTGCCTGGAGCCTCCCGAGCCACTCTCTCCACATGCAGTCCCTCGTGGGTCTGTCCTTCCAAGGACCAGGCTGGCTCATGGCAGAGCACATCCCTTAAACCATTGCTGGAAGAAGTCAGCAGGAGCAAAACTGTCCTGTCCTTGCTGAATTCCATGTACAAAATAGCTTGGTGTGTTATTTAATTTAAATGATATTTTTTCTTTTCACATCCAGCAGGGCAGAGTAAAGAAGTCTGAGCTGGGATACTATGCCATGCACCACAACGCCCGGAGATACCCAGCTGGGGCTCGCTCACGCTGCAGCAGTTGGGTGCTTCCCTCTGTGTTCCCCACAGCAGAGCGTGCAAACAAACACTGACAACAAAACATCCTTGCACACCTACGCGGGCACCGTGAGGGCTCAGCAGCCTGCAGGGATGCCCCGAGGAGCGTGGCTGTGGGCACACAGCTAAAAATCCAACAAGAGGAACACATTCTCAAGCTTTCCTTGCCTGCTTCACCCCTGCAGCTAAATCACTGCTTTTATGAGGCATTATTTAATTCTTTTCACGCTGACCATCCAGCCCCTCCACAGCCATGGAGCAGACTGGCACAGGGTGGTCTCAGACAGGATATCCTCCAGGGAACAGCCTCTGCACAACGTCCAAACAATAGAGCCCTGCCTTTCGAACTGTAGGCATTTTAAAATATATACAGTGTGCCCAGCCTCTCCTCCCCACAAACCTCGGATATCTGCTATCTGCACAGCGGTCAGCACCACAGTATCAGATCTACACAGTAATTTATTTCCTGCTGTTTGTGAGCAATTCCCACCAACGTCAAAGGGAGCGGAGCAGAGTCTGGTCCTGAATCTCTGTCCCTCCTTCAGATGCTGCGGGTTTCGAGAGCTCAGGTGTTTGTACTTTCGTACACTGAGCCTAGATAGGTTGCTGTGCTCCCAGTGCTCGGTGGCGTGACAAACCCACCAGCCAGTCTTACCCATGGCAACAGCTACAGAGGCCTTGAGCACCTCACTTCCATAGGTACTGCCAGTGTTCTGGAATCACGCCATATGCAGATGTACACAACATCATACTGAAGCCTTTCACAGGGGCTTTAAAGAAACTGCTGGACAGAAGCATCTTCTAATCACCTTACGCACCAGGTGTAGAAGCAATATTTACAGTGATCCATCTGGTCATAAAACAACAAGGGGTTCATGGTCACTCTGGTTCAGTCACGCTAAGTTGCACTGACTCCACTGCTGTCAGCCAAGCTGCTGGGCCCTATTCTGCTCTCACTTATGTCAATGCAAATTTGGAACAACTCCACTGACTTCACAGCATAATCTAATTTAGTGGAAGGCAGGATCTGATGTGCTTTCTAGATTCATGCTGTGTAATAGGGAACAGACTTGAACTCGTTAGCAAGGGAACATATATTGAAATGAAGTTACCCACAGGTAAACATCTCTCGAGCCCATTTTTTTGTTGTTGTTGTGGAAACAGCATGACTTACCGCTGAACTGTAGCCTGATACCTACTGCCTGCAATGGGCCGCTTCTGGAGCAGCGAAAAGGTTTTCGCCTGCTTGACAGAGTGAAAAGGAAAGTCTCTTTAAAAGCCATTTCAGACTTAAAGCAAAGCCCTGAAATCTGGCCCATGGGAGTATGTGCACCCTGAGAGGTCTTGATCGAGCAGACGAGTCTGAGATGATGGCACAGCACTAGCAGCACTCAGTGATGGAGATCACGATTCCGAGAGATATTTCTTGTGTGTGGATCATATCTAGTTCCTCCCTAGTAAGTCCACTGAAGCTAAGTTTTATTAATGTATTCATCAGAGTGGAAACTGTTTATACTGGGCTTTGGGAAGAAAACCCTTAATGGAGGAGCGTGCCACTGTGGGTCGGCTGCACGCAGGGCCAGGTGGCTCCTTTCCGTCCAGCAGCGGCCTCCGGCGTGCCCTTCCCTGCAGCACTCACATTTTCACATGCACATGAAGACCAACAGCACAGAAGGTAGCCGCTTTTCTCCCGCAGGCGAAGCCGCCCCACGCTGCCAGCAGGAGCAGGACATGCCGCCGGGCCCCAGTCGTGCAGGCAGAGCCCTGGGGACAGGCTGCCCGGCTGCCAGCACCGCACACCGCTCCAGGGAATGCACTGCGAGGGGGGCCCGCAATAGAGCCCTAACTGGTCAAGATCACTTATACCCAAAGACCTGGCCATTGCTGAGGATTTTGATTCTTTGGGATCTTTTGTCACCTTTGAAGAGGGCTCAATGGTGAGCTGTGCCTCAGTTTACCAGCCTCCGCGGGCAGACAACATACTGCATCACGTCAGTGTGTGAGCACAGATCGGGAGTGAAAGCCCCGTGACTTTGGACCATCTGTTTCCAAAGACTTAAAAGAGGTTCAAGCAATTTATTTTAGCACTCATTCTCCTTCAAGCCCCAGCAGTTACTGTGCTACAGGTGGCTGCAGGGTTGAGCTCCATGCCTGCTCCTTCACTCCCTTGCCTCAATGTGGAGTGGCCAGGCCAGCTCTCCCCACAGCCCTTGCTGCCTGAAACCCAGGTAATGCTAATTTTTATGGGCAGTCTTTTAGAAAATGGCTGCTTTTTGTAAATGCCTCTTCTCCCGCAAACAGATTTCTTTGTATTTGGTGAGGACATGGGACACAACCTACACTGTGAATTACAAATAAGGAGCAGGTCACAAAAGGAAACCTCAAAAATCCCTCAAGACAAACTCCATCACAAGTGGAGTCCCAGCTGGTGGTGCTGGGCATATTTCACAGTAAGAGAAGTATTTTGCTTCATCCCAGGCAGAAATCAGCCGTTCCAACGTGCGGTTTCTTTGCTGGGTATTTGTCTTTCATTCTGCATCCCTTAGCCAGTGAAGGATTTGCAAACATTTAATAATTCCAAGAACAAGCGCATTAAAGCCTCAGAGCAAGGGGAAAGCCCTTTTCCTGCCAGCGAGGCACATTATTGTCAATACCCCATTGTTGTACTCGCACTCACCACCCCTTAAAGTAATTAATGGATAAATCAGGGTTTTTTCTGTGGCATTTCTGTGGGTGGAGTTTATTCCCATCCTTATCTGAGCAGAGGATCTTTCCCACCAGTAACCTGGTGCCAGGGTGTCCCACAGCCCATGACGCCGGAGCACGCTGCAGAACAAACAAACTCAATTATGGGAGGATATTTACAGTTGCTGACCAAACTCTCGATTTCCTTGGTAAACTCCTCAAGACAATACGCTCCCGGCACTGGCCTCCAATTGTACTGTCAGAAATTGATACAAGCCCAAGAATGAGAAAATATTGTGTTTAGATTAGTGATAGGCAAGTAAAACAAGTGCGCGATGTTTTTGGAGGGTTCGCCCCCCCCCATGTGTTTGTTTATTTTTACAGCCACAGGACGGAGCAGGGCAAGCACAGAGCCTCTCCTTGCCCACCTTGCCCTCCCTGGCTCCCGCCAGCAGCGAGCCACACCATGCTGCTGGGCACCGGCACGATTTCCCTGGGAGGACGACAAAGAGGGACAGTGCTGCACCTTGTGTGTGAGGCTCGTTGTTGCCCAAAACATATAGTGCCTTTACTGAGCTCCTTAAAACAGCCTTGCCAGGATTCAAGCAGGAAACCGTGATGCCAGCACGTGGGAGTTTGCAATGGGGGGATGAAGGAAGCCTTCACCTCCTGTCACAGGTGTAATCGCTGCTGACCCAAGGGGTGCCCTGCACACTGCAGCTCCCAGCCCTGTCCTGCCGCGTCTCTTCAGAACCCCTTCCCCATGCAGCACTCATAAGTAAAGTTAAAATCCCCCCCCAAGCAGGGAAGCCAGGCTTTACTCCCTTTCGGCACTGGTTGCATTGCATTTGCAACCCAGTCCCTTCACAGGTCTGGCTCAGAGCAGGGCATGTGCCCGAACTGTGGGCTGAGACCAAGCACACTCCAGCCAAACCCATCCTGCAATGCACGCTCACCGCAGGCTGCTCTCAAGCATGAAATTCCTAAATCACTTGAAATGAGAAGTCACTCCTGAATTTGAGCTGCCCTGGCACACCCTGGGACGAGCACAGTGTCCCTCCTGGAGATGGTCCGACAGCCACCCCTGCGGCAAGTGGTGCCTTTCACAGAGCCTGGCCTCGAGCTCCTTCCAGAAACGAGCCCTGCGGCGAACAGCGCAGCCCTGGCTTATTGCTGGGCTGGAGCAACGTGGCCAGGGCTACACTTTCCCACAGGGTGCTTAAAGGTGCCATATTACACACAAGGTCTTCAGAGATTTTGACACAGAGAAGCTCAGGTTCAGCCCCCACTTTTGCCCCAAGCAAAAATCAGGCTTACACCTGCGTATACCCAGATTAACGGCCTTAACTCCATGTGTGTTGGGGGTTTAATGTTTGGACCAACTCTCTGTTCCTTATTACACCAAGAGAAAATCTTGAGCGACAGCACTGTAAGCAGTGTTTTCCAGATTTGCACCAGTTTAATGATAACCAGAATTGGGCTCCACATCTTAAGAGATCACACTCTCTGTACTCATGGCCAATATGTTAATGTCTTCCAGCATTGTGCATCTTTCTCCAAAACCTTTGTAAGCCTTCCCTTATAGGTTATCCAGGGATCAAGGTCTGAAAAACCATAAAATAGACTGGCTGTGCAAGATTCGCATTTAATATAGCATGCCTTTTCTTATCACTAGTCACTCTTGTTTGACTGAAAATGTCCATTTGTTTTTTAGTGGATTAGGAACATTCAACAATAAAAGAGGAGAAGGGGCAGGTTCTGATAGCTGTGGGACTTGAATTAAGTAAAACACTGAAGTAGAGGCATTTGTCCAGATTTACACCAGACTAATATCAAACTCCAGTCCAGAAAAGGAATATAAATTAGTCAGTTAATGAGAACTGGATTCCAGCCAGCTGGATTAGGGTCCTGTAATATTCATATATTCTACTCTTCTCCCCTTGCCCTGTTAATTGACTGCAGGCCACCCAGGGTAACAAAGACATATGACAGAAATATAGTGTATATTTATGTTGGCTTGTCTTGCTGTAACAAGGGCTTCAGGGTATGACCCAACTTCAATAACTCAGACTTACCCTATCACTTTCTGGCTCATTTCCTTGTGGGCTTATAACATACGGTGCTTTTCAGTTTATTCTTTCACTACATTTGGAAAAAAAAGAAAAAAAAGGAGAGAGGGAAAAAGAAATTGTCTACAAAAATTTGTTAAAATCCATCGCAGAGGCTCTGCTTACATGTCCCATTGCTTAGGGGCTCCTACAAAATATTTATTAGCACAGGTCATCTCCTGACAACGTTTCCCCATAACCAGTAACAGCATCTTCAGAGAACAACTGGAAGATGTGAGCACTGGTATCTGTTCCACCCTCAGTGGACTGAGAACTATGAACATCTCCAAGGCTCGGTAATTTATCATTACAAGAAATTATACAAAGAGGCAGAAGTTGACGTAAAATCAGGTTATATCATGGGAGGAAATCTGATTGTAAAGGCATACCAAAATATCTTCTAATGTATCAGCTTTCCAAACTATCCAGAAGGAAGAAAAAAAGTCTTCTGAAACTCAGTTGTTTAGGATGGAGCAGACAGGTTTTTTGGGATGGAAGTCTGTAGTCAATGATTTTACCTCAAGATCCACAAACAGGGACCAGAGGCAGACCTTTTAGTTCCTACAAGCCTCTCTTCCACACTGTTTATTTACCCTGTCTCAAACCAGGTTGCTCCTAAAACTGAGATTAGAAGAGGTGACAAGTATGGAGATAATTTAGGCCTAACAGGGAGGCTGATCCCAACTAGAAGAATGAGAACTGCCAGCCAAAGAAGAGGAAAAAGCAGCTGTGAGCAGGTTGAAGGGGTGAGCTACAAACACACAGTTGGGCCCTTAGGATGCAACAAAGGATTCAAAGGAGCCAAACATCTTGAGGAAAGAAAAGAACTGGCCTTATATGAACTTTAATTTTGCCCAGAAATTCCACCATAGATCAAAGAACTACAATGAAGGTTTAGTTGGAAACAGCATTTTCCTGCCCAGAAGTTCAACTTCAGCAAGTGGGAAACCTTTTTCACCCCATGAAAAGCTATTTTCGTCAAATTCCTGTCCTGTTCTAGAGTAGGTTCAGTCCAAAGGCGGGTTTTTTTTTGAGAAAAGTGCAGGATATGTTGGGACTGTTATCTGGGTGGATGGGGCAAGGTCACTGGGGTACTGCTTCAGTGACTAGTCTGCCAAAGGCCTGAGTCATGAACTCTGACAATACTTCTACTGAATTTAGTCCTTTTCCTAGGGACGAAAGCACCTCTTGGGCAATGCCGAGGGAAGAAGCTACTGTAAACATTGAGGATGTAGAGGAAAAGACAGTGAAGAGCAAGCAGAGGCTCTTGCTTGTCCCTCAGTCAGTCATTTCAGTGCAACAGAGCAGATAGGAGGACATGGACACGGAGTTGCATCGCACCACGTGATGAAATTTTACCTTTCAGAAACGGAAGAGGCATACCGGCTCTGAGTATAAACCACACTTACAGCCTTTAGAATAGTTGAGGATTTCATGATTTGGTTTACAGAGATGAGACACGACAGATTTTCTATCTTCTCCCTGCAGTTTATTATCTATTGACATGATTTTCTTTGCAAATTCCAGTTTCCAATGACTTGCTGGTTGGCACTGGAAAAGTGAATTGCAGAATGATGCCAGTTAGCTCTGCTAGCTGTTCTTCACAATGCTCTTCAGCTGGTGCTCTCAGTTGTTCTGAATAGACTCAAAAAGTCATTGGAAATCTGAAGTCTTTTGTCTGAAGGTAGTATTACAATTGCTTGTGTTTAAGGAACTGCACAGGAAGTTCTTCTTTACAAAAATTAACTGAAGTAGGGTGATGAAAATCTGACTTTTTCCTTTGAAATAGGAGCACAGATCAGGAAGGGGTCTGCAGAATTGCAGACAGCAGTTGTGATATGTAATTTTTCATATACACTTACTAAGCTTTATCTTAGGGAGAAAAAAAAAAAAAAAATCAGTTTTTTTCCCCACACTCCTTTAACTGAAAGAAATTCTCTCTGATGGCCAGAGACCTTCTTCCAAATTCCACCCCAAGTATATTTACGGCCAGCCTACACTCAATTGTTCTTGTGCCAACATTGTCCTGTTTAAATAGCTCTTCTTCCTCCCTGGTGCTTACACCTCTGATGTATTTATTACCCTCATGATATAGCTAAATGAGGACGGCTTGTATTCAGAAAGCTTTTATATCTTTCCCATTGGTTACTTTCTTATTGACAGAAACTATAAGTGCTTGTCCCAAGCCACTCAAAAGAAAGAGACCAATGCAACGCTCACTGCAGCTGGTGGCTCTCCCCACATCAACACCTGGCTATTCAGGATCAACTCACAGTTTAGAGTTGTTAAACACCTTCTAATTAAGTCCTGCTCATTCATGGTTAACTTCCCTGTGAAAATGGATACAGAAAGAGGGGTCTGACTTTTAATCATAAACTTACCCTTAAGTTAGTAAAACCCTGTGGCTGTTGGAAGTCAAGGCACTAAGACATTAGCACTTCCTTAACAACTGTGCCATCCTAGAAAGCAAGTCATGGAGATGCAGGCTATAAATGCACATCTTGACCCAAACATCACTAAAAGTCAATCTTACACCTTCATATCAGCAGCCACTACTGGAGACAGGACCTGACAGATCAGCATCATATCCCACAATGCCCCTTACTATGTGCTGCTGGTATTCAGTGCTCACACAATAGCAGGGCTCCAACACACACATGTAATGGTATTTCAGGAGAGCAGAAACATGATACATCATTCTTGCAAAAGGCAGGGTATAAAGAAAGGCCATAAAAAGTCACATCACACAGATCTGAGTATTGATTCTGTCCATCTCAAGATCTGAGGTTGCTCGTTCCTGAATGTTTTTGCTCAAGCTGAAGTTGGAAAGCAATTAGCTTGGCACGTTTGCACTTTGGTGTCTTTCTTTTGCAGTGATCTTATTGTTCTGAAACATAATGGGGCAGAGCTTTCTATAGTCCCACTGGGACTGTATCAAAATTGACATCAGTAATGAAAAGCGTGCTGTGTAATGCTGCTGCCGCCTGCTCTTAACACCACGATTTCAGCCAAGAAACAGTAAGTTACACACATTTACTCTCAGTGAACTGGAAGGCCTTTTATTCAGGCTCCACATTAAATTTCAGCTGCCCAAAATGGTCTCATTCTTATTCAGGTCAGTGCTTTTGACTTCTTAGGCTTGTACAGTTCCCAGGGCAGCTCAGGCCTGCAGCAGCTCTGAGGAGCTCTGTTTTCTGTGGTGTTGTTACTTGATAGCATGTTGATTTAAGGCACTGTTATTCTTCAGACTCCTTCAAGCAATATCCAGTAACAGCGCATGGAAAACAAGCTAGGCAAAGACATCGTATTTTTCCTGAAATTCTGAATTCTTATCCACATCCTCACCTTTAAAATTTTCTACTTAGATTTGTACTTGAAGTTAGAGCTGATTTAAGATTAGTTCATATCTTTGGCCTTACACCAATATTACTTACGTATGGTTGAGGTAAGCAATGCAGGAAGTCAAAGACTGATGAATAGGCATACTTCAGTACCACATGCTGTCAAGTATAAAACTTCTAATAGTGTCCTGTTGTTCAGACTACATTTCTTTAGAAAAGCCACTGAAGCATTTTTTCCTGCCATTTACACTGGTAACATCACTGTGCTGAACTCAAGAGACTGAACTGATGCTACATGCTGGGAGACAGAGGAGCATCAGGAGCCTGGGGAGGGTGCTGGCTCCTGTGGGAGAGACGGCATGCAAGGCTGTTACCCTCAGGAGAAAGGGCTGACAAACCTGTGAATGCTGCAGTTGCTGTGGTTCTATAGGGACTTAAAAAAGGGGTGTCCATGAGAATCATGATAGAAGCCGAGAAATTATCAGACTGCTTGAGAACTTAGAAAAATTTCAGAGATAACTCAATATAAATTTTTCCTCTGCATAAATGGGCTGCCAGTTTGCATTCAGGTCTCCAGGATTGTCCCACTACATTGTGGTCTCCCAGGACACCGCTCTGAACTGATGGAGTCCACTGCTGCCACTCCAGCCATGCCTCTCCCTATGCCGAGAGATCTGCTGGTGTTCACCCTGGGGAGATGATGCTCATTCTCACTCAGTGTTTTGAGGTGAGATCCAGGGATATCCAAGTGGCCTGATTGCCCTTTCCCTCATGCAGGTTGGGACAAAGCACTGGCACAGAGGCAGTAGGGAAAAGAAAACAACATTAATTGCAGCTGCTCAGTAAATGCTGGCCCATAGCCACCAAAAGTGACTGCCTCCACAAGCCCCGAGCTGGACAAGAAGCATTGGACAGCATTGTAGTTTGCACCAGAGCTCTCCAAAGAAGAGCTCTGTTTTTCATTTTCCCTTTCCATAGAAGCTGTGCCAGCACAAAGCTGGGGAAATGGAGTATTTTCTTTGGAAATGCCTCAGAGATAAACACGGTCTCAGAAATGGCTGCAGATATGGCATCTTGACGTGCACCTTGGCAGCAGACTGCAGGGGATGTTTGAGCAAGCAGCTGAATGTCCCTTGGCTGTGCTGTGCTCCTGCTCCATCTTGGGGCAAAGCCCTGAGCAGAGCTGACGCAGTCCTCGGCTCCCCAGTGGGTGCCGGTTCCTGGCAGCAAAGAGTCCCTGGGGAGAAATGGACTCTTGTGCATCTGTACAAGAAGATTGCCTCCTCCTGGACGTGCCTCATCGTGGTAAAAGCCATTTCACCACATGCAGTTTCCCACTAGCTTGACACAGCAGTGCACAGGCTGCGCTCACAGTCGTTTCTGTTGTCACAGGCTCTGCTGTGACCAACACAATTCCCTGCTGGGTAAAGCTGCTGGGTGTATTGGGCACCTTTACATAAAGCACCAGGCCAGAACTGAGCAAAATCCACAGTTTACACCAACAACACAGGGAGAAGAGAGAAGCTGGGAGGAAGGTGCTTAGCTTCCTTCTAAGAGATCAACCAAGAAGGCATTTAAAACTGAGCCTGATGACACGTGGCACACATACGCTGCAAAGGATGGAACACCAACGCACCCAATCTCAGTGCTCTCTGCTGCTCCACAGGTTTGGGTGCTGGAAACCCCAGAGAGACACACTGAGGAATTTTGGGACCTGTGGATGTGTCAGCACCTGTTTGTAAATGCAGCTAATCCAAAATTAGCCAGGAGAACTGGAAGAATCATTTGTCAGCTCCTGGTCTCCTCAGCCATCTTTAAAAAAAAAATGTCACAGATGCATTGACACTTCTGCTGTAGATTTAAATAGCAGCCACCATCCAGGATCGGCTGCTGGGCAAGTGGGCAACATGTAGCTTGCTGTCTTGGACTCCTCCTGTATCAGATGACTCACCAACATGCCTGAGAAACTCCCTTATACCACAGACTCCAGTAGCAACCCCACAACAAACAGTTGTCTGGGGCTTGCAGTCATCCTTTGGGGTTTAGGATGTAATCCTGCCAGCACTCAGAGAGCGGGGCGTGAGATGGCAGCACTTTGCTGCTCCCTTCTCCTGCTGCCTCATGGCCACATTGCCGCACTGGGATGCAGGCGACATGGAAATCCCTGCTTTGCCATAATATCCTTTGCGCCCTAATAAGCTATTCAGTGTCTTGATCCTGTTTTTTTTGCTAGTACACTAGTGATAGCAAAACTTCCTCCCCAGCTTTTCCAGCAGATCCCTGAACTCCTCAAACAAGAGGATGTTCACACCCACATTTAACTGGGTATTGTGCACTGCAGCAGCTGGGCCCTGTGTGCTGCCCTGTCTCTGGATCGTAACTGCTTTTGTGGAACTCCACTGAAGCATCTTGATGTGCAAAGGCATCCTCAGAACACTTTGAATTTGTAAAGCAGAAAAAGTCTCATCCCGAAGCAGCTAGTGCAGCTGTCTAGTATCTCCTGTCTGCAAAACAGGCTAGGAGGAGTTTCTACTCCAGCCAATGCTTTGGCAGCGTGATCTGTCAAGCCTGCCTTTTTGACATGAAAATACAGAGCTCCTAGCAGTGACTTGGAAAACCATTTCCCCTCCACCTCTCCTATCAAGCTGAGGGCAGGAGCCTTGATTGCAATGCTCCCACCTCTACCCCAGGAGAATTGTAGCTCTACCTCCGAAATGCAAGTTAAGTGTTATGACTCTGCTGCTGCCCAGCTCTGGGGAGGACACTCCTAAACAAACACTTCTCTCATCTGGACCAAGAGAAACTACAGAGCTTCCTATTACCTCATTGTGATCTGCACCGTGACCCTCTGCAGCTGCATCAGACACACCTTCATCCTTCTCTAAAAGCAACGTTTGTGCCTGAGTCCACACAGCTTTACTCACAAGAGTCGTTTCTGTTCATACTTTTTCACCAGAATTAGTGGAGCTGCACACACAGTGAAGGGCAGCTCTTTAATATGGGTTCACAGGAGCAGGCACTTCATTATTTAAGATATGTTAGGATGATATTAGCACACCAAATATTCTCTTCATTTATCAAGAGAACTTGACCAGTATCCAGGGATTTCTCAGCAACACTGGGAAAACACTGAGCTACAGATGATGTATCATTTTTGATATGACAGTGAAACTATTATATAAATGACTCCAGGGCCAATACAAGTCAACATCCTGTGAGGTTCTCGTATATCTTCCAAAGCAGGTTCTGCTCTGGCCACACCAGTTCCAGATTTAGTTTTTTTTGTATAGAGGTTTGGATTTTTCTCCTTTTGAGATAACAGTTACAGGAAGGGATTACTTACATTTTAATGAGAAACAAATGATTTTGTTAAAAAGGCAGTTGCTGGAATAAACCTTTGCAGATCTCAGAATATAACCACTAGGCCAAGTACCATGATCCTTCTTCACAACATGAAAAGGGTAATCTTTCGTAGGTGACATTCATTTTATACTTAATTTTAATATTGAACTTTTCCTGCTGTAACTTCACTTAAAAATCAATGAAGAAAAGATGGGTCAAGTTTCTAAACACACACTAACTCAGCCTAGTAGAGTTAGAAATTTACTTTGTGGAAGTTTTTAACGCTTTGAAGAAAGATAATGTATGTTTATAGCTAAAATTATGTCTTTATTTGGAACCCAATTCTTCAAGCACATAATTATGTAAATAGTCCCTGGTCAGGCAAAAAAAAATTGTGTTCAGGATTCATAAGCTATGAGCCACGATTCTCAATCTGTTGGAGGTGTGTGAGGAGAGAGCCAGCTACAGGCTGCAGAGCGGCAAACGCACACAGGAGACCCAGCTCAAACTGGGCCTCAGTGTTTGCCTGTGTTTATTCCCCATTCAATGCTCACCCTCTTTTTGCACTGTTAAGGAGCAGTTGTCTCTGCCGGTGAGCCGGCTGCAACAATTAGCATCACTAACTATTATCTAACAAGCAGGAACTCACACTCTTGCTGCCCCGGGTCAGAGGCAGGTCTCACCAACCCAGTGCCCCATCCCCAACGGCCAGCGGTGCCAGCGGTTTTGGGAGGTGGTGGTCCACAGCCCAGGAGCCAGCCTTAAAATACATGATATATAATTCATTGTTCTTGCGTATCCATGAGAGATCCAGGTCTGTGTATACATTCAGATGGAACCGCAACCCTTTCCTACTGCTATCTACTACACAATGTTTATCAGGGCTTACAGACCACTTCCTTTTTAAAACCCTTATTGAAATTTGCACAATAAACAATTTGCCCAATTGGTTTTAGGAAGCCCTCAGCCCTTTTCCTTTCAAGGCAAGGGAAACCAAATTATTTATTATATAGAAGTGGGATGGGCTCTGGAGAGGCCAAGGGAGGAAAGTGAGATGGCTCAAGGCTCTGGGTGTGAGCATGGATGCTGGGAGGGCATGTACCTGCCCCATGAGGCTGTCGGACCTCAAGAGACAAGGGTGTAACACCCATCCTCCAATCTAGACACCAAAATCATCACAGAATGGTTTGGGTTGGAAGGGACTTTAAAGATCATCTGGTTCCAACCCCTGCCACAGGCAGGGACCCTGTCCACCAGACCAGGCTGCTCAAAGCCCCAGCCAGTATGGCTTTGGACACTGCCAGGGAGGGGGCAGCCACAGCTTCTCTGGGCAACCTGGGCCAGGGCCTCACCACCCTCATGGTGAAGAATTTCTTCCATATAGCTAATCTACATCTACCCTCTTTCACCTTGAAGCCATCACCCCTTGTCCTGTCAGACAAATCACAAGTCCAATCATACCCAAATCATCCAGATCACAACTTTAAAGCCCCTTTGCTGAAGTAAGGTAGCAGCACAGGCTTCCTGCAGGTACCAGGGTTAGGAGTCACATGCAGCATGGACTTGGCTGCTCCCCTCGTACTGCCTGTTCACCATTAATCACAGGCAGGCTAGCTTTAGTATCAGTGACAATTCTTCCAGCTGAATGTATAGCATACATACAGCTCTGGTCTAGATGATGAGCGAGGACCAAAACTGCTCCTTTACCATCTGCCTACAAAGCCTCTGAGTTCCTGGAGCCCACTGTACCCAGGTTTGCTGCAGCCAGAAGCAGCTTGGGCGCCCATTGTGGTTTTGGTCCCTGGATTTTTGTTTCCAAGGAAGCCATGGAAGGCAGCCTCAGGGACACAGGAGCTGCCAACAAAATGTCCCGTACCAGACATGGGTGCCACACCTGGGAGCACAGACACTTTCCTCTTATTGAGTTTGACTTTCATTTATCATCCAACTTTTCCAGGTGAAAAACACTGCGTGAACATTGCATCCCGTAGGAATCTGACTGCCCGGTACATTAAGAGGAAGACCAGGTGCTACAAGCCATGCATGCAGTTTTTCTGAGTTCAGGGCATCAGACATGAGGCCAAGAGAGAAAGAAAGAAGGAAAATCTTCCTGAACAGAGAAGGCACATCTTTAACATCATTCCTACAAAAAGAGGAGACAAGATAAACAAGGTAGTACTTGCTCCTTGGGAGAAGCCATCCATTCAAACTAAGTTTTCAGAAAGCCACAGCTGTATGAAGGACTGAGGTACATGGTTTCTAGCTGAGAGCTACTAAAATGAAACCCCTACCCTAGCTGAGCCAGGCAAGGGCCAGTAATGTAAGCGCAGTAGCAGGGGAAGCTTTGAGCCTAAAGCAATTCAAAGGTATAGAGGACTCCCAAAGGAGAACACCACCTTCTCCTATTCTTTTGATAAATCAAGGATTTCTGTCAGCCTGAAGCCTGAACATCTTCCTCTCCCTTTCCCACCATGGGAAATCCTCTGTTGCATTTTCAGTGGGATTTTTAGTTTTTCTTTCTGAAGCTGCTTGTATTATAGGGTACAGAAGGAAAACAGCTGTCACCCAGGAGCAGTAGCTTTAATGCAAGATAAATGATTTACTTTCTTTACCTCTTTGTCTGAACTGTTGTTATCTGCAAGGGACAGAAGAGCCAGGACCCCCTTCCCACCCTGAGGAGCGCAGGCAGATTTCAACCCTTTGCCCAGCCACCTTCAGACCCCCAAGCAGTAGGAATATGTTTGCTGGGGAAGTGTCGACCTTTCTGCATATCAGGAATTCATGGCAATGCTTTGAATGCAAGAAGTGTGGCAGCACTTGATAAGAGATGCAACATTAATGATATACCCAACACTAACAGAGCAACTTTCATGTTAGAGAGCTCCATATTTTTGTGACCTTTACACCACTTCAGATCTTGTATGAAATGTGGCCACATCTGGAGGTGAAGGAGTTAACCAGCCTCTACCGGACATGCTGCAGACAGAAGGGGAGAACTTGGGGCTGGATAGAGTGGCAACAGGCATCTATCAAGTACAAGATCATTAGTGCTTTTATAAAGTGCTTTCAAAAAAAACATCAAGGGCAGAGCACGATTTTTTTGCTGGAATGCTTGGGGTAGGAAGCATCACAGCTGGAGCTGGGATAGTTCAGTCTTGCAACATTCTGTTTGTATTCTCTCAAGGCAATGAATGCTTGCTGGGCAAGCCAAATACAATTAATTCATGGCAAGAGCTGGCGAGTACAGTTCCATCCCCAGATTTCCACCCTTCCCCTCCATCCTGACACAAACATTCTGCCTCCAAAAAAATATATGCTCATCAAGAAAGTGAGGCAGAGTGCTGTGTCCTGGTCTCTAGCTCTGCCTCTAACACTGAGCTCCAATATCCGTTTATTCTCTCTATTTGGCTGTGGTTAGCTTCTTTTGGGGAGGGAATGGCAGTCAAATTCACAATTAATCACGATTTTAAAGCACTTTACTACTTTTCAAAGCAGAGATGTTACAGATGGGGAGGCATTAGAAGTGAGCAGTAAACTGCTGTGATTAACCACCTGAAGGTCATGGATGTCCTCTACAGAGAGGAGGGAAAGCTTTCCTCCCACCAACACCCTCATCCCTTCTTGATAGCACAAATTAAAAACAAAGCCAGCTGTTCAGTCGGGAGTGACTTTAGTTTAAATCTTTCTGTTTCTTGCTCAATAACCCTTTCATTATAAGGTTCCTGCTGGGAAAGTTTGTGAGCCAAGGCATGCTACTGAACACGCAGCACACTGTCTGCAGAGGACAAGCGTCCAGTGAGCCCACATCCACATCTTTGTTGAATTGTTACAATTTCTACATTTGATGAGGCAAATCAGAGAACGTTGGTTTAAAAATGAAAAATAAAGAGATTAAGATACAAACTGCTCTCCATGAGAAGCTAATCATGTGCTGGAAAGTTCTCTAGCAGTTTGAAGAGGAGGCAAGAAACAGAAGGAAGCAGCTCAGGCATTTGTGTGCAGCAGGCTGTTTCTTGCCCTGCATGGATTACATTCATAACATAACCTTTCTAATTGAAACATTTTGTTCACCTATGAGCTAGCTCTAAAGTCCTTTGAGGTCTGTAAGGAATTCCCAAGATCCTAGGGAATCTAGGGTAAATTAACTTTTTCTCAAGTTGTCTGTTCGCATGAAGGGAAAAATCTGAATATTGATATAAGCCCAGCAACTAGGAAGCCTCGTGAGCAAACACTGGATCTAGACAAGGGAGGATGGAGAGAAATAAAACATGAACAGAAAGCTAGCATTGTCCACTGAAAGAGTGTTTACAACTGTCTATGGCTCTGGTCTAAGCCTGGAACATTTAAGTCACTCATATTTGGTACATAAATTGAAAAACCCAAGAGCATCCCACATTGCCTCTCAAATGCCTTCTCTGAAACACTCTGTGCTCAGAAGTGAGATTTGTGCAGTCACTCACTCAGAGGCTGGGTGACATCACTTTGTAGATTTATGGCAAATAACACTGTTCTGCGCTACCTGCCTACATATATAACTCCAGGGGAAGTTGTTATCATGGTGTACCGAGCCCGAACAAACCAGTCGTGGACTGTGATCTGATGGAAACCGCACACAGGGAAGGCCTGCTCAGTGACCCCCACAAAATCCAAATATCTACTCAAGCCGGGAGCATCAAGCTTTCCACCTTTTAAGTACCTCTAGCTCAATTTTTACTTCTGCTGAACCATGATGCAAGTCAATGACCTCTTGTAAGCTGCAGATCAGTCCATGCAAGCTTTGTTTATACAGACTTGTCAGAAATTTAAGAAACCATACTTAATTGGGCTGACTACATCCCCGCAAGAACACAGCAGTCATTCTTTTCTCTTCAAACACTTCTTGACCCAACACGTTACTGAAACTAGACAGCTCACACCAGTCCTCCTCTCCTAATTGCTTGAGTGTACATTGCATTCAAACAGGTTCACCACCTTCACTCGGTTACTCATTTTTGGTATATTTATTTGCGTAGTTCTGGAATGTCCCATCTCTGCCGACATAACTGATTGCACAGCAGCTGAGGCTCTTCTCCCACACACAGAGTGTGTTTAGGCTCTTTTGGGGTTCGCACATCCCAGACCTCACAGGCAGCTGGACACAGTCCTGTTAGTCATCGATCAATCTTTCAGAGCAGTGACTGACAAATTTGTTTTAACACAAGTGTCTAAAGACAAAAAATCCTACTGCTCTTTTACTGCAAGAGTGAAGGGCAAAAAAATTTCTTTTCCTACAGTGAAACCTGAATACCAGGTCTGTTTCAAATGATTTAAAACATAAATGTTATGATTACAGAATTTAGCATTCAAGTGGAAGAGAATACTGCCTGATACCTCAGAGTGAGATTCCACTGTGCAGCTACAAAAACATGCTGGGGAAGGTAAAGTCAATGCCAAGTGCTAATGACTTTCAGTAGCACTGAAGTACACTCAAGAGTTTTACTCCTACAGCAATGGTCTCTTGGGAGAGTATCACACCGCTTCATCTAAAGCCCTCTAAACTGAGCCTGAGCAAAACACCATTCCCAGGATTTCATCCAGTAATTTCTTTAGTTTGCCAACAGCCTAAGCTAGAATACACCTTTTAAGATAAATCAAATCTATAAAAGTTTTAGAGCAATACAACTGTCTGTTTAATCCCATGTCTTAAAGGCAGAACATTCATTAAACAAGCTTGTAATGTGCTAATTCAGGGGGAATATCTTTTTTCCAAAAGGCTAGCATTACAAAATAGTGTCACTAAATACTACCAGAAAAACAATCCAGTCGTCTCAAGTTCAGCAGTGTTCATGACGACATTCCTGCCTGAGACTGCCACCAAGATGTTCTCATACAACCCAGTCATATGGAAATCATAGCTCTCACAGAGCAGCTGTGTTTTTTGGAAGTGACTTCATATTTTTGGATGTTGTCTACCACATGAAATCGAACATCTTCAACAGCAAATAAAGCTCTTTCTTTCATCCCATGCCATGTTTCCTCCATGTAATAAAGCTGGTAGATGATTTTTAACTCTACAATGACTTTTTTTCTGCCTTCCCTTAAAACACAGGGACTGTATCTCTGTAAATGCCTCTGCAAGCTTCTGGTATTTGTAACATAAATTGAGCTGAGATTTTACACAAGACTGGAAGGATTCTTATTCCCACTCGCCTCACATTTGTGCTGATGTGGATCTACTGACTCATTCCAAAATAGTCACTCTTGCAAGTAAGTTCCTTTCCCAAAACTACATGTTTCATAATGAAAATTCCACCACATGTCTGTCTGTTAAACCACAAGGATTGTTGGCTACCATCTTCGGGAGAGGTCCAGGCTGTAGGGCACATGCCAAAACACACCCCTGGACACTGCCCCAGAGGCCATGTGAACCAGCAGCTCAGATCTCAGGGCTGCCAACAGCCAACACCTCCGCAGCCTCCTCTTGTTACAGTGATGGTTGACAACTCTTGCAAGAGGGTAATGAGAGAGGACACGTCAACCTGCAGTGACATGGTGAGACGAAGGGCTAGGGTACACCTTTTTCATGGGGGGAACTGGAAGGAATTTTGCTCTTCATTAGCGCCTCACCTTCCTCAGCAGTTCTTACTGGAGCAGTTCATGCAGAGGAAGCAACGCTGCTCCCCATGCGTTCAGGCAGATGAGCCTAGGTACAATGCCAGCCAGTTGAGTCACAGCACAGTTCCCACAAACATCAGCCAAGGCAAAAGCTAACTCTCCAGTTATCCCTCCTGCCTTGCGTGACAACAAGGCCTTTCTCAGCTTTCCCTTCTACAGTAAACAGTGCTCAAGCCTCACTACAAACAGAGAAATCCTTTTATCTGCTCAGGAACATATTTCACAAATAAAAACCAAACGTTTCATTTGAAATAACAACTATCTGCACATACTGCTATAGTGTATCTGCCATTTTGTCTCACCAGTCAGCTGCTCACCCCTGGAAAGCAGCTGGATCTCTACAAGCGCCAGATGGACGTGCACCAAACATAGCTAATGAAGCACAGGGAATACTGCTCCGAGACCCTGCAGTCAGGATCTGCCCCAGCTTTTTGAGAAGTTCTGTGAGTGACTCCCAGATCCATTGGCCTACGGCTCTTGTCAGTCCAACTCCTGCAGGTCCAGGTGACCGTATTTACTCCCTGGAGTGCCAGGAATTGATAAAACAACATTTGTCTTCAGCATTTTGGAGTAAACTCCAGACACACACCAGGATGTTCAGTTGTTCCAGACTCAGCTCATTTTCCACCTCGCCCAGATCCCTGCAATCTAATGGCAAACTGCAGATTTCACAGAAGTGCCTGAGGATGCAGATGCTCAAAACAGCACCAGGTTCCTAAGGGGCTTTAAAGGATCTACTGGATTTTTTAAATCCCTAAAAGTCTTATATGTATTTTAAGGTACCTTTGAAAGTGGGAGATATCTAGGTGTAACTAATTAAGGCACTAAACACCTTCACTTCAAACAGACCTAGAACATCAGTGTTTTCCCTCAAAGTCTCTACCAAGTGCATTTGCTTTCCAGCTTTCTTATGCTGAGAACACTGCTCAAGACCAATGTAAATCCAGTCCTATTAACCAAGTTATGAGGTTCTGCGTATAGTGGTTGAAAGATGCAAAAGTGATAACATATATACACATTTAAAAAAAGTTACATTAGACATTTTCTATCATCTAGCTTAAAGGCAGCAATTCTTACCAATAGACAATAACTCCGCAAGGTAAATAAAAGTTTCTAACAGAACCTAGGTGATGAGTCTCAGTTACATTTTCCTCATACAACTGCTTGAAGGTTGAGTGCCTGACCTCGGAGGCCTTGGTGGGGCTTCCCATTGTGGCACCAGGTAAGAACCTGATTTTGCAACAGTGCTGGCCCACACTAATATCCCACTCTAACATATTCTTACCCAGGAAGGTGCCCTACACAGCTGGGCAGAAGCTCACTAGCGTGCGCATGTACCTCCCTCGTCATTATGCTCCACCCCATCAACCACTATTTATGTAAAGCAAAGCATTTTTCTTTAGCCTACACAGTAAGGGATTAAATTAAAAATAATTGCACTAGCAAGACAGGGGAGAAAGAGTAGAACCACTGCTGCTAGGTCAGCTCAGGGCACTTGGACTGGGACAAGGACACCCACCTGTTGGGTGCTGGAGCACTCAGCATTCCAGTGGGAAGCAGCGTCTGAGTCAGCTGGGCTGCTCGTATATGGGAAATCCCCAGTAAATACGCTCCAGTAATCACCCACCTCAGGGAACATTGCGGGGTGGGCGTGAGATGGGTCAGTCCTTCCATAGACCTAACCATGCAGTACTTTGGGAAGAGCTACCCAGATTGTTTTGTTTCCTTGGGTAAGATCTATCTGGAATTGAAAATTTGCGTACATATATAAATATATATGCAAGCTACTGCTAGCCAGGAGGGAAGTAAACAAGGAAATAGTCAGGAATTGGGAATAGCAGGGTGTCTTTTAGTCATTTAAGGTATTAGCTGAGCCAATGGGCATGCTTTTCCTGTTTTAAATAGACACAATAAGATAAAGGTCAGCAGGGGAATTGGTTACATTTCTCTTTCCTATGTATAGGTATACTGCTGTGGAGGATGTAATCCTGCCCAGAACACTTTAAAGTTACAGAATGATTTGGAGATTTTAGAAGGATCATATTGGCTTCATCAGCTCAGAGCGTAGTGTTTATAGGTACTAATTCCCTGTGAAAACCAGAAGAATTTGAGTATTCTGATAACTCAAACAGCAAAACTAAATCCTGCTATGCAACTAAAGTCCCACAGGAAAACTTACTTAACATCAAAGCTAACTACCCTGTACACTTATCTTTATAAAAGAAAATATTACATTGTAGGGAAAGTTTATTTTCTAATCAGCTTTCTTATGCTTCAGCAGATATTTGAACTCTAAATCAGCCTCAAAGTGCACCAAGAGGCTTAATAAATACCACCAAAAATGATAACGACTTAGGCCAGGCAACAAGATACTCTTTGGCACTCTTCCAGATCTATTAACATGCAAACGTGACACAGATACTAGGCTATGCATGGAACCCACCTTTAATTTAGTGGCTTACTATCTTAATTTGTAATTAAGCCTACATTTTTTCAGTATACTAAACAATTATAAAAGCAGCTTTTTCAGAACAAAAACAAATCACAATCTTACAAACCTGCACATCCTGTCAAGATCAGTAAGAGCCTTCAGTTTACTGGGAGTTCAAGCTGAATTGCAATTACATTTATAATGCATTCTGGCTCATTAGAAACCAATTAAGATCACTGGCAGCTGTAAATAATTCAGTTAATCAATTGCTAGTTTTAAAGTGCAAAGAAAGTGATGCTTCTGATTATAAAAGTACTTTTAAAGATTATACCATTTCTTGAAGGGAGAATATTAGAGGTTGGGTTTTATATCTATATACACACATATACATACACACACACACACACATTCACACACAGGCATGTATATAAAAGCTGAAGAGAATTTGTTTCATGGAGAAATGTAGAGGGACCTTTACAATGGGCACAATTGACATACTGTGTTGCTTCCCTAGCATTAAACATGGGAAGCCTAAGACTGACTATGCAAAACATACAGCATTCTGTCTGAGGTCTCAAGCATGTTGTATCCAGGTTCCGTTTTACAGTTTCCTTATTGCCTCCAGAATCATTACTCTGGAGAACTTGCTGTTAACTCAGCATAAGTCAGAACCCTGCTGTCAAGAGCTCAGGGAAAAGCTATTCCAGAAGCCAAAGCATAAGGTGTGATGTTATTGGAATGTTCCTGAATAAGGAACTTAAAGCAATCAATTTGTTTTACTTTTGTTTTGGAAAGAGACTAATGAAATATTACTCTTAGGATCCAAAATGAACAAGAGATCTATTCCCTTCCTCTATTGTAAAAAAAACCCCACCTCTTGCAAAATCTGTTTTAATGGCTTATTTCTAGTCCAGGGATTTCAAAACGTATATGGCTATCCTCCAAACCTTCCTTGAAAGACATGAAATGAAACCATGTTTTCTTTTAACTTAGAAAAAATATTCTCATTGTATGCAAATTCCTTCCCTGGCCTATGGGAAAAAATACATCATAGTGACCATGAGTTCTGAAACCTTCATTGTACGAATGTTGATGTGTGGTTTGAAAGACACCTTGTTTCACCTTTCTGCTTGACCAGTTGAGCTGTCACTGTAGGGCAGAGGTATAAGACATCGAACAGTGTTTGGTTCAGAGGTTACATGCATTAGCTTGGGCTTGGTTCAGCAGAGCATTAGCACCCTAGTTTAACCTTGAGCATCTCTGTATTTGCTGAATTTGCAACAATAGCAGAAAATCATCCCAAAGTGCAGTCCTCACAGTGACTTTTATCTGAATAAATGTATTCAATGATTTCCAAATAAACTATGTAGACTAGGGAATAAGGGGATTTCATACTGAGTTTAACTGCTGTTCTTTGGATGCATTCAGATAATACTAGTTTTTGGAAAGGCTGCTTTCTCAGCTCATTGTGATACTACCAAGAGCACCTGGCATCTGAACAAACAAAGTGAACGTTGAAGAGGAGTGAGCTGGCATTGTGATATGGCAATATTCAGAATAATGGACTTCTAGTGACAGAGTCACCACATTGTGCTATTATGTTAGCAGTTCTTGCAGAGGAAGTTTGTCTAGGATTTAGGCCCAAGTTTCCCTAAACGAGGCTTGTAAACAGTGTGGAAGTTGACTTTCTTGTTGGTGATAGAAAGACTGACAGCTAACAGCAGCATTTTGTGTAGCAATGACAACTGTGATTATTTTGCAGTTTCGCTGCAATGTGATTAGATTGTAATTAGACTGTGGCTCTGCTGGATTTTTGGATTGCTTAATTGATGGCCCCAAACCAAATGACTTTCACTATGATAAAAAAAACCTTGAAACTTGAATTCCCTGCCACTGAGTTGCTTTAATGCATTCTAGTGCAGTTTCATGCTTGTAGCAAATGAACCTTCTTTCTTTGCACACTTTGAATAAAACCCATGGAAAGTGTGGAAAGATCCACTAACGGATTCTGGACCTGGGTCTCTGCTGGAGGCATCTGCTACTGAAAAGTTCCTCAAATTTGGTTGAGAGAAATGGTTTCTTACTTTGATTTAGAGAATAGAATAAATTTCTTTTCTCTGTTCCATAAGACTGTCATGAAGATGAAATTCCTTTTATAATGAAGAAATAATTGTCACCAGATAGACAACTGTGGGTAGAATCTTGTTTTTATGGAAATCTGAAAGTGGTATTATTATCTCCAGTGAGACAAAGATATCATCTGGTGGATTCAGCATGAAGGAAGCGCTGTAGTTTCTTTGTATGGTATATTTTTATAGGTGTGTTGCTCAGGGCACATTTCTAAACTTGGAGAATAAATAATTTAAGCTCATCTGCATTAGTGAAGTAAAGAGTAAGGCATAATATGATGGTTGTTTATATGTTGCTCTAATTGAACAAATGTTAAAAACAAACAACAAAACAAATAATGTCTGCAAAAAATAGCTTTGAGAAAATCAAATCAGAATTAATGTCATCAGTTAGAAGCAAGTGTCTAATGGGAAGTGTAGCTAATAAGCCCATCTTGGAAAAATTTTAAATATATCCAGAAACTTGAGCCACTAGCTTATATTTGGCAAATACTATCAAAATGTTTCAACATCATATGATAAGACTGCATTATATAAAGACAGCCCATGCATGAGAAAGTTGCCTATTTGTGCTTTATATATCAAAGAAGATGATGGAAATATCTCAGTATTAAAAAAGATCCTATTAAAAAGTAGAGACTTTTCCTTCTCTTCTCTACAAGAAACAGTAAATTTAGAGAAGATATGAGTTCTCTTGTTGGACCCACTATCAAGGTCCTCATTCAAAAAGCAACACAGCTATTTATTTTCTCCTCTTCTAGCATCTAGGTACGCTCACTGATCGCATGGAAGGAGGCCACTTTGGGGATGTACATGTTCATTTACAAACATACTTAAATATACTTTAAAATGAGCTAATGCTTTAGAATATGTTCTTCCTCCGTTAGAAGCCTGGAGCGTTTCTCTGCAGTTCAAGGCCATTCATTAGCAGCTGCCAGCTATGCTACAGGCTCCTCTCTAATCAGTCATTCCATCATCACTTTAGAACACTTGTAATACTTGACAGTACTTTAATATAAAACTTCCCCAGGCAGTTGTTTGATGGCCATGAGTTCTGACCATGATATAATTCACATGTTTCATGCTATGCGTGTTGCTGAACTGCAAGCTTTTAGTTCTGACTTCATGGTACTTAATCTCTTCCATGCCAAAAACTGCTTCAATAGCATCTTTTATGTTCAGCTGAACATAGCCCAAGGGAAAATCTTGTTTCAAGGTGGATTTAAATTTTGCTGAAAAAAACAATCTAATCAGACCATTTAATACAATTTACACTGTTGGTCCTTCTGCCTGTGATGTGCAGGGGGTGCAGAACAGCTCTGCCCACCTCACCCCTGTCAACGACTGGCACACAGCATCTCTCTCCCCTGGAAATGAGGATTTCTTCTCCTCTCCTGCCCGTAATATTTGTTCTCCGGGGACTTCTGAGTGACTGGTGTCCTGAACACCTTGCTGGTCTGCTGGAGCTGCATGGGCATTGGACTGCTGGAGACGGCTGCTTGCTGCTGCGCTGTGCCAGACACCCCTACCCGGGCAGAGGCAGCCCTGCTCCAGGGAACTTGCAGTCTCACCAGCGAGGCAGATTCAAAGCACCTTCTGTGATGTGTTCCATGGTCACCACAAAGACTGCGAGGGCCTCACTCCCGGGCAGATGTAGAAGTTCAACATAAATCCCCAAGCACCATCATACCCACTGAACAACTCTCCTTCTGCTACCACTTCTACACTGGAAAGAAAGTGAAGAGTGACTTTGCAGAGTGTCCTTCACATGGCTCCTTCTCAGACTTGTCCCTGTGACCAAATGATCCCTCTGCACAGCTAGCCTGTCCCAAAGCAGCTAAAATGCGTGGCTGAGTGAGATGGAAATGGTAGTTGTCCCTCACAGATGGTATGTCAACATCAGGAGCTAACAGTCCTTGAGTCTGAACAACAGCCTTCTAACTCCTGATAAAAAATGGCTATTTTTTGCAAGTTATTTGGAGAGCAAGCTCTGACTAATACTTTTCTCCCAAACACTTCTCTTTCTCCTTTGCTCCAAAGCATATTTCACCCCAATTATATGTCTGCTGTCCTGTGTTCAGACTACAGCTTTCTGCAACAGGGGCTGGCTTCCCAAATACCTGAAGTTCAGGGCATGATGCTAGGGAGGTCTGAGGAGGAGGTTTTTCTTGATTTTACTTCTTTCAAATGACACATTGGTGCAAATGAGAACTCTCTCAAAGTACGCAGCAGATGCCAGTCACATTTGCAGAGTTCCAGCGTTGAACAAAGACTTCACTCTGGGGACAAGAGCATTGTCCAGCAAAGGAGGTGACAGAGACGTCAAATCTATATGCCAGATGTCGGTGTCGTAACTTGCACCGAGACTGCTTTCTCTTTGTACACTTGGCCTCGCTGTCTGCAACGTGCATTTCCCAGCTGGAAAGGCCTTGCACACTTCTAACACTGGGAAAAAGAAAATTGCCCAGAGGGAAAAAGTACAAAAGGTTTGCGTCTGCTACAGGAAACTGAAACTGCCAACAGTCTGCTTTGCTGAACTGAGTGCGTCGGCAGAATCAGGGTCTAGCAAGGTATCAGCAGCGTGTGCACGGACAGAAATGGAGAGAAAGAATTTCTCAAGTCAGGTTATTTTCTCTCAAAACAACATAGAACAGAAATAAAAATTCATGGATCAGAGCTCTTTGCAGTCTGGAATTTCAATACATGAAAAATTCCAGGATTCTTCTCATTTTGTTACCTTCCCAAATTGCGACGCAAATCTGTCTCAGGAGTTTATCTATGCATAGATTTAGGTATAGAGCTTTCATATATGTGTATAATATTTCATTTCAGCGAGACGAAAATGTTTCATGTCATCTTTCTCTTTTTGATTTTTTAAAAACAATGCAGCTGAAAATTAAACCTGTTAATACAATGATTACAATTTCCTGTAAAAATGAATAAGAAACAGCATTGTTACATTGCTATGAAGTGTTTTGAGTTAATCAGATCGTCATTTTCCAGTGGAAGACCATTGACCTGGGAGTTTCTGACCAGCTGTAACTCCAGCATTTGGAAATCTTTCACCCTGGGAAATTAATATCAGAATGATGAAAACACAGGAGCATGTTGAAGTGCTTGCTGTGATGCCACAGAGACGCCTATCAGCCGTGGGAGCACCGTCGTGCTCAAGTCTTGCTTTCTCATTCTTCTCCTCAATTTGAAATCCTTCATGCCTCTTAACACAGAGTGTTTTATCTGTATGAATATTTAAGCTGTACACTTCGTGTGCAAACAGTCAGAAAACGGGTAAAACTCCAGTAGATGGCGCTCAAAAATATCCCAAATTTGGGTCCCTGCGCGGCTCCAGCAAGACCCCGGTGCTGAGCAGGGGCTGGGGCCGGCGGCTGTGGCAGCCGCTCCCTGCAAGGCTGCGGCCTGGGGACGCGGCACAGGCGCTGGGCTGGGGCAGCGGTGGCACCGGGACTCCGGGAGACAGGAGACGACAGGACCCCAGGACCCCGACACAACGGTTGGCTCAGCAGTGGCAGGCGGCTGCTGCTCACCCGTGCAGTGGGAAATGGGACCATGTGTGTCCCAGTTCCTCCCAGTTCCCCTTCAGCCCCCTGCTCTGTCATGCACGGCCATCGGTTGTGCTTACTGGTCACTCTCTAGCTCAGTGTGAAGCTAACAGAAAATACACATAAAGTTAATTGATAAAGAGATCCGAATACTGTAAAACACAGCAAAGTTTTGGGAAAGTGCAGAGATCTGCGGCAGTTGCAGAGCACGGCTTGCTGGTTAGGGCACTGTCTGTCTGCCAGCTCCTGTGCAGTTGTGTTGTTTAGTAATGGCCAGTCCTGGTGCCAGTTTTAAATTTTGTAGCTCTGACTGGAAAGAACTTGTTGTATTATGAAGGCGATTCAGTAGGTTATTCAACAGAAGCACAAATGGTTTTACCACCACCAGGGGAATGGTTTATATTGACCATCTTCACCAAAGACCAGAGTGAAAGCTGATCCCATATGATCGAGTCCCCGGCTGGTAGCCCATGGGAAATGATCTAAGGACCAGTTCCCCCGAAGTTCCACAAAGCCGCTGCCGGAAGTGCATTACCAACAACACACTGGGATTCATCGGATGCTCCAGGGCATCCAGCAACACTCTGTGTGGAGCCCAGATCTCCTGACTGCCATCCGCTTTATACAAAGCAAACCAAAGCCCTTTATCTAGCCAGGGAACAGATACATCATGAGCACCAATAGTGAAAGCCTTCCCAAGCAAGTTGCTAATGTGCTTCAGTCCTGCTCCGGAGAACTTATCTCTGCTTTAACATTAATATGAGCAAAATACACATGTCCACATGGATCCTCCCTGATTTTTTTTTGTCCCATCCTGAGCTGCAGGCTTGATGCTTTCATTTCTGGTCACTTCGAAGTCCAACTGTACTTTTGTGTGTCTGGAGATAAGTCCCTCCAGTCTCACCTGGCTTGATCAAGCAGCCTGGTCTACAGTGAGGGAGAGGTGGCTGCTCAGAAAAGCCAACTTAGCCCCACTGCTCTCAGCACACAGTGGGGCAGAACTTGAGCAAGTCAGTGAACGTGATGGGAACGCTGTGCCCAACACTGATGGTTTACATCTTTCACTGTAGTTGGAGCTGGTGGCAATTGAAGCTACAACACTTGTCATGTCCCAGCTACTGTGACAGAGGAATTGAAATATTTTGCCAAAGGAAGAAAAGCTTGTTTTCTAGGTTGTTGAGGGCTTTTTTAACTTTAAAAAGGCAAATTAAATTGTTGATCTTATTACACTTAAGCACTCATCTTGCAAGAGCTGAAACGTTAGCAATAACTTGACCGTCTTTCTGGTCTTTGCACAGGAATTGCATTATTCACTTCAGCAATTTTGCCTTTGGGCAAAAGGGTAAGGGGTAACAGGATGGTTTGCTTCAAGCCTGGATTTCATTAAACTTAAGCTGTACCAGTTTTGTTCCAGATCAGGCAACAATTGATCCAGTCACTGGACTTTCTTATGAAAACTATTTACTGGCAAATGCCTAAGACATCAGGATGTTTATTTACAAATTTATTTTATAAGTCAGAGTGATGGCTGAAAGACTCTTTGCTTGTGTGATAGCAGAGGTCATTCTATGAAACACCATCAATTTGTAGGCAAAGAATGAAATTTTGTCTCTATCTAGCTAAAAACAAAACAGAAGTGGCAACACAGAGTGTCATACATAACACACCCCATCAATTCCAGGGGACTAAGCCTATTCACACTAACTGTGTGTCTGACCCCAGCACTCTTAACTGAGGTGCTCTTGAGTAACATGATGTGAAATACAGTGGGATTTCAGCTCTTCCGTTAAATTGAAGATGAGGAAAATGATCATGGCTTGATTCAGAGGAGGAGACACCTCACCACAAGAAGCCAGAACTAGCTGGTGGCATCAGACATTTCTTAACCATCAGACTGCAAAGGGATTCGGGAGGTGGTGAGCACTGGCTTAGAAACAAACTTCCATTTCAGTTGCAGTCTCAACATATCCAAATTGCAGCCTCAACATATCCAGCCCTTCCAGCAATTATTCTGGCTCTTGGCCACCAGTCCTGGGGAGAAGCTTCCTTCTGGGGAGTGAATTTTTATGCTACAGGCATTAGAAGTCTACATATCTCAGGCTGTTTGCCCCTACATGTACTCACAGAAGCATGGGGGGGGGGTATGATCTTTCCTTTGTCTTTGTTTGTTTGTTTGTTTGTTTTTAACCACCACAGAACAGTTCAAGATATTAAAAAATTTACTAGTGACTTTGGGTTTAAAAATGAACTGTCCTTCAGGAGAGGACAGCTATCTGCTGCACCTTTGACATGAGGAGCATGGGGACTATTATTCCAGATTAACACTCCTGAGTACCTCAGAGAGGAATGGCCATATGAGAACCCAAACAGATTTTGTCACATGTGGTCTGGCAGAGGTGAAAGTGGGAATAAGAAGTATTCCCATTGTCGTCTCTGCACTCTGTCCAAAGTCTGCGAAGGATTTGGGGATGCCAGCTACCCAGATCAACAAGGGGCTGGTGAATACACACTTCAGTTCTCACCATGTCACAAACTGAACCTAAGTCTCATTTAAGCGATGATTTGGGCTTCCCCAACTCACATTTAATCTCCCAAGAGTTTGTCGTGTTAAATACTGAATTGAACTACCTTTCCCAGGGATAATGGTGCAGTATCAGGAGAAAGCTAGCTGCAAAACATTTCAAGCTAATAGCTTATGTTCCCTTGACAGTGCATTTCCCTTGAGAACTGGTGAAAGTTGTTCAATTAAGCTTTTGTGCTCTTTTGGGGAACCTCAGCTAACTCACATACAGCGTACTTTGTATACTTTTTTTCTTTGTTAAGCAGCCATTGTACTATCCACAGCACAAGGAGAGTGAAAGAACAAAGAGCAGCAGGCAGCGAGAATGTGACACCATTTCTTCCCATGCAACTCTGTTGCTGCGGCTCGGCTGGCTGGATGTTATTTTAGTGGCTGTGCATCCCACCCATGCGTTTCTGTGGGCCCAGAAGCCGTGCTGCTGTGACGCCTTGTGAGCTCGAAGCTTATTCATGTTCAGGAATGGGAGGGTCAGGGCCATCGACACACACCAGCATCCTGCTGCCTATTATTTCCTGCCAGTGCTGGCGTCGCACCAAGCCCTAACATGACAGGTGGATGGAGTTCACAAGGAAATAATGTCATGGTCCAGTTTTCCAGGAAAGCTGTTAACTCTGTTCACAAACTCGGGCCTTCAGATTGAAAGGGAATGTGGCTGAGAAGAGGTGGTGAAGGGCTGCTCTGATGTTATTTACTTTTTTTTTTAAAATAGATTATTCACTGACATCTCTTGCTGCAGTACAGAAATCACTACCTCTATATAGTGCCTACCTCTTCAAGAGCAGACTGCGGCTGAATGCCTTATAACTCACAAAACCTCAAGGGCACTGCCTCTGCAAATCCCAAATGGCCATTTTAATTTCAGTCAGATTGCAAAAGATGGTAAGAAATGAAACTTCTGCCCTTTGCTGAGCTAACTGGTTCCTGGGAAACAGAAAATGAGAAGAAATATGAGCTGAGATCTAAGACTGATGTTAACCTGGGGACTCAGGCATTTTCTAAGAACGAAACTGAGGATACAGGCAAGGATGTATCAGAAGCAACTTACGTATTTTTAAAAGTCTCTGTCTTTGAACAAGGCACTTGTGTAAAGCTTTGCTATCCCTCCATGACTTTATGCAATATGTCCAACATTTGCTGCTCTGTGTTCTTCCCTTTCTTTCCTATTTTCCTCTCTGTTTTTGAAGTTGAATACTTTTTTTTCTCTTACTCTAGAAAGCACAGAAGAGTTAAGAAGTTAAAGCAATCAATCAAAAAGCAGTGTTTTTCAAAAATCCCGTGTTTGCCACAAATGCAAATTTTGGATGCATGAGTTAGGACAATAGGACTCCAACTGGCTGCTCAGAAGAGGAAGGATTAGGTCCTCTGACATGTTAATAGTGACATCAACAACCTGAATAAAAGCCAAAAAATTCAAGTTGATTCTGCAGTTTAAGACCATTGTTCTCCCATATGGTTTAGCCTGTAAGATTTAATCTACAGACAGAGTTTTGCCAGGATTTATAGCATTTTTCATATTATACAGTGCGATTCTTTATATGTTAATGTACTTTTATGTATAAAAGCCCTTTGTAATTGATGAAGATATATACTGACATAGCTAAAATATCCTACAATCTAAAGACATCAGAGGTATTGGAAATACATATGTAAAATGATAGCTGCCAATATTGTTCTGCTCTTCTTATTTTGGAACCTGTTGTAAAAACATATTAGTAGAAACCTGCTAATAATATGCAACAACCTCCATGCCAGATATTAGAAGTGCAGTAGCCCTGAACTTTGACTCTGCATAAGCAAAGCTGAGGGATGAACACGGGCTATTCCAGAGGGCTTGTTCCTGGCCTGACCCTTCTGGATCCTGTTGAGACTCTCAGGCTTTTCTTCGTTCCATACTCTGAGTCTTGTTCCTGTTCTGTGGAGCTGCAGTAATATTGTACATTCATTGTTTGGTAACAGGAGCTCTCCCAAGTGTCCAAGGCAGAGAAACTTAATTCTTGACACAAGTGCACAAAACTAACCTTTCTCTCTCTCTCTCTCTCTTTTTCTTTTTTATTTTTAAAAAACCTGGCAAATTATGGTATTAGAACCACAGTCACATACAAAACATAACACGTTAAGTGACTGGGGAATCGTAAATTGGGCGTTTTGACTTGAACAAATACTAAGCATTGTCATACCAAACTGATTATTATTTTAAAATATTGTCCCAGGCTATAACCGGCTTTGTGTACAATAGCAATACAGGGTGTAGTTACAGACACAATTTCCTGTGCTTAGGTTTTGAATTTATTATTTAAGATCCCTGTAACATTTGCCCAGTACACCAGCGCAATTCCCCTATTAGATAATTTTCTATCCTTGTAAGGGCAATTTTGCTTGCGCAATGCTGCCAGAGCTTTCAGGAAGGGAGAGACAAGCAATTGTGACAATAAAATTTGCATCAGATCCCACCCAACCTCTCCCAGAACCGAAATACCATTTGTCGCATTCAACGCCTTTTCACACCAGAAGGGAAGGTGTTTCTCAACTGGGAAGTCATTGTGATCTCCACAGGGTTGCATCCTCCAGGCTGACTTTTGCCTCTCAGATTCCCATGAGAAACACCAACCAGTAACTGTGGAGTTCCAAATGGCTTCATATCAAAGACTTGGTGGATTACACGACCCCGCATCCAAGCATGAAACCCCAAATCAATCCAGTTTAGGTCCTGGGGTTCAAAAGCTGAAGCAGAAATTCTGCTGTTTGTAGCTGACCAGTTTGAGGGAATCGATCCTTGTAAAACCATTGCAAATGTGCCCTTGTAAAAAACATTTCAGATCTAACAATATCACCAGTTTCTGGAAAAATAAAGGTGCTAAGCTTGCCACACTATACTCACATAGCACCTGTCCCAGAATAATTGTTTTTTAAGGGCTGAAAAGAATGTATTGTTCTTGTGTTGGAACCAAGACAAAGGGTGCAGGGAGAGAGAGGATAGTAACGAAAATGTCTCTAGTGTAGATTTGCAGGAAGAAAAAACATAGACTGTGAGACTTGTGTTGGATGTCACCACTGGTCATTCAGAAAAGATGCTACTACTACTTCAGATTGTCCCAAAATCAATGTACACAAATCATGGTGGAGAAGTCTGTGCCAGTTTCTAAGGCCATGTGGCAATTTAGTGATGAAACACATGAAAACATCTTCAACAGCTTGAGGTCTCTGACTAAACTGTTCACAACCTCTGCCTTGCTCCTGCAGGACACCAGAACCAGGCACTGGGACTCCTCTCCATAAAGTCACTATTTTGATTATCTGAATAAAGGACAAACAAAAGTGAATTCCTGCACAGACTTTCACTCACTGCTTGATATGAAGATGCTTGTGCATGTACCTTGTCTCATTAGCATACAGCCGATGCTGCCGAGCTCACCAGTGTGTCCTGTGGCAGCCCCATATTACTCAGAGGCCTCTCAACCTGTCAATTAGCTGGTATTATGGGACACCAATGTTGTATCTGAAGCTTTGCTATGCTAGCAGATCATGCGTAGGGTCATTGCAATGCTGTTTGCCACTGCTTACACACCGCTTTATGCCTAGATTCCCCACAATTAGCAAGGCAGAGGGTGGTGCAGGCACTCTGCTGTGTCCTTGTATATGCAGTGCAAATATGAAAGAAAGCAGGGACAAGGGAAAGGAAATCTCCTCTATTAGCAGCAGAGCAACTCTTATTCACTCTTATTTACCCTTCCTGAAAAAACTGCTCCCAAAGCCCTACTGCCTCCGTTTCACTGAGTTTGGCCTTTTCTTTTGACTTGGAGCAGAGCCTCACCTTGCACCTCTACTTTCCTTCCACACGCCGCATGCAAGCTTGCCTGTATCACAGCAACGGTGAAGAGAGGACCCACATATGGGAAAGTCTTCTGAAGAGGGCAACAGGCTGCTTCTGCTCTGGAGTCAGCCTGGGAATCATGGGGCTGAGCTGCTACACATGTGTAGTGGAAATCACTGCATCTCTACAGCCCCTGCAAATGCTCTCCTCGGCAGCCTGCAAAATTCCACTGAGGAAAAAGAAATGGGGAGGGGGAAGAAGGAGTCAGGAAAACTATTGTGTTCCCAGGGGGGACAGGGAAATAAATAGCCCTTTTTAGCTTATCCAGCTTTGCTAATGTCAATCACTTTTCTCATTTTAAACAGGAAATACACCACTTTAGTCCACCTGTTCCATTATTTATCATGCTATGCATTTCCCATGAATTGTCACTCATGCAAAACCTGTACATCGTAAGGGGACACCCTAATATTTTTAATGACCTTAAGCAAAGTGATTGACATTAGACACCGGTGTCAGATGTTCTGGTGACGCAACATGTTCTCCTAGCAGTAGGAAAGCTTCCTGCTGCGATTAAGTTAGGGCTATGGAAGTGCTAAAATGTGTTGTCAGCTTTCCTCTGATGCAAGTGATTTTATTATAGCGTCTGGTAACCACGGAGTGTGGCAATGCAAATACTGACTCCAAACATCCCCTCCCATACATATAGCTTGCTCTATTTAAAACACGAAGTGCACTTTGCAAATCCAGGGGTAAGTTATGGATGTAATAAGCTTAAACCATGGAGGGCAGAGGAAAAGGCGGCACCAAAGCCAGAATGCGTGGGTGATTTCAGCCGGAGAAGCACACAGCTCCAAGATGACCCACAGAAGGCTATCCACTGCGGTACCTGTTCAGCAGGTGTGCTCTGCACCAGCATCGCCATAGACGTTGTGGATGCCAGAGGCTCCGGAGGGCAAGGAGGAGGCATGCTAGCACAGGCCTCGCTCACTGTAACAGTGGAAAGCTGGCCCTTTTGAGTCTGGAGAAAGTAAGGAAAACAAACAAACAAACAAACAAAATGATAGAGAGAGAAAAAAAAAAAGAAAGAGGACTCCATGCAGCTCCTCTGCCTTTCGATACCCTCATACATGCTGGGGTGGAAGTCTGTGACTTGGCTCAGCACCACTTGTCCTTCAACATACAGATGAAGAAATAATATTCTGGTTTGCTTCAGTTTGGGACCAGCCCCTCAATTATTCATTACCTGAGAGACTCTGGAAGCCCTCTAGAACACAAGGGTTACAGGATCAAACATCTCAGACACTCACGGGGGACACTTGGCACCTGCTTCTCATGCAGATTTGCAATCCCAAAGCTCATTCAGCAAACACTTACTACACAGATGATTTTGCTTCCACAAGTAATTATTAATAGTTGTGTCTAAAACTGACTATGCCAGTAAGTGTCTGCGGAACTGACCGTTATGATTTTTCAATAACTGAATTGTTAATCAAGCTGCAAGAGGCATGGGCTATCAAACCAAAATCCATAGTCTACAGAGATTTTTGGAAGAGCTCAGCAGTACATATGTTCACAATTACTGCCACAGGTGTTGTTCTACAAAAATAGAATCATAAAGCAGTCAAAGTTGAAGATACACGCTATCTTGATAGCAATAAAAAAAAGATTTTCCAAGGGTCTAGCAGCACTGAATATTATTTTAATGAAATTTACTTTTTAATTTTATAGCAAAATAATCAAAAGTGCTAAACCTGACCACCTTCATTTACAAAAAAAGTCTCATGTTTTAAGCTATAATCATACCTCATTATTTAGGTTAGACAATATAATTACACATTTCTACCTATTTCTATTCAATAGTAAAATAAAATAATATTAGTTGGTTTAAAACAGGGGGAAAGTACCACAGATATTGGGAGGGGAAAGTTACATAAAATATAAGAATCAGCTTATTGAGCAATCTGCACTGTGTTTGGTTGTTATTGCCTTTTTTTTTTTTTTTTTGAGCC
>Ga0065711_1026298_pt1 | contig 80272 bp, 43 predicted proteins | sample Hoacrofraction12_FD_59098 | JGI IMG/M metagenome (GOLD analysis project Ga0065711, IMG submission 59098) | Hoatzin crop microbial communities from Cojedes, Venezuela - Epithelial fraction 12 v2 (version 2) | ecosystem: Host-associated > Birds > Digestive system > Esophagus > Crop | place...
TCTCTGGAGATATTCAAGACCTGCCTGGACAAGGTCCTGTGCAGCCTGCTGTAGGTGACCCTGCTTCGGCAGGAGGGTTGGACTAGATGACCCACAGAGGTCCCTTCCAACCCCACCATTCGGTGGTTCTGTGACTGCATTCCCCACTTTGGAAGGCAGCACAGGAAAGAGAGTAGTAGAATAAGCCGTCATCTGAAGATCAAAAATTGATCTGAAATATTTGCCATGTAGCAAATGTGACCTTAGTTGTTGGCTAGCAAGACACAGGCAAGGCTGAAAACTAAAAGCAGGAACCAGCTGTAAGCAGCCAGTGAATTTACAAGAACGCTGCCCAGTATGACTGTCTCCCAACCAGATGGGTGAGAGGTTTACTTCTTCATCAGAAAGCACCAGTGGAGAGAACAATGCCAAAAGCAGCTCAGCTTTACTATAAAACCTTGTCAGAAATGCTTGAATCACACTGAGTTTGTACTAACGTACTTGTGAGGTATCAGTCTGTAGTTTCTAGTTACTAATGGTGCTTAGTCACAATTTTTTGCACAATTTTGCTGAACAGACTTCAAGAACAGCAAAGTGCTTTTTTTCCCTCTATAAATTTCTGCATTGACCATATTTTCACAGTTTGTCGTTTCGAAAAAGTAGTGCACAGCAGCTACCACTTGCCTTAAATTTTTTCAGCAGTCAGAGAGTCTTTGACAACATGAACGGAGAGACTATATGACACATACCGGAAATGTATAGATTGTTGTGCAAAGCTGTCTGGATTTTGAAGGATTTTTTTTAAGAAGGAAAATGTGCCCTCTTCTATCCTTCTATTTCCTCTATTTCCTCCCCACTGTCCTGATCTCTCCACCTCTACTGCTGCTAGTCAGAATTCATCCTCTGACCCTGGAGTGTGGGGTGGTACAGTGATTTTGCTAATCATAGTCACTGCCTGAGAACTGCAAAAGGTGCTTGGAGAGAGTCATTGAGAATAGCCAGGTCACACAACCTGCAAGCCAAAACCAAGAACTGCGGAGGTCCGTACTCAAGTCTGCACGATCTGGGTAACCCCAGATAACCTCCCCTGGTTAATTTATTACAGGCTGGTATTCCCAAGTCTTGTTGTTTTTTCAGTAAGACAGCGAATTGATCAAACGGTAAAAATGTTGCTTTTCAGATGCTTCTGTTCTGTCGAACTCCAACATCACTGGCATCGACACGAAGTTTGGTGCTTTTAGTGCAAAGGTGCTGAACAGTGCATTTTTGGCTACAGGAGAGAAACAAATGTATCCAATGGATGACAGCGAAGTTTTCAGCATGAAAGTGTGCTCTAGATAATAAGATTGAAATGGCCAGAAATCTTGCAATCCTGAAGATGTATCTGCCATTGCATGGACTGCATGCAGGCAAAGGGACATATCCGGGCCAGCTGGTGCTTTGATGACCCTGAAATCTGCAGAAAGAAAGACCAGCTTAGTAACAACTATCATGTCATGATTTTACTGAAGCAGCAACTTTGCAGGTTAATAACTTCAAGGAGCTCACCTAATTGTCTTGGTAATGTCTGATGTGGGTTACAATGGCCACCAACAGGAAAGAAGATGGCCATTTCAGCTTTACAGATTGAAATTGCAAAACTTTTCTAAATTGTGCTGTTCTGTATTTTATTTTGTTCAGAGCCCAAAAGAATGCATTTGCTGTCATGTTGGGGTCAAGTATAGCAATTCTCAATAATATATTGATCCTGATACTTAACACGATAACAAATCTTATTATCAGTACATACTCCTTTTGACAGTAAATCTCCAAAGAGATTGGATTCTTCTTGAAAATATTTCACCAAATTAAGGAAGCAAAACAAGAAGGGAAACCTGCCAGGTCTTACTAATGGTAATAGAGCACCTAGAAATGACATCGTGGATTTAAGAAAGTGTGAGTCCATTGGGTATTCAATAATCTAGGTGACAAAACAAAATTTCTCTTTGCAAAAAGAAACATTGGACAGTTTTCTAAACGTGGAGTAACATTTTCTAAATGTGCATACATTTTTTCTGACTTTTAGGCTTTGGAGGAAGAGTACAATAAATTTTTGTTTTACACAATCACACGTTGGAAACTTAACCTTCAAAGATGAGACTGAGAGTAGATTAACTACAGTCTGATATACAGCACAAGTAATAAATTTGTTTTGAGAACAGAATGTTCTCTTCATTTTGAAAATTAAGATTTTCTGTGTGGTTGTTTCTCAAAGATAAAAAATACAAACACTGTTTTTAGAATATCAAGGAACGGTGATAATGATGCATATTCCTTCTATTCTGCAAGTTTATCTGTATCTTCTCCAGTATAATTGCTGACTGTATTGTCATGCCAAACTTTCAGACTATATTCAGTACCTCGTGGCAATAAGTTTAACATGTTACATCTTATTCTTCAATTTTATATGTAAACAAATGTAGTACTTTCATTTGGCATCAAAATTCCTCATCAACAGTTTCGTCTTTTTGAATTTGCTGGTGGGGATTACATTTTCCATAAACTTCCATTGTGTTTGAAAATGAGAATTACACTGTTTGACTCGTATACTGTATTTCTTACAGTACACTGTGAAGCTGATGCCTTGCAAGAAATATTGTTGCTAGATAATTGTCAGTGTGTCATTTTACTAGTGAATATTAGCTGCTTTCTACTGTAAATATGTGGTTAGAAAAATGTAAACCTTGTGCCAAGAACAGATACGTGAACTGTATTAACTATTAAGCCAAGGGTTTAAGAACTAGCATGAAAGCTTAAACTGACTTGCGAGTAGTTTTTACACATATAATAAAAATTAAATTCTCCCTCCAGTTGTTTAGATGGGAACATCAGGAAGTGTGCACAAATCTCAATCCTTCATGCAAAAAATACACCACCTCCCTATGGTATTTAAACAAATGTATAGCACGCGGCAACTGATAAAGTAAGCAGCCAGAAAGCAAGTAGCAGTGAAAAGCAGAAGCCTTGTGCAACATAGCACATAGATTATTGAACATGAATGATATGTAAGGGTAAAAGATTTTTCTTTTGAGCGCAAAGGAAGCAAAATAAGACAACACATCCTTAATAAGAACAAGTGAATGAGATCAAAGTGCCTTTTGTTAACGTTTCTGGCAGATTCGGAATTTGGCAGCCATTGTGTCAGTGTTAAAACTAATCTGTAAGAACAAGGAGGGATCGCATTCATTTGGAGAGACCTCCCATCCTGAGAGCTGTTCAGGCTCCACCTCGCACTAACAGGACTCTGCTCCGGTGGGCCTGGCATGGTTCCAGTTCGCTGCATGAATCTCAGTCAGTTCAAACCGGGGCTGCCTATAAAGTTAATACAGTTATTTACAGTGAATGAGCAAGTATAAGCAGTGCCACAAAGTAAAGCGCTATCTTCTAAACACAGCCTCAGAGAGTGGCCGAGGGCTATGGTGGGAAAGTAAGCAGTGGGACAGCTTGGGAGACCTCCACCCATGGTCTGCTCCAGAGGGGAGGCCAAAGCAGATTTTCCTGCACATGGCATCTCTCTCTCAGCTTCTGCAGAAAGCATTGCTGAGATCAGAGTTCATCCTTTCTATAGATAACAGGCATACAAGCAGAAGTGTGTCTGCTCCCAGGTTTGTAAAATCCGGGCGAAGATGCCTGAGAGCTTTGCTGCTTCCATGACTGCTTTCTGCTGTTGTCACAGTGCACCCTACCCACCAGCAGCGTGGTGGGAGGTTTGGCTTTACAGCACTGAGTGATGGATTTAAAAATACCCCTGACGTGCAAACACATTTTTTGCCCAGCTATCTGCATGGTTCTTGTACTGTGCCTGCCTTGGCGTTTTCCCAGGTCTTTCCACCAGACCCCTCGGACTCTCTTCCACCTCTCAGGGCCTGAGGTTCAGGGCCTGCAGATATTGCCCCTTTCCTCTGTGAGTCTCCTCTAGCCCATGTGCTTTGTGTTCCACCTGGAGGGTCACAGGGCTCAGATCTTTTCTTGATGTACCAGATCACTCTGGCCTCAGAGCTTATACCTGAAATACAATAACCGATGGTGGGCCAAGAGCTTTGAGGTGGCCCCACCACAAGGCCAATAACAGCTGGTGGAGGTCCCACATGTTGGCTTTGCCTTGCGCTTATTCCTGGCCTGCAGTGCCTCACGGGCTCTGGCTTTTCCAGCATCCAGGCTCACTTGGCTGAACTTCCATTTGCTTAAGTGAAGAAACACCTTTTCTGAGCTGGAACAGGATCATTTCATCCAGCATGAGAAAGCCAGAACTGTCTTCAGCGGGGCAGTCAGCCACTGCTCTTGGACAGCACAGGTCCCTTGCTCAGATGGGGTTTTCCCCTGAAAGGAAGTCCTTCATTCAGGTTTGCTCCTATGTCCTTCTTGCCCTCCATACACAACCCAGATCCTGCAGACACAGATTCTACCACCATGAACACACAACCTTCTCCTCCCCCACCACGTGTCCTTCTCTTGGATGCCAGTTAAAGCTGAAGTTTCCTTTCCCCTCCTGAGTCAGAGAGAACCCTACACAGTGAGCAGGAAGGTGGAGTCATGCTGGGAGAGAGGGGCTGACAAATTCCCTTAAAAGTCAGGAGGAGAAGACCCTGCCCCTCTGCAAGTGAAGGGAACAGAGATCGTTTTCATTTGCCCGTGCTCAGAGTCGCAACACCTGTGGGTGAATCCAGACTGTCCGTAACATGACTGCATGCCAGAGCCAAGAGGATGATGAACGTGATCCAGTATAAACAGGGAAGAGGGAAAGGAGGCTGACAGCTTTCAAAGAGATGCCACAAACTGCCAGTGTGCAGGAGTAGGAGGAGTGAGGCAGCCAAAAGTGGCACGCAGCCAAGAACCGCTGGGTCCTTGAAGCCATCCAGCTCCATGGCCAGGCCCAGACGGATCAGAAGTGAATGCTGTGAGAATTGGTACAGGCAGCTGCGAGCAACCGGTGGCTATTTGCAGCCTCTTTGGATAGTGCACGAAATGGGTATCTCTGCGTGCATTTTCCATGTGCCAGCCAGGTGCCCTCCAGCCAGCCTCCCAGTGATCTGATGGCAGGAAACAAGGAGCACTTCATGCCCAAGAACAGACCTGCTGAGCCTAGAGACCTCACAGAGATCCTGGCTACCTCCCCTTCTTTCCATGGTTGAAATCTCTGTAAATAGATGCACATGCTTGTTTCCAGCACCGAGATGAATTCTCAGCTTCCCCCCCTCCCCCTTGTAACTTTTATTGACTCACCAGGTTAAGTTTCCACCAGTGTTTCTGAGGGAAACACTGCATTAGCTCCTTTAAGCCTGGGATGTGGAGGGCTGCCAGAGGAAAGGAGCCCTCACAGTACAGTGGAGGAATAAAGGAAATACTGGTCTTTGGGCAGAGCTGTCAAAGACTGTGGACCTTGGCTATGAGCAGTGAGAGCAAGCTGCAGAAAGCAGGACTGGAACCAAGAGATGATACAGCAGCAGTTTATTACTTTAATGGAGAGTAGTAATTTCACTGCACAGCAAGCCACAAAAGGAGATTTTGTGGAGAATATTCTGCCAGTTGTCCTTCCTGGATTGCTCCTGCCAAGTCTCACAGGGAAGTGAGAGAGCCACGTAGGGAATGGTGGCAGTTGTAGTTTCACCAAGGCTTCATTTCCAGGTATTCCTCCATCTGCTCCCTCTTGCTGTTGGAAATGCTGCTCAGGACATTTATCAGAAGAGAAGGTCCTGATATGGAAGTCAGACTACAGCGTGTTGGTCCAGTTCCTCCCCAAGCGTGGCCAAGTGCCCGCTCTTCTGGTATCCAGCAACTGCATAGGTGATAGCAGCAGAGATCCTGGCCATGACTGAGATAGCCATTGAGTGTTCCTCACCAGGAGGAGGTCAGCCCTAAACAGCAAGAGAAGAACAATGCATTCATGATGTCTACACAATTTGCCTGCTGGACTGTTTCCATGACTGTTATCAGGCAAGAACTGTGGAGAGCAGAGGCAAGTCAGCCAGAAATGTCAGCAGTGAAGCATTCATGGTTAACCACAGAGGCATACAGAACAACAGAAATAAGAAAAAAAGGCCTTTCTTATTGATGAAATGTAAGCTGAATTTAGAGATGTTGATCCATAAATGACTAAAAGAAATAACAAGGAAAAGTACTCCAAACTCTTCTGTGTCTTTCACAAATGGAAATAACACGGGGCAAGGACCTTCCAAGTGGCAAATCTCAGCTCTTTCTGCATGTAATGACACTCTCATGTTAGCCTTGGAAACAAAAAAATATACAGCAGGAATACTGCCTTTCATTTCCTGCTGTTAGCCTTCATGGCTGTCACTCCCACATCTGGAGCACCTGTCTTGTTCTTTTTATAGTTGTAGCGCTGAAAAGGAGCCAGTCCCTTTGGGGGGATAACTGATAGTTATCACCAGACAAAATAAAAAAATTGGGAAAAACATGTCCTTGTTGCTAAGTATCATCCAAACCTTCTGAGAGCACCCCTGTGTACATGTAGACTCAAAAGGTCAGCTGAGATATTCTCACCAGGGTTGGTTAAGTTATATAAGGAGAGGACGAATAATTTGCTCTTAAAATGTCAGAGTCCCTGGCGATTAGGAGATGTGGTCTGTTGCAGTGCTTTGGTATCAGAGGAGTTTGGGATTGTTAGAGCTCAAATTTAGTGACAATTCAGAGGCATGGATATGTGAAATGTCATGGAGATGATTCAGTGTTTTCAACAATGCGCTGATCTCAGTGACGGCATTTTTTTGCGCCATAGAGAAGATGGCACATGGTATGGAGGGATGGCTAAGAGGAAAATTACTAAGTTGGTCCTCCTAACACATGAGAGAGCTAAGGGCCTGCCTCTTAGTGTGGGACCATCACTGAGGTATAGAGAATGGAATATCTGCTTAGGCCACGGCCAGTTAAAGGAGCTTTACCATAGAGGACAAAGATACTGGGTCTTCAAAGATGAGATTTGTGTCCTTTGAGGTTGATTTCCAGGCATGTGAACATCTGATTCAAAAGTGACCAAGTCCTCGTAAACTGATCTCCTACTGGGTTACACAGGATCTGAAGTAGGCTACCAGTATGGCTTATTGCCCAGCTGTTGAGTTGTAGCTACAGGGCCCTGCCTGCAGCCTTGCTGGGACCCATGAACATAGTTCATAATCAGGGCTCATCAAAGAGGATGTCAATGGGTTTCACTTATCAGACAAATGCATTTAGCCCTCCAGCAGACAGGTTGCCCATGACAAAATATCAGCAAATAATTTCGGTGCAAAGTGATACTGGATAAAATCAGACATAACCCAAGCTCCGATTATACCCAGAATCAGCAGTTGTGAGTCTGGACCAAAGCATCCTTGAGCTGAAAAACAACAGCGTTGAAAGTTTTTAAACAGCATGCAGGATGTTCTTGTGGTTTTCCGTGCTTCTCCCTTTTGATGTGTATTGTGGACTAAAATGTTACATGGAAGTCTGATACTCTTGACAGTGGTTTTTTGGCATGACTGGAAACGCTGATATGCTTGGGTTTTGAAGGACTAGTTTCTCTAAGATTTTGCAGCTGATTTCAACTAGGCCCAGAGGTTGTTGCGATTAAGATGAGGTTCAGGCAAGCCTCCACGCTTCTATTTCCTTTGCTAAACGGACTGCTGGAATCTCTGCTCATATTCCCACAATTTCTTGATGAAATTGATCTTTTCACATATGCTCTCTTCAGGTGTCTCTGCTTTAGGACCCCATTATACCCTCATCTTAGCTCAAGCATGCTGAGTTTCCCTGTTTTTTTCAGCTAGAGAAATAATTTCTGGCTGTTTCAGTGAAATAACCTGTTGCTGGAAATTGCTAGTGGAGGTTTCTCCTCATTGCCTCAGCTGATATCAGAAATAATTCAACAACAAGCCTATATGCTAGATGTTCTGTCTTATTCAGTCCCTTGGTGTGTCCAATACTCTTACAAAAAATGAGTCTCCATGAATAAGAAAGTAAATATTTTTTGTCTGGTTAACATTAGTTTACTCATTTTCATTGCTAATTGATGGGACAGTCACAGAAATCTGCTACTGAAGGGCAACAGATCATTTCTCAGAGTAAGCTGAGGCAGTGGAAGCTGATGCTTTGCTAGGTGATGCAGATGGTCCTGCCGTGAAGTATGAGGTGAAAAATGGGCTGGCTGAGTGGTAAACAACTTGAGAGGAGCAGAGAGAAAATAATTTTGGTTGAAGAAGATTGAAATGTGATAGGGGTAAAAGGCTTTAAAATCCTCTTTATACCTCATAATTCCAAACATCTTACACAGTGATGGCACAGATGAGTTGAGCTAAGCAGACAGAAACAGTGTTCACGGGAGAATAACAAATAGCAAAATGGTCCAACTTGTGAGTTCAAGCACAGATTATTTCATTTATCTATGATCAGAGCTCAGAATTTTTCTAGTGAGGACAGAATAAATTTGGCAAATCCTGTTAGGAACCGGAAGCACTCTTTGATGTGAAAAGAAATTTTGGAATTGATTGAGCTGCTAATAATCAATACCAGGCACAGGGCAAACAAAAAATATAGAAGAGAGAGAATTCATATCACTTCTATTCACCTCACTTGCAGTCCTGCCTTAAAAGAGAGATTACTCACAGCACTTCTACCTTCCTAACAGGCCTTCATACAAGGGTTCTGGTGCCCAGCTTATCTGCATAAAATAGCTTTATTTTTGGATGCATTGAATAACTGTTGTCAAGGAGAGCTTTTGATGGTCGGTGTCTCTAAAAATCAAGAAAAATTCTGTTGGGGCATGCTTATGATTTTCAAACTTGCAGTAAGGCCCACAACTTAGGAAAGACAATGCAGCCAACCTTTGTGAGTTTAAACACGATTCTCGCAATCATTTTTGTTGCTCTCCAAGCAGTACTTTCTGGTACTTCTTTCAACCAGCAGAGTGTCTCAGCTTTTTCTTCTCTGTTTTTAGATAAAATTCCTGGTGTGGTTGGAAACAAAAATCTCAAAAATGTGACCCCCCCAATGTTCCAGAAACCAGACTACACATAAAAAGACTTACAATGATTATTTTTCTAATCTTATTATTTCAAGGTCAGTATCATGATATGGTGAACATGAAATAAATTCAGGAAGTCTAGGGTTGACACTAACTAAAATATTAACCATAGTTACATTAAACATTGTTATAAAAAACAGGACAATAAATTGCTTTACTAAAATAAAAGTACATTCTTTCTTTCAGGAAAATGTAACATAAATTGGTCTCTGTTTACAATAAAGAAATATACAGCGAAACCACAGAATATCGCATTGCCTTCTTTTTTTTGTATAAAGACAGACAATAGAGTAACCAAGAAGTAGATAAACAGCGATAGATAATACATGAAGAGAGTGTTTGTTTAGTATCTCTTGTATTTTCAGACTTCCTTGCTTGTTAACTGTTTCAAAGTAAATTTGTTGTTGTAAAGTGCCCAGATCAATGAATAAGGTAGAAAAGATGTTAAGTGAAATGAAAAAGTAGGCAAAAAATAATGGAAATTGATTTGAGTGACTGCAGCTGCAAAGGCAACATGTAGAGGAGGAAGACTTTTCTTACTTTAAATGTGAATTAATTGTATTCCAAAGATGGAAACTGAAAGATGGAAATCTGCAGCTGGAAAAGCTACGAAAGAGATTTTGACTTTGAAGTATGGATGAATAAACAATAGACTTGTATCTTTATAAATGAGGATAGCATAAGCAGTGGAAAGCAGAAAAAATGAGGAGTCGTGTCATTTCAAACATGTTACTCCAAGTTAGGCTCAGATGTTGGGGAACTAGTGAAAGAAACTCTTCCTGAAAGGAACAACATTTTGAATGAATAAAGTGAGAAAATACTTAAAAAAATCTCCTAAAAAGCAACATTTTCGCCTATTTGATGTTGAAGGAGTTGGAACACTTGAAGCAATTTTGGATCTTTACCTACACATGGAATTAGCACATTAGATGTCAGAAGAGACATCAACACTAGTATATCACACACTTCCAGCAGTGCTCTCCCACATGTAGGCCAGCTGGCCAGGAGCGGCTGTGTCTGTGCTACAAGACTTCTCAGCCACCAAACTGGGGAGACCATGCACAAGCTTCATCCCAGGAACCAGCCTTGGAAAATTTTGTTGCCAAAACTGTGCCTGGAAATCGCGTGACAGAGTGAGACAGCCAAAAATGTGCTGGGAGGAGTATTAGCAGTTCAGCGGTGTGACAATCGTGCTCCAACGCCCAGGCACACTTAAGTTGCCTTGTACGGCCATATGCATGATGCCCAAAGGTTACATTCAGAAGCCCAGTCCAAGCACACAGATGTCTTTCGGCATCTAAAAAAGAACAAGTCAGACTGCCTTCTTTCCAGGGCAGTACGTCTTATGGCTCCATGTTCAATGTTCAGCTAAAGAAGGGAAACGTGCTATATACACTGCCCCATTTCAGTGCTTCCTGCACCTCAGGAGCCAGCCAGCAGCCCCTCACAACAGGCTGCCTAAATCTCTCATCACCCTCTTAATGGGAGACGTCACACCAGGTACCTAACTCCACGCACAGCAGGCTGCCTGACAGCAACCCGCAGTAACCGCCATGCCCCCCAGCACCGATGTGGCATGGGACCCTCGTTAGGTAGCAGTGATATGCTTTGGGTACAAGTCCTCCTTCGGTACTGCTGCAACTTTTTGTATTTCCTTCTGAAAAAGAGAGCTTGCCCCCTTTCTCTTCCAGGTTTTTCAAATGTTGGCTGTTGAATTTAAAAAAGGACTGCATAAGGCTATTCTGTAGTTAAATAATTGCTTAGACATGTATCCTAGCTATTTCCAACATGCAGAAATGCAGACTGAAGGATGCTATGTTCAGCAGAAGGTTATTTTCTTCCGATGACTACTGGCTACTTCGGCGGCAAAGGGTCAGGCACTTGATTAGATGAATTACAACTTAAAGTCCCCTAGTATAAACGATGTCATGCCCCAGGCTTCTCAAAACAAGGCACTCTATTTTAACCCATAATGGGTAGCTGGATTCAGTAAATGGCCTAATCACAGCAACATAAATATTTATGGGAGAATTTTTCTAATTAAGGTATGAGCTTGTTTAGATGTTATCAGTTAGAAAAGGCTTTCCCAACAAGAAAATGGCCGTTAGGAGACATTAGGAAATAGTTAAACTCCAAGGGATTAAAAGGTCATTGAAGTGGCAACATGCAGAGTCTATTATGGTTGAAATTTAGCTTGCATTCATGTCTTATATGTCTTCTACATCTGGAATTAAAAGACCATCTCCCGTGCAGAAAAAACAAAATGGTAATTTTGTTTATTCTTTGAAAAGTAAAGTGACATTAGAGAAGGTTGCCTAAGCTACGTATTTATGATCATTTTACAAATTGAATGCTCTCACAAAAACAATGCTTTTTAATTCTTGCTTCATGCTTTGTGCCATGAAAACCTGTATTTATCTCAGTAGTGATGTTTGCAAAGTAAGGATCGTAGTGATGGCTGAAGATCTCAGAATTTGTCCCCAGTGTCTCAGCTACATGGTGACTTTAGATTTAGAAAAACTACCTCTAATGTAGTTGTCCTTTAATGCCATTGTTCTTTGCTGATGTTGTGAGTACTGATGGGGTAAATACGGATAATAAATTCAGGCTAAGTGACATTTTGGTAACCATGTTTTTCAGGTCTCTATCTACAAGCACCAACTAAGAATATATAGATCACATTCAGAGCCTTGTTATGCCAGCATAAATGTTAAACAACTTCAGTGCCTTCGAGAAAATTGCTCTACGTTTACTCCAGTCTAAGTATCAGTGGAATTCATCTCTTAAAGTAAAATTTGTCAGTTGTCTTACAGGGAAAGAGCTGTATAAAATTGGTTATGTGAAGTACAGGCAGAACTGTTCCCTGGGGGAAAAAGTATGTAATCTCTGTGGGACTTCATTACTCTGCTAAGAAGCATGTGTGTGTCTGCCATATGGTATTTCACTCTGAAGGTATAACTCCAAGGAAAACTCAGAAAAAGAAAAGAGAATGTTCTACAAACCTTCTGCCTTTGAGCAAAACCTATGTATTTTAAAACATTTCAATGAGAAAGTATAAAGTATAGAAATCTAAATGGCATCAACAAGGTTATTAATTATCTCTGTCTACCTTTTTTGAAGTCAGCAGCTGCAAGAAGTTTGAAGACCAGGCACCAGGAGTTAAACATTACTGCTTTCCTGAAATAATGAAGTCTATACTGTTTGGTGGTTGATATCAGCTGCAACTAAACTGGACATAAAACTAGTTTCGTGTGAAGGCAGATTGGTTCATTTAGAATGGCATCCTAACCCAAAGCATGAAAAATATCTCCTAAATATCACAGCTGTAACCTTGCTAAACATATCTACACAGCTGAGACCGCAGGAGCTGCTGCTGCAAACTGTAAGAAGGCATATTCAGAGGGTGATGACACTCAAATGTGGAATAAATCAGATTCTAGGCTTTATGCTTCCTCTTTAACTAACCCGTTACTGACGAACCCTCCCCTCCTATACGTGAGTGCAGTGACTTAGAGGACTGGAGGCTGGGGGTGGCACTTCAAGTGGCATAGACCGTTGCAAATGCTTGATGGCAAAGAAGAGTATTTGGATGAAAGCAGCATGGTATGAGATGGTGCTGATCTCCTGTTTGGTTGAGACGAGTCTGAACGTGGCAGAAAAGTAAAAAGTAAGGAAGCCAAAAGTAGCTAGTTTGAAAGCCTGGGAATTTGGGGAGCTTGATGGATGCTGTCCAAGCCCCGGTGGCCTCGGTCACAGGAATCTGTGTGATGCCCGTGCTCACGCTGCGGCTCCGCAGCCATTAGTCGGAGGCCTGTATGCTGACTGATCTCCCAGAAGTACAAATTTGATCTGGCTCAAGAACGGGCACATGATCACATTTCTGTCAAATTAGCCAGAACACACCATACGGAGCTTACACGGAGTTTATGTTGGCTTTATACCAGCTGGGGGAGGATGGATGACATTCAGTAGAGCCTAACTTCGGCTGGTGTGGACCAGCAATACCTGCTCTGAGCTGAGGTCTGCTTGATACAGATACTCCATCAGCATTTCTGGATGGATTGGAATGGGTGGTATTATGTCCAAGAAATGCATTTTTTCTTACAGTTGCAGCCTTTCTGATGCAGTAGTAGGAGTTTCAAATGGCAGATTTACTTCCCTGCTGAACTGCAGTTTCTGTTTTATAGCTGCTCTCCTAAAGAAAAACAATTATTTAGTGATGATTTGCTTTCCTCTCTCTGAAGTATGGTCTTTCTATGGGGAGAGTGGTATCCAATCATGTATGCTGAAAAATACTATTGAGATAACAGAGGTGAATTGAGCCTGGGGCTCCTACCCCCTAACACTTCCAGTGATCCCCGATCTCAAGTGACTTTATCAATGGGCACTTATTGCCCACAGTGCTGGAAGTCTATAGATCGATAGGCTTCCTGAGTGTCTCTTGGACACGTGTTTAGGGTGAGCAGTGTTTTTCCCTTCACAGAAAATAAAGATGTTGAGTTTTCAAAAAGGTTATCCAGGCAAGAGTCAGTGTGTTAAGATGATGATGCCTTATTGTCCAAGTGCAATGTGAGAAAAGATAAGAAGAGATATAGTACTTTAAGGCCAACTGTAACAGCACAGGAGTAAAATGTGACATGATATGTGTGCACTATGTCATACGGCTATAAGGCCTGTATGGACAGGGTCATGTAACTGCAGCTCCCACTCCTTGACTGGATGTACAGTCAAGGAGTTTTACATCTTTCCTTAGGTCCAACTCCCACCCTGGCCAGAAGTTTCTCAGTAGAATTCATAGAAGTATCACTGTGCTTCAGGGGTTTTTAAATAAAACAAAACTCTGACTAGAGACCATCTCATTTTGCAAGCCCACTTCCTTTTCTAGACATATGGTTCCCATAATGTTTTAGTATTATGCAGCGTTCCTGTGAGGGTATGTGACTGGGCACATGGATGGTGGGAGGAGGAGGAGGTTGGGCAGAGAACCAGTCCAACAGGAGTGAGATAGTGTTTACCGCACTGTGCCCGCTATAGAAAGGGAGACAGTCCAACAGTAAACAATTTGCCACTAGAAGACTGTTGTTGGTAGCGGGTACCCACAAAGCCTCAGACAACCCACTTTCCTCAGGTACCATGGAAGCTATCACTCATCTTTAGCTTGCTCTGAAAATTTAGGAGAGTAATTTTCTAGGAGTTCTCAACTATATCCCATTGCAAGAATTTACTTCTGCACCTCTAAAAGCACCCAGAGAAGCAGCCTTCCCTCAAGACACAATCACACAGAGCTGTCCCTTGAGGAAGAGAGGATGCTCATGTCCACAGCCTTGGCATCAGGCAGCTTCCTGGACATCTTGCTTGTATGGTGGGTGAAACCTGATGCTATGTTTATTCTGACATCTCCTTGAGACATGCCAATCCCTGCCTAAGTCTTTCCACAAGAGTATCAAATGTCAGACCTAGTTTTTCAAAAGAAATGTATGATTTTGTGCGTTTCAAGTTTTGACTCTCTTTTACTCATTTTAAGACAATGATAGAGAGTCTGGCTTTCCAATCTGCATTGCTTCCAAACAACAAGAGGAGCCCCACAGATAGAATTTCCCAGACTTCTTAGTCACATTTAAATATCTTGGACTAAGTAAACAGCTGCTTTGTCTGAGATTTGTCTTCAAAAGCATAGAAGATTGTTATGAAGAGACAGCAGTGGGAATAGCTAAATGGTGGTGGTCCAAAGTCCTTCCAGGGGTAAAAGCATCCTTATAGGGTTGGTTTCAATACCTATTTAATTTTCGGGAATGGATATCTTATCTGACAGTGATGTTGCAAGTACAGATTTAGATTGTGCCTTGAGTAAGAAAGCTGGAAAGTGGGAGCTTTCTCTGCTAAAACGCATTTTAGATAAAATCTGCAGGAGCAAAACAGCAATTGTGCACAAGGCACATTTTCCCAAATTACATAGCAGCAGAAAATGAGTGCAAACAGGAAGAGTAGACTGGTCAAGGAGCAGAACATATGTCAGAGTGTTAAATTAATTGCAGTATTTCTATTAGGAGAGCAAAGAGACAAATTGGGAACAGTGACTTTTTCAAAATTTGACACAGGTATGGCACCTTGAAGATAATTGGGTATGATGGTGTGGTTTACCTTCTTAGAGACTGTAGCAGGAACCAAGTCTTCTCCTGCACTGATAGAGCATGTATGTGGAAGGAAAGGTGGAAACTCCATCTCTGTGTGAAGGTGAAGGGTGGACTTGTCTAATGCTCGGGCATTAGGATGCCTCGGGAAGCCCAGTAACCTGCAGTTGTGATTGACAGAAGAGGTTTATCTGAATGATGCAGCAGACCTACAGTTATGAAATTAGCCAGTAGATGCTGGAAGGAACAGCTGCAGCCCCGAAGCAGAGGTAACCTGTGCTCCTGCACACTGTATGCTTTACCACGCAAGAGTGCCAAATCGTGAAATTTCATTATTTAAATTCAAGCCAATTTTTCCAAATTTGTTCTCAAAATGTGACATTTTAACTCTCTTATTTAAACTACAGCCAGTTAATTTCAGCAATATCCTTTTTCCCAGGAACCCTTCCCAGAATTTCTATAGGCGCTTAATCCAAGCCTAAAATGAGAGGTTACCAGTAGTAGCTTCTCTGTACTGTAACAGCATGAACTGCTCACTATAATTCATTACATCATACTTGGGCGTGAAAGAATTCGCACTACTAACCTCCCCCCCCGAGAATGCAGTGTGTATTATACTGATAAAAACAATGGAGAGATTTGCACCGCACTGCAATTTCCCAGTGCCTTGCTAAACCCCTGAAGATAAGTAGGCACCTGGGAGTCCCCCTCCTGTGCTGCAAAGGCAAAAGCCCTTCACCGGTTTGTACCCACAGAGACAGCTTCTTCACCCTCATCACTTTTTCCATTACTTTGTGGATGTGCTGAGAGTTTTCAGTGGAGTATGAAGAAACTGGCTGCGCTAGAAATTATTTACTTTTACATGGTAGATAAACCAGGTTGTCATTTACACCTTCCTTACCTGTGGGGAATAAAGCAGAGGCAGAGACAGTTGACTTCACCAGTGTTTTCAAAGTGTTCTGAGATCTGCGTTTTGAAGGAGGTGTTACACAAATGGAAAAAACCAAGATCGTTTCTGCGATATTACAGGCACATGCAAAATAGGATTTTGTTTTGATGGTAGCAGTGATGATGACACAGTCCTCTGCCTTGTGTGCTAATTGATCCATCAACAGACTGCACCACACCTCTGCTTCTGCTTTTCCTCTATATGGTGTATTAGTATTTAGGCCATTTGAGTCTATTTTGTGGAGGTGGCTTCGTACCTCTAAGTCAATTAAACAGTTTGAATTGTTCAGAGAATTCTTATGGATTCACTTTTTATGAGACTCTTGAAAGCAAAATATCAGCTATATGGAAAATAATTTTGAGGATGATAATGCAATTGTTTATGCTTGGAGTAGCCTGTCAGTTGGTAAAAAGCAAAACAGCACAAGAGGATCAGAGGAAAGGTGTAGGTCTTATGCGGATGCTTTTGTTAGGGAGACTCCCAGTCTTCTTAACATGTCAGTCAACTCAAAAATTGGAATGAAAAGCTTTAGCCTCTTTTTTTCCTTTTTATTTATTTCTCTCACAATATCTTTAAACTGACAATTCAAGGATAGAAATATTTCTGAGCAGTAGGAGGAAAAAAGGGGAGGGAGGGGAATAAAAAGGACTAGAAATGGTCCCACAATTAATATGTAAATCAGGCTGATAACGTCTGGCTAAGGCAACAGCTGCAGTACATGGACGAGCTATGACAAGCGTGGCTGCCATGAGCAGTGTGCCGCTGCCGTGCCGGCCTTCTCCCATCAAAGCCAGAAGACTAAAGCCTCATCAGGGCTGAGGATGCATGGCTGTGCTTGCGTCTCTTCTGCCTGTGATGGCTTTGCCCTTGGATACACGCCTGTGTGAGGACCTAGCTGTGGTCCCGGGGTGAGCCCCACTGCAGGAGCTGCTGCCTGATGCTGATAAGGTGCAAGGAACCATGGCTGTCTGCAGGCACCTTGCAGTCACTTCCAGCCCCGCTGCAGGTGCCGGCTAATTAGCCTTATTAAAGCAACTTCATCTGCCCCTCCAGCAGCTAATATCTCAATTTCAAAACTTCATTACTAGGGGTTAATAACTCAGGCAAAGAAATGCACTTGGGGCTTCAATTTGCTATAACATGGAAACTGTTTTTTCTTCCCAGTTGAAATAAAAACTGTGAATGTGAAATCCTACCAGACACAGACTGGAGTCCTCCAAATCCCCTCCTGGGTACTCCCCACCCTTACGGGTGCCGTGGTGGACAGATGCCTGACTATGATTTGGGGAGTCAGACTCTTGTGCAGGGTGCGTATTTTCCTGTGACTTGAAAGGCATTGGTTTTAGCCCCAGAGAAAGCACATTGAAATGGGAAAGCTCATTTCCCTGAGGGGTTACAGGCAGTTAGCATCACAACATTTGGATCACATTTCTGATGTTTACAATAATGTACAGAAGTCGTGGAAACTTCCTTTCTTTGTACAGCTCATTTGGGTTAGGAAAGCATTTTAAAAAGGGAAAAATGTTCACTGAAGAAAATCCTCCTGCCATGCCAGCCATGGCAGGCAGGCCCTGGCTGGTCCCTGCTCCCTGCCATCCCTGCCAGTTGTTTGCAGCAAGGACTGGTTTTCTCAGGAAGGCCCTCTAACATCTGGTCTGCATCTATCAGGACCGGGGAGCTGTGGGGCTTTCATAACAACAAGTTTCGAGCCCTTCACAACAAGCAGTAAACCAGTATTGAAACTGTGCGTTCATTAGCTATTTTCCTTTCACTGGCTCCGTTGCTGGAATCAACTCCAAAACAGCAGAAATCAAAGATTTCTTTTTATTATTTTTATTTTCTGGCACAGATGTCACCACTGGTTTAGGCAGGGAACATGCTGTGGAAATTGTCTGCTCCCTGGACCCCACTTCCCTTTTGTTCACTCCCACCGAGTTGGCAGGGCTCAGCAGCCGCGGGCTCCCGGGGCTGCAGGGGAACACCGGAACGCCGTGCCGCCGACACTCTCCACACTCCCTTTTGGAACCTCTGGAGACCTTCCTGGCCTTTTCAACCCTGGCTTGTTCCTGTCAGTCCGGTCAAACTGAGAGCAGCGCTCTGATTGCGGAGTTCGGTTCTGTGTTGGTCTTCGGGAATGCTTAGGGCTTGCAACATACATCACCTCTGCAAAAAAATGGGGCATGTGGTGGGCTGTCCACATAATTATCCTTTGAAATAAGTTGGAAAATAGCAGCTAATAGATGTTGTGAATGTCTGCAGAAGGATTTAATTTAGAGTCTACTTTTGGAAGTGAACTCTGAACTTAGGTTTGTTGTCTCTTCTTGCAGTTGATGTTTTGAACAAATCTCTTCACAGTTTTGTGGCTTACTGGCCCCACACACATGAGAAATATTTGTGACATGGAGAAGCAAAATATGTCTCCAGCTGAGACGTCAAGAACATCCAGAACTGGAGAGTCTGTTCACAGGGGTCTGCTGATTCATTTGTCCAGTTTTCTCTTGACAGCCACAGACAAAAACGGGTCACAAATGACACCAAAATTGCTACAGTTCCCATAAGAGAAAGAACCCCTTTTCTTCCTTTATCTCACCCTTGCTGTCTGTCACCACCCAGCACGTGACTTTTCTAAGTTGGGAAACAGTCCCTCCTCCCATCTCTTCTCAACTCCAGAAAGCAAGTGAGCAACACATCACACTGCTACCAGATCCCAGGTTCTGGGTGGGAAATGGTCTCCTCCCTTCCACAGTATGCCGTCACTACCTGTAATTATCTCTTACCTTGTGTTTAAGCTGCTGCCTGCTCTGACAATCTGTTACAAGTGAGTAACAGATGGAGATTGTTTCATGGCTCTATGGTTAATATCTAGCACTGTACATTGCTTTTTTGGGTGATAAGACCTTACTTCTTTCAAGGTGCTTATATGTGCTGCAGAGCCTCTGCCAGCAGGAGGAAGCCCCAGAGTGAAGGTGTGAGCCTTGCCAGCGGCTGCACAGAGATAGCTGCACCACCACTTTTCCAACAATAGAAATGATCTGGCAAAACCAGCCTGATGCTATTAGACATGTCTGGATAAGATGGATGATCATGAATTATCTAGCATATCTATGTCAACCAACACTGTACCACGAGACGAGCAGTTTTCCACCAGTCGCCATCAGATCCCCCAGAGATGTGGTCTGTTTCCCAGCTGGAAGCAAAAAAGAGAGGATGCAAAAGAGCTTTGCAAAGTCTGTATACAGCACTGTTTCACATTTTTGAGGAAGCTAGTGTGTGCCTTGGAGATCCACAAATGGAGGGAGGTTGGAAGCCATGGGTTCTGACCAGATCTGATGTTCTTTGAACGGAGGGCCCATTCCCCTTGAGGGCAGTGGGAACTCAGTTAGTGAATCAATGGAAGAAGACCCCTCACTCTATAGGTCTCCAGGTGATATTCTTCAGGGTTAGTAAAGTGCCACAAATGCTTGAGCATCAAGGCTCTCTGCCTGGTAACTAGGCCTTGGGAAGGGGGTGAGGTGAGGTGGCCCCAGCTCTTCCACACACCATGACAACGAGACTGGAGCCTTCTCCCTTTTGTGTTTTTGGTTTTCCCCAGTCTGTTTTCTTACTGTAGATTATAAACAATTTCAGGGTAAGGTCTTGCTGTGACAGCTAGCAAGTCTGGTATGGAGAGGGGGGTGGCTTCTAAACCCAACTGTATTAGACTGTAATGCAGTTGAACACATAAACTGGAATCCAAAAGAGCCACCAGCATATTTACTTTGTCAAGCATGAGAAAGGAATGGTTGAGATAATCAAATAGAACAGAGAGTCCTTAAAAAAAGATGAGGGGAAAAAAATGCTTTTATGCATCTATGCATGCTTCTCGTGTTCACATCAATCAAAGAAAATGCATATACATATATGTATTTTCCAAAGAAAGTCTGCTGTGGTTGATAAAGGTGAGAACATATTGTACTGCCAGGTACAAAGGCGATCAACCATTCCATTCTGCTGGAAGAGGTAGGTGATCTTTTTTTTCTCTCTTACTGATTTATTTTAAACCAGACCAATTACAGTACAAATTCTTTTCTGAAAATCTCTCCCTCCTCTGTGCATAGAAAAATGATATCATGGTTCACTCTTGCTTTATATTACTGCCTCTTCCATTTGTCTTTTAAGATGTAAAGGTATTTCTCAAACTCAGGCTTTTACATGAAGAGAGCACACTGTTCTCTCCAATAACAACTGCAAAATCTTCAACATTCCTTTGAATTTCCAGCCATAGAAAGGAGTTTTCAGACATGACAAGAAGAAGATGAAGGTGGCTGGTACTGCAACACTAAAAACAGATTTTAACTCAGGATGTCTATAGGTTTTGCTTGATTTCTGGAAATAACACAATGACATATTATGTCAATGTCTAGATGAATCTTTTAATACCTACTGTAATTTGCAACATTTCTGTCATGAGATTCAGCTACTGAAATGGTATGTGGGAGTGTTTTCACTGGACAGCAAAAAGAGCTTGATGGATAATCTCCTTCGAGCATATCATTGCTTCCAGGTGTTGGCTCATTTCTGTTAGTTACTCGTGGGCTTACCTACCTTCTCAGAATGTTTTCCATCTCAAAATGACAATTCTCAAAAAAGGAGCTGCCATCCAAGGCACAGCAAGATCTGCTAAGGTGCTTGTTACACATTGCTTTATTCAGCTTTCCAGGAATAGTCTAGATCTGACTTACAGGAAATTCCTGAGAAAAAGCAACACAAAATCAGTTTTCTAACTGTATATCTCTTCACAAAAGTAATAACTATTCCACAGTTTTCCTTTAATGCATAAATTAGAAAATATCTTGGCATTATTTTGTAAATATTTTTTATTGTATGCCACTTTTTGAGAAACAAAATAACACTGAAGGCCAATGATTCTGAAAATCCATTTGCTGTCTGGAAAAAGCTCTAGCAACTCTGGTTAAGAGCAGAATCTAAAATTACCATCACTGAAAATTATGATGAGATTTTTTTTTTCCAGATTACTCCCCACTATGAACTGACAACAGTTTGTGAACTGCCTGTGTCCTGCTCTTACAAGTCACTGTCCTCAGCGACGGGTGGATATCAAGGAAACATAACCCCCTTACAAGCATTTAAAAAATATTATTGTGTTTAAAGAGATCTATTTCTAAATAATGCCATGTACCAGCTGGACCTCAAAAGAAACTGGTGCTGAACAATCCACAATAATGAGAGGGAAACTAGGGGTAGAGTTTCTGCGTAAGTGTTCCAAACATTTTGGCACTGCCAAAGCCATTCTGAAAAGCAACTAGAACATGTTCATCAGGTTGAATGAAAGCTGATGGGATTCATGTGCTTTGTGTTCTTGGACAAATTACTCTTTGCAGACCCACAGAAAATAGCTTCTAGATTGTGGTCTTAAAGTCAAGAGGTGAATATTTGGTTCTGCCTTAGAAATCTGTAGAAAAATGCCTTTAATTAAAAACATGTAAACTAAAGAAGATGCAGACAAGTGTTTCACACACCAGAGAGGATTTTGTAAACTCCTTGATTTCATGTAGCTATATTTTGGCTGAGGGATTACATTTTAATACTTACTCCATGTAGAAATATGCTTTGGGCCTATGTCAGGTTATAAAGGTTGTGGACAGAGACACTGGGAGCTTTTGATGTTGTATTAAATACTTGCTTATGTTCTCACAGGTTTTTATTAAGATTGCTGGGGCGGGTGGGCACCCACAGCACTTCAGCTGGGTACCGGGAGAGAGAGGGACCCTCTGGATTTGCTCTTGGGTCATCAATGCCACGTTATTTTTCTTCCCTAACTTTACAGTTGTGTTGTCTGTTGTGGATGTCGTAAATGCGTGCTGTCACTCGTTTTCATCTCCCTCTGGCTTGAGTCAGAGACAATGGCTGCCTGCCTGGCCAGCATCTCCATTTCTCTGGATGTGACAATCCTGAAAGCCAGGGTCCTGGGACACCTGTGAGCTCCCAGAGCCACAGGCGTGTCTCTCAAGGCACACCTTGGTGACTGAGGTAGCGATGCAGCAGCTCATGAAGGACAGCAGTTCTGTGAATGACGTATCTCCCAGGGACTGGCCAGTGAGCCAAGAATCCTTAGCCTGCAGCAGACTGGGATAGAGGATGTCCCAACCCAGAAGGGGCTCCACAACTCCCATTGTTTCATCTTTCAAGCCAGGGGTGGCTGGTGCCGAGAACAGCAATTTAATGCAGCTGGGAGGAGTTAGATGTCCTCTACTGCCAGATAATTAAAGCAATTATTTATTCTTTCTCCTGGTCTCCTGGAGCCAGGCTCTATATGTGTGTCATAACATCCTATGAATCATTCAGGCATATGGATTCCGGACAAACGGGACCAGTATGTGTACATGCTCCTCTCTGCTGCACACCGGGGTTAGTTCCTGCAGCAGCCCCAGGTCTATAGCCCACACTTTTTGTTCTTCCTCTGCTCGTCTTACCAAAAACCCCAACACTGGCGTGACGTGGACAGGGTTTGCAGAGGCAGCAGGACAGAGAGTTGCTGGGAACTGGATCATTTTCATCCCATGACCAGTGGTAGGTAGGCCAGAGTTGGGCTGGATTTTTTCCAAGGGCGAGGAAGAGGAATGATTTTGAGATGCTAAAGCTCACTGACAGCCCATTAGGCAAAGGTAGTCCTTGCCAGGTTTAGTTTCTTTAAAAGTCTACCAGAGCTCAAACCAAATTCCCAGACACTTTCTGGTGCTGTAAGACACAAACTTTTCTTCAAGCTTGCTTTGAATCTACTAAACATATGCCAGCTATACAAGCTGCTGCTGGAGCTGAAGCAAAGTCTTGGCTTTTGTGTTTTTCACATCCACAACTTCTTGAGAACAGGGTGACATTCTGTCTTTGGCAAGCAGGAAGAATTTCAGCAGCAGCAGGGAGGTTGCCCTGACAGGCGCCCTGGGCAACCTCTCACCTGCTGTGTGCGTCTCTGCAGGCTGAGGGGCAGAGAGCTGCAGCTCAGGTGAAATTCAGGTGCGGGACCCAGAAGGGATGGTGACAGACCACGATTTGCACTGTGGCAATGGACGGGGTCCCTAAAAATCTAAACTTCGTCATCCACAGGCTCTGACTATTTTAGAAACCAGAATTAATTAACAATAGATCAGCTGACAGTTACTGTCAGAAAAACAGTTTTTATTCCATTGATCATGGTGAGAAAGTAATCAAAGCCTTCAGTAAATATATTTGTTCTCCTGTTAGAATGACCCTAATGGTGCAAACTGTACTTAGGAAATCCACCCTCATGCAGGTCAGGAAGTTTTGCCCAGCTAAAAGTTGCAAGACCAGACAAGTTATTTCACAAATAAACCATCTAGTTTGTGTATTTCTTCCAAGGATGCCCTGCTTTATTCAGAAGCAACGTAAAATGCATTTTAATACAAAGATTCACCAGTTAAATATGCAAGACCCCAAAAAAGATTAACTGCTAGAATTCAAGAGCCTTTCTATCCCTGCAAACTCCCGAAATGAATCATAGCCCTAGGATACATTTTGTTGCATGCATATGTTTAGAATGTAAAAAAATTAACCCTTGGGCTGCCGTTGCTTTGGCAGGCAAAGGCGTGCTATGTGTGAAGTGGGAGTGCGAACATTTTATGCGTGTTTATTATGGTAGTCAGAGTGTTAAAATGAAAACCACTAACTAAGAACAGAACAATTACAGTGTTGTTTCATTTTGTGAAGAAGGTTTTACTTGACACAGAAAGTTCAGACTATAGTGCATAGGATGTTTAAAGCAAGAGACAAGCTCTGAGATCTCTATGATGAGGGTTAGATGAATGCTTAATGGGATTTCCAAGCCACAATTAACTGAACTACCACTATTATAGACCCTCTTTTCCAAATCCCCAGGTGAATATCTCCTGTTTCCTTTCCACTTGGTTCCATAATTTTCTACAAATGCACCACCCTGATCTGCTGTGCCCTCCTACTGGTGCTGGTGGCCATCAGCCCAGTGAGGCCACTTACCCCTTCTGCTTCCTGCGCCTGAAATCCCTGTTGCTGCTGGCCCATAGTTCACAGGTCTACACTCCTTAATCTGCCCCCTAGCTGAGGCACAAGACATATTGTTCCTAGACGAAAACAATAAACAAGACCATCAAATGCTACGAAGCAATTATTTTCTCTTTATCAAAGTTGTCCTTGATGGAAAGCAGGCACACAGGGCAGCTGTCAGCATAAGGGGAAGGAGGAACTGAGACACATAGACCCCCAGACAGACTTCTTACCTTGCCTTAAACATCTTTCTTCGTAGTTTGAAATTCTGTCTTCATTTTCTAATTGTTGCTTGTTATTTCCATGGTGTCTAACCATACGTGAACATCTTCCAGCTCCTGGTTACTGCACGTACAGTGTCATGAGGGCATGGTCGGGGTTTTGTGCTGCTGTTCTAGTCCCTCTGGATGTGGACTGGAAGATAGTACAGGCCAGATCACAGGACCTACAAACTCGACATACCCACATCACATCGGATATGGATGTGAGGGGTCCCAAGAGGTCACACCGCATGCCCAACCACAGCTGTGTACTATGAAAGCAAGTCTCTGGAGAACAAGGCTGCTGATATGAGCCCTCTCACTCACATGAACTGCCAGATAGATGAAGTGGGGAGACAGAGGGCAGTGCAAGGAGGTCTCAAGGATATGGGATCTTTAGTCAGCCTCTGCAAGGACTGTGGTTTTACCGCCAACAAGCTCTCAGAAGCAATATCAGAAAGCAGCCACAGACCTTGGTTGAGGCTGTCTTCACCAGAACTGGGAAGTCCTATTGCTTTAGGTTAAAGAAACTGAAACCAGCCTGTCTCCAGAGGAGAGACAAGAGCCTGCTTTTATGTGTGGCTGCCATGAAATGGGTGTTGGAGGGAAGTCCAAGGGCCTCCATGGAGTGCACCGCTCAGGGTGAGGGCTCTTGCCCCAAGATTTGTGTCTCTGTTCTGGCATCTGAGGTCACCAGTCAACACCTGCTGTTTTGCAGCAGCCCTGTCTGTGTCTCCAGTTAAGTGCACCTCAATGGCAATTGGTTTCCGTTGTGGGATGGAGGGGGCAGGCACACAGCAGCCTCTTGACTTTTAACTTGTCTACAGGTTCCCACTGGCTCCTCACATGCTGCTCACTTCCTGGTGAAGCCTGGGACAGCAGGAAGAGGGGCAGTTTTCCTCCCCATATCTGGAAATCCAGTACCCCTGCTCTGCTCTGGATGCTCTGTGCTGCTGCACACAGACACCGTAGCCACCAAGGAGAGCAGGTTGGATTCCCCGGGAAGTGAAAGCCCAGCAGCTTCATTGAAGCGTGGCCTGGAGACCAGCGCTAGGGGGGTACTTGCAAGCAGGTTTCTGACCAGCTGCTCTCACTTGGGTTTGGAAGAGGACTTGGCTGGTTGTGGTGGGACCAGAAGCGAGGCGAGGACGTGGACAGCCCATACCAGTGCTCACACCTGAGACAGCCTCCAGGGAGCTCTGGCAAAGGAGGGACCAGTGGAATCATGCAAAGTTTCTGACCTCTCTAAACAGAGCACTACAGTCCTCAGTCACTGCTGTGGTGTGATCCCAACAGGTCACCATCTGCTACAGACACTGACTGAAAATCTTTCTGTATTCTAGACTACTATACAGCTGCTCAGCACTGAGCCTCCCTTGTAAAACCAATGGTAATGTGCAGTAGAGGCAACTCTAGTCCACTTCCCCTTCTGAGGAGAAAAATCTGCTTATTGTTTGGTATTACTTGCAGATATTTGTGCATTCACAGATGGATGGGTATGCAAATATATGTATACACATACACACACACATTGTATATGTATACCTCTGTGTGTGCTTTATTCTCATATGCATACAATAAGTGTGTATCATGGTAGGGATTTATTAGGCATGAAATACAAGTCTATATATCGTGTATATATATATGAGTAGTTCACGTTCTTTCTCTTTTCTTTAAAAAATAAAATTAGCTGACATTGCATGAGTGCTAGGAATTGCAGAGAGCTAGCCCAGTTCACTGAGAGCATAAGGGGCATACCTCAGAAACACCCAAAGCTGCAGCACATTAACGAAAGAGTCTGACTGGCAAAGCCGGCAGGTTTCCCGAGTTTCGAAACTGTTGCTTGCAGACAGCTGCAGCCACATCTCTAACAGAGCAGGAATCACTGTCATTTGACAATAGCTCTGTTTTCAATTTGGTACCTCCTTCAGGGTTTATAACTCTGAGAAAAAAATCCCATTATACTGGAAACAACAAGATTTTCACAATGGGTTGTGCCTTGTCCCATCTTGTATATGTAGGAGCCAGATTTTAAATGTAGAAAGGGTGTTCCTTTGGAGACTGCCGCTTTGAGGAACTGAGTTATGTTGAACTTTTCTCTTCAGAGCTTCAGTTCTTTTTTCCCTCACTTAATAGTCTTGGAATGTTGCAATGATGTTGAGATCTTTTTGTCCTCAGCCATTAGCCCTTTGAAACATACCATAAGATAAAAAGCAGGCAAAATAAACCCAAAGTTCCTGTATTTTCCTCCATCTTCCATATTTTTGTTACTTTCAGGATTTTTACTCTCAAAGAGATAATCTTTCTCATTTTCACTATCTGGTCTTTCTTTCTCAGACGTAGCTCTAGGAAAATAAACACCTAAAAAAAAAAGAAGCAGCTTGGTAAATGGTAAAGTTCTGTTTAAACCCATGTAGTTGGCTTAGCTAGTGATCGAAATCTGAGATACATTAAATCCTGAGAATATATCTGTTATATATTGCCATGTATTTTCTAGATGATATAAGGTAAAACCCAGCTCACATGAATTTATGTCCCACTAAGAAGAGCTAAATATTTTCAGCATCACCTTTCTTGGTGACCTCTGCCAGATGGGCTCTAGCAGAGCCAACAGCACTGTTCAATGACTGCTGCCTGTGCCGCACTCCCATAGCCAGAAGCTCAACTAATTCAAATGCCATGTCTAAAATTTAGATTTCTAAATCGCAGTTAATGACTCTCCGCTACTTTTATAATCAGCAGAAAGAAAAAGACACCTTTGCAGAGAAATGTGTCTGGCTTAAACACACATTTTGGAGAGAGATTAGCAACGGGTTTCTTTAGGGTGACTGTTTCTGTCCAGCGAGGGCTGCGGGGTCACACGTGCTCCCCCACTGCTGTGCAGCAGGGGCTGGTGTAGGTCCTCTTTGCCTTCCTTCTCTTCCTCTGCTTTAAAACTGTATTTGCATTTAAATTGCAGTACACAAAGCCTTCTGTATAAGGTGGAAAGTTTGTTAGTGAATTTGACTCTATCTAACACTATGTAACCTTGAGCATACTTCTAAGAATCTTTTAAAATAATTTGTTGTTTTGTTCTATACTGTAGTTGTTAAACACTACCACTGAAAGGAAAAACATAGTATTATATGCAAATTATCAATAAGCAACTATCCAGCGAACAGAAGAACTCTTCTCAAATGTACACTGATCTTTCCCACCATGTGTAAGATACAGCATTAGTATAATAATTTATTTTGGTTTTTTGATATATGCCAGTATGTTAATAACACTTACATAGGTTTGCGACATATCCTGGGTGGATATGAGTAGGCAGAGGTCCACTGGCTTCAGCATTGCAATGGCAGGCCAGCATTTGTCCATTTGTATTTACCTGACTTAGCAACAAACTCTGTAAATTTTTAGAACAAAAACAAAACTAGGATAGGTCAAAACGAAATGTTAGCAGTCTGTTACAAAGGCAAATGGGACCACTTTGCTGTTTAACCACATTCCTCATTACAAAATGTATCTCTGCAGACTTTATGCTAGTAATTAAAAACGTCTGTTTTAGCATTTGATGTGTATTAGGCAAAGTTTCAAGTCATGCAGTCTTCAGCAGAAACGAATGTCCCCCATGATTAAAAAACTCTTTGGATTCCAAGAGAGGAAAAGTGGAGAACATTTAATTAGACATGCTTTCATATTATCTTGTGAATAAAATAATAATAAAAAATCTCTTATACAGGAAAATATTGCTTTATAATTTGATACGATTGATGTTGCTCGTATATATTCATGTTAGACAGCTACGTAGAAGCTACTAAGCACTGAAAACCAGGAACAGACCACGGGCACAGATTTGTCATAACAGTGCATGGATACGCTTCTGAGACAAATGTGTTAATAATTTACAGCTCCCAGCCAGTTGGAGTTTGGCTCCTGAGGTCTTTCCTGAGGATGGAATCCCATCTCTGGGAGATGTTTGTGTTATCTCAAGTTGCCTCTTGTCTCCTTATTTATATGTTTTGAATTTTTTTTTGCTATTCTTTTCTCTTTGATTTCCAAGCAGCCCTGTTTCGCACCAACAACCACTGACATTTCCATTTTTCAAAGCCTATTTTAAAAGCGTGGCTGGGCCTGCCACATCTCAGGATAAGGAGAATGGTATGCTTTTACCAACGGATAACTGCACTCAAGTTGGAAACAAGGCAACGCTTCCCAAACCATGGTCAAGAGACCACAGAAGCAAAAAGATGTAATGCAGGAGACTATAGCTAGTGAACCTGTGAGACTGTATGATTTAAATCTTTTCTGTATAGTTTGAAATAAAGCATGATGAGGGTAGACATGCCTAATGACCGTGGAGAAATCTCAGGGCTGACAAAGTTCAAAGAAAACAAAAAGAGAATTAGTAATGAACAAGAGTATTCATTTGCTGCGCATCACTAATGTCTTCCTCAAGAAGAATTCTGTGCACTCTGGCATTTCCTAGGCAAACAACGTTATTTTAATCAGTGATGTGCAGTAAAAACACTGTTTACAGGAGCTTATATCTAAGTTGACTTGTATAAAATTAACAAAACTGCAAAATCTTTTGAAAGAAACACTGTCTACATGCACATTCAACTGTGCAATTAAGGGTTTGATAGCTTACACATGCATCTTTGAACTTTTATCTTGATTTGTGGGCCTGTTACCACCAGACTCTTTCTTCAGATTAAAGTATTTCAAAGTTAGATGAAACTATGTTCCTCATGTTACCTTGCTTCCAATATAATAACACTCTTTTATTGAAGCCACAGACAATTATACAACTCTTTGCTTAATAGGAAGTGCATTTCTGCCTAACAGTGCACTTTAAACATGCTAATATTCCTTACATGTTTGATCCTGTTCAGAGATAAATAAAAAGTCTAAACTGCAAGGCACATGTCCTCTGGGAAAAAGTCAAAGCAAGTTCAGTTTATATATAAAAATTTAGATTTAAGATTGTACGTTAACATACTCTGAATTAGCTGAAATACAGAAATTCTAACTGCCCCATTATGGTAGGTATGGGTCATGACAGGATCTTTTCTAATATTTAGTAATTGTGCATATCTCAGAATTATATACCTCTGTACAAAACATATTTAGTGAGATAATGATGATGATTACTTTTTTTTTCCCCAGGAGATATTCCTGTCAGTGTTCTAGCAGCCAAAATTGCACTTCCTAAATCAGATTAGCACCAATGAAGGGACACACTTTCATGTGAAGATATCCATAAGCAGGAACACAGTGCCTCAGAAGTTTTCCTGGAAGCCATATTCTCTCCGATAAGTTATTTCCCCTTAAGAAGATATTTGAGTCAAATAATATTTCAAAACCTATTTTTAAATTTTTTGATCATTTTCTCCAGCAGTTGGCTTATGGCTGGCTGCAAACAGTGACACTGCATCTTTCCTTTTTCTTCATCAGGTGTGAAACTTCAAGTGCTGACTCAGAGAGGCAGGATGGGGTTAAAATTTGGACTGAGAATCCAAGATGTCCTCGCTGAGAGTAAGGCATGGTCCTGAGACAGAAGCGAATCTCTTTTTGATCTGGATGAGCTGCATTTTGGGAGGGGATTTTTACCTAGCTAACAAATTATCAACAGCCGAAGCAGCATCTCCTGCCTCCCTACTGCTTCACCACTTGTTCCCTGTTAGAGGTACCAAGGGCTATTAATCCTTCCAACATCTTCTCAACTGGACTCGAGTTTAGCATCTGCCGGTGCAGCTCGGTGAGGTGCAGGCAATGTCTGTGGCTGCAAGCCAGTCCCAAATCCTTTCATAGTTGCAGTGATCCGCAGTGAAATTGTTGCTTCACTGATGATTGCACCCCATTGTCATGTTGAAGCAATGGTGGAATTTCCCTTGCTGGAACTACAGCCACTAAAATGTCTCTATTTGCCTCCTGAAGTAACAAGAGGGATATAAAAAAAGAGCATAATACAAGAGTTTTGTAGTGGATAATGAGTATTTTAATAGCAATGAGAGGGAGAATGAAAAAGCCTAATTATAGTACGTGCAGGAAATGCGTTTCTTTAAGTGCTGTGGAAAGATGTGTGGGCAGGGAGCTATTTCAGCTGAGCCTTTGCAGTGTGATGTTTCCCCAGTCAGAGGTCTCATGTTAGCTACCGAACACCTGAAAATAAACACAGGAAATAATCAATCCAAGAAACTCCGGGCATTTAATAGCAGAAGATAATACCTTGGCTACATGTGATCCTGGACTATATCCTCATTTCTGAACTCATTTGATGCATCTGAGACAAACATGGTTTGAACACAGTCAAGTCTAGCAGTTATATTTGCTTTAGTTCCATAGGTGAGGCCAAAGAGAGAAGAAAGCGACAGAGTGGACCTTTTGGGCTGAATTTTGCCTTTGTATATTTCATCTTCTTAGTGCTGAACATTTCTGAGAAATTTGGCACTCCTCTTTCAAAGAGAAGTCAAAAGGCAAGCCGTGGCACTTCAGGAACCAACCATTTTATGGCTGGCAAGAAGTTACGGGAAAGGGGTAAGAACTGGCCAAACAAGAGAATTATGTGCACAAGTAACATGTTCTGGATTCCTAGAAAAATTTGATATGCAACTACTGTGTACAGGCAGACCTCACTGGGGTAAACAGCACTTGCTCAGGAGATCTGTACAGGTGTCACTGCCCTCGGCAGCAATTCAGGGAACAGACTTCCACTGTGAAAGTGCTTTTGGCTGCTCCTTGGCAAGAACTCAGTAAAGACAATGCCACCCACCTAGTGCGCAGAGGTCATCAAGGGAGGAAAAATATATGCATGGCCATTAAAAACATCTGCAAGTGGCTTCCCACCCAGAGCTTTGCTTTGGTGCTTATATGTGAGCACATCTCAGGAAAGGCTGGAGAACCAGATTTGTCATGCTAGTAGATGACACAGTAAACCTCTCTGAGACCAAAGCATCACACCAGATAGAGAAATGACCCCTCTCATTTTAACGTACACATGGGGAAAAGATGAAATGTTGATGCTGTGAAACTGTTTCACAGCTCTTATCTTTCTGTCTTTACAGTTATAAAATATCACAATGTAACTACATCCCTGAGGAGGTCATGATGCAGTAATAAGAGCCACTTAAATTGAAGTAGACAAGAACTCAGGCAAGACAGCCATTGAAACAGAATCTTGCTTCTTAAAGTATTTGGCATTCAAAAAAAAAATAATCGGCGACTGACTTTGATTTATGCTTTTCTGTTTTATGTATGTATGACTCCTTTGTTTATGTATTCACTTTTTTTGCCCTAGAAAAATCAGCATCAAAGTCACGCCTAGAGGACATGTATAAAATTTAAAGCCAAGACAGACAAGAACAAACAAAATCCATGTGTATCTGTGTCAGTCACTTGCAGGATGCTCAGGAGATACTGTCTGTAAATATTCTCTCGGAAGTGGAGTGGGATTTATCCAATAAATGGCTAAAGAATATTGCCCTTTATGGAATGTTTAGCAAATGGGTATGCTCCGGTCCTTCCTGGCATGAGGTTGGTCATTCTTGGGAACCTCAGCCCTTACCTCAGAGGCATGCCTCTGAAAATGCTCCTGGGGGAGAAAAAACAACAGCTACTTGGAATCCATTTCTGGCTGGAGCCAGTGTGCTGATCTATTCTGTCACTTCTAGAGGCAGGGCAGCCTTTGGAAGCCCTGGTTGCAACAGGGCCCTGCTGCTGCCAAGGAGGAGCCCAAGGCCTGGCACCCCTCCAGGATGGGTTACTCAAAATCAGCGCTGGTGCTTTTCTGCGGGTGCTGCTCACATGAGATAGGAGGGAGTGAGAAAATTTGATGCCTGTGTCTGTGGATCAAAATATTGCCTTAATATAGATCTGCCCAAAATTGTTCCCTACCAAAATGCCTAGAGCACTATAGCCCAGTAAGGTTTTTTGTGCAGATTGAAGTCTCTGGATCAGACCTGTAGAATTTATTTTGGATGACTGTAAGAAAAGTTTACTGACAAAAAGTCTTTTGTATCTCTATGTAATGACTTTCAAATTACATTTATTTTGCTTTTTAGTGTTGAAACATGTTAATGTCTTTGGGGGTAATTATTCTTAAGTAAGTAGTAAACAATCTGCAACTCATTGACCAAGAAATGAATGCTGTTTTGTAGGAAAATTCTTAAAGAGCTCCTGCAGTTACAAAGAGGAGTTTGTGTTGCCCTAAAAGTGGGGTAACATACAGGTATGGCCTGTAAATTTGCCATGTGAAAGCACGCTCAGTCAATCTTCAAATACAGCTCAGAAAGTTACTGTTCTGCCGTTGTCAGGCTTAATTCTGCACTTCACTAAGTCAGCTTTATGACACTGTAAATGCATTGAATTAATAGCTGTAGAGTGGTGGAGTGGAGAGTCACAGGGATTTAAGACCAGTTTTACCAGATTAGACCATAGGTCCATCCATAGCGGTGCCCCATCTCTGATCATTTCCAGCTGCAGATGCTTAGAGATAAGCTAGACAAACCCAGCAAGTCTATAGTGATATTTTCCCTAGTACATTGCCATCTTCCAGCAGTCATCTAGCTGGTACTTTCCCAGGGAGACATGGTAGATTTCTATAAACAGCTCTTGAGACTTTTTACTTCCATGGATGTATTTCATCACTTCTTGCACCTATCTAGCTTCGAGTATCCAAAAGCCAGACTATGAAGTCTTACACCATCCACTTCGAAGTCTCATTGCTAATGGGATAATGATAATTCCTGTCTTGTGAAAATAATGTGAGGATGTAACACATAGAAAATCGATAAAATATCTCAAAACTTAACAATATTTGATACTACCCCCCAAATTATTTCCTAAAACAACTTTCCTGAGCTGGAGGTACCTCTTTTCTTTTTTCCCAGTAAAAGAAAGAGGCTAGTAATTTCTAATGCTTTCAAATTTAAGTGAGATGTGACAAAGTAGATCTGTGAATACTGATGATACATATGACACTGGGAGGTGGGATCACTTGTCGTTGGATCACTTGTTGCAGGCCCCAAAGAGTTGGCAACTCCTGCATCTGATTGCCAACAATAAATGCTGCAGGACACATCTAGTTCTGGGACTTCACATGCTTTCCTAAGGTCTGCAATGAGATAGATATGCTTCTGGACACTTGCAGCTAGAAGTCCTAGCCTATTCACACGGAAAAAGTGGAGGGCCTGGAGACATCACCCTGGAAGGTGCTAAACCAGGTGTAGAATGCCCAAGTGTCTATGAAGTGCCCCAGAGCCCTCCAATCTCACTCCTGCCATCCAGATGGACATGCCTCAGAGGCCAGTGGCTACACCAAAGGACAGTGGAAGATGTTCGCTGTTGGGCTACACATACATACTGTCCTACAAAGCTGGGTGCTGATTCCTCTGAAATAAAAACAGCATCTGAATCCCCAGCCTAGGGGTTACCCTCAGCAGAGCCATAAACTGTATTTCAGATAACTTTCTGTGGAACATTGCAAGCTTTATAGACACTTATGTTCTATCACCTTTATGATTTCCAGCTGAAAGTCTCATCTGGAAGATATCTTTTATCCCCAGACAGCTTCCTGTTGATTACTTGATATTAGATAATTGATAACCAAATAAGGATGGACAGGATCCTAAGAAAAGACTGCACACCAACTTATTGTAAGCACACTATTGGGATGGCAAGTGCAGAAAGATGCACCAGAAAAACAGTGTGAGGAAAACAGACAATGACAATACAACACAGATTTCCAGAGCAGATAATCATAAATCATTCCGTTTAATCAGACATCTACATGAAGCAACACTTGGACAGCAGTCTTGGATATGAGTGTCTACAAAACTGCTTCGTACCATGACTAATAGCAATGCATATCAGGTACTACTTCTGTTATACAAGTGCATGCACGCTTGCTTGCTCTGGAAAGGTGACTAAAATCATCAAACATTTTTTTCCCTATGACCTAAGCTGGACAAGGGAACAGGTTTTTGGCTGTGGAATAGTGACATATTTTTATGCACTTTTTTCCTCCTCCCATTGTAAAGGGAAGACAAACCTCATCAGATCAAGAAAGCAAACTGCATAGTGGATATGCTATCAAGAGAAAAAAATCTTGCGTCCCACACAAAGAACAGAAGCAGTTCTGCATTAGTGTTAAATCTAGTGCTAGGATAAAATTGGTTCATCAGGGAAATTAAGAACAGAGTCCAGTGATTGAAGGGGAACTTCTTCCGTCTTTACCTACAAACCCTGAGAGACAAGTAACACTTGGCTACACAAAAAGCAAGGTGTTGTGAAATGCAGAAAAGAGGAGGGAGAAGATTGTAGTGCTCTTCTTTGAGGTTACCTCAGCTATGCAACTAAACAGACTTCAGGGTTTAAGGTCTCAATTTACATGACCATTGAAATAATATTAAAAAAGGCAAATTAAGAAAAGAACAAGTCTGGAGAAAAATACTGTGACAAAATTCTGGCATTGGGGGAATGAGAAGTGAAGAATCTGTGCAGACCTCTTCCAGCAGAACAATCTTACAAAAGTAAATCCATGCTTCCCCAGCCAAAAGAGGTCAGTGGAATAGGTAGAAAGTAGTATGTCTCAGTTTCCTAAAAGTTATCCCATGTGGTCAGAAACAAAGGACCCCAAGAGCTCTGTGAGATCATTCCTGATACAAGACAAAAAGAATGAAAGCAGTTGAGACTGGGACAAGGTTATTACACATGTTGTAACCAATACTATAGTGACTTCTTTTAGAAAAAACATCCTTTTTTCCACAACTGTGAGAAACTAGAAGACAAAATATGTACTACCAGTTGTGTATTTAAATAACGATGCCCCTTACAGAAAACTACTGCTGGTTATAAATAAAAAAAATCCTGAAAATACAATAATCCTAGAGTAGGAATGATCAATGTGGTTGGAGAGTTTAACTCTCTTGACCATTAAAATAACCTATCAACATTTTTAGTGCACATTTCTGTAATCTTCACAGAAGTCCAGATTCAGAGTCTAAATTCCACATTTTTTTACTCACTGGTTTTCAGCATTCAAAGCTGCTTGGTTAAGTAGGAAGGAGATCTTACGTGAAATGGTAGGCCATGTGAATCTGGGGCTACTACTTTTTTTCGTCCAAAAACTCAATGAACATCTTGGAATTTTTTGCCTAATGTAGTGTTAAAATATGAAAGCGATGCTTCAGGCCTTTCCTGCCTTTACTTGATTGACTGGTTAGAAGTTGAACGAATAAAAACCCATAGAATAAATATTACTGACACAATACAGCACAATATTATCAATACAGTATATTTATGCCATTTAAACCACTTGAAAACCTGTCACACGTCCACCAAAATCAGCTGCCACCCTGCATCTTGGCTGCTTAGATTACAACCCTTGACACAACGAGCATTTGTGAGAGGTATAGCAGAGTTTTTGGTGTATTTAATAACCTGTGGACTCAGGACACACTTGTGTTTGATGGGTGGACCTGACTGCAGGGACTGGGTCTTTCCAAGCCTGGGGCTGGTCGGGGCACCAGCGGGAGTGGGCGGTGGGAAGTCTCCAGGCATGAGTTCTTGGGGCTGAGCCCGCAGCTGCGGTTCCTGCAGAAGAGAACGATTTGCAGCCTTTTGAAAAGTCGGATACTCCAGAGGAACGTTAGCTCTCTGTGTGCCAGAAGGAGGTCTGACAGTCCATGCTGCTTGTTTATGGTGTGGACAGCACAAAGCAGATTATTTGGTCCTTGACTTATGCCAGCCTTGCTTTGGAGAATCGGCTGAGTCAGGATGTTGGCTTTCCTGACTGAACGGCTAGGAGAAGTGGGACTTTCATGAGACAAGTCAGCCCCTCTCAGATCTCTGTTTTCTATAATGACCCAAAGCCTTGGCTTCTGTGATGAGAATTCACAGGCTTCAGGAAAGGTTGTATCAGTACATTTGCAAAATTGGCACTTCACAACCACATCGTATTTCAGGGCTTTGTTTTATTTCTCCAGTGTTTTCTTTTTTCATGCTTGAAGATAATCGTAGAACATGTAAGATAGGTATATGACAGGGTGTAAGATATAAGGTATAAGATGGGTATATACATGCTACTAAGTACCTTAGAGAACAGATTTGTTCAAAGTATTCTTAACAAAATGCTATAAACAGTGAGAAAATCTTTTCTTTTTTACCTCTGTTAACTTGTTTAAGGAATTTACTGATTTTTTTAACATGCCTTTTTTTTATAAGTACGCACTGTATGACTTACCTGGTCTATGTGAACATACTTTCACTGCATTTTTGGCTTATTATCTTTAACTGTAGTTTTTCTTTGTGGTTGTACCCATAGAACTACTTTCAGAAAAAAACAGTACATCAGTTGCTTTCTTTTGTCAAAGTGTGGTTTTGCTCGAGCACTGGGGGAACACTGTATTGCTGGTCACTCTCTACAGGATATGCATGGCTGTTAAAACTCCACGTCCTCTGCCAGTCCCATCAGGAAGACAACGTGTTGTTTTCCCTAGCACTAACAAGCCCTGCCTGCCACTGCTAACACTGATTTGTCTGGAAGAGAAGAGAGGGTGCTCCCTGTGACAACCCAGTGCTCAGCCCTCTGTTCAACAGCTGTGCTAAATGAACCTATACTTGATTACGTATTAAAGCCCATCAGTCTTGCACAGGGTTTCCAAACCCTCCACAACCTCCTCAGCAGGCATAATGACAATCACCGTGTTTAAAGGTCATGGTTAGGAGCTTAATTTAAAGCTCTTATAATAATGCAATTTAATTCTGGAAAATGCCATAGTACTGCTCTCTGAGGACCCCTGTCAGACAGAAGACACTTACTGCTTGCGCAAGGCTTTGATTTATTTATTCCTCTGAATAACATCTATGTCATTATCTTTTTAACTTACTAATGTTTCCACTTGCTAGGTGGTAGGCAGACTTTCATAGTGGCAGTAAATTTCAAATTAAAAACATCAGTTGCATTTTAATTTCTACTATGGAAAAATGTTGGGTTTTTTTTAAGCAAAAGTGGATAACACACATGCTGTGTAGCTAAAAAATTAAGGGAGATTGACTACCACAAGTTTTTGCCTGGCTTGAAAAAAGACTTTCACATCTAATGAAGCCTAAACCCATAATAAATAGATGTGCAACGTGGTTTATTTTGATAGCAGCAGCAGCAGCTGAATAAAGCTGAGGAGGTGGTTTAGTGACGTAAGCACCACGTCTGAAACACCTAGACTCTCTGGAACCGCTGGATTAAATCTCTGCAGGGTTGACTCAGCCCCTCAGCTCATTTAGATGGACACTGAGTTTCATGCGTCTACCATGCAGAGAGGTGAGACTTTCTGAACCAAGGCCCTGGTTCCTATGCACAAAGCTCACATCACTCATTCTGTTCCTAGTGCCACTGGTGTTAATTGCTTTTCTCCTTATGGGTAGGAGGCTTTCTCGGTGCTAGAGGCTGCTGGGCTCTGCTTGGCAGCAGTCTGCAGGCTGGTGGGGATGTACACAGCCAGCTTCAATCATCCTGGGATACCTGCAAGACTGGAAGCTCTGGACAACAGAAAACAAAACCGATCCTTGACCCAAACTTACCCTTCACAAAACCAGTTTGTTAACTGGGGCACAGGGCTGTGCGTTCTTGGAGGTGAGGTGAGGTGCTGTCAGAGCCAGGGGAGTGGGGGGCTGATGCCGTAGAGCCATCTCAGCGCCTCCACATGGCTCCCATGGGCTTCCTGCGCATGCAGGGAAGATATCCTCCCACAGCAGTCACAGGCCTGAGCTGGTTTTGTGCGTCTGAGTAGAGCTGAAAAGCAGGGTAGGAAACTACCTGGAAACACTAAACGCAGAAAAGCCTTGTGCATAGTGTCAATCAGAGTTACTAGGCTTGCCTGGGAGATGTTGGCGGATACCTCTGGCCTGTGTTATTGTTTATCTTAAACCAGAAGAGGTGATGGAAAGCTCACTGTACAGCACGCAGGCACAAAGTTCTTAGAGCATTTAGGGAAAACTAGGAGTTTTGTGCATTCCAGAGGCACATGTCATTTTGTCATGTGGAGGGCTTGAATTTTTCCACAAAGAACTTACCTTTCCTATCTTTCTAACACATGACTTGGAAAAGGGAAGGAAAAAAGTCAATAAATACATTTACAGCTAATGAATCACAGTGAGGAACATAGGGTATAAAAACAGTGGATTTCTAAAAAGGTTGTTCTAATTCTGATGTGACATGCCATTAAATCTGTTTTCGCTGCATTAATATACTCTGGAGCAAGAGCCAGGTGGCTTTTCATGGGCCTTCAGAAACCTGCCCATTGCAACAGAGCAAAGTCACAAGTTCCAGCACAGCATGGGGGAGAAACAAAACAAGCAGCTCTGGCACTGAACTGCCAGGCCACCCCCACAGCTTCAGCAGACAATGTTATTTGAAAGTCCTACAGTGTTGTCCTATTAGCTTAAAACCAGTGTAACTGTGCAAAAAGTCAGATCCCATCTTATGTTCATCAAAAAGTAAATACTGTTAAAGATACCCTTATTTTACTGCGGTAGAACCTACACAGACAGTTCAACTCTTTCCGTTTGATTCATGTAATGTTTAGAGCCTGATCCAAAGTCCGGTGAAATCTGCGTGTCTTCTCATTGACTACGTGGACTTTGGATCACACCCCTAAAGTGTAGAGATGTGCATGAATAATAACAGGGAACCGAGCACATAAAAAACTATCTTTCAAGTAAGTATGTGTTCCCATTTAAATCCCTGAACTCAAATTACAGGGTTTTTAAGGAGCAGTTTTCTAAAAAGCCAGGAACAATGTATGTATATTAGCTACACTGAAATGGAAAGGGAAACTAAAAGAAGAAAGGTACACTATTCTTCTGCTATTTAAAATCCAAATGACTGTTATTTTTAAAGCTAATATCTGCCTTAAATGTTCCATCTGATTTAAGTAAAAGTAAAAATACTATGACTTTCAGCATTTAAAAGATATCTTTAAATAAAAGATGCAATAATCTTAACAGAAAAAATAAGAAGGAAACAGAGATCTCTAGCTGTACTCAGCTGAGAAGGTGTGGTACAGAGAATAGGAAATCATTTGGTTCTCACTGATTATAGCTCTTTGTATCAAAATACTCGAGGCTGAAATTAGTGCGATCCACAAGAGCAGGTGTTTTGAATTTTAATCTAAGATATAATTAGAGTCTGTAAAAAGCAGTATGTGATGTAGTAATTGAACGGACTAATCATGGGATGCTTTATTTTTAAAAATATTTAAAAATAGATCTACAAGCCATAAAAAAAGAATCATATTCAAAAATCTTTATTTTGACTACATATAAAGCTGCAATCCATTACGACTTTGATTTGAAAGACTCAAACAATTCACTTGTATGTTTAAAACTGATACGTAGTTATCAAGTTCCCTATCTTGCATTTTGTGTTGTTTATATAAACATTGTCAAAATCTTTAATGCTTGCATAATCACTCTGTGGGAATAGTTGTCAAGGCCAAGTATTGGTTTAAAGGCCACCTGGATGAAAGGATTATATATAGACTGAGCTAAAAGTTTTCCTTTTACTGTTGCTTATTGTTTGTGAATCATATTTCTTTGGACTTCAGGCATCCAATCTCTTATTCTAGTATTTACAGTGAGAGGCTGCCAACTTCAGCAGCTCTTCCTGTTCAGAAAGAAGACCAGTATACAGCCCTATGCCTTTGCCTGTCGCTGGCTTATCATCAAGGCTGATAACCAAAGGAACCAATGCTGGTTAAAAGGTCATTTGACGACTACCATCTTCTTAGATATTACATCTGATTTTGAGCTCAAATGGCAATGCAATCAAGCAAGACAGGAATGAATCAATTAGACAGTGATCACAGTGAAATGAGCAAGTCCTTCACTTTTTAATGTGCAAACTGATCGTGCTAGTCCTCCAAATTTCTTTGGGCTGGTGAAATGCAGTTAAGCCAGCTTAAATAAAACATCTGAAAGGACTAGTTGCTAAGAAATGCTGGCTGATATAACCGTGATGCACTGTTCTCTCTTTACCTGGAAGCCAGGAAAACTAATGTGTGTGGAGCACAATGGTCTGTGGGCCCAGCACTCTTTTGGACTGTATGTCATAACGCTCATATTGATGCTACTTTCTGCTATTGAAGGGGTGTAAATAAGAATGAGGCCTATTGTCAACTAGCAAGGATCAAAATCCGTATCATAATATATTTCTATTACTAAAATATTACAAGTATTATGAATATTAGCAAACCAAAATACTTCAGAAAGTCTGTCTTTGCTGTAATGCTGTCTGTTAAAGTCAGATAAAAGCAATGAAATTTGTAATACATTAAACAGTTACCTCCCAGACAGTCAGAATGCCAGAGAAACGTGTATTTTATTAGCGTGGTGAAATGTTTCACTCTACCTGCAGTTCAGGTGACAACTTGCCTTCAGGTCTTCAGGACTGAGATAATGCCAGCATTCCTCAGATCCATTGCCAGTATGTCTCGTGGTGGAGCAGGGTCAGAGGGCCCACGGGCCTGGTAATTAATGCAACGTCAGTCCTGCCACAGGGTCTCTGCCAGCAGCCCTCAGTGGAGCCAGACGGCTCAATCTCTGCGAGACTCTCCCTCCACTGCGGCATGCTGGAAGGATTTCTTCCTTGTTCAAAGAGAAAACCTTTCATTCTGAAGGTGTTTTGAACTCATTGGAAAGTGCAGATGTTGTTTATATGCTGTGTTACAGGGGAAAATTGTCCTTTTTTCATGTTTTCTAAACTTATCATGGAGAAAAAATACCCTAAAACTGGGCAAGGTTCAAATTTCCTAAGTGCCAAGCTCTTCAATCTTTGTAATTTAATTCATAATCCCACGTAGGTATTGGAAAGCCAGATGCTTTGTATCCTTTTTATCTCCCATTCTATCTGCCAGGCACAAAGATTTCTGTGTGTCGGAGAAAGTAAGTGCTGCTTCTCAGCATGGCATTGCAGAGAGAGAGGCAAAGAGAGATGTTTTCATTAGGCTCCCATTCCCTTGTTCTCACAGCATTTTCGTTTCTGAGCTTCAAGCAAGACTCGTAATAGGAATGCTTTCTATTTTTAGTCTTGAAGGCTTGTTTCTGCTATCACAGTTAGTAGTTACCCATGAAAAATCTGTTAAATGAATTCTCGGTTACTTCAATAGACTTCTTAATCTGATTAATTGCTGAGTGAAGTAGATTTCACCCAGGTACGTGTGTGTGTGTATACTCCACAGCATTTTCTTCTGCTTTTATGGTATCCTGTCAATACTAGTCACTGACTCTGACTCAGACTCAAGGCATCTGCTGTAAATGTAAACTCCCAGACCTCTATTTTCATAACCTTAAAGCTTAACTTTGATCAAACAGGGCAATATCAAAAAATGGCTGTTTCAATATTGATATAAAATTATATCTAGTTGATTGGAATGGCCTGCCGAAGCTGCCAAATAAAAAAAATAGAGCTTACTACAATTTTTAATTACACGAAGATGTACTACCTTCTGCACAGAAGCTGTGCTTCAAAGGAGCAACACAGGACAGACAGCACTTAATCAATGAGTTTTCAGCCTTGCGTTTAGGCACCACGATTCCATGAAGAGCTCTGTCCCTTTACATTATCCGAGCGCTGGTCTGAGTAGTAAATTGCTGATTTCCTCAGAGACTTTTCTAATGTTTATAAAAATAATACCCGCGTGATTCATAAGCAATTTTTAACCCCTACTTGTGAATTGTGTTGGCATTATTAGCTCCATTTTATAGATGAAGTGTTTAAATGTAATATTTTCAAAAGTTCCAGATAATTGTGGGTGCCTAGCAGAAAATCTCTAATTTTTTTTGAACACATGTCTGTTCAAGGCAGAGCTCCTAGTGACTGCAGTAGCAGCTGCAGTCTGAGAATAATTCTGGTTAGAATGCACCATCTGATCCACCCCCCTGCTCAAAGCACAGCCAATTTTGAAGTTATACACAACTTTGAAATCAGATTAGGTCTTTCAGGGTCATACCTAGTCAAACCTGGAGTATCTTCAAGGATGGAGGTTTCAAAACCATCTGAATACGTAACACTTATGCTAATCAGGACCTGGAAACCCAAAACTAAAGTACCCAGAAAAAAGGATTCTGCTAGTTGCTGCTGCAGAGGGAGCAAGGATAGCAGTGAAAAGAATCTTCTGTGACTTTCTGAGTGCTGAACATCATGGTGGTCTCGTGCTGCTGGTAGATGATGTGTGGTGAAGCCCGCTTTTGCCTCATTTCTTTATGCTCAGCCCCCAAACATCGCAGCAGCTCTGTTTCTCGTAAGCAGGAGAATGCACAAATCTGTGCTTAATCCAGTGCCCTGAAGGAAATGAGTCTCTGCCAATGCTTAAGGGCTTTTAGCAAGTCCCCAGTTCTTTGAAGACTTTTAGGCTGTACAGCCTTGTACTTATCTCCTCCCTTGGAGAGTAAGAGCTGTCTGTGGGTGACCAAGGACAACTGAGCTGCTGTCAACAGCAGGCTGCAGCCCTGAACTCTTTTGTGAGCCCTCCTTCCTGCAAGTGCAATGCTGTCCACACCTGAGGGACTGTGCTGGAGAGTGTTTTCAGAGCAACCATGGTGTTGAAATAAGTCATAACCTTGTACAGATAGGTTCCCTAAATTTCTTCATGTGTTCATGGGTTCTGACTGGCACCAGGGAGGAAAAGAGGAGACAGTTGGGGAAGAAGGGGAAGGGCAGAAGACTATGATAAGCTAACTGGCCAGTGTCTGTGTGTTTTCCAAGCGTGCTAAATTATAATGTATGAATGAACAGGCAATACTTAAGTAATTTGTCTTTTTTTTTCCTGTGGTCAATACACGGAAGAGAAAAAGTGCCAGCCACACCTGCATGGAGTGTCTAGGAAGCTGCGCTATGGCCATGACACATGCCCTTGGACCAGTTTCTCAGGAATCATCTTCTCTGAGGGAGGACCTGACTGTGTCCTGCCACGGAGTGCTTGGCGCAGGGCTGCAAGGTGGAGCCATATGCTCCATCAAGGCGGCTTTGAGTGCACAGTCTCTCGTGGCAGCGCTTCTCCAGCCACAGGACAGTGCTGTGTCTTCCCTCGCCATCTGTGATGTCCCAGGTTGGGTGCTGCTGGCTTTGCCAGGACAGGCAGGAGGCCACTGCAGTGCTTGAAGTCCCAGTGGGAGGGAGCTCATCAGAAGCGCTGCACTCAGGGAGGGAAATTTGGCAGGTCTGAGACACCAGTGGAAAGTTGGCAGGGCCACCTGTGTACCCTCCTCTGGCAAAAGACTCCAGCTCGGGGGAACCTCCTAGGGTGGTTTGCAAAAATGAGGGTGTAGGAACGCTGGCTCCATGGTGGCTCCTCAGGGTCTCATTCGAGTGGGTGCCAGACAGGGTCAAACTGCTGGAGGCACCTTGCAACAGCCCATGTGTCCACTTCTGCACTACCATGAGGTTGGATTTCCGCTCTTAAATCCAGTGGGAGCTTGCGGTACACAAGGAGTGGAAAATACTGACATTAACCATGCTAAGGGTAGTCTACACAAAGAATGGCAAAGAATGTCAAAGTCAGGTGCCATTGATTCATAGAAGATAATCAAGATATAGTATAAAGCAACTGCTCAGCAAAAATTTTACTTTTCTCTTATTTTTAACATAGCATTTCAAAAAAATCCCAAACCTTGAGCTTTCCGTTGGAGAAAAGCAGACCTAATACAGAAGGGCGTGCTACAGGCAGCAGTCCAAGAGCACGCAAGAGATTTGTGAAAGTAATACTTCAGGAAGCTTGGTCCAAAAGCATGTTCCAGCAAATGATTGTGCTGAAATTAATCACAAAGGAAAGCTACGGGAGCCAGCTAGCACTTTAACTCCAGCATAAACTGGCACTGCTCTTTTGGAATGACTAGAGCTGTGCTGATTTACACCAGCTGATGATCTGGTCCACAAACGTTTTCTTATTCCAACTTTAATTATTTCCCAGAGTGTAAGGGTGTCTATGTCTATCTCTGTTCATTTAAGATTTCCAGATGCTAGTCTGGAAGTATGCTTACAGCAAGCATTACATTGGTCAGTTTGGATGGAGTACAGGCTTCCTGACATCCTCATTGGATATTTTTTTTTCAGCATACGAATGTGCTGGTTGATTGTGAGAATCTCTTCTTTTTTTTCTTTTTTGGTGTTGAAATTCTCAGTGAACATAACTGAAAAGAGCCTCTTCTCACAATGCACAAGGGCTACATTAATGGTAGTTACATGTGTACGTTGAATGTATTTGTACGTCAGGGTGGCTCCTTATATTTAGATTTCCAGTCCTAAGAAAAAAAATAGCTCCCTGTTTAGGAGCTACCAAAACCTTTGATTTCAAACAATTTGAGGTGGTATTTCTCAAGTCCTGTCTTTACGGATACGCCCTCTGAGTCTTTGTCATGGCACCTGTACAAACAGCAACAAAGAGAAAACATGTGAGTGTGAAAAGGGCCTTCAGCTTCTCCCACCTACTTAATGAAACTTCCTTGCTTTTTTGCAAGCAAATGAAAGACAATAAATTACTTGAGATGCTTTTTCAATGGCAGCGGGAGTGATAGGAGTGTCCTCATTTGATGCTCTAGGGCATAAGACTTATAAATGGTGCCATAAAAAGTCTTTCTGGGATGTGAAAGCTTGCAGAGAATGAGGCGGTTCAGCAAGCTCTGTAGTTTAGACGGAAGTGTGCTGTTACTGTCATGTGTCTGATCTGGTTTGTCATAGCAAAGAGTCTGCTTAAATTTGTGTGGCTCAACTAGTTTCAGCAGAGCAATACAGATTTATACCAACCCATATTCTGGATAGAAATCTCTGCATTTCCATTAGAGTTAGAAATATTACCAAGAATTGTGTTACTATCAGAATCTTTTAATATCCCAGATAGCTGACAGTCTTTTTCACCAAATGAACTTTAAATCGGATATAGATCATTCTATTAGATGCAGTTTGGATTACTACTTTGGACACCACAGAGAAGAACCAGTTGTACCAGAAACCTTGGATCAAGAGACCTTGACTTCACTAGTTTTAAATTAAATGTAAAGACAAAACCAGGTAAGTCTACTTGAAAGTAAAACTACCATTTTCAGTTTCAAAAATCCAGTTCACTGAACTGGGAAACTCGTGGACTGGAATGTAAAAGAGAGCTAGAGTTTCTGAATGAAAAAGGTACAATATTTCTCTGGGCCTCCACTGAAATCAAGGGAAGGGAGCTAGACCTAGCTGGATCATTACCCAGCTTGAAAATAACCTATTCAGAATGAGTAGACATCCTATGAAGAACGGAAAAAGAGAGCAATCATCTAACACGATTAAGTCTGAGAGGTCGGGAACTGTATGGATAAAATGAGAACTGCCAAAAGAGAAACTAAGTTGATTTTTTCAAATGCAGCTAAATCAAATAGAGATTATTTTAGCCACACAAACAAAAAAAATTATTTATAGCCACTGCGCAGCAAAGATGGTGATGAAGTTAAGGATAATGCAGATATGGCCCCAAGATGAATACTTTGGCTCAGATTTCAACAGGGATGATGATGTTAAACAAGGTTGTGTTGCTAATGGGAATTGGAGAATGGAAATGGAATTAACCACATCTAAGGTGGACGCCAAACTCTAAAGAGATTAATGTGACTGAGTCAGCTTGCAGTGGAGGCACACACTAGAAGAATTATGAAAGAACTGGTTTAAGAAACTGCAAGTCTGCTAACAAAGATTTTGAATGTGTTTATCAGAGATGATAGCTCTTCCTTGAAAAAGTAAGCATTGGATCTAACTTAAATAAAAAAGAGGAAAAGTCTGGGCAACCACAGGACTAGCTTCAAGAATGTGTGAAATTTCAAAATATACATTGGAGGAAAAATAGATAAGGACGTGAAGATGGAAATGAAATCAAATGAAATGTCATCCATTTTAGAAAGAGTAGATTGTGCCTGAATTACCTAACAAATTATTTTTATTAGTAAGAGAATGAGATGCTCAGTTACCAGGAAAGCTTTTGACACAGTGCCTCGTAGGAAATTGCTCGTTAAGCTGGAGAAAATTTGGATTAGCAGAAGAATTGTGAGGTGGAAAAAAATGAAAGATCATGTTGAAAGGAGAAATACCAAACTGAAAGGAAGTTACTAGTGGAGTTCTTCCAAGATGTGTCTGGGGACTGATCCTATTTAACATTTTTAACAACTTTGGCAGAAAAAGTAGTACTGTGCTCATGAAATTTTCTGATAATGCAATATGTAATGTGAATGTGGAGGAGGACAGTATACAGGAAGAACTGGCTAAGCTTTGGGACTGGAATAATAGAAATGGGATGAATTCAAATAACCCAAAAGGTGAGGTCAGGCACTTTAGGACTCATAATTTTTCCCCAAGCAGGAAGCTTTGAAAAAAGACCTGGGAATGGATTATTTGATCACCGGATGACACAATATGTGATATGCCTGTGGAGAATACAAACGGGGTCCTCAAATATATCAGGTGGGGAATCTCCAGCAAACATAAGTACCAGTGCCGTTTTGTGACACAGATTACTTCAGCTGGAAATTAGGAGGCTTCTAACCGTAAGAGCCATACACTTCTGGAACAGCCATCCATCAACCCAAATATGCTGTTAAAACAGAACCTTCTCAGTTTATGGAAACTGGTACAGCGAGGCAGCTGGGGGAGACTGGAGGCAACAGTCCAAGAGAGCTCTTCTGGACCTGACTTTACAGCTAATGCAGAGTTCCCACACTCAGCTTGGTAGAATCACCCACTTTTGATGAAAAAGTAAGCCCATATTTGTAAGAAATATCAGTAGCTGTTAATCGCTTGACTGGCTCAATCCCCAAATACATATTTGTCTCTGTGGAGGCAAATGATCCTCACTAATAATGTATACCATATCATCACCTGTAACAAATCCTGTTAGCTCGTGACTCTATTTCAGGCAGCTTCGACAGTGCATCTGGCTGCATTTAGTAAATTTTATTACTAAATCATATTTTTTCTTTTTATAGGTAATTTTCACAAGATATCCCCGAAAACATGCTGAATAGGTTCTGTGATATCATAATCCCTATGACTTTCATGTAGCATTATCAAAATATGAGACATATTTTCGCTAGCTGGTCTTTCCAACTGCTTACCACCATTTTGCTCCGCATAGGGAACTCTGCAGCTCCGACCCACAGATGAGTGAAAGCCAAGGAGGAAGGTCTGTGCCCTGTCTCCTACCCCAGGGGCTTAGGAGAGTCTTGTTTGCCAGAATTTTAATTTTACTAAACTGATTTCTCTGCATTTCATAATCAAGACGAAAGAGCCCTCATTTGATAAGTACTCTCTTTTTAGCTGTGATGAAGTACTCAGACGAAGGTTACTGCTGCGCTCCACTTAGTGCATGTAAGACTGCTCCATGAACAGATGAACTTCTTGTTTAGACACTGGATGGGCACATTTCCAGTAGATGACTGGATGTTCACATTTTTTATTTGCTAAAGATTTCTTTGACCTTGGTGAAAACTGAAAGAGAGGAAATAGCATTCAAGGAGGCAGGTCTTAAAATGAAAAACACATGAAGCAGGAACTCCCTGGGGAACGGAGGAATGGAGCACTGGCTGAACTTAGGGGTGTTTGCTGTTCAGCAGCCTTGCCAGGACATATGTGGAGCAATATATGAACTTTAAATTCTACATGTGCAAAGGAAAAAAAAAAAAGAAAAAAATTCAAACAAACTAAAAGATTTAACAATGGAGGTTGCATCCCTGAGATGCAAACCTTTTCTTCTTTTAATAACAATTTAAAAAAAAGTGGGCTATTTGGTGAATGCACTAATGGAATCTGCATCCACATATGTCTTTCATTTTAAGATGCCAAATTAAATTGCAACTGATTTCTATGGTCACCTTATTTTTTTATGAGAGTGAGAGGCTGTTTAGTGGAAGGCATGTATTTATGACTAATTTAAAGTATAAAAGATTTGTCACAGTGGCCCACACCTGTCACAGCCATTGATTTATACATGTACTGACTTGCCATGTTTGCCTATGGGTAGCTTAAAATTACAGAGCTGGTACATGCAAACTACAGAATTACAATATTAAAAAATGTCATCAGAAAAAAATTTAAATTTTCTACATACCACAGTCCAAAAATCTTTACCATGAGGGAAATTTCAGCGTGAGCTCACATTTCTTTTTTGTACAGGTATGTGCATGAGATCCACCTTCTCTGGAATATAAGGCTTATGTAATAAAAGGAAAAAAAGAAATATTTTGCTGACTGGAACAGTAAATATGGTTCTGATTTGCTGCTAACAAAGACTCATTCTTTTGAGGTTCAAACCAATTTCAAGTCAGGAAAGAAATGTGATGGAAAAGCCTTTTTAAAATCTCTGACAGAGCACCTGGAACACGGCTCATCACATTGCAGCAGTACAATGGTGACAGGGTACTGTGGTTCGGTGGTCTGCTGTTGACTCCTGCCCCACAAAGGACTGTCTGCAGAAGACAGTTTTTGAACCTCTGATCTCGATCATAAACATTGTCTGTCTATGGCCTCGAAACAAAAACTTTGCCCTTTTGGTGAATAATTGTAACAATTTTAATTATTTTATTAATTTTCTGCAAATAATTTTGAATTTAACTTCCTCCAGCTGAAGCAGTTAAGTTTTGCCCCCAATGGTCCTAGTAGGCACTAAAAGTGTTCAGCCTTGTCTGTTTTCTGTCCTGTGGTGAGGCAGAGCTGTGAATCTCATAATGATGGTAACAAGTGAGGCAGAGGGTAGGGATCGGAAGGAGCCAGGCCTGGAGAGAGTGGACATGGGGTATGCAGCCTGACATTGTTGACAATATCTAGTCTAACATCAGGATCTACTAACTGGATGGCTGTACCACCATTAAGACCCACAATAAATTCTGCTATAATGCAATGGAAACCATTCTCAGCTCTTTTCTTCTGGGTACTGGAGTAGAATGCAGAAGATCCTTGCCTGTCTCCAGCCCCAGTCTCCCTTCTCCCTCCAGACTGTGGATCTCACAGACACCCTGAAGCAAATTGCCCCTCAGTGGGAAACTGGTTGCCTGACTGGAGACCCACCACCACCAAGCAGAGACAGAAAGTCACTGCTAACATCATCTCCCTGAACTGATGTTTTTGGAGGGGGTTTAATACTACACATCGGTCAGCCTGGAGAAGAAGAGCACAAAATAAAGCATTTCATGCAAGTAATAAAACAAAACCAAATAGAAAAAACAATCTTTTTTTTCCCCCTAAAAAAATGTGACTTCCTGTTGTAAATATTGACATTTTTTTAAATGGATATCATATAAACTGTCTTTTTACCAAGCTTTGCGGTACTAAACAGACATATGGAACACCCCTGATTGACTCAGGGTGCAATTCTGGCATGTATAACTCCCATGATCTGTCTTTTCTGCTTTTCCCATTCCCCTCTGCATTGCCTTCACCCCTGCTTCATGGACTTACAAGGCTCTGGAGACTGAGGTTTCCTTTCATTTTTCTGCAGTAGTGAACTCTTATTTTCTTATTTTTCCATCATCTTCCTACACGCAGGGTTACATGGGAGGAATACTCAAGGTCTGTGGCAGTTTATTTAGTTCAGTCTTCATGGGAAAAATATCTGGGAATCATTTTTCTGGATTCAGACAATTACCTGTACATCATTTGCAATTTTCTTGTTGATATGACATGTATATAACACTTAGGATTTTTAGACAGTTACATCAGGTCATTTGTTTTATACATAACATCTGTAGTGTAATTCATAAAACAAGATGTGGCATCTCACATGTCTCTATATTTACTGACTCTCAAAATACAAAGACTTGACTTTAAAGCCTTGTTCACTTTTGTTTGCATAAATCTTAAGAAAAAGCTCTCATGATGCTAGATATTAATGTAAAGATTAGATGTGAGTAAACATAAAGCAATACTGAGTCTGTATCCACAGTAGAATCTCAGATGTAGCTAAATAAATGAAAAGCAAAACATTTTTTACTGTAACTAAAAGTTTCAAATTAAGGAATATTGGATATTTTGTTTGAATGAGTGAGGCTGGAAGCCAGCTAGAACTTTGATTTGGACTTTCTCTTTTGTGTCTCTTCAAAATGTTCTTATTATTGAATATCATATGTCTTGCTGTGTTTTTAAATTCATGCACATTTCCTGCTAAGAACATATGGAAAAGAGTAGATGGTTCAGAGTGAAATCTGGATGACATAATAAACCGTGAGAGAGAAACTTGAAGGATTAATACAGATCCAAAGACTGAAACTATGTCTACTGTTAAGAATACACCACCATTTTTTATAATATAGACTTTTATGAGGCAGAAATAGGAAAATATAAAAATCAGACTGTTACAGATCATTAGGATTTTGTGTACGGATATTCTGGATGTGACGGCAATTTAGAAATGACATTTCTTTAAATATTTCCTCATTTTAGTCAATTTTAAGAGTGGGCAGACCCTGTGTAAATTTCCAGTGTGATCATGGTCTATTATTTTCTCTTTCTCTAGAGTCTGATTTCTCCTCAGTAAATGGACTATCAGCAGTACTCCCCCTCGTTAAGGCAGGTGAAAAATGCAATGTGCACAGATTTCTGCTGACAGCGATGATGTCAGGTAGGCTGGTGAACACTGCAGCCATAAACATGGGGTCCTGACAGATTAAGAAGAGAAGTGGTGTTGCTTGTCATTACATTCATACCAAGAAATACATTTCTAGCCAGACCCTCAACTAGTAGAAAAATTTGTATTTAAATGTCTTATTTCCATAGAGATGTAGAGATTAACTCTAAAGGGGCCACAGCTCATCTCGCTGCGTGTCTCTGCAGAGTTGGGCTCTGTACAGGGCTGACATGGGCTCACCACCCAGCCCTCCTCAGCCCACCACAGTCACTAAGGATGCCACCCTGTCACCTGGGGCTACTGCCAGGCTCTCTTCCAGAATGCATAGCACGTAAGCCTGCCCTGGTACAGCTACACTTGTACCCACCCTATGTCTGTTTTCTGTGATGATGTAGGAAAATCACGAACGATTCCTGTCAACAAATTAAGGACATTCTCAAGCTATTCTGCAAGATCTGTACCAGTCATCTTTGGCTCCTTAGATGGTCTGCAGAGAGAAGGAAATTTGTAAGACTGGTTTTAGGCTCCTCTCTTTGCCTGCAGGGGTTCACCATCAGGAGGTGCCTGTTCCTCCCAAAGACTATCAAGGAAGCATTCTAGCAAGGGCTAGAAACTTTGTCCTGGTCCAAACCATTCATCCAACTTCCAAATTCCTCAACTAGAAGAGACAAACCTCACCAAAAGTTTTCCTAAGAGGATAATAAGTATTGAACTGAATGGAAATATGCACTAAAAAAAGCTTTTGAGTAGAGTACATTTAAATTTCCTCACTGAGCTGGTTCTCCTGGTTGTGAGGGCGCCTTACGGCTGTTCCTGGTTGTGAGGGCGCCTTACGGCTGTGCTGTCCTGGCAGAGGACAATGGTAGCAATGGCTCCCACTAAGCTAGCAGCTGGTTGTTCCCCAGAAGCAACTCAGGGACTGCAAGTCCTGCTAGGAAATGCAACGAGGATTTTCTAAGACAAGTTCTTCCTCAGCTGCAGACAGAACAGGACTTGGAGAAGACGTGATGTGACTTCTTCCCAGACAGACCCAAGGAAAGCACTCTGGGAGGGTGTTGTGGGAAAAGCCCAAGGGAGATCAGGAAGGCACGGAAGAGGTAAACATTTGTCTGGATGATGGTCTGCCAGGAGCTTGAGGATTAAGGGATTAAAGTTTGGATACACCGAGTAAGCAGGAGAAGAAAAAGGTTTGAGCTATATGAGGCAATTATTTGGCAATCTGAGTCCTTCTGTGTGAAGACTAGGACCGCATAGCAGCACCCCATCCCTTCCTAAGCCCAGCTAAGGAAAAGCCCAGGGCTACATGAGCAAACATCTACCTACTTTGGAGAGGGAGTAGAGCTATGGATATGTAAAAGAAGGCTTTTTCTCTTTGTCAGCAAGGCTAAACCACCTCATGTGATCATTGCAGGTGACATGGAGATGTAATCTACTGCAAGAGGAGAGAAGAGCACGGGTAAGGAGGAAAGCTGAGGCCACTTGTCGAAAACAAGCTTATGCCAGACAGAAATGTTTGTATACGCAAATTCAAATCTGCTCTCAAATGATGATGAGTGGACACCCACTCAGTTCTCTCTATGCTATGTGCTTTAATGCATGTAGTCACCTCACTAGGGAAAAAAAAGACTGATGTGGCTATTTCATACGGTTGGTCATGAAGTAAGTGGTGCTTAACAGCTCCTCATTGTAGGAATAGCAGTTCAACATCTGCTGTAAACCTGAGAGATCAAGACTTTTTAAGTATTTAACTATTCACCTTTTAAAATGAGAACCAGCGAAATATCTTCTTGTAATAAATGCCTTACTTTCTGTGCACATCCTGAGCTAGGGATAATAAGGCTTCTTACAAGTGAATGTACTAACAGGCAGAACTTGAAACTGTTACAAATAATATAGTGGAAAATTTCCTCAGGCAGCTGATCTGATTTTGATTGTCAAAAAAAAGCTGTGTACAGCATGAAATTGCCTGTAATAGTAGCCCTAGTGATCTTTTTCATGAGTTATTAAAATGAGTTTTTAGTCACATCGTGGTAAAGTTGGTAATAAAGACATTGGAAAGAAGGGGAAAAAAAGATCATTCTCATCTGTCTGCTTTCTTAGAGTCCCTCAGTAAAATTTTTACACAGCAGCAATAAAAATATTCTATTATTTCCTGCTGGTCGACAAAAGGAAGCTGTCCTGCAGAATCTGTTTCCTGGCCATCAGAAAACACTGGCATGGTAACACTTCTAAGTTTGCATGAGAGGACTGAATAGTATTAATCTTTTTGCAGCTCACTAGTGCTGTCCAAATCCTTTACTGAGTGTTGGGGAGTATTTCAGGGAGTTAAAGTATAGAACTAAAACATTAAAATGTTGGATGTCTTTAATTACCAATCTATTTTCCTGAATACAATTATCCGTTATTTTAGCTTCTATTCCTTGTGCCAGAGCTATATGTCAGCATGGGCTCAGTCCTCACTGCAGCAAAACGTCTGTTTTCTGAAGTGGTCATTTTGCCTGAGGACAGTCTAAAGGATTGTATCCTTGAAATTGTTTATCTGTGCTGATTGCAGTAGAGAAACAAAAAATATCCATAAAATCAGAAGTTAATATCTTAGCCAGAAAACAAGTAATATTGAGTCACTAAACCTGGCAAAGCTGGCTGTTTAACAGCAGCTATTCTAAGCCAGTTCCTGTGTATACTCCACTGAAGCATAGCCATGGCATTTAATTGAGGTACAAGTGCCAAATTAAACATTTAATTGACTTTTCTTTTACATTAAGTTGTCTTAACTTTGGCTATACATTGCTCTAGGTGCTGCTATAGGTATTATTAAACTGAGTATGAAGCCCAGACAGTGCTAGTTTCTGTGGGAAAAGTGCTCCATTTCAATGCTATTCTTTCTGCTGCAATAAAAAATAATAACAAAAAAAAGATCCCTTGCAGTAAATGTCCACAATGAGAATTTACAGAATTTGTGCTTCTTTTCTACATCCAAGGGTTGGAAGCCATACAATATTTGGTCAACTGTCATTGTGGTGAAAATTCTTTTGGGAATGTTATTTTCTATCGGGCAATAGACTTTTAAATCTGTTTTAACATTTTATTCTTGGATGTGTAAACAAATTCTGAGAAGCAGGCCTACTAAACCTTTCATGCCTCTGTCATCCTACTAATGCATCACAGAGAAGTTATTCTCAGCTTTCACTGAAGCCATTGTATTTCTAATCCACTTCGGTCTGGGAAAATAACACCCTGCTGTAATTAAGAGAGAAACGAATGTAAACTTACTTCAGAGAAGAGCTACACTCTTTCTCCCTGCACTGAAAATTCATATGCTGAGTGATGTGCGGCAGAAATCCCTCATACCTGTCCTGGACAACATGTTATCACCGACTTGCTGTGAGAGGATGAGAGTCTGATGTTATGGGTACAACCCCACTGAAGTTTGCTGATTTACACCCACAGCCCCGAGAGCTGAATCTGGTCCCTGGTTTCTCCACTGCTTTGCTGCTGTTATCAAAGAGAATACATTTTGCTAATCTGACAGCTCAGTAGCAGGAAAAAGGAGATTTTTCTGAGAAGTGTGTCCACAGGGTTCACTCTGTTTCTGCAATTTCTATTTGCTTTCCCTGAAGATCTCATGGTGTTACCAATAAAACACTGTTCATGCAATATCTTTGGGGAACAGGAAAGGGTACGCAGATTTCTTAATTCTCTGAATCCCTATTTGCAACAGAGCAGCTGCACAGTTTGTGAGGCAAGAAGCTGAAGAAAAAGGACACCTAGTAAGGAAAACTGAAGCAGACTTCAGCAGGCAGAACACAAGTAGAGCATGGCTAGGCCTCTGAAGCTGCTTTCCCTGATCTTAGAAAATAAACATGCATAAGTGGTCATGATAGCTCTTTCATGTTTAGCCTGCAAGATACTTCCAGGAGATCATGGTTTCTTTTTAGCCCCGTGAGTTTGTTCCAGAAACATTATAAGAAGCAAGAGCTGTAAACTGAAGCTGGCACGGACCATGGCAGATCACTTCTTAGGGAGCAGAGTGCAACAAGAGGCACTCTGTGGAAGGGGAGTGGGAGTTCCTTGGCTTATTTACAGATACCACTCTCAGGTGTGGCCCCTCTCACCAGAGGTGGACACTGTCTAAGGAGGTAATTCAGGAAGGAAGCCTGGAAGCATGTGGGTGTGATTCCTGCCCCAGGGAAAAGGAGAATTGTTTATCCCAGCAGCAGGAAAAGAGCTGGCTCTCCATTAGGGTTAGGCCATTTATTTCCAACAAATAGAATATTCACTGAAAAACGGGATTTTTGTTGGCCTGAAAATATCCTTGAATTTAATCCACATCTGCAGAGCTGTTTAAGCTGTTTGGTTTATTCTTTCTTCAGAGGCAGATGTGTATAAATTTATTTCCTCATGGCTAGGTGTGAGTTTGTGGACAGGATGACCTCCCCAGTCACCCAGTGTTTTGAACGGTCATTGAGTCCGTACAAAACTCGGCTTCAGCTCCATCTTCTGCCTGAGGACATCTGAACACATCAGTCCCACCAACCCAGTAATTGACTCCACCACCATGGAGTAGGGTAGGGATTTCTACGGTGAGTACCACATGTAGCACACAGGTTGCTTCAAAGTGAGGTGTGCAAAATCTAGTCCAACACCACATGACTGGAGAAAGGATTTTTGGCAAAACTGCTGGAAGCAGCGAGGAAGGGGCTCACAGCAAATCTCTGCTCTTGCTACAGGCTTGTACTGTAGCAAGCGGTCATGATAGCTGTTTCACGTTTCTCCTGCAAGATGCTTCCAGGAGACCATGGTTTGTTTTAGCCCCATGAGTTTGGTCCAGAAGCATTATAAGCAGCAAGTACTGGTCAAGAGAGAATGGCTCCAGAGCCTGTGGCTTTTGGGTAATCACTGGAGAAGGAAGGCTTTTGCAATCCAGGCCACGCACTGGTGGCTTCTGATGCTGTTTTGTACAGAATAAAATGGTGACATCAGGACCAGCACGAGTGTTTGCCTCTGGTTTGGGAGTCAGGCGCACTGCTGGGACGGAGTTCCTGTCCCCCACAGGTGCGGAGGACATCCCGAGACAGACAGCAAGGAGGAAAGAGGCTGCTGTCTCGCCTACTCCACCACAGCTCTGTAGGCTCCTTCAGTCTCGTCCACGGCTTTACTTTTCATAAAGATGCCTCAAATGAAGCTGAGACATTTTTTAATTGATGTGAAGCAACTTTATGCTGAAATGAGGCCTTATGACATTTTCTTATTTTTGGCTGATGGGATTCAAATTGAAAACCAAAGAGTTTTGCTTTAGTTTTGAAGTCTGAACTGTCTAATTTGGGGGGCTGTGTTCAATTTTATTTGCTTCAGTAGCCAAACTGGAAACAAAAAATCATATACCCCTCATCACTGTACAAATATATTTCCACTAAACGAGCCTTACCTGAACTCCATCATTTTTGTGTCCGGTTGTGCTGAGCCAGCAATTGACTGACTCAGCTTGTGTAACAGTTTTTCTGCAAGAATGTACGATCTGTGTCCCGTGATGTTTGGCTGCTGGTTGGTTTCTTGGCTGGATGTTAAGCTATTGTTAAGTTCTGCCTTACTGTTTCTTTCAGATTTTGCTGACATAACCAATCCTGGTGTCACCAGAGGGATGCAAGCGCGAGTCCCCTCAGTTTAAAAGAGCGGAAAAGTTTCAAACACAATCTTTTGACCTTTAAAGCGTACTACAAAGACTGCCTATTTCCTAAGGCTTTTTGAGAAGAATTGAGGGAATGAATGGGACAGGATATATTTTACTGCTTTGAATTACTAGCTGGCTAAGTTAATTTAATTTTGTTTTGCGTGAGATCTGTTCCGTTGGACTTGTAGTTAAATAGTTGGTAATGTGCCGAAAGCTATGGATAGTCATTGTCCTTTGTGTTTTAATTGTACTAAATAAAATGAGAACAATGGGAGAAAAAAAAAACCTGGAGGTGAGTCAGAAATAAACATTATTTGGTTACTAACAGACATGGTTTAGTTTCCCAGTTATAATGGGAGACATAAGCAAGACATTTAAACATGTATTGAACAACTGAGAAACAAATAGCCCTGGATTCCTTACTGTCTGAAATAAAGATTTTTTTTTTCCTAAGCCATTAATAAAAATTAATCTTTACTGCTCAAGTGATGTTTATTTTGCTAACAGAATAAACCAAAGAATTAATGACAAGTTAGCAGCATCTTCAATGGAAAGTATTGATATATGACAGCTGGTCAGCTGAACACAGTTATGCTTTGAGCCAGCTGACAGAAGCAAGAAAGATCATACTATATTTGACACTAACAGGAAAACAGAAATATCTCAGTGAATCTTCAAAGGAGAACTTGGTTTTGAAATTTTACATTGAGCCAAAGAGCCTCCTGTGATTGGTATAATGTAATGAGTGCTGTAAACCAGCACTATTAATTTCCTTTAAGCTTTGCATCTAAAGCCAAATAGATTGTGGGAGTGGGTTTTAAGTGTTTTCTGAAGGAGAAAATACTGACACTTCAACCTGTCAATACTGCCACTTTGTGGGCACATTTCATCTGTTCCCATCTGTCATATTCCTGTCTCCCAGAAGCCTGGATGCATTATGGGATGCTCCGTCTCCCTCAGATGTACTGTTACCCACAGCTAACTTGCCCTGACCTCTGTAAAAACCCTGTCAAGTCTGACAAAAGCGTGCAGTTCTGGCATCTTCTCATGTGTTTGTTATTCAGTAATTTTTCCCCCAAATTGTCTGCTTTGTTGACTCCCATCCAAGCTGGTATGATTTCGCAGAGATCAGTTTTGCTGCATTGGCATGGAGGGTCCTTACATACAGTTATCAATTGCTCAGTTGCCTATGGAGGAAGGCGTCTAGAAATCCATGTCTGGCACCTCCTAGAGACAACTTTGCACTTTCCTAGTGATTTCTATAGCAAACTCTCACATTAATTGTGGTCTCCAATTATTTGTGAATTCAATATGAAGACAAGCAACCTATTGTGCGGCAGGAGGAAGAACCTAGTCTGCATAAATGCCCTCAAGTTTTCTGTTGGTTCTTTTCATCAGGAGCACCTGTATATTGCTAAACAGCACGTAAATCTTAGGCTATTTGCATTTTACCCCCAAAGTCTTCTAATGAGTCTATGCTTTATTTTTATAAACATTTTATAAGCTGCCCGGAGGCTTATATGCACTGACAGACATAATTTTTGGTTGAAATCATCTCACATTTCTTTAAGAAAAAAGAAGTCCCCCATTGATATTCTAAGAATGAATTTTCATCTTTGTTACATGGCTCATCAAACAAATGGTTTCAATACTTCAGATTTAATGCTAGACAGATGTCACTTTAGATACTACCATACTTTCTGGAATTCTGCTTGCTAGAGGATATATTTTTGCAGGCTGTGCTGCACATCAGACAAAAACCTTGTCCAAAAAGATGTAAAATAACACTTGTGAAGCCTGAGTCTTCCAAAACCAGAGATGCCATTGCACACTCTTGGCCAAAGTCAAATGAGCAGGCAAGCAGTACACTGGAGCAGTTGGGATTCAAGTTCCTCATTAAGAGCTCAGGACTGTAAGTTGATCAGCATTCTGGCCCCAATCCAGAAAAGCACTTTGACTAAGAAAGTCTATAGGAGCTGGGTGTTTAATTCATTCAAAACTGTTGTCAAAATCTTAGCCTTAAGCATTTATTGCCACAGGTGTCTTCATGTGCCTAAATTAAGCAGGTTTCTGGCAGGGAGCTTGACGGCTTAAGATCGCATAACTTCAAGCCCCATTCACTGGGCTCCTCTTGCTGTGGGGAGTGCCAGCAATGCTGGACACTGCTGACATTTTCTTCAAAGGCAGAAGGTCTCTTTACAGACAGTGAGGCAGCAGAGCCTGATGACAAGTACTGAGCACTAAATGACTTTGTGAGAGAAGCAGAGAAGCTAGAAAGCCTGGCAAGTGAAGGGAGGGAGGAAGACCTGCCCGGAGCCAGGACTCAACCTCAGAGCTGCACATAAACCCCTGCCTGTCCTGATACAGTTTTAGACAAACACTTTGCTTCTAAAGCTCACCCACACTCTCCAGGACAAGGACGTAATGGCTCTCTCTCTAACCCCTCTTTTTTTGTCTTCCATCATCCCTTGCTCCATTGCTGTTTCTTCACACGGACTCATGGACTCTTATACCTTCTAAACTACCACTGCTTGCCCCCACATGCCACATGGTAACCAGTCCTCAAGGAAATGGGACTTCTGCAACTTGCCTGTTTCTCCACATCAGTTGATTTGATGGGTAGAGACAAAGCCAGGACTGATAGTACACAAATGTAAAATTTTGAGGACATCTGGTCATGGGCTATGTTTTGCACAAGGAAGCAGGTCTTCTCTTCCCTCTGAATGTAGAAGCACCCTGAGGCCAAAGGCAAGCGCTCCTTTTTGGGGCGATGCATTGCACATAGTGCTCTGGGTCCTTTTAATAGTTTCCTACTTCTCAGCTGAAAATCTATCACTAGAGGGTATGTCTAGAGGAGATAGCTCAGGTATCACTACATTATATTGCGCTCTACTGAAGCTAATATATTTCTCTTCTCCCCAGGACTAATTAACTCAGATGATAGAATTCTGAGCTAGCAGAGGTACGTACCTTCCAACCCTCGAGTTAGGTCTTTCACAGGTAGCTCAGGTACCTCTACATGGTGTTGAATTATGCCAGTGAGATATATTCTGAGATCCTAAGCAATCATTCTTAAAGAAATTCAAAGCAAGGAAACTACAGAATGTAAATGGCATAAAGTACTGCATGTAACTGTAGAATTTTGTCTGGATAATTTGATCCGTACCCAGTTCAATTTTAATAAACTAACATCTATTTTTGGACTAGTCTCTCTGTAGCTTGCAAAATCTGTTCTAAGCTGAAAGATCTGTCTTTGTGAAACTGAAAATTAAATAAGTAATACCCACAGGAAACTTGCAAGTTTTTGCTAACATCTTAATTAAATCCCACAGATTGAGGAAAATTAATTGAAGATTTTTACCTTTTTCCCCAATAACTTTCCCTACTCCAGGGATTCAAATAAATGGAGTTTACAAATTCACTCACTGTTCTGCTTTAAAACTTCATGAAACTTTGCTTTTTAGTAGGAAGTTAATTAGGAATAGTTCTTATTATACCTTTAATGTGGGTAAGACTCCTGAGGCACTGTAAACATTAATTAAGCCACATGGTACCCTCTGAAGTAGATAGTGCTTACCCATAGTTACACTGCAACTAAAGACTCCCCTCCTCACTTCAACAGATACACTCTATCTCAATATCAGGAAACCTACTTCAAATACTGAGAAGTGAATATATTGAAAGAAAGAGGGAAAAGAACACTACAAAATACTTTTCTATGTTATCATTTTGCCTGGAGATCATTTTTGAAGGCCATGGATTTATGATATTTGGAGCAATGTTATTTGAAACCCACTGTCATTGAAAAATTTGTTACCTGTTACATGACATTTTACCTGTATATATAAAACATAGCCATACTTCAAAAAACGGGTTTGGATCTTTTTCAGTTCATCTGCCAAATATTATTTTGGATGGTCTAGATATTTTCAGTCAATAGCTTACAAGCTGAAAGTTTCTGGGAATTGAAAGTGTTTGGACCATTTAGGGATTCTTTGAAGACCTGAATACAACTGTACCCACATGTCTCTTCTGCTAATATGCTTCAGTAGAAACAGGGATGTAATAGCTTAATACATCTGCATCACATTAATATTGTACTGGAATACTGGTACAGCAATGGTGCCGCAACACGATACAACTGACAAATCACAACGTCTGTAAGACTTCCATATGGTTCTGGTGTATGAAAGCCATTAGCATCAGCTGCAGCTTACAGGGCTGTTGCTTGTGAGCATTAGGGAACAGCAAATAATGCAGTTGGTGCCTTCAAGTATTGTAAAGTGCTGCACTATCAACTTCAGTGCTGCATTCCACTGATAAGGAAAACAGATCCAGAAATGAGCAATCACTTTAAACTCACTCTTTTCCCATCTTAAAAGTTGCTACCCTTATATTTCACTGATTTTTGGCATCTCTTAGACAGTAGCCCACAAATCATTTGTTAAAATGCCAGGTATACCTATATGCTTCATCTAAGTGCTTTTGCTCCTCACAGAGCTGATGACAGATATTTTTGTGTTTCTTTGGGATTTCCATAGCTCCAAACACCAACCTGACTGGTCGCAGCAGGCTTGGTCCGAATCCCAGCAACATAAAAAGAAAGACCCCTTTTGCCTTAGGTGGGTTCTCAGCCCATCTTCCATTCTGCAAACAGCAACTGCATCTAGACTCACAGACTGCATCTAACCTGGAAAATCAAACGGGACTCAGGTCCCTGTAGAAAACTCTCTCACCCCGCTCTGTCCCCCTGCCCAAAGTGGGTGTCAGCACGCGTGCTGCCAGCTGGGCGCAGTCCCTGGCCAGCGCTGTCCATGGCCCCAGCACAGCTTCGGCCAAAAGTGGCCAGCGCTCCCCCTCCCGGGAGCCACCGCACTGCTGTGCCTGGCCTCTGCCCTGTGCCTGTTCAGCACGGCGACAGAGACGGGGCCTGCGTGCAGAGTGAACATAGGGACAACGAGCAACACCACCGGCCAGGTACTGAAATCTTGGTGTCAGCGAGGAAGAGGAGGAGCACAGCAAGGTCGCTTACTGGACCAGTGGCAGAGTTGAGCACCTGGCCCCACGTCTCAGGAGGCCAAGGCACTGCCCCTGCCATAAAGTGCGTAGATTTATTATTTTGTATTTTATCTGACAGACTGGGGTTTTGGGAACATGTACACATACATTGCAAATAATTTCACCAAAACCAAGCCAGCCAATGGAGGCATTAAAACTTAGATTAGGATTTTTTTTTCTGCTGAAAGGGATAGGAATCAAGCTGCAAACTTTGGACTCCAAACCTCCCACCCCCTGGCTCTGTTCCACCAGTTATTTCACAGATCTGCCTCATACTACAGTGCAGCAATAAAAAAAGCCAAGAATGTGGGCAGGTTAGTAAAAGAAATTAAGCGTAGCCAAGTGAAAAGTGGGAAACAACTTGTATAGGGTGATTTCAGGTAGTTTTAACATATCAATAATCAAAATGATAAATATATTCCTGCCTTCAATTATGTAGCTATTGCAGTAGATCACACTCATACAAATTACAAATTTTACTCAAAAGTCGTAGCTTTGTCCAAGATTCTCTGAAGATTATGGGCCTAAAAGAATAACCATAAACTGGATCACATCAAAGGCCCAGAAGCCTGTATCGAAGACTGTCAAATAGAAGATGCTGAACAAATAAGCATAAAAACAGGACAAGCACATAATGAAATGACCCTGGCACAGTCTCATAGTTTCAGTGGTTGGTGGTGCAGGTGCTTCCCGAGTCAGCAGTAGTTTCTTTCTATTTAATAGTGCAAGATGGGTTTTTCATCCATGAATTCATTCAATTTCTCTGTGAGCTTGTGTAAGCTGCTGTCATCTGCCACGGCCTGTGTTCGTAAGTGAATGGGGACCGTTGCCTTTTTGTTCAATTTGATTTTACCTGGTCCTTTAGTTTTGCTTGACACCCTGTAGATCTTGTGTTGAAAAAGACAGTGATTTTTTTTTTCCCTGTTAGTGTGCTGCATCTTACCACTGCTTTTGGAGAGCTTTTGGAAAGACGGCATCGGCGTTGTCATGCTCTAATTGCAGGGCTCTGCTGCAGGGCTTCGGACACATTGCTGCCTCCTTGGAGAGGGCCAGACCCCAGGGCAGGCAGGAGCTGGCAGCACCCACTGCAGAGGACCCTCTCCATGACCCACCAGCAGGACCTGTCTCCTGGACTAGGCATTACCACTGGTGCCGGTGTCTCAGGTCAGAAACCCATAGTCCCCCCCAGACACCCCATTCCCCAAACTGCTGTGCTTTTTCCAAAGGCGGGAGCCCTTAATCATCATCGTTGGACAAAATCTGGCAGAACTGCTGAGGCTTGGCACAGACTTTCATGAATTGCATTTTTTCCAAAAGCTCTGGATGAAGGTGGTGGGCTTCCATCAGCGAGGGATAAGTGGTGCTTGGAACAGTGTCCTTGCCTTGATCTCTGTCTGATGCAGCTGCAGGAGTATTTTGCACTCTGATTAGGAAGAGGTAACCACTGTACTTTTTTCACCTACATCAGCGTTCTTCCCTTTCCGCATCTGTACTGCTTAGCCACAGAAAATGACAAAAAATCCCCAGTGTGAGAGGATTTAGTGAAAGTAACACCACCAAGAGTCTTTTATCTGTGCTGACTGAAAGTTAATCCATATATGCAAGAATCTGATGCTTCAGCTTACTGGGAGAGACAGACACATAATAGAAATCTCTTCAGCATTATCGCTTCACAATAACAGAGCTTTGTCATCTTTTGTCTGACTTTGGCCTATACAAACCTTTTGGTGAGGTTAAAATTCCTAGTACAAACTACAGGAATCTACCTCAAAGTTGTTGTAGAAAAATGGATTAGATACAGATAAAAAAAAAGCTAAACAGGCTTTGAGGTCGCAGGGAGCCTTGCTCATTGATTATTTGAAAGTGATGTTATGCACAGACTGAAAAATCAAGAATCTGGGTAAGGATGGAGTTTAGCACTAAATTATTTATATTTATGTAGAATTGCTGGCTCTTTCTCTCTTCTTTCATTGTAAAGCTCATGTTTTGTTTTTTATGATACTGGCCAGTTGTAGTCCATCCCACATCTCTGATCCCTGCTTTTCATTTTGAATTTTGGACCCTACCAAATCCATACACACAAAGTGAAACCTGGTGAAATTCAAAACACACTGCAGTTTCAGAAAGACACAATGCAAAAGGCCATGAGTCACTGAAGATACTCTGTAGGCAAAAGGCAAACACATTGCTGAGCTTGGGGGCAGACAGGAACCCAGTGAAACTGCCTATTCTAGCTATTGCTGCACCTTTGGGAGATGCACTGTGAAAAGATAGGGACTTTGCGGTGTGAAAACACAGAACAAACTCATTACTGCCATTTTCTGAAATTTCTGTAAAGAGAGGAGACCAGTTAGCCTGTCTTAGAAGATAAGATATTGGAGGGAGAACAGTGGCTAAAAGCTTTCCCTTTTCTTTTCCTCACTTCAGCAACATTTGTATAATGTGACTTAAACATTCATTGGAACAAGCCTTCTGATACGCTGAGATACCTACCTGAGATACACTACCTTCCTGAAAAAGGATAAACTGAACAGATTAGAAGCGCAAAATATCTGTGGTTTTTAACTCATCAGTACTGGAGATTTCTGACAAAAACTGCATTCTACTAGCTTCATTTTGACTATTTCTGACAAAACATATGTTTTTGCAGTGCCAAAAAGAACTACAGGAAGCCATAGCCAGAGGATTTTGCATCAAAGAAGATGAACCTATGGAATTTTAAAATCTAGATGAGCGTCTCTGTTTAGTTTGAAAGTAGCCCTGTGGTGATTCAGAAACATGTGATATTGTCAATTCATCTGACCTGAGTTTCAAGTTTGCAGTGAGATCAACAACGGTGGCACTGGGTGTTGCCTGTGGCCTCACAGCAGCCACGCAACCTCTTTTACAGAAGAGGTGAAGCAGATGAAGAGGATCTGAAGACCTGAAGGTGTGGTGCTAATGGGCTGGTACGGCCTTTTCCATAACACATGACACTTGACAGAAACAGGTACTCACTAATTTCTGCACTGTGCTCAGAACTCCTCTTTGAAGCTCTGTCATTTAGGAAAACGGATGGTCTTTGTCTGCAGGAATTTACTCATCCCTGAGCACGTTATTCTAGCAGTTAATCACTCTGGCAGCTAAAGTTCAGAGTCTTATTTCTGGACTGAATTTTGTCAACATTCAGCTTCTAGGCATTGGATCTTATTATAGATATATATAAATAGATATGTTACAGCTCTTCAAGCCCTACCATGAAGACTGCAGGATTCTGGCAGCACCAGTTTGCTCCTGTCTCACCTGCTCTTTGCAGAGTCTCGGCAGCAAGGCCTGCCTCCTATACTTAGAAGTACAGCCTTGAAGGATGGGCTTTTCATTATAACTTTTACATGAACTTAGTTTTTCTAGAACTCTTCTGTAACCCAGATGCTGGTGCTGTTGTTACCCCCTTGCTGAACCCACAAATCTTTAATTACTAACGGTTCAAGACATTCTGATTTCAGGTTAGCAGATGTATCAGAACATAAAGGAGCTGCCTAAGTCACCTGAATCAAACACTGCCCAGTATGTATTTTATATTAGCTCAGACAAAACTAATTGGCTTTTCTGCATATCTGCACTCTCACACTCACGTCAGCTGTGCCCACAGTGCGCTTTGTGGGAGGCAGTTTCTAAAGCAGCATGTATCAAGCTATCTTTACTGCCACACTGGCTGCAGCGTTGTTTAATGACTACTAAATCTTTCATCTCAGTGTCCAAAGAATGGCAATAAAAATTCGGGCACCCAAAGTGGATGCCAGGAAATAGCAGGAGAAAATTTGATCTGAAAAGTGATAGACACCTCAGAGCAGAAACACTAAGGACAGAGGTAACAGAGACACTGGGCAGTTATAAAACTTTGTCAGATACCACCCTTAAGGCAAATATTCTCTGGGAACCAGACTTATGTCTGGAATATCTGGCTGATGTCCAGCTCTGTATGTACAAAAGATACGGCCATTGATCTCCAGGCATACATTATACAATATGCTTTATCTTTCTGAACTGGAACAGAATTTATTTAACTTCACAGGTGGGGGAAATTTTAATCATCTATTAGGAAACCCTATAAAGATTTTTTAATAACACTTGTAAGAAAGACACAAAATAAAATAAATATTCATGCTAAGCTTAGCAATACAGAACGGGATCAGCAGCACAAAACTGGATCACCCAGTTCTTCTTTGCTTTCTTTTGATTGCTACTACAGCACATCCCACCTGGGGGCAGGTACAATCACTGCCCTTACCTCCTGCAGATCTCAGCCATGTCAGGTTCGCAGCTTCTTCCTCACCTTTCGGCCCCAATCACTGATTCTGCTTTTCTTGGATGAGACCTGCAGCAACAGTGCAGTATAATGCTCCAGCCATGCAGATCTGACACAGAATTAATGGAAAGTAAAGAGTCTTGTGGATCCCTAATGTTTGTTGGAGGCCTCCCCTCTTTCTAGGAAAGGTTTCTCCCCCTTTAAAAAAGACACCAATCATTTTTTTCATAGTAATTTTCTTTCTCAGTAAATGTTAGTGATGAAGAAACAGCCCATTCTTATCAAAACAAATAAAGGCCCAAAATCTGATCTTCAATATCAGCTTGTACGGCCGTGTCATGAATTAGATCTTTGTAATGTTTCAAAATTAAGTAACTGATGATACATGTTTTGATCTTACATTTTTTAAAGGAATTGAAGCATCTGTCTTGAAAGGGTCTTTTGCCAAGTACAATTAATTTTCCAAATATTAATAATGAGTGCAACTGGCACTTCTCCAACATGAATAAAACTTCTGAACAACCTTCATTGCCATTTGTCTTGAACATTCTTCAGAAAGACTTGGCCTTCCTCTCTAACCCCCTTCTTTAGGTACATATCTTTAAGTGTTAAGTGAAGACACAGCACATGTTTCTGGGGATGTAGGAGGGGAAAGTTATTTTATGATGGTTTAGCAAATGACATTATGGGTTTGTTAGTTCTTATTTCAGTAGCTCCTATGCACAGCGTACAGAACTGAACAGAATCCAGGATGTTAGAGGTCTCCTGGTATTTTCACCCTTATAGTCTTGCTATCTTCTTTTTGTTTGCTTCAGCTCTCATACAGTGTTTTTTATCTTGTTAAAGTTGTTTCTGTCCTTACAAACCTCAGTGATTCAGTTAATAATGCAGTGGTCAACATTAACCTGTGTGTAACTAACATTTACAAGTATTTGAAGTTGCCTTGGTACCTTAGCATAGATAATACCATGATAACTCTAACCAGGCAGAAGGCAAAATTTTATACACCTTAATAGTGACCATTATAAGTGGCATTTTTATAACACTTTTTATTTGTAGGTGTTTACAGACATGAACTGGTTAATCTCTACAACAGCTTTCTGAGATTGGTATCAGAGTCTTACCTGGCTCAGTCCAACATTATATGCTTGGGGGATGGGGAGAGTTGGAGGAAAAATACCATAAAATTAAAGGTATTTTTAACAGGTGATTGACTAGGACATAAATAAGGAGCACTGTAAGCTGCAAGCTAAAAATCATCAGTCTGGTTCAAAATTCCTGCAATTGGCATAGGAATCATGATATTCATGAACGTAATTGCGCATGTTTTATTTGCCTCTGAGGTCTTTAGCTATTAGGGTACACTTGGGTCTTGTTTCTCCCTTTTCTTCCCTACCAGGGAAGCTTGTAGCTTTACTCTACAGGTAGAAGCTGAAAGTCTCACACACATATTCCCCAAGGAGTTGCAGCTACAAGAAAACCAGTTAATATTACAGGTCTCAGGTAAAGCCACAAGAGCTGGCAGGAGTGAGCAAAGCAAGGAGGCTGCCTTTTGCACATTATCTCCATTTCACAAAAGGACAAGGTCGCAGACATGCCCTCAGGTTCACCAAAAACGCTCCACTCCTCCTTTCCCATGCCTGCCCCTTCCTGGAGGTGGAGTATTGCAGATGACAAGAAGAAAACACTGCTGTTCCCTCGCTTTCCATATCTTCCTCAGGTCCTAAGGTCTCATACCCTTTTGGGTAGGACCATTACCATTGCAGCTTACCTATCTCTACAGAAGAAATTATTTTGAGTAGGACAGAGGGCAGGCAATGTGCCTCCAGTTGTTCTCCCTGCAGACCACGCCTAAACAGACTGACACTATCCTAGAAACATTTGCTGGTTCAGCCACAAATTTCTTTCCATGGCAACTGAAAATACAAGGTCTAAATGAAGAGAAAGAAAGTATTTAAACCGAGATAAACAATGGCTGTGATAGAAATATAAATGCAGTGAAAGTCATGTACTTAGGAAAGGCTGAAAGTTATCCTGATGAGACTAATTTATAGAGTGGTCGAAGTGAAATATTCAGCAATATTCTAAACAAAGTTTCTGTAGTAAGAAAGAGGTGAGAAAATAATCTAAGTGAATACTGTTGAAATTCTGTGTTCTTGATGGTGGATATAATAAGTAGCATCATTAATTTTTGATAGCTGCATCCCAAGAGAAGTCAGAATGTCTCTTTGGTGGCTTTAACACTTCAAGGAAAACCAACAATATAGGGAAAAAAAAGTAAAAAAATAAAAATATAAAAAAATAATCAAGCTTTTCTTCCTGAATATGGACTTTAAAGAGGCCTTCTTCAAAGAGGAAATCATTAGTGCTGTGAGTGCTGTAGAGTGACACCACTGCCAAGAGAAAACTCTCTGCTCAGAAGCTGAGCCCGGTTGTTAATTCCAGCCCTTGCTCTCCCTGGCTGTGCAGCTCTCCCCTGGTGTCACCAGGGACGGCCTCCTGTGGAGCAGGAGGTGCAAAAAAACAGGGCAACAGAGAACTTGCGCTTTAGTTACAAAAGTCAGGACGTGCTGAGGGGGTTTAGTCCTCCATACCCAACTCTGGGATGTTTTTGCTGTTTTATGTGAGACTAACACCGCATAAGCCCTACCCGGGTCAGTTTTGACACAGGTCTGCCTCTCCCATGCACCCCAGCTCCTGAGTGACTGCTTGACCTGCCAGCTGGTATCACCAGGCTCAGACCCGTTCTAACTAGGAGCTGGAAGATTTTACTGGGGAGACAGTCGCGGTTTACCCGTCACGTCCTTCAGACCTTCCCAGCTCATCCACTACTGGCCAGTGTGTGTGTGATGGAGAGGCATGGTTCAAAACAGCCATGTCTCAGGCAGTGGTGGGCTCCCGTGGGCTTTTCCCTGGGCACTGTGCCTGCTCGCTGTCCACCCCTGGTCAGCATAAGGGCTGGGTTGTCCTCTGGGGCACTCTGTGCTCTGGTGTTGGGAGCGTTTGCCAGGAGGGTGGGCATGTGAAGTTTCCCTCCCCAAGCAGAGCAAAGAGTCCATTGCCCAGCTCCTGTCCCCAGCCTGCATCAGGTATCATGCTGCAGCATCTCACTGTGGCACGTTCATCAAGGTCCTTCAAAGAAGGTCATGAAGACTGGCATTTGGAAGCCAGAGACACCTGGAAATTGCTGCTGATTCCTCATATCCTCAGGTGAAGATAAAAGCTTGGAAAGGACTGGGTCTCCCTTGAAGAGTTCATGAGCTCTTCTAAAGAAAGGAGAAATGCAAGAAGCTGAACATGGTGGGCTATGTTTTCTGCAGTGCTCCTTTTGCGTAAAGCAAATTTAGATGCAATGAATCAGATGCAATGAAACCTTTCGCTCCCTCCAATAACCCTGACACAACACGCCTAAAGTATCAGTGAGGTAGACTGGATTCCACCCTCTGCTTTACTCTGTAAACACTTTGACTTGGCTGGCCGAGACCTGTTACTCATTGCCACTGATCACACGAGAAAGAAAACTAAGGTCTGTAAGTGTTTGCAGGATGGAGTCGTTAGAGTGGGAGTGAACACATGATTTACACGAACTTATGTTCTTCCTGTGAAAGTGACATGGATAGATTAAGTGTTGCAATTTACTGTAGGTCTGCGACATTCATTTAGTGTGTATCTACAGCGTTTGTCAAGCTGTTACAGTTTTATTGATCCAGATTATTTTTTTCTCCATTAACTTGATGATTAAAGAGAGAAAGTTTGGGTTATGTGATGATTAATCACAAGTTAGACCTTTGCAGTTCGAATGCATGATAGGATTTAAAAACTTGTGTCTTATGTCCCAGTGCAGTATTTCAATTTGAATAGCCTTTTTTTCATGTCATTATTTTCACCTGTTTCCAGTTAAAAGCGGAGACCTTAGTTTTTCTTTTTAAAGCTGATAACACTGTTGTAATAACAATATGCCAACACTATGTACATTTGGTTATAACATACCTTAGTATATCCTTCCTTAGCTCAAAGATAGAAGGTGCCTGGACCTGTTTTCTGGACTTGGAAAGAATGTGTCCTAAATCATGTAGCTAACTGAAAGAAACTGGAGAAGATAGTCAGGTTGTTTAACATCCTGCTTTATTGAAATGTTCTTGGTACTGCTATGTTTTTAATTTCGGGGGGACCCTAGCTGTTGCATGGCTTTTGATGATCCCTGCTTTGTTTTGGGTGAGTTTGTGCTTGTGAAGTGTAATTACAGATCTGATAAGGACCTATTCAAAAGAGGTAATTCAGAGTCTACTTTAGATCCTGCAAAGCTGCCAAGTACAGAGATATCTAAAATTACTCTTTCCTTTTTCTGATCAAGAATATAATGATGTGCAGGTTATTTTGTATACAGACCATTGTCTTCATTTGTCTGAGGAACCGGATGATGTATTATAAGAAAATCTTACTTGACAATAACAGTGGTTTATGCATCAGCTTTTAGAAAGCTGTAAAGCTTTCTTCCTTAACAGTGAAAACACTGGAAAAATCAAGGCTCATGATAGTTTTGTTTTGGATACAAATAGATGTTAAAAGTACTCTGAGATTGCCTTTAAAAAAAATCTTTGATGTCTTTCGCTGATGAGAACTTTTCAGTCTCATTTGAGTGTTGGCCAAATTGTGATTTTCTTACACAGTAACAAAGTTTTTTTCCACCATGGGCCTACTAATATCTACAGGATTACTCATGGTATAAAGCTTTCTTCAGTGTATAGGTATCTCAGTCCTACCTGTAGTGTTTATCCGGTTTCAGGCCTTGAGGTCTTTCTTTTATCTGCTCATCTTTGTCTTCACTCTTATTTTTTTGTTTCCCTCCCTGTACTTTGGGTATATACACATCCAGTCAGGGACATTTTAGAAGGTGGATAGCCTGAAACTTAGATGATTAGTGTGGCATTTGCCAGATTTTTTCTTTGATCTCTTTGTTGTTTAAAACTAACAAATGCTCTCATATTCCTTAAGGGAGGAGTGGGAATCATCTGAATTTGGTCTTAAAAGGATAAACTCCAGCTCCAATTAGAGCATTAAAAAAAAAAATGTTGAGTTTTAACTATTAGCTTATTACGACAGGTGGGTACATAACTGTAAAACAAATGAGTGCCTCATGCGCTGGATTTACATGGCTGATTGACACAGTGCAGTGTCTGCTCTGAAGTCAGAGACTGAACTGAGATTTCCATCCTCAGGGACCCCACAGCATCTGCCAGAGAGGAGTCCCTGCTGTTGGGTTCCTCTCTTCTGTCTCTGCTCACCCTTAGTTAGGTCAGGTCAGTCAGAGAACCACCCTGACAGTCGACATTTTCTTTTGCTGCACTATGAAATCCCATGAGAATAACCTCAGGTGGTTATTTCAGACCTCATGGGCCAAAGGATCAGAGCACCTCCCTCCTCCACTCCCTTCCCCCAGCATGAACTTCACCTCAGCTCCCTGCTTCACTGTCCATCTCTTCCAGTAACGTCTCTGGGTGATGGCAGCAGTGCAGGATTCATGTGTATCTTCCAAGTTTTCTGCTGTGGTTTAGCAGGCTGCCACCAGGGCTACTTTGGTGTCAGAGTCATGTTTCGGTGTCCCATATGTTCTCCATCTCCTGGCTCCAGCAGCTATCTAAACACCATGCAGTTGTTCCTAGGAAAAGGCTGGCAGATTGAAAACTCAGAACATAATGAGGCAAGGACTCCAGCAGGCTCAGCAACCTCCCTGCAGGCCACACACTTGCAGCTCTGTCTTGACTTTGGGGCAGGTATGATATCTTGTCAATTAGGTGGGGCGGTTGTCTGTATTCCTGCTATGCACACACCTGCCACGACCAGCAAATAATGGAATTTGTTCTTGTTTCAAGCACTTCTACTGTTCTGAGAAGAAGCTAGTCAATGTACACTGACATCCCAAAGAAAACAATCAGTGTCACACCTTTGGGGCACAATCTGCTTTTTTGCTGAATGGGATGATGTGCCATGCAAGGTGACCCTCAGGCATGGCAGGGAGACATTTTGCAGTGCCACTGCCATTTGCACAGTGAGCGGTGGTGGCAGTGGTCTTCCCTGGGTATGAGTCGTGGCTTCTTGGTGCATGGGTGCCTTGGTTATTTTCCCCCTCTTTCTTTCCCCCTCTGCCCCTTTCTTCTCTATTGACTGACAAGCAGGTGGATGAGGTCAGTATAAGGTCTGTATTCCTAAAGAGCTCACTGCTTCTGTTGGTGTCTGGTATATAATGGGGGCCACAGACAATTTGGAGTTCCATGCAAGATGTAGGATGAAGAGCTCTGACTTACTTATTTATATGTTTTTAATTTACCTGCTTTTAAAGTTGGCAGAGGGAGAAAGCAGGACCTCTGAGGAGGACAACTGGGACTGCCAAAGCCAAGACTTAATGTGAAATTACCCACCCCCCCAAAAAAAAAGGGGGAAAAATAATCGGTAAATTCCCAAGGTGCTGTATGGAGAACATACTTGCCAGAGAGTTGTGAACACAATACGTCTGCGGTGAGGACCTGGGAAGTAGGCATTCCTGGCCTCTGCATAGCCCTTCCATCACCACAGCAGCTGCATCTTCTAAATGTAGATAAATATTGACTTGGTCTCATAAGAATGATAGTTTCACATGATTTTCCAACACCGCATTAATAAGCAACTTGCAATCCAGTTAGACAGTCAGTAGTGCAAGCCAAATAATTTACATGGCAACTGCATGTAGCAGATTCTAACACAAGAAAATTCTTTACCCAACATCAACAGTGTAATTTATACACAGATCTGACTGCTTTTGTAGAAGCCTAAGAGGTGTACCTGACCATCCAGGTTACTTCATGACTTTCTGATGCTACTGTGTTTTTTTTAAATGAAGGAATTATAAAGCTTATTCAGCTGAAATTTTGCCTCTTCTCTTATTAAAAAAAACACCTGTCAATTAACAAGCAATGGTAAAGTACTTCCAAGTCTAAAATGAAGATGCAATACAAAATCAATTTCAGGATGAAATACATAATTACAAAATTATATGAAAAGAGAATGCATGGTACTTTTAGTATTTTTTTTTTTTTTTTGCTTGTAAATGTTATACTCTTTGCTCTTGTGTGCACTACATGGAGGAATTATCTGTTCCACATACATCTCCTAGGGTATCAACTGCCTCAGCTGGTTGAGGACAATGTCTTGAAGCCTTTCTCAAGCTAAATTTCAACTGCGTTTGAAAGCATCTGGTTGAAATTTGTCTCGGGACATTTGGTTGTATGCTCGTCAGAGGATATGTGCAAACCACCTAACTCAAAAAAGATAGGCTGCTTATTTTCCTAAGCACTAGCCAGTGGGGAGACAGTTAGCTCTTCTAGAATGTGGAAGCCTAACTTAACATTTCTGAATTTTCCTCCACCTGATCCTCGCTGTTGGAGGAGACAACTAAATTAGGAGCTTAAAATCCAGTACAGTTGATAGTCTTACAACGTGTTCACACCTTGTAAAACACCTTGCACAACCAAAGGCCAAATCTGCACCTTCCAGCAATGTGGAAGCTGCAGAATTTCAGCTTGTACTTCAGTGGCCATGCTCTGCAACTCAGAGTGGGTTTCAGAGCCAGTGACCCATCCTGGACGAGCAGGTCATGAAAAGCCTGCCAAAGGGTATCCGTATTGCACGACCCCAGTTGTGCATACTGCATTAACGTGGTAATAAGCCCACCGAGCCCCTCCAGTAAGACTGTATTTGTTTGAATTATTATGTCTTTCAAATGTATCTCTTTGCCTCCTGAAGTCAAATTTGAGAGCATTCACAGTTCATGATCATAATGTGCTGCTCCCTCTGATCTCCAAGCAAGTGTCTCTGTGCTGGTCTATTGTGAGATATCCTGAGAGATGTATACGAAATATTACTTCTCAGTAAGGTCGACTGAAGAAGCATGATCAAGGTCATAGAAATCACTCCAGGAGGTCTGAGCTGAACATCTGCCAAGGTATTACAAAAAGTATGTTTTTTCCAGGAAACACAACAGAAGAATTTAGGTCAGATTACTGAACTGGAAATCAAAGCTCCCAGCGATTCCTCAGACTTGGAGAGTCTTGTTGAGACATGATAAAAACAAGAACAAACGCATTAACCTTCAAACCAGGATACTTAATGGACGAATGCAACACTGGTTTAAGAGAGGCTGCTACATGGACGTCTGAATGCGCAGCACGGTTACTAGTACCAATGCGTGGTAGCTGAAAAAGCTCCTCAGGCCCACAGTAAATCAGCACTCGACACTCCCACATCTGCAGGTAGAAGAAAAAATGACTCATACCACATCTGGTGCTACGCAGAGGGATATGGTTTTGGCTTGGACTCACCTGAACTCTGTGGGTTCCAAGTGAACAAATACAAGCAAACTTCATGAAAGTGTCCATTATTGGTGTGTGGCTTTGGCATTTTCTGGAGCCTTGAGACTCCAGCTTGGAACGGTTAATTGACATCTGAGTTGCCAAAAATTTCAAAGCAACATCCTGACTGGGTCAGCAATCACCCACTAAAAGGACATTGGTGTCCAAAGAGGAACAGCTGACTTTGATAGAAAGTGGCAAATTAATAGAAGGTTCTCTGGTGACAGAAAAGAAGAAAATGTCCTAAAAGGTGTTAGAAGAAGCCTTGCTCATCAGAAGAGAGAGGACAGTAAGAAAAGCATCAGGCAACTCAGAATAGAAGGCATCCTTCAAGTCACCAAGAAAAAAAGTTGCCTTTCTCCCTTCTCGCTCAAAATTGTGGGCAGCAGCTGACTACATCAAATCTGCCTGTGAACTGAAGCCAGGCAACTGGGAGACAGCCAAGAAATTTTAAAACACTGTCTTTTAATAAGGCTGAAGAAGTTTAAGTCAGGAGAACTTTAATTTTACTCGTGGAAAATTTATAAACAGCAGAGGCTCAACTGTCATATTCACTGTAAATTGTTACTCGGCTTCAGTCTGGAATTGTGCAGTGAGCTGAAGCCATGGCAGAAATAAAATACTAGATTTCAGCCAGTGCAGCCTGTGCTACTTAATGCTCCCTGTACATGCCATGACGCTCAGCTAGCTGGTGTCAACAGCAATTTCTCAGGGGACCGTAGGCAGAAGAGGTCTGGGGATTCATTTGGGGCACAAGCCCAAAGAGGTCTGCTAACCAGTGACCAGCTGAACAGATTTCCATCGCTAGACTTGGGTGCAACTCAGTCCACTGTCATTGTTTCATCATCCCATGGCTGCGGATGCACATCACGCAGAGATCTATCTAGTGTCTACAGGGGGATAAAAATAATATAACGCTACACAGCACCAGGAGGAGCCTTTGCTAGCATGGCAGAGCTTATCAGCCAGGGCTTGGGGGGTTGTGTTTGGTAAATAGGAGTGTATGTTTATCTAAACTAGTAAAAAACTAAAGGCAGACACTGTCATATTGGCAAATACACATTGCACAGTGGCAAGATAGCTTAGTTTGTTTGTGAGACTCATGAATGTAGCACAGACACGAACAATTTAACCTGATAAGCTGCACCTGTGCTAAGAGGGATTTTAAACAAGGGTTTTCTAATTTGCATCTTGGCTGAAAGGGGTCTTCCAGGATGATGGGCTTGTTAAATGTTAGAAAAAATGAATATGTCACTGAGGATTTTTGCCTCTTGGAAGCATGGATGGTCACTTAGACTCGTTCCCTGCCTGGATATTCTGTAACTCTAGATGTGTTAAAATGTTTTCCAGATATTTGTTATATTTATTATTTCTAGATATTTGCTTGTGAGTGCGCACCACCCCCAGGGGTTTCTGTGCCGTCCTGTGTCCGGGCAGCTCCAGGTCCAAGGGCAGAAGCAATGCTGGGAGGAGCATCGCTGGCACTCCACAGCAGCAGCTCCCCTCGCTCCTGCTGCCTGCTCGTGGCCTTGCACGAGGGCCTCTCCCCCCTTTGCCCACCTTCCTCCTCCAGCATCTCAGCTGTCTGTTTTCAATGGTCTTTCTCTGTGTGGAGTTTCTTGGTGTTACTGAGAAGTGGTAACAAAAATGTCTTACGGACAGCATTGGTCGAATCTGGCAACAAGCGACGTTTACATTCCCTCAGCCTTAGATTTTCCCCTTGGCTTTAATTGCTCCATTTTCCATTTTCATACTACAATAATCTTTTCAGAGAACTGGATTATCCATGCAATTGAATTAAAAGGACTAGGATCTGGCTTTCAGTTCATTGCTTAATTCCGAAGATATTTTACTGTCTGCTGGAAAATGTTCTGTTTCAAACAGCACTTACTTCCAGTCTCTCTTACTGAAAGAGCATTTATAGTTAATCTTCTTGTAACTCATAAGACATTTCCCCTGTATCTTTTGTAGAAATAATAAAAATAAAAAGCTCACTTTTGTGCAAAACCAGATTCTATTACCTTAAGTCAAGTGAAGATTTGGAATCTGCCTGAATTTTTTTAAAAAATAGCTTATAATATTTAAAATTACCTAGATAATCTAAACAAAGCCCCTCAAATTTGTGAGGATCTGGAGAAGCAGCTATGCAGCAATTGCTGGATAGGGAAATAAAAGGCTTAAATTTACTTTAGATTATAGATAGGAGCATATTTATAAGCTTGCATAAAACTGGCTTTGGTAAGGGAAGAAAGTCAGGGAAGTTGACTCTTGTGGGTTTTGATCCTGTAGCATGCAATTCTCTGTGATTGGGATCAGACACTTAATGAGACGAAGCGTTCCAGGACAAAGCAAGAATAATTGAAAAAAATGCCTTGGGCAGAGCACATCCATGTTTGTTTTTACTAGGAAGGAGCTTTGGAGGCCAACTTGAAGTAGCAGTTATTGGAATTCTACTTTCCCATTGCACTGGAGTCCATATTAGTGTCCCTAACAGTTTACACTTCTGATTTAACAGTTCTTTGCAATTAATCCCTCGACTCTGCAAGTTCTTCTTCAGCTTTCTTGCCCAGTGTAACGTAAAATCATCCCTGGGCTTCAGACACCTTTGAGACAGAGTTAAACACTGACAATCTGAAGATATTCAGGGTTGGAATTCCCATTTATTTTCATACAGAGCTAAAATCCGGCTCTGGGATCATCACAGCAGAAACCAGCTTATAGGTCAGAACGCGTGGGCATGTGTGTGTGTATGTGTGTGTCTACACATAAGTGTGTGTGTGAATAAGTGTGTAAATACCTCCTTGTAAAAAAAAATAAGATAGAGAGACTTTCAGAACAGAAACATAAAAGTAGTTTTGTATAAAAAGCACAGTAAATTCTTCTAGGAAATTAAAGAGACTACACCAGACAGCTAGGCAAACCAGAAAAAAAAACCAGACCACACCACATTTCATCAGCCTATATCAAAAATGGTAATCTACAAATTCATACAAAAATGAATTCAGAAAACATATTGAAAAAAAACATCCAGAAGGCAAACACCAGTCCACCTCCCACTCTTAGTGCTACTCTTAAAGCAGAGGATCCAACAGGTCAGTCACAGAAGAAATACAAGGTTATTCAGTAGCCAAATTAATAAAATTTCCAAGTTGAATTTACTTAATGGGAATCCAAACAGACCCTTAGTGTTAGGTAAATTTCAAGAGTACTTATCTAAAACTACTGAATCTTTTTTTTGCTACTAGTTTTCTGGTTAAAAAGTAATGTTTATAAATGTGAATGTTTTATGAGGGTTTTGGATAGAAATCATAATAATGTGAAATGCTTAGAAAACCAAACTTCTTTTCTTTTTTAGAAAAGTGAATAAAGAGTTTCTTTTCTATTTGAAAAGTTTCATGCAGCACTGTGATACATATTGTGTTAACACAGGGAAGAAAATGAGAATTGATACTTGTCAGGAGTGAATGGTAGAAGAGTTGAAAGTCAGACTTGACTTCTATCTTGTTAAATGGCAGTTCATGGCTTCATCACTTCCTTCATTATGCGATTGCTATCACCTGGCGCTTTGGAACAGCCTTTACTCATTAGTCAACAAGTAATTATTAGCTACACAGAATTTTAATGGTATCCTGTAAACTTTCACTTTATTCGAAGGAGGGTTAGTTTCAAGGAATCAAAGCTTACAAAATACCACCATCAGCTTTAAAAGACACTATGTTCTGTTAATATACTCACTAGGGTCCAAGCCACTCTTGAGTATTTGCAGATGAATACTGAACTGCTATAGATTTAGTAGAATATGTTTTAGCATACACTACCATCACCATAGGATTTTCTCCTATAGTTATTAGTGCTTTCTAAATTTTCATGTTCAAAAACTGCCACCTGAATGAAGCGAGGTTGAATACCTGGCACATAAGCAGCAGAACAAAATTTTGGACAGAATCTTGCTTGATTTGGCAGCTTGCTGGCCTCACATAGATTGAGCTTTAGATTTCCTGAAATACTTCATCTTGTTGAAAGTCACATTTTAGGCATGCACTGGTGCAGCCTACAATACATGCATTTACATTATCTATAATGTATTAACCACAGCATATAAAGAAAAAGAAACAGAAGCCATTAGCAATTCTCTCTGCAAACATTACAGCAAGAAATACACTGATTTTCTGCAGACGTCTGGGTGTGCAAACAGAAGATAGGGTTTTTTCAAACTTGGGCTCTGCAATGCTTGTACTCTAGCCTCAGCTCTGCAAGAGGCTCCTAAAGGACAAGGAGGGAAGCGGATGAAATCCGCACACCTCATGACATCTTAATTTAAGGGAAGTAGACACAGAGTAGCAACTAGGAAATGTAAACTGGACCTATAGTATATGACAGTGACCACTGTCTCTGGTTTACATACCCAGGGTGTGCTGACCAGAGGCACTGGCTGATCCAGAAGATGATCATGCCCAGTTTCTTTCCAGACTGTTTTTTTTTGTGTTTCAGTAGCAAGTTTCTCTGTCGCTTCTTTGCCTCTGCCAAAGGACAGCATCCTCTTACAGAGACAGGTATTCTGTCTCCCCAATTCTCGCTGTTACCTGCTGGATTTTGCAAACTTGATTTCAGATCAAGTTCTTCATATTCTTGCATGAACCGTAAGGGCTTTGGGAAGAGAAAGAGACTTTTATTATTGTTTTATTGTGGTTATGTTAAAATTATAGGGTCTCTTCTCAGAAGTTTAAAGAATTTCCTATATCTGACGTTATTCAGTCAAACAGAAATTTAAGACTGAACTTCTCTGAATCTTCCCAGGCTCTGCCTGAATTTAATCCTGAATCTCGTACATGCTCAGAAGAATTCACTGCATAAATAAGTGTAAGATCAGAAAGGGAACTGCTTCCTTTGGATCCATGCCCTGGACCATGCGTCTGTGTTTTGAACTTCATTCAAAAAGAATCCCATTAACAGATTTCAGGAGTCCATTTTGGGAGCAACCTTACACCCTTAATGACTGACTACTTTTTTGTTGTCAGTAGCAAATATTTACATGTATTTTCTCCCAATATCAACCCAAGACTTCTTTGAGAAGTTACTGTTTTAGTTATCCAAATGTGGAGTGCTGTCATGATTTTCTTGCCTGTGCCCAGTGACAAAAGATACTAAAATCCCTGGGTACTGAATCCAAAGTTTAAGTTTAATCCCAGTTTAACATAAGAGTGACTCTACTGAAGCTAGGCACGTGCTTGACTGTCTTGCTTAACTGGAGCCTAATAAATACAGTAATTGATGGAGACTTTATATAACTGTTTCAGATCGTCATCTTTAGGGACTGAAAGTATAAAGCAGCACCTTGAAACAAGATCTAGTTTTGTTGCTTATGTGCTGGTGATTTAATTTCCTTAGCCAGGTATTGTGCTCTGTAAGGATAAATTTACCCTTAACATGTAGTCAGATTTTTAAATCTGGCAGCATAGTAACGCCATCCCTTTTGTAGGAAGCAATTTTCGTGTTGTAAGCAGCTAAGACAAAAGCCATACATAACTCATTTAGGTACTGCTGCAGACAGACTCAGGTTAACTACAAAGGGCAGCTCGACATGTCACCCGCGGTCTCCCAGATTCCTTCGGCTGCCTGTCTGCAGCTGGAGAGGCTTTGTAAACTACGGATAAAAATAGAGATAGACAGTATTCCCAGAACACTCTGGGATGCTTGAAAAGCACTTTAACAATGCTGGGAGAAAAAAAAAGAAAAAAGAAAAAAAAGGATGAGTTTGACCAAATTTGTCTCTGGACAATTACCTCACACAATTTGCTGTTTCTATGTCATTTAAGCTATCTCTCCTTCCCCCCCCCCCCTT
>Ga0065711_1000235_pt1 | contig 80238 bp, 30 predicted proteins | sample Hoacrofraction12_FD_59098 | JGI IMG/M metagenome (GOLD analysis project Ga0065711, IMG submission 59098) | Hoatzin crop microbial communities from Cojedes, Venezuela - Epithelial fraction 12 v2 (version 2) | ecosystem: Host-associated > Birds > Digestive system > Esophagus > Crop | place...
GGGGAGACCTGATTGCAGCCTTTCAGTACTTAAAGGGAGCCTATAGGAAAGATGGGGACAATCTTTTTAGTAGAGACAGCAGTGACAGGACGAGGGGTAATGGTTTTAAACTAAAACAGGGTAGGTTTAGCCTGGATACAAGGAAGAAATTCTTCACAATGAGGGTGGTGAAACACTGGAACGGGTTGCCCAGAGAGGTAGTGAAGGCCCCATCCCTGGAAACATTCAAGACCAGGTTGGACAGGGCTCTGAGCAACCTGATCTCGTTAGTAGTGTCCCTGCTTGCTGCGGGGGGGTTGGACTAGATGACCTCTAGGGGTCCCTTCTGACCCAAAACTTTCTATGATTCTATGATTCTATTAGATCAAGAGGAAGAGCTTGTAAAGCTAAAGGACCCTGTCAGTTCAAAACCAGAATATAATATGATCATGACTGGAATTTAAAAGAAGGCTCCTATGCCTCAGAAGACCAATCTATTGCAGTAGCCTTAGAAGTGGATGGAGTGGGAGGGAATGCAGTTCTTACTGTTCTCTAGGCAGGGCTTGGCCTTTTCACAAAAGGTGATTTTGAGTTTGCAGACTGGATTTCTGATCTGGATTCTTCTTGCATTCTTATTTTATAATTGTACTGATAGTTGCCCTGACATACTGCTTTGGAGTGAATACTGCTTTCTTGATGTTGATGTCTCTTGTTCTAGGAAGCCAAAGGCAACTGTCTGGTTGAGAGTCGGAAAAGCCACGAGCAGTATTGCCCATAAGAGTATTGATGGCAAAATTTAAGGTTATCCAAAGGTCAGGGTTATTAAGTAGACTGTAATTGTTCATAGGAAGTAAAAGAATGGGCGTGGCGTCAGTGGTGGCAGGGAAGGGCACACAAACCACAAGGAATGGCACATTTTGGTGTAACATCCATGCAGACAGTAGTCGTAGTTCACATGCTTTAAGAATGACTTCTCTTTTAACTACAATTACTCTCGGGAATCAGGCATAATGCGCAAGGGTGCAATCAAATAAAATCCTTCTCAGGAAACCAGTTCAGGTTTCGCTGAACTAGAGCTGCAAGTAGGTAAAGGGCTGCTCCAAAGTACACATAGCCCCAATATACTTTCACATTGAGTTTGCCTGTGCAGTTAATAGCACTGCACTGTAGATCTGAACACTATGCTAAGCACAAATGTTTCTTGAACACATACTTTGTTCAGTATACCAAAGGCATTGTATTTTCTCCTCCTGCAAGTCCTTGGCTGGCTCTAGCAGGTCTTAGACTATGAAAATAAAACTTCATTCCAAAATATATTTTAGCTATCAGTAACCAGGAACATGTCTAAAGTTGGGACTCCCCAGTTTTAAAGGCCAGGAAGGTATGGACTATTGTAATCTAGATAAGCTCGGGGAAAAAAGTGTTTCACAAGAGTGTACAAAAGGAAAACACTTGCACATTTTCAACCTAATTAATTTTTGACTACTGTGCATGAACATGTATTTTGGGACCTTTAACAGAGGGCAGAACTGGGAGGAGACAAGATTAAAACTGCCTAAACCATAGTTTGTGTTAGAAGTTAATGATTCTTCTACCAAGTACCAGCACAGCTTTGCTTAAGCAGAGAATACTCTGACTTCTGAGCATCTGTTGTTGTGGATACAGAACCTAGGTAGGAACCTCTTCAATATTCTTTTTGTTTATCTTAACCTTAAAATGTTGCCATTTAGTGTTTGCAGCTAATGAACATTACCTGTATATTACTAGCCTCATTTCCGGTGACCAGTAACACCAGTAACATTCCTGTTGTAAACGTCGATGCTTTAATGATGGCATCATACATTTGTGTGTGTGTTTCTGAACAGTAAGCTTTATATTCCTTGAACAATGCAAGCAGCAGAGAGGCCTGCACAGCACTGTGATATTCATTGTCCGTGTTAGGTTAACTTAAAAGGTCTTATTATGACTCCTTAATCTATTTAAAATTCACTAAGCCAAATGGATTAGCAGTGCAGTTAGTGCAAATCCATACAGTTCCATAAACTGCTGGAGGAAACATGGCTCTTGATTTGTGATTTGTTAGTCTACTGCATGGTGGTATAGCCCCTGAGAGTGCAACTGTGGTGAGAAACAGCACAAGGACTTACAGTGTCATTGCTGGATTCTGAGAAGTCCTCAAGCATCATTGTATTTTTCTTTCATAAGAACGTGCAAAACCTGTAGCGAATTATTGTCTTGACCTTTGTGAACTAATTACCTGTTATTCATGCTAAGGTGTTTAAATTGGTGCTTTTATTCATTAGAATTTGCATAGGGAGTAGAAAACCAGGCTTGAATATTTTAATATGTTTACTCAGGAACAGATCTACCTAACAGGCACAGAGTTAGGCTGTGGCGCCTAGAAGGTTATATACTGTGGAGCACTGAAGAAGTTGGTGGGTGTCCTTTGCAAGGCTGGCTGCTGTACTCTGGGACTATCTTGCAATGTGCCACATGCTTCCCATGACGCTGTGAAAGCTCTGAGCTCCCACCAACACAAAGGACCCGCACTGATTATTAGTTAAGACCCTTGATCTTCCTCAACCCACAGTTTTTCTCAGAAGAGTCTGTAGTGAGCAAAAGATCAAATGAGTTTGTCAGATGTTCCCTGGATATGATGCAAAAGTGAATGGGAAGAGTGTGAACTTCCATTGTCACAGTATGGGTTAAGTTTTTGGTGGTTTTTTTCCTCATACTTGCTTTTATGGAGAGGACTGTTTTCTTCCCTCAGGAAGGAAGTCAGGCTGATTTTTGTTTAGGTTGATTGGCCACCTAAACGATGCCAATATGTTATTTGACTGATCTCATCTTTCTGCAAATGCAGCTACCTCAGATCATTACTACAGCAGAATGACTTGTGCAGACAAAGCATAATAGTTTTAGAGAAGTCATATTACTGAAAGAACACATTTAGTGCAAGAAAGCTTCATACTTTGCCTTTGCTTGTAACCAGATCTTTGGTTTATTAAACACAGGAAAAAGCACTAGTGAAATAAATCTAAAATAGCAACTTTATCAACACTTGAAATTGTCAGGCTCAACAACTAATGTCTGTTAACATCAATTGTGAATCAACATTTTATCTTTTTTTCTAATCTTCTTGTGGCATTGCATTTCCCCAGCCCTGATGTCTTCTATCTCCAGCAGATTCCTGCGTAGATCAGGGTCAAATAAGGATGGGAGGAGATGCTGCCAGCAGCTCCAGCTGTTGATCCCTGCACATAGCTCGCTCTAACATTTCTCTGGCAGAGCTGCATCATCTTTTTGCTTCTTCTTTGCGTCTTGTTTCTGTCTTCATGTTTCTCTGCCTTCACTCCTTCTCTCCTTACATTGAGAATCTAAGTCATGTTGTACCTTCAAACTCTCAAAAAAGCCACTTCTTTAGTCCTGTGACCTGCAATGACATGCTACCCCAGCATCTTATTGTAGTCATTAATGTATCATGATAACAGGGAGAAGCTAATATCTTCAAATTACACAGAGACGGATAAATTTCAGAGGACCAGATACATATAAATGTTTATGTACTAACCTTTCCCGAGCACTAGGAATCTAATTTAATAAGCATTTCTGTTGTAGCTGTGCAGATTTGAGGAAATCCTTTCCTCTGCTCCTTGTTCCTATTCATCTGAGGAGTCAAGGGGAAGGAAAAATTGTTTTTTTGTCCAGATATGTGTTCTGACTCAGAGAGTCAGAGTTACAGCACAGCCACAGAAGCAGTGGTACTCATATGAGTCAAGAGTTTGGGAAGCAGATATAAGCAGCGGGAAAGGAAAGGAGTTGTTCATGCCAGGAATAACATGAGGACATGCTTATGAACTTAAGCACAAGAAACTCAGAAGTTATTTAAACCTCTGTTTGTGTTTTTGTCCCAAACATCCTCAGGTATTAACCTTCTTTCATCCAAGTGAAGAAAAATGTTCTTCACCATCGTGCATTAGAGCAATGCCTACCCTTTAAATGCTCTGACAAGAGTTATTCTGCCATATGGCCTGTAGCAGAGCAATTTGCAATTGCAGATGGACATTTTCCAGCATTGGAAAAGTTCATCCAGCTTTTTTCAGCTCCATTCAAGCATAGAAAACCTCTCTTTGTGTGGTTTTATCCCTCTCTCTCTCTTCTTCACCCTCTTCTCAAATGAAAGGTGAAATAAATCAGTTCCCATGAGCTATGATTTCTGAGTTCTGACTTGGGAACATTAGTTTCAGTACTCCTATCTCTCCTGTGTGTGAAGATCTGCAGATATGAAGAGGGTTTATTTCAAGTGACCCATTTTTTCCAAGGGGCTCTGCAGTGGCATCTGGATCTTCCTGCAGAAATCTGCTCTGTTTGTAGTTGGAGTTGCACAAACGGGCAAGTGTTTTCATTCTTTAAATAAACTTCGCAAATAGATGCATAGACTTCCCTTGTAGCTTTTCACTGAAGTGTTCTTTTTAGTTGCTTACCCATCTCTCAGATGTAGAGTTTTAAAAAACTGAGAAAAGAAAAATGTGATGTATCGTACTATTCATTGCGATAAGCCAAATTCAAATTCATCATGAAACAAGGCTTTCATCAATAAGAAAGATGTTATATCAAAGGAGCATAAAGATTTGTTGTCTATGGTGACAGAATGCACTCTTCCCAGGAGAACTGGAGCAGTTCCGCTGAACTGCTGAGTTGCAGATGATTTCATGCATTAGGGGATATACAGAGCACTCTGCAAACAGAAGGGGATTAGGGATACAGTCTATACTATTGCAAGAAGAGAAAACGTATAATACCCGCATAGAAGGTCAGTTACCTAAACCAATTAATTCTTCTGTCATTAAGAATTGTTTCCAACAGGCCAGTGTGAAGCAACAAGTCGGATGGCACAGTGTTACTACAGAGATCGTACCAAAATGATGATTGAGTCCTAAGCCGTGTGGCCTGCAAATTCAGAGCTTCCCTAGGACTCCCCGTGCTTCAGCACCGATGCTTTGTTGACCCTTGTAGTTTGTTTTTGGAAGGAGACTTTGTCTCTTACTCTTCAGTGGAAGTTGTCTTTTTAGCATTAAAAGTCATTCTAGGCTCAAAAAGAGGCAGTGGGGTGGCAGTGGGGAGAGCAAAGAACCTTTTCACTTAAAAAGAAAGATGGTAAAACAAAATACTGCAGAATTTAAACAAATACACTCTTTGAAACACTGTCATTGAGCCAAATCCTTTCCAATTAAAAAATTCAGTTTCACCATCTTATCATTTTCCTCCAACTACTGTTTCATCAGAAAGGTCCTTAAGCAACTCTCTGTTGGCATATGTGCTTTTGTATTTATTATCGCTTTCTCTTGGGTTCAGATCACTCAGCAACGAAATCAACCATGACAGCGGAAACCGAATCCAGCAATGTCGGTAACTCAAATCAGGAGGCAGAACCTGCCCAGCTTTTGGATGATGAAGCAAACAAAAATCTAACAGTTACAAAGAAGACTTCCTGTTGCACTGGCTTGAAGGTTTGGTGCCTTATAGCTATCACCACAAATTACCGTTATATGTTAAGAAATGTTGTTCCAGTTATGACATGCCACATTACCTTATTCCTATTCCCCGCATTCTTTTCTGGAACTGGGTATACACTGGAGGTACAGGGGAAGGTTGAACCTTATCTCTGTCTTAAAGAAAATAAAATTTCCTGATCTACCATATCTAATCTCAGTTACTCATAGCTGGATCCCTGTTTTGGTCATTAGAAAGATGCACCAACCTCCAGTGGAAGACTTCAAGCGGCCTAAAATAGGTGGCTATGATACACTGTTGTCTGGAGGTTGCTATCACCACCCATTCTTGTAGGGCCAAAATAGGTGAGGTGAACCATATTCCAGGATTTTATCTAATCCAGGTCTGCAGGTCAAACAGTCCACTTATTCCCACAAGCACACAAGCTTTCAGGAACACACAAGAAGAAATGACTGAACAAAGCAAGTAAACTAACTTGTGTTAAAGCTTTAGTATTTATTGCTTCTGGCTGAGCTGCAAACATTGCAAGGACAAGATTTCTTTTGACACTGATGTGTTTGGGTTTGTGTTCTTACTACTTCTTCATCTCAGGTTAAATTCCATAGGCTTAGTGGAGCTGGAATCGGGGACGCACTTCGCTCTGTAGAAAGGTCTGTAAAATGAAAGTGTAATGGAAAAAAAAAGGTTATTGCGAGCTTCTCAAACACCCAAAACAGTCTGGCTCAAGTATCAGGGAAATGTTGTTATATTTCTTATTTTATGTGCCTCACATTTTCTACCCATATACAGCTGCAGAAACAGAATCTGATCTCTCTCAAAGGCTCACAGGACCAACTTTACCATCATATATGTGGATAATGCTGCAAGACTGTGGATCTAAGTCTAACTTTATGGCAATTAGAGTTTAATAGACACAATACCTTGGAGGTAATAAAAGATGAACTGTTATTGTCCCTCACTTTGCCATCAAAGGTTTTGTGGTTTACCCGGGGACTGCGTTTTCAAACGCAAAATAATCAAGTAATTTTTGTTTGTGTTTTTATGCTTATCATCCATTTGTGCTTTCAGCCAAAACCCCTGAGAGCACTCCTGGCATAAGGCAAGAATGGTGATTCTCACAGACTTTTTTGCCAGACAAGCTCAGGAAATATAAAGTTTGTCAGGACAAAGCCTGCACTTGTGAGATTTTTCTCTACATTTCTGACAAAAAGAGAGTAAATATACCTATTTTCAAGCTTTTACTTCTAGAACTGGCTACATTTCTTACAGTAGATAATACTGCAAAGTCTAAATCTATATTTACTTTATTTACCCAACATTCTGTTGTATTGGAACTTTTACCCAGTGAGCAATAAGTCTATTTGGTTTTTAGACTATGTTGAAATAGTTGCATAATATTTAAACAAACTTAGTTCAACTTTTTATCAAATCCATCTTTATTTGCAAAAGCCATAATGTGTGTTGGTGGAAGGAACTATACAATTACAAAGAATATTAAGCTTTCCCTGATGAGGTATATTGTATACAGGCAACATAGACATAACCCCCACATTTCAAAATTTATCATCTGAGACAGAGACGAACTTAGTCAGTCTGTACCACCTTCCACTTACTGGAATATCACAAAAACTTCCATAAAGCCTTTGTTTTTATGCCATGGCTATCTATACGTTTGAATTAGAACCAGTTATGTACTGGCCTAAAATAAGTGACATGTGGCCCAAGCAGAAGGTAATTGGGGCAAAGATTAATTTTAGGTTGGATTAGTATCAGTAAATCTCTCCTGATTAGGTATTTTACCTCTGGAAAATTTTACATTACTGCAATATCTAGAAATCTCATCATTTTGGCTGCCTGACAGTGGGCCTCAGCTTCTTGATAAATCTAACCACAGGGTGTCAGTCAGGTAAGTAACCCCCAGTGAGTTGCTTGCCAAATTTAAGTTCCACAGTCCGTAGGAATTCTGCTTTGGAAACCTGAACCCTAAAGCAAGCAGCTGCTGTCAGCGCAACACCGAGCACCGGCACCCTCCAGCTGGGACAACCAGAGCAGGGAGCGAACAGTGCTGAGACCACCCTGGCACTCCATATCGTTAGGGGATGTGAAAATCCACACCCAACGTTGTCACTGCAGTTTGCATAACAAACATATTACCAGGATGATGATTGCTCCACACAGTTGTAAACACACTTGATCCCTCTGTGACCAGTTTCCCTACCTCTACCATTTTCTGTCTTAACCTTTCCTCAGGCATTTCTCGCTGCTTTGTCATTCACCTACTTGAGTAAAACATTGTCTGGTACAAATATGAAAAGCTCCATCACTCAGATTGAACGAAGGTTTGACCTGACGTCCTCTACTGTTGGCTTCATCGATGGGAGCTTCGAGATGGGTAATTGATATACAGTGACATGCAGAAAGCTTTTCAGAGAAATATGACTTACAGCATCTGGCATTGACTTTGGTTCATTACCTTCCAGGTAACTTGCTGGTGATTGCATTTGTAAGCTACTTTGGAGCTAAACTTCATAGGCCCAAACTAATAGCTGCTGGATGCTTCACCATGGCGTTGGGAAGTCTTTTAACAGCTATGCCTCACTTCTTCATGGGATAGTAAGTACTAGTCAAGATTAATTTAGATAAAGTAACACTGGAATTTGATATTGCTTCCTGGATTTTGAATGAAACTCAGGGTATATTAAGTCTTAGATTTCCAAAGGCCTATGAAGCCTCAGCTTGTTGTGCGATGAATCACACTTGACACACACATCACTGTTCATTATATCTGTTTGGAATAATACGCCTCCTCTGAAGTAAAAGTTCAGCTTCTTGAAAAAACACGAAAATCAAAATGCTTCAGATTTTGGTCAATCTTGTTCAGAAAAGAGGCAAAGAAGGAAATGATTTTACAAAATCATTAAAATTTATTTTTTTCAGGAGGAAACATTTACCTATGAAAATTCAAGTTTCAAACACAATATATTGTTCCTTAAGAAATCTGCAATCATGCTACTATCCTGGTGCTATTTCTGTAATGAAATATATAGTCTTCCCGACCAGCTAGCTGTGAGAACACCTTATTGGGAAAATCAGCGTTACCCAAAGAACGTGGTGTCAACTTTTGCTATTAGAGATGTCAGGATCATGTAGGTAGGAAAGTCAAACCATTATGAAGCACAGTAAAATTATGAACGATGTAGATTCCACCTATATGATTTCCAGAATAAGGTGAAATTTGTGCTGTTTTGAACAGGGCCTCAAAACTCTGAGCTGGTAACTTCACATTGAGTGACATGTCTACCTGAAATATGACTTTATTTATATTAACAGGTAACTCTCATGTAAAATCAGGGATTCAGAGCTTACTTTTTGAAGAAACCAACCTACAAATGTGCTCATTAGAAGAACTCCTGGTCCTTCACAGAGGAAACCAGAGCTGTGTTGTGCAACATGGCGTATTTTGCTCTCCTGTGGCAAGCAGCTGCTCCTCACACAAAGCAGCCTCGCAGCTTCACGCAGAGCCCGCAGGTGGATCAATGTTGGTAGAACTGGTACCAGCATTTTTCCTGTTCCAAATGCACATGGCTGGTTAAACTGATTTTCCGTGGCTGATTAAGATAATTTTTGTTCATATTCTCCAGGCTCAGAGATTTACTGCATGTTGCTTATATGCAATAATGCTTCTAGCCATAGCTGTGATACAGTGATAGCATAGACTAAGACATATTTCTGTTGCTCTCTTAAACTTATTAGAATAATTTTAGGTATACTACTGAAGAAAGAAAACTAAGGAATAGTGGTTTTTTTTATCATGACAGTGGATCTTGTACTAGCATCAGACTTGTATTTTCCTCTGCTTAAGCCAAACTATGTATCTTGCTCATTTACACTGGGAAACTCCTACAGTTTCTCATGCACCTGTGTCTCAATTTTTATGAGGAAATTGTTCTGCACTGTTTCTTCCAATGAATGCTGTTTGTTTCAACCTGAAAAAGAAGGCTGCCTGGTCTAACAGAGCCAGCCCAGTTCTTAGAAGCAGAATGTGTGCTTTACCGTGTTGTTCTGCTTAAGCTAATTGTACTTTGCACCTCGGCAGGGCTCACATCTGGTAAAAGAATCATGCTAAAGCAGCCAAACTGCTTCCAGGACCTGAGCTGCTCAGCTGCCACCCTGCAGCATTGCTCTGCTCCCTGTAAATGCAGCTAAAGAGTACTAACTTTATTCACCTGCCTCTATAGAACATCTCTTTTTAAAGCCAACGCCAATAATCAGGGAAATAGGTACCTCCTGAGGATGACTTCTCCCTTCCTCGCTGCTGTCCTCCCTTCAACTTGAAAATATGTATCTGTGATGAAAAGGGTGACTCACTCTCTGACTCAAGACATACTTTTTCCTCCTTGACTGTGGGGTTAGCAGAGGGAGCTTGCTTGATCCTGACCCTAAATTTTGGTATTGAGAGTTCAATCTTACCTGAACTGCTTTCAAAAGCCCTTTTGAATTTTACAGCTTACAATTTTACATCTTCTAGACAGATGATTCTACCTTTTATTTGTTCTGCATTTTATGGTTCTTTTTTTTTTTCCCATAATGAGCTTAAATAACCTGCTTTTTTGCTCCTTTAGTAGCACTTTGGATTGCTATTTAAACAAAGATACCTTTCCCTTTAGGGAAACAGCAGCCAAGTGATTCCTGCCCTGCTACGCTAGTATTTCCCTAAGGAACACTGCTTCTAAACCTGCTTTTGTGTGTTTTCAGTTACAAGTATGAGACAGCATCACAGGCAGCTTCTACAGTCAACTTAACTTCAAGCATAAATCCCTGTTCCCTACATCAAGATGTCAACAAAACCTTGTTGGAAGTCTCCCAATCAGGTAAGGAACTGTAAGTACAAATAGAGGAGCTAGTTTTATCCTTGGTTGTGAGTAGAGTAAATCATTGCCTCCTACAAGATGCTCAGTTAGATTTCTAACTTCAGTCTGTACCTGTCTGGGAACATTACCAACACTTCAGCACGCTTTGTGCTTTTCTTTTGGATAAGAAACCTCCAGCAAAAACAAGTTACTAGGATCCAGATCCCCAGTTTCCTACGTTCACACTTCCAAATTACAGTAAAATCACCCTAACACTGAAGGTGATGCTGAGACTGTGTGCAAAGAAATCTCTGACAGGATTCAATTACCCAGAACCTGGAGTTGGGGGAGTGGAAGAGATAGCATGAAAGGACATGAAACTGCAGAGTTTGGAAAGAAATCAAGATGTCTATGATTTTGATGACTACATGGAATACAGATATTTTACATGCTGTTTTGCATGTGACATAAGTAGAGAAACAGACAAGCTGTGCCCAGAAACCATCTCAAACTTCTGAAGTTGAAGACAGAAGTTATATGCCAGATAATGTGTTTATGATAATATCTGTCTGCCTTTTTTTTAACATGAGAATTTTTTCCAATTGGTGATACTTATCTGTATGTCTAGAAACCAAATACAGTGGAGGTGGAGGAAAGTGCTATTAAAAGATTATTAGAAGGTGTAATGAGGTTTATGGCATTTCATTAATCTTCCTTAAGAATACTGCTGTAATATGATAAATACTAAACTTTAACCATTTCATGTGTAGAATTTCCTGTGATTTTTCAATGTTTACCATTCAACTATTCTATTACAAAGATGCAAACTCTCATTATCTACAGGCTGTGAGAAGGAACCATCATCACGTATGTGGATATATATCTTTTTGGGAAACCTGTTGCGTGGAATTGGTGAGACGCCAATAACACCATTGGGCATCTCTTATCTTGATGATTTTGCTAAAGAAGAGGATGTTCCTGTGTATGTAGGTAATCTCAACATGAAATAAACTGAGCGATTCGTAGTGTGAGAGGTCAGTCATCTTCTGCAGAAGAAAACATTCAGCCATTAAAATGTACTAGCATCTGCTTCATTATATTTTCAGCAAGTCTGCACACAATAGCCATGTTGGGCCCAATGTTTGGTTTCCTGTTGGGATCTTTATGTGCAAGACTGTACGTGGATATTGGATTTGTAGATTTAGGTAAGCAAAATGGAGGTAAAGTAAGATAATACCTGTTGGTATTGGGTTCCTGTACACATTTGATAAGTTTTTATTATATTAATTGTATTCATATAATTTATGTTTAAGTTCTATTGATTTCATTAATTTTATTGTATACTTTATTATAATTTTATTAAATTACTGGAAGTTTTAGGGAAAAGGCAGAATCATACAGAGAACATATTTTATAATTCTGTTTTCAGATTAAAGGATTAAAATACACATTCAACTTGAAAAACTAGTACCAAGAACTAGTACCCAAGATGTTTTAGTAAACTGGGATCTTAGTGAAAGAATTCTGCTAGCATAGCAGTTTTACAGTTTTGGTGGATTATCTGTCCTTTCAACTGAGCATTTTACGTTATTTACATTTCATGTAAAGTTTGTAATACATTATAAACTTTTTTGTGAGGCCTTGCTTATTCAGATGAAGAGAAAACACATGTGTATAATCAGATCTGCAAAATGCCAGCGGGAGCAGAGAGGACCCTGCAAGTGGTGGCCATGGCCCTGCATCCTGTTCCCTTTCACTGGAAGAGGCAGGAGCCACCTCCGAGGTGGTGTTTCCTGGCCAGCCCACCTCCCCACTTGCCTGACCAGCCTGATGGGAAGTCAGGCAGTGCAGACTGGTGAAGGCTTTTTCAGGAAAAAAAAAGCAGCAGCAACTGCTGTAGCAGCAGCAGTGGGTGATCCTGTTTTACTAGCAGGACAGAGAAGTTTTCAGACCTTCAGGATCCTGTGATTAAATAGATAAATGATTTTCTCTTTGCCCTTTGTTAAGCCAATGTTTGACTTTGCTTAAGCATAAAGACAGTGAGTCAATCCTGGTCACGCAATGAAAGTCTTACAGTGTTGGTCCACCACCAAACATGCCAGCATGTAACTACTATAAGAATATAACCAACTACTCTCATCTTCCTTGCAATACAAAGTTTAAAGTCATGGCTAAGCTTGCTGATGCCACAGAGAAAGTCCATATGCTTAAGAGAAACTGACACAATTTTGTTTAGCAGAGGTTGGTCTCAGTAGAAATGTATCATCAGACCTAAAAGGACCCCATGCTTGATGCCTGCCTGCCACTCATTTTGTTTTCCTACGTGTTGGATATGGACCTCTGTGTTGCCGTGTATGCCACAAAATGGCAGTCAGCATATCATGTAGAAAGGCAGCTGAAACAGAACAGCATTCAGGGTGTGATTCCTGATGCCTTCACTGCATGAACAGTCTCTCATTAGATAATTATTGTTACCACTGAAAGTCAGACACTGTAAAATGTAGCCATTTTTGCAGCTATAGGGTGGGAAGGTTCCAATTCTTCATTTAGGTAACTTGTACCTGTTTCCCTCAATTCTAGGAAGCATCACTATCACCCCACAGGATTCCCGCTGGGTGGGTGCGTGGTGGCTTGGTTTTTTAATAAGTGGAGTAACCAGTTTCCTAGCTGCTATTCCATTTTGCTTCCTGCCGAAGAGCCTGAAAAAGCCAGAGGAAACCAATAATGACAAAACTTCATATGGTCTCTTGGAAAACATGGGCACTACGAAGAAGACGCTTCCTCCTGCAAAACCTAAGCCAAAGAGGTCATCAATAACACTGAAAGGCAAGTGTTTTGCATGTTATATAAATGTGAAAAGCAATAGGCACAACATACAGCCGGAATGTAATAGTTCTGCAGAATATTTTGCTTCTCTTGCAGTTCAGTCTAAACCAGTCAGCTATCCCCCGGAAAACAGTGGTCTGCTAAAGATTATTAGAAGTCAAATAGATTATTCAAGACTGTGAGGATCTGCATGCGCCACCTGCAACACATCATTGCCCAAGTGGCACCTACCTCTAAGATTTTGTGCTAGAAGAAATTTGAACAGTAGAAAAATTGCTTCTGTATCAGGACTGAAAGAAAATATCAGAAGGTTCCTTTCTCAATATGGAAAGCGAAATTATTTATCTGATGATCACAGAGCACATGGAGACGCTGAAGCACATTGCTGCCTGAGGAAAATACAGCAGGCTTGAATATCAACTCTGGTTGTGCAGTCGTTAGGCTAAGAAAGGGGTGGAAGGGTGTGGGGAAGAGACGGCTTTGCATCATTGGTCAAGTTCTCCTGTCTTTGTACAGATCCCAGTGGAAGACATTGGGCATCTCCACAAAGGCGCCTCTCACTTAGCCTTGAACCCTGTGATGATATTCCTGTAAGCTGAAAGGAGTCTTTGCTGTGTGGAGCCCTCCAGTCTTCATGTGCAGATCTCCCTATAGCACCCAGGCCTTAACACATGCTTCTGTCTTCTTTTAGGTTTCTCTTCCTGTATCTCAACCTCTGGTGCTTTTCAAGAACCTGATTTTACTTTCAGATACTCACATGCAAATGAAGATCAATAAGACTTGCACTTGGACAGCTGAGAGAAGGATTTTGCCCTAAATTTCACAGATTACTCACCAGTAATTATGTCATTCATCTTTCAAATCCAACTCATATATCCCTTTCTTTCAGATTTCTATACCTCCCTGAAAAAATTATTGAGTAATCGAATGTACTTTACATTATTGTGCTGCTCACTGTTACAGTTCAGTGGCTTTATTGGTTTCTTGACTTACAAACCAAAATACATGGAACAGCAATATGGACAATCTACATCTAAATCTAACTTTCTAATAGGTGAGTTACACTGTGAAATGACTGTTTACGCTATAAGCAGTGCCTGGGGAGAAGTTCTGCATGTTTTTTCTGGGACTGAATTCTTTGCGGAAGTCTGACGTAAACGGCAATCTATCCTGAACTTGAATTATAGAAAGGCAGCATACAAACTACTGCCTTTTGGTGCCTAAGGGACCAGATTAATTTATTACACTAATTATATTACAGCAAGGGCACCCCAAAAATGCAATGCATGTGCTGTAGGAGTCTTAAATGCTGCAGCATCTGACAAGTGCCTTGCAATGGAAGTGGGTTTTAAGGGTTAGGCATTTCAAAAATAGCATATGCAGCCCAGGAATTAGGCTAAGCACAAAGCCACCTACAGTCACCATGATACAACAAAAAGCTGCCAGAGATATCAAGCTGAGGACAAAGTATGGCTCTTAAACCCAGTGTGACTCTTTTGTTTTGACATTCCCCTTCTATGATCTCTTTCAGGACTGACATCGTTACCTCCTGTAGGTATTGGGATATTCCTAGGAGGGCTCATAATGAAAAAGTACAAGATGAGCATCATTGGAGCAACTAAATTTGCATTTTCCATGTCATTTTTGTCATACACCTTGGGTCTCTTGACCTTTTTTGTTGGCTGTGAGAACCATGTGGTAGCAGGAATGACAGTGTCCTATGAAGGGTGAGTATAAAATGAAGAGGAGGATGTTTTTCTCCACAGCAGCAATAGTTCAAAAAATGTACTATGACATCAAGGATAAGAGAGGAACAAGGTTTTGCAATGCTTAAGAGAAAGTGAACACTATCATCTGTCATCATTGTGTTGGTTTTGTTGGTCAGCAGAGTGTCAGCTTGCCAAAGCACAAGATTGGTTAAAGATTAGTTAGAAATACATTAGCAAAATTGCTTCACTGCCGATGTAGGTTGTTTCACTGTGTGGGGAGTGGTATTACCGTTTCATACAGTGAAATTGTGTAGCTTCTCTACACTAGAAGCGATTTTCTAGCAAAGTATATTCAGACTCAGTAAAAGGGTGAAGCATAGGTACCAAAGAGCATTCATAGCACATCCTTCATAGAGATGGAAAGACTGCAACATGCTAGACTCTCAGCCTGCTGTAAACCAAAATGAAGGTTTTATGCTTACTGAAGATCATAGAGTCTTCATAGAATGGTCTGGGTTTGAAGAGACCTTTAAAGATCACCTACTTCCAAACCGCCTGCCATGAGCAGGGACATGTCCCACTAGACCAGGTTGCTCAAAGCCCCATCCAACCAGGCCTTGAACACTGCCAGGGAGGGGTCATCCACAGCCTCTCTGGGCAACCTGTTCCTGTGCCTCACAACCCTCATAGTAAAGAATTGCTTTCTGATATTTAGTTGAAATCTACCCTCTTTCATTTTAAAGCCATTACCCCTTGTCCTATCACTACAAGCCCTTGTCAAAAGCCCCTCTCCAACTTTCTTGTCAGCCACCTTCAGGTACCGGAAGGCTGCTATAGTGTGTCCCAGAAGCCTCCTCTTCCCCAAGCTGAACAGCCCAAATTCTCTTAGCCTTTACTCATAGGAGAGGTGTTCTAGCCCTCTGATCATCTTTGTGACCCTTCTCTGGACCCGCTCCAAAAGGTCCATGTCTTTGCTGTGCTGAGGGCTCCATAGCTGGATGCAGGAGTCCAGGTGGAGTCTCATCAGAGAGGAGCAGAGTGGCAGAATCACCACCCACGACCTGATGGCCGCACTTCTCTTGATGCAGCCCAGGGTGCAGCTGGCCTTCTGGGCTGCGAGTGCACATTGCTGTGTCATGTTGAGCTTCTCGTCAACCAGCACCCCTAGGTCCTTCTCCTCAGGGCTGCTCTCAATCCATTCTCTGCCCAGCCGGTATTTGTTTTCGGGATTGCCCCAACCCATGTGCAGGACCTTATGCTTGGCCTTGTTGAACTTCATGAAGTTTGTTTGAGAGGTGAGAGTATCTCTCCTCTCAGGAGAGAACTAGGGTTTAAAAGTTACATTTTTTTAGTCTTATTTTTGCTTGGAGTGAGTAAAGATACCAGTACAGGGGATGCACGCTAGGATCTGGCTGTCCAAGGGGCCCAGCACCACTCTAGAATATGTGTAGTTACTGCCTCATGTCCAGCCTGCTCAGAATACCTCGTGGCTGGTGTGAACCTGTCTATATCTCCCTGAAGACTTACCACAGTTCAATAATTTGTCACTACAGTTCATTTATCAAGCCATACTGGTTCATAGCTCAAATTGTGGAACTGGACAGGCAGGATGCCAAGGATGTTTATCTTTGTTGGAACCTGAGGTCTAAATGTCTGTTGCTTGTCCTGTACCCTGCAACTTTTTCACTAAGAACACAAATGGTGGACCAGAGAATATGTTTAGTAAGCACTGAGATGACAGAGACGGTAAGCACATAGACTTAGTTAACCCAGCAAGGAGAAGATGAGGGAAGACATCCTTCTTTGTTACAGATCTCAATATCCAAAGGATGTCTGAAAGCAAAAGGGAATGCTGCATTCTCCATATCCTCTAGGAAGAGTTAGGCTAGGCTTTAAGAGAGGAGTATTTTTAATTATGGAGATGCAGAAATCGAGTTTCTATAATTGGTGCATTTTTACCAATGGCTAAAGATGTACTTGATAAGGCTGTCTTAACTGTTGCTAGCTCTATATACAATTAGGGGATAGCCAAGCTGACCTCTTAATGCCTTTCAGCTATTTCTTTTTCTTTTCTGTCTACACCTGCCAACAAAAATCAGTAGCAGCATTTTTATTTATTTTAAAATTCTTTATAACCTATTAATCACTATCAGTGCAAGTGGGCTAGAATCTCTAGCAAATAGATCAATACTGTAGAGACTCAGCTATGAAAATGTATGTTCTGGTTATATGAGGTGGGTTTCAGAACAGCAACACCGTCTCACGGAAGGGACTACACTGACCTCAGCGCTGAATTAAAAGTTCTTACACTCTTACACTGTCTGAACTTAATTTCCAAGCAAACCCATTCCGTACCACGAAAATGCCATATTTTCTGAGTGCAACTCTGACTGCAATTGTGCCTCCAATGTGTGGGATCCTGTGTGTGGAGACAACGGACTCACGTACGTTTCAGCATGCCTAGCTGGGTGCACGACTTCAGTGGGACACGGAAAGAACACGGTAAGGACCTGCTTCAGTTTCTGGGGTTTTTTACTAGCTTATTTTCCATATAACATCAGGGATTTAGTAGTATAATGCATTTAAAGGAAACCAAAGTTACTGAGGACTGGTCAGTAAAGTATTTATGATTTCTGGCTCCAAGCAGCACGGAAGACACAGAGATTTCTCTGAGTTACTGCACATTAAGCTTTTTAGTCCTATGTCCTTGTTGTAGATCCTAGCTTGTTGAAATTTTGTAAATTGAACAAGAGGGGGAAACGAACAATTCAAAGAGGTTACATGTTGTCTGAAGTTTGTCCATGGCTTCTCTTTCATAAACCTCATTCTGACTGCCCTGAGGTTTTTAGCCAACAGTTGAAGCATGCTAAGATAGTGTACTGTCTTCCCTGATACTGATCATTAACATGTAAATAGGAAGAATGGTTTGAGGGGAGGCAGCTAGTTTCATCCCTGTGAGACTCTGGGATGGTAGGACACTGCTTATTTTTCTGGCTGACTGGTTTCTGTTCAGCACAGAATGATGGGGGTAATGCACAGAGGCCCAGAGAGGCGGCTCCATTCTGCGAATACACGCCTTCACTGAATTGTGTCATTCCCATTTTTTGTGATGCCAGATGATCACTCCAGAAGAGACATCGTCTAGAGCTGTCTCTTGCACTCAGAATTCTCTCTCCAATAGGCTTTTCATTTGTCACTCAATTCTTTTTTTATGTCTACAGTCATCTTCTCCAAAAGACATTCTTTGCTTAAAATCTTAAGGTGGGAGGCAGGGTAGAAGGGCTCAACAGTGTCTGTCACAGTGGGACTACTGCCTCTCACACAAGTCTTTCTCTGCAGAGATTAAGGTTCGTGGCTCACAGCCCCCATTACCTCAGCACATCCTCAGGCCCCTCAAGTGCTGGTTAAAAGCTACTGCTCCTAAGCCGTAGTGCACCTACTGATGTTCTCAGGGCTCTGCATGAGCTGCGTCTTGGCAGATAGCTGCTGCTTATAGCTGTGAGGTTCCTCTGGTGGACCGTCATTAGCAGAGAGGGACCTGTGATCCAGGTGCTTCTCACAGAGACAAGTCAGCTAACAGGTGATGTCACCTAGCAGCAAAAGGCACAGCTCCCTGAGCCTCGTTGTTCCCCTTGAACTGCCCTCCAGGGACACAAAGGCTGAGGCCAGCCTCAGAGGTCCTGCAGGTACTCCAAACATCTTCCAAAGAGGGGTGCTCTGTCCACTGATAAACATGTGCTGGCATGGAACTTCCCTTCTGAGACTGAGTACTGTTTGTAGGAAAGAAAAGAAGCAGCTACTGGTGATTGTCTCAAGAAAGGCAAAGAAGAAAGGAACGGGATGCTTAGGAAGGCTTCAGGCTCTGCCTGTGTCTGAAGGCAGGATTCCCCATTGCAAGAGCAATGTTCTACCAAATCTGCTTGGTGTCTTCCAGGTCTTCCATAACTGCAGCTGTCTCAAAGCCAGCAGTTCCTGGACAGGAAATAACTCTGCCACTTTGGGACAATGTCCAAAAAGTGAGGATTGTTCAACAAAGTTTATTTATTATACAGTAATACAAGTCCTAAGTGGCTTTTGTTTTGCACTGGGAGGCACTCCAGCATATATGATTATTTTCAGGTAAGTAAAACTAACTGTGTACCAGTGGTTGAGGCTTTCCAATGAAAGCATCAAAGTCATGTTTAGGATTCTCTCTTTTTCTTTGGAAAAAAGACTCTCTTACAATATAGCATGCTTTCTCTAAGGAGTTTTTTCATTTCCCATTTGTCTGTAGCTGTCAGCATCAAACCTTACTTTGCTGCTGTCTGTGAGTCAGTTCTAGTGTTTTGCTTCCAATTACTGCGTAATGGTTTCTCTTAAGTCTGTCACACGCCCAGATTTTCCAGAACAAGTCCTCTTCCTCTGCTTGGATATTTTGGCTGTCTGGATTTCGAAAATGCCATGCGTTTGTCAGGATTTCTGAATGTGGGGTTGCCCTAACTGATTGTGCTTATCATATGTCTGGAGATTCAGGACATCAGAGGGCTCATTCTGAGGGTCCTATGCTCATGTCCGTTGAGGTACACAGGTGCAAGTGTACCAGGATGTGATTTGGAACCATGTATACAAATTAGCATATACTTATCAGTAACCTGAAGAGAAAATTCAATCCTTAGAAAAAAACACTAACGGCAAATTTAATGGTAGTCTTAAGGACATTATGTCATCCTAAATAAGCACAGAAAACAGAATACAAACTCCCCCTCCTTCCTTGCCTCTGTAAGACATCTTTCTGAGTGTTGACCGTGCTATTATTAAGGAGATGGCTGAGGCCGGGTATATAATGGATTCAAAATTAGTGCCTGTTTCTGACGCTTAGAGTGTGGCCCCCCATGAAACATGGGCATATTGCCAGATGGCTTTCTGTGGTTCAAGATGTAGCATTGTACAGAGGAATGTCATTCCATAATAGAAAGATGCCACGCTAATGCAGTTACTTGCAAAGTTTTTGTTTTAGGGAAATGTGATACTTCCCATCAAGCGAGTAAGTTATTTCCCATCAAGTGAGGAAAATACACACCAGGGAGTTGTCAGTTGGAGAGTCCTTTTCAATAAGACTATCATAGACTGTGATTATGACTTTGAAATTTCACTTCTTTAATTGTGCTTAGTGAAGGGACTTCCCAGGTACTACATGACAGAAAATAATAGGTTAATCTGCCTTTTTCATACCACTTAATGTATTTTCAGTAGACATAGGAAGCACTCCCCTTTCAAAGCTTGGCTTTCTGTCATTAACAGTATTAAATTCAGGGTAATTAACAGCAGTTTAATAAGCATGTCTAAGCATTAGATATGCAAGCAGTTCACACTTATCCTTCTTTCTTTCAGATGTGTTCAGCCAGAGTTGAAATCTCTTGCAGTTGGTCTATTCACACTAATTATGAGAATGCTAGGTAAGAGAAATCATTCTGACTAACCAAGATGCTGGCTTGTGTGGCTTTAAAGGACATTAATGCAACCATCATGTGTAAACCAGATGCCTCCTTGAAACAGCTGTTAGATCCTGGGCTGCTCCTGAAGATACTGTTTTTTCTCCTGAAGGTCCAATATTCAGTCAAGAATACTTTGGGCAACCAGCTAACACAATTCTGAAAATCTTTGACCTGCTGATTAAATAGTGCTGCAGTTTTTGAGCCTCGTGTTCCAAAACAGGAAAAGTTTCTAAGCAAAATTAAAGTATTGCCTTGAATTTCTAAACAACGCTATAAGGTTTCAAACTTAGGATTCAGCCAATGGCTCACTAAGACACAATGCTGCAAATAAGATTGAAACGATGTGCTCTAGTAGGACTTCATTCAACACTAATATAACTCTGCTCATAGCAAAGTGTTTTCTCGATGCTGAAACTTCACTTTCCTGGTAGACAACAGCTTAGATTTCAATTCCCTTTAAGCATGCTGCAATGCTCTTTCTTTCTTTTTTTATTTGAGAGTTGCTAATAAGGTGTTTGATTAAGATGCCTAGGCAGGCAAAAAAAACATTTTTATGTTTCCTTTTGTTCTCTTTGTCAATGGAATAGGAATATCTGTGTTTCAGAAATGTAGAGAAATGTGTGAGAAGAGTCAAGCCACGTGGGTTTGCTAGGAAGCCTGAAAAATCTACAGCCGCTTACAAACCTCTAGTCAGAGCTAGGTTAGGGCTGTAGTCTCTGCTCAGGATTGTGATGGGACATTTTGAGATAGGAAAGGTGTATCCTCATTTTGTTCTCTTCTGATTTTCTCATCACACCACAGAGGGGTAGAATTTGTCCCCAAGCTATCAGGACAAGCTAGGCTGATGGGATTCTTGAAGCTGTTTCAGACACGGAAAAGAAAAAAAACATTACAAAAAAAAGAACTGCCCTCTTTGTCTAGGCTTCTGCGTCAGCACATTGAGCCAGCAAACTCCTTCCATTGCAAGAAGGGTAGAGACACTGTCCCTGAATCTAAAAAGCTGGCATTTTCTTCCATGACTTGGACATCAAATCTGATGCACTCCCATCTTCCTTCTCTAAGGAACCTCCATAGTGAGCATTTGTCCCATCATACCCTGACTACAGCACTGATGACTGTAATACAGAGGCCTTTATAGACAGATTACTGAGTTCAGACTCTCACAAGAGCCCTGGGTAGAACAAGGTGAGAGTATACCTGGCATTACAAACTACATTATTTCCTATATAAGAATGCAGGATGCTCATGTAGGAACAAAGCTAGTGTGAAACATGGTCCTGCACATTTTGAAACCTGGATTCCTCTGAAGTTAACACTCTCCTTTGCTTCAGGAAGGCTAGGATTTTGTCTCATGTTTGCCATGTTTTACAGTAAAGCATAAGCTCTTCTCTGGCGAAGTCACACTAAGGATTTCAGTTGCTCTACCCTCACAGACATTTTTGAAAAGCATATTCAGTTCCTCTAATCATGTACACTTGGTGCTGTCCCTTCAGGCAGAAGGGACTGTCAGCTGCTATCAGATACATACGAAGCCAGTGTGGATGATTTAGGCTATGCAAAGAAGAAGGAACTGTGCATCAGTTCAGTGCTCCAAATGCACGACCAGTCCAGCTCTTCCTTGCAGGAGCTTAGCATGCACTGGAAGCCAGCGGTGGCCCTCAGAACCATGCTTGAGAAACCAACGTGCATGACTACAAGCCTGGCCAAATCCTCAGACCATATTTCTGGGGACTGATGATCCCCACGGCACAGAGAGGGTGTTCCAGCTTACAGTAACTCTGATAAAGGAAAATAAAAACTCCCCACAGTCCAATCCACTCATTGCCACTACTGCAGCATGTAACTTGCCACTAAGAAAACATAAAGCTCGTTTCTAATAAGATGTCTTTTCCTGTGATGCCTTGTGATATTTTCACTTGTTTCCTTGCAGCTGGGATTCCAGCACCAGTTTATTTTGGTGCACTGATCGACAGGACGTGCTTGAAATGGGGCAGTACAAGCTGTGGGCAGCGAGGGGCTTGCAGGCTATACGACTCCACTGCATACAGGTAAGACAAATCAGGGCATAAAAAGCCTCGTGCATATTCACCTTACAGACAGACACACTTTGTTCTGTTATACTGTAACATGTGAGGCCACTGATCAAAAACTATGGTCAGATACGAACACTGGACTCAGATTTAGGTCGGTTCAGAATTCCTGAAATTAAGACATCTTAAGATCCCATCTTAAGCTCTTAGTTTTTCATCAGGTTTCTGTTGTGAAAAAATAATTTAATATCAGTGGCCAAGACTTTCTGGAATGAAATATATATTTTTAATATCCTTGGAGTTAATTTAAAAGACCTAGGATTGTATAATTTACTGTCCAGAGGAAAGGTACACAGATTTACCTTATTCGCAGGACTTTGCTCATACTGGCAAGACTGTTACCTTTGTGCATTGACCACATCTGAGAGAAAGATAAATGAAAGGAAATCATACTGGGCAGCTGAAGGTATTGGTTAAACACAAACAATGTTGGTCTCCAGGAGGAATATTCCAGAGATATTTCTGTTTCAGCCATACCTCGGGCACTTCTGATGTGTTTTTTATTTTTACATAAAACAGCCCACTCTGGTGATCTCAATACATTTCTAGCCCTAAAAAGTCTAAGGCCTTAAAGTGATCTGAAAATAGTTAGAAACAAAGGGAAGATGATGAAAGTTTCGCTTTGCAACTATCTTCATAAGCAAAAAAGAATATTATCAATTCTTTAACAGACAGTTTTGCAAGCAAAAATGTCCAGTTTGTAGTACCGTTCACAAAGAATGAGTTCTAATGTTTTCCCCTAAGCTACTATGCGGTTTTGGTATATATGTGATCCTTAAAATCTATTATAGAGATTTTCTTCAGTGTCTTTGAAAAGTTCGATGCCTGGCACTATCTCCTATTCTCTATCCCACAGGTATGTCTTCCTTGGTTTAGCAGCAGTGTTACGAGGTCCTTCCTATTTGCTTGGATTTGTTTTTTTCATATTTGTAAAGAAACACTTTCAAAATAAGAACTCCAGGCCTGTAGAGAACGGAGGAAGAGAAGATGCCCCCATGAATAAAGAAGATATTTGCAAGATCAAAGAACGTTTGCCAGGTTCTTCTGATACAGAGAATGAATCATGTATTTAGAAAGCCATTTAGACCACTGTCCCATGAATCAGGACAGCTTCTTTTAGAAAGAACTTTCACATTGTGATGAATGAATAAATAATAAATAATAACACCATTCTGAAAGTAAAACCAAGAGCAAACCTGTGATCAACAGCAAGAAAAGCTAACAGACAAGTATGAAAGTGCCTTACATGTACCAGGTTACCAATAACAGACAGAACAAGCTACAGGAACTGCACCAAATTCTCAAGAGATAAAGGGAAACCTCCCTTGTGGTTTCCGATAGGACCAGCCTGCAATTTTTGATGGGGTCAAAGATGACTGCTGACAGAACAGCCACATGCCAGATGCCCACAAAATGTGACTCTGCTTCTGTCTGCAGAGCCAGGTGGCCATTCCTGCCATGGGAATGACAAGCTCAAGGCTAACAGCAGTGTTCTGATTATGCCTTTTTCAGTCAGAAATTACAATAAAACCGAAGCTTTTAAGCAAAACATTTCTACCTTATCTAAATAAACCATTGCAACAATTTTCCATTGCAAAATTGACAAAAGAAGTATTTTTCCAAGAAGCATTTTATATTAGCTTAGCTGAAAATTTTATGCCTACTTAAAACTTCAAATAGGTTGCCATAAAGGAAATAATTGATTTTTAAAAACCTCAGAGTTGTAGCATTTTATTAAAAACTAATTTTTTTAGCTAAAAGATTATGAAACATAAGAAATGTTCTGAAATTTGTAGTGTTGTTTTCTAAGCAAAATCAACTGAACATATGCCGGTGGCTTTATTGCTGTGCCATGAGCTGCCCAGCAGAGGACACTCAAACAATAACGTTACCCCTATGACTACTGCAAATACTCGATATATGTTTATCTTGATCAGTCTTCATTGTTGTGCGAGAAGTTCATCATCAGGCAGGCAAAACACTCACCTGTGTCTTCATACACCATTAAACTTTCTCAGCTCAAGCCTTTAACACATATATTCAGAGCTGCTTTTGTGTACTTGTTGGTTTGTGTTCATGGTATTTGCGTCACTCGGAGCTTGACAACTGTTGTTACTTCAAATAAAAAGATGTGTACTTGCATACCATTTCACAACAGTGACTGAATTATTTAAAATGGATGCTCTAGGCTAAGTGGGATATGGTTAATAGACATGTTAGGTAAAAAAAGGACATTGAGCAAAATGCTGAGTTGTTCTGAAATGTGTTGTCTGTCATGACAGTACCTTAGTAGTGATTGCAGCAGCTGAGAGAAAAAGATTGGGACTTTTTTTCTAAATGAAGTGATATTTACTGGAGGCAGAGATTCTCCATCTAGCAAAACTGATATGACTCTGCTTAATCTTGTCTTACAATTATATTTGCAAATGTTTTGATACATCCAGACATACCATAGGAATGAGCTGCGGGACCTAATGGAATGAACCACCTTACCTAACTATTGAACTTGGGAGTGAGTTTTGTCAGGGAAACTAGCTGCAGCTGTCTAGTTCTGTTTGTCTTTCAGCTGTTTTGTCCAGATAACAATTTTTAGAAACCTCTTGGTGCATATGTATTTTTCCTATGGTGTCTTTAAAGCCAGGGTTTGGGTGAGATATTTTTAATTGAAAGTCTGTAACCTTTGAAAACAAATTTCATATGACTAAACATACCGTTTTTAACTGAAAGCAAGAGCTAATTCCACATGACAGATTATGAGAATTATGCATGAGAAATCAATGTCAAAAGAAAGTGTTCTGTCCTGCAGCAGACTTAGGAAGTTATCACTCCAGGCTAATGAGGTCAAGGAGACATTAATACACTTGCCTCTTTGGATACAGAGACAAAGGCTGACACAAGAAGGTCATAACCTGCTTGTTCAGGGTTTTTTCCCCTTTCATGTGGAAAAAATGGTTCCAGCCAGAGTCAGAGTGCAAAGCCCAGCGGCCTTTGAGTGCCACAGGACCTCAGCACCTGAGAGAGAGGGAGAGAAGCCAATACTTTGATTTGTTGTGAGCCTTGAAACAATTGCAGCCTTCCCTCCATCATTAAAAAGCTGAAACTGGATCTATGGTGGAAGCAGAGCAAACTGGACAAATTATTTTATGTCACAGTGCAATTCTGCAATGAATGTTTGTGCTACTGCTGTGGCCCGAGAGCCCTTGTTGCATCAGAAGCACCGTGCACACCCGTGCACACCCACATTCATGCACATGCGCAAAATGGCAATCTCTGCTGCAAGATGCATGCAGTTGAGGTAGGGCAAGATATACATTGTCAAGCAGGGAATCAGCAAGAAATAATGATGACCGCTGCTAAGCATGTTCAGGAGTGATTTGAAGAAAACTAGAGAGCTAATTTTGAGCATCTTCACAGTTCCTGGAAGAAAGTCCAAGCACTTTATTCAATGTTGTTTTTGAGAGGAGAACAATTACTCAGTGGAAAGATGTACATGAATGTGTTTCAGCAATAATCAGTCCCTGCAGCCACAATTAATACACACTGAGTAAATAAAATTAAATCCCTGCATCTACTCTTTTACCAAATGCTGTAAATATACCCATAGCTCCCTCTGCTCAACTCTTCGGAAGGGCAGGCCAGTTTTATATTTTCTTTTATAATAAAGTTCTTCGAATTTAAAAAATACCATTAATTTCACATACCAGTGTGAAATATTCTGGAGTAATGTCAAAGCACAAGGGACACTCCACAGTGTGTGCCCTGTTGGTTTATGGTCGCAGCCCTGACCACGGATGGACCACTGATGTGTTCTACTTGTTCAAGGTTAAATGTCTCATATGCAGTCAGATCTCTCAAGTTTTTCAAAAAATTCATCTGGAATCTCAGCTGTTAAGATAAAAGATATTTGCTAGTGGTCACTAATAGCACTACTTTGTTTTCCTGGTGCACGTTCTTGTGCATGCTTTCTGAAATTCCTTACTTACACACACACTAAGTACCTGCAAGTATTTACTTGCAAAAGCTCCTTAGTTTCCCGTTATTCATACTATTTTTTTTCTTTTTCTTCTTGAAAACAGATTTTTGAAAGCAAGTTCAATACCTGACTCATTTATGAATCATCGTTAATTTCAGCCCACTGGTCTTTTTTTAATCCTCATTTTAATACATGGGATTTAAAGTTGTTTGTTGTTTTCATTGACTTTAGGAATGCATTGAGTTGGTTGAAAAGAAGCATTATGGAGGGAAAGAAATGCTTTTGCCATCCAGGTCTCATAACTGCCCTTATTCCAGCCCTGTTAGACAAATCCTCCTGGGCTACAAGAAATTCAACAGCTAATTATTAAGGTCACCCAAATATTAGCAGATTTAGAAAAGCTGCCATTGGGTGAGCTGTCATTGTCTCTACATGGATGACACTACTCAACAAGGCAGCTTTTTGCACTTTGCTAGCTTTCAGTTAATTTTGACTTGCTATAAATGCCAACATTGGCATTCATGGTATTCACTGGAAAGCAACAGCAGACAATGCATTGAACGAGAAGATTCCTGTTGTTCCTAAAAAGCTGTAAGAAGACTCAGGTTTTCACCAAATTTAAGACTGCAGAACGAAACTGCCTTAGCAGCAGGTACTTATGGATGGATGGATGGGCAAATATTCAAATTCAGAATTAAAATACGTCAAATCAATGTACTATCTAAATCATTTTATCTCCTAAACCAGTTTATTTGCTGAAAACAGTTATCATAATACAGTGCAGAGAGTACATATAGGAAGCCTTTGTGAGACAGCAGCTCTTCAGTGTTATTTTGAAAGTTGAATTAAGAGGGAAGAGAGAAAAGACAATGGAATACACAGAATAGGACTAATTACAAACAACAGACTAAATTGGCTGGTCCAACTTCTGGCATTAATAAAGGAAGTGTGTGAATAATCTAGCCCAGTTAATCCAAAAAGGCAACCTCTGGGTAGGGACTGCATGCAGATTGTTTGTGTTGACGCAGGAGTGAATCCCTGCACTATGTGTAATTCCATGTTGAAGAAGGAGAAAATCATTTGTTAAGGAGTTACTCTCCTACTTGCAGTCGTGTCCTTCCAAGCTGCTGTAACATATCTTCTGCAATGAAAGCTCAGTGACCAGCATTAGCTATTTTTTTCCTTTCCTGCTCTTCAGTTTTTCTCTCAGATTATGCCTTCTGAGATCTACAGAAACACATGGAAATCATGGCATTTCCACTACAGTTTTCTTTAGTATCTTCAGATCTTAGATCAGTCTCCATCAACACTATGTAGTCAGAGGACAACAGAGGAAAACTGCGCTGGAAATAACTACTATATTACACATAAAGATTTCAATGGCCTGATAAGAGAAGGAGTGTTGTTTATCTCCCAAAACTTCAGTAGAGGATCTGTTACCCTCACACATAATCTCATGGTAGCCATATTTTGACATACTGAAGTTGAACAGACTGCCTTGGGTTTTGGGATGTCTCCATTCAGTTCCTTGTTCTGTTACATTTTATTTACTTGGTCAAGAAATGCAAGCTTGGGAATCATAGATAAAATAGCATTTTCCAAAGCACTTATAAGCTTAACCTCTAAGTCAAAATTTTATCTTCCAGATTACTTTATAATGTCATCCCAATGGATGTAAGCTCCAAAAAGCTTAACTCATGTTCAGTAGTGAAACAGAGGACCATATAAGTGCTTTGAAAAATTCCATTTTAATGACTTTGATCACAGTAAACATAAAAATAAACATCTCCTCTCCTTCAGGAGATATTTCCTATTCTAAAAAGATATAGCCCAAAAAACTCGAATGTTATGGTTTTTGTTAATAGTTCCTGAGTTGCATCCTCATTCTGGATGAGCTTTTCAAGTCTGGAAAATACACTGTATCTTATAAGTATTTTATAAACATGATTTTATCTGAAGTCCCCAACCTTTCATTTCTTGACCTAAGAGTAACTTTTTCCTGGAGATGACAGCTCTGCCACTGAAAGTTTAGCTTTATTTCTTCTAGACTTGAATGACAGTTGTACAAACGCATCTTAGCCTTCCAGCTTTCAAGCACAGGTTTTTGTCTTTCAGTCCAAACACTTTCCCAGAAACTGCACTGGGTCTGTAAAGCCCATGCAAAGGTGTCTTCTTCACCACTATAATGGGTGGCAGCTGGATTCAGTAGGTTAAGTTCACTCAGCTGTGATCATACATATGACTGCAGGGTAAATCTTCTTTTTGTATATTGCTGTTTTTTAACTTTATGACCTAGCCATTTTACTGATCAAATTAAGGTCCTGTATTTGGAGCCTAAAGCTAGTCAGGGTTTAGTAAACATCCATTATCTTCAGAGAGGCTGAACCAGTTTGTATGCTGGCTCTGAAATGACACTTAAAATATTCCTAAAACTTACAAATTTAATTGTTTTTGAGATGTCCTGATCTTATTATTTTTTAGGAAATGCATTATTCAACATGCCTAGTACTAGATTTCTGGAGAATGCTGAGTACTAATGCTTTTAAATTCAAAATTGTTACCTAAATTACCTAAAACAGAGCACCAAAAAATGGAACTCTTCCTCTAAACTCATTGTCATCTTTTGAATACGCAGATCAATATTTTTAAGCATTCACAGGACACTTGAAAGTCTCCTAAAGCCGTATTTAATCAATTCTTCTCAGAGCTTGCAATTTTATTCTGCTGCTGACGTGTTCCTCTTTCCAAACCAGGTATCCCAATAAACCATTCTACAATTGATACAATAGCATAATTGGCCATGATAATCTTGTATGATTCACACCTTCTGCTGACTATGAAGAATAAAATTCTACATAGAAACCTATCTACCTGTTATGTTTAGGAGATGATTTTCTCACCCATGCACCCACAGCTTTAAAAAAGGTTGAAGCAATCACTACATACAGCACAGCAGGTCCTCTTAGATATTGCAGTTCACACCATCATTGTTATTAGTATAACCTGTTATTCGTACTGGAGTAATATTTCAGGTTTCCTTGGTCTTGTCAGGTTAAGTCAACTTGAGCACAGACTCTATGATTATATACACTACTAACATATATTGGCCTTTGATCTAATCTAAGGAGGGATCAAGAGATGGAGCCAGCTCACCCTGAAGTTATGCTCTGAAAGGCAATGCAGATACAACCAACTCGGCCTCTGAGTGATGGCTATGCTGGCAGGACCCAGCTGTGCTGGCAGGAGCAGTCCATGGGATGCAGGTAAGAGGACCCGCATGTTCAGGCAGAGCTGTTCTCTCCCACTTCTCATTATGAATCAGCACCCCATGCAGGGCCACCTCACAGTGGAACATCAGGCTCCAATGCTCCCATGTAAGTGAACCAGTCTAGCAACCCACTTTTGTTATCAGGGAGACACATCCTGAGTGATGCAGTTAGCAGGGCCACCAGCAGCTGCAGGGGACAAGCCATGGCTCTCTCCCACAGGGCTGCATATTTGTAGAGAAGCTCAACAGCCGTGCATGAAGGTATATTAAGGCACCTAAAAGTAGGCTATTATTGGAGGATGCCTTTTGGCCTTGTCAGAAACTGCATTAACACCTCTCCTGTGCAAATGCCATCTGAGCTATGGGAGTGGCAGAACTCAGTAGATGTATAAGAAATCCAAGTCGGAGATCTAGTATAATACTAATTTTAGAGATACGAGCTAATACATAGCTTCAGTGTTCCATAGATGAGATTATAATGAAATAAATATACATTCAAATGAGATAGAGTCATTTACCGTTTTTGCAGATGACTGGAAGAGCACTCATTCATTTATACAGCAATATGTCCTACCGAGAAACATGAAACTGTTCTGATGATTTCTTACCTGGTGATTTTAGAGGAGAAGAAAATACTGCATTTTTATATAAATGCCTTATAGCGTAACACAGCTGAGGAGATGAATTCTTTAGGTATGACAGTCACTGACTCAGAGTATCTCTGGTTTAAGATGCAGAACTGTTATAATAATTTTAGAAATACTTCTCAGGTTTTTTTCCCAGCATCATGTAAGTCTTATTCTGACCAAATCTCGAGGAATCTACAAGAATACTTTGTCTCCACCTGTATTTCCCTTATAAGAATTTCTGTATATCCTCTCTTGTAAGTGTGTTCCACTGATCTACCGAAATCTGTTGTCTTGTTGCTTTCTGGTAGTCTTGATCACTCAGAACTTCATACTTTTGTTTTTTCACTAAATGTGCTAAGCTCTTTACAGCATCTTTACAAGACCTAAGTAAAAAAATAGCACTTCAGTCCCATTGGAAAACAATCCCAGGCTTTCTGCTTCCAGTCCCACACCACAACCCTTAGGCTATGTACCAGAGACACCCAAAAAGCAGTCTGCATGCAGTGGGTGGGCCAGGCAGGAACTCTCCCAGCATGGGGCATAGGTGGGTGGCTGTTAAAGAAGCTCTTGCTTAGTCATCATCTTCAAGCTCTTGGGCTTTCCGGTCTTTCTGGGTGGCTCCTTTGTTCCACCTACACCAGTGGAATTCAACCCCTGCCTCAGGCAGCTCATCCTATGGAGGAAAGAGAAGTCCCAGGAACTAAAGTGGGACCATAAATGAAGTGACACCATGGCTGGTCTCAAGGAAGAGCAAATTTACTACACATGCAACACACAGCCTGTCCAAACCCATACAACTCCACTGTGCTGCACTTGGTTGTGCCACGAATGCCACGTCCAAGTTTTGTTTGATGCTTAAAAGAGTCCTGACTGCATGAGGGACAAACTGTGTCCCGACTTTCTTAACATGAGACTGCAACACAGGGGTTTCAGACCTAAGCTACGGGCTGCCATCTTCTGCAGGGCATTGCTGGTGCATTAGGCAGGGTTTGGGCTCAAGAGTCCACCCTGTCCATAACACAGATCTGCCCAAAGAAATGGACGAACACCTTAGCACACATACAGCATGCTTGAGTGTTTCCCATGATCACTCTCCACCCTCCACAACCATGGTCATACGCAAACAAACCATTTACCTTCTCTAAATAGCAGTCTCTGTCCTTACAGACCACTAATATTAGTGCAGAGGGGTCTTATAAAGAAACCTGCTTGGCCTCAAAATTCATGTGCACCTGTAGCAAGATTTTTTGAGATTTTAATACTTGGCCAACTTGGACTGTGACTTAGTTATGTTTTAGTAGCTCAGAAGAAAAATATGAATTAATTATAAAGTAAGATGTAAGTAACGCTGGAGAAAATAACATGTGATTCAGACCTGTATTAACAGTTTCAGCTAGAAAGAACTTTGACCATATTCCAGACTAGAGGTAGGCAAAACGACAGTATGTTCCACAGTGAAAAATTGGTAGACTAAATCTAATGTTACCTTTCTGCTACATTGCTAAAATATTTGAAATGCTTTAAATTTAAATTGACAGTCTGAAGTATTTTCTATTTATTTTGCAACAGCTAGTCCTCTATTCCCAATTTATATTTTGCCAGGATAGATGGGACTTGTTGATAATGGGGACACAAAACCCGTAGGAGGGCTTGGTCTTTGTAGGGTATGTGATCCTGATGTGTACGGAAAACTGTAGGTTTAGGGCTGCTGGGGTTTTTTTCTCTTTGGTAAACAACTAGAAAATATCATAAAAACAGGTAGTCATAGGTCATTATGTCTGCTTGATTATATACCTAAAAGTAAGGAAATGCCAAATAACTGCACTGGCTTCTGGGATAAGGCTCTGTCTTCCAGTTATTCTGACAGAAGGACTTTGATAATGCCAGTAAAGGGCTTTGTCATAGCCTCAAACAAGAGCTGGGTAAACACAAGGCTCATGCCCTCAAACCTCCCACAGTCTGATAAAAATTCACTGGTTTGTCTATTTCTTCATTGGTTTCAGTGGAATTACCATGATTTATGGCCCAGAAAGTTGTCTGTAATAATCTCGAAACTACTTGATTTGTTGTCTTTATTCAAAACCACCCCTGACACGGTGTAGTTGCAAATTTAAGTGCCTCCAACATAGCTTTCCTGGTTAACACCTTCTCTTACCACCTTACAGTACAAGAAGTTTCTCTTCCTTCCTGGAGTGTCTTCCCAGTGATGGAGCTCAGAGGTTTCAGAGCTAGTTCTGAGCATGTTGACACTGCTGCGTGTTGCCCTGTCACACAGTTTTGATCCTAAAATTAGTAATGTGGCTTTGCAATCAAACCAGGCCTCTCGCAGAGTCCCAAGGGCCTCTCTGCCTCTCTTTTTGGTGAAACCTTGCCTTTGGAGCAGGAAGAATTAAAAGGGAGAATGTCCTTGTTTCTTCTCTATTGTGAGAAACAAGATAACAAAAAACTTATGGAAAACGCCACTTATTTGACCACCTATTTATTTTTTTCTATATTCTATGCTAGTTACATGCTGAAGAACAAATTATTCCCTTGAAGAAACTCCTACCTGCTGTTCACTGGAAAGTGCTTAGACTTGCATGCAAGAAACAGTGCATGTTGAAAACACAGGCAAGAGATACAACCTTAGAGTTGGGAGTATTCTGAGCCAGCCTGTGGGCCACTGCATACTGTGTTCAGTTTTGGGCCCCTCACTACAAGGAAGACATTGAGGTGCTGGAGCATGTCCAGAGAAGAGCAATGAAGCTGGTGAAGGATCTAGAGAACAAGTCTTATGAGGGGTGGCCGGGGAACTGGGGTTGTTTAGCCCGGAGAAAAGGAAGCTCAGGAAGACTTTATCGCTCTCTACGACTACCTGAAAGAGGTTTGCAGCAAGATGGGTGTAGGTCTCTTCTCCCAAGTAACAAGCGATAGGACAAGATGAAATGGCCTCAAGTTACGCTGGGGGAGGTTTAGATTGGATATTAAGAAAAATTTCTGCACTGAAAGGGTTGTCAAGCATTGAAACAGGCTTCCCAGGGAAGTGGTTGAGGCACTATCCCTGGAGCTGTTTAAAAAATGTGTAGACGTGGCACTTAGGGACATGGTTTAGAGGTGGACTTGGTAGCGTTAGATTAATGGTTGGACTCAATGATCTTAAAGATCTTTTCCAATCTAAATAATTCTATGATTCTATGATTCTGTGATTATTGATTTAGCTCTGTTATGAAGAATGTTATGTCTTATTTATTTGAAAAAACTCACTTTACAAAGTTGCATCTGGGGTAAATATCTGGACATGAGCCATCAGATCTGACCAGAATCTCATTTCTAGTCTGACATCAAATATCAATGCACCTTTGATAAAACGTTACCTCGTAGGAAAAATCAAGCAATAGGTGCAAAAGGTGCTCTCATCAAAAAAGCTGTAATGTAAAAAAAATGTACAGAAATAAATATCCGAACAATAGAAGTAAAAGGGAAACGATGTTAGTATGAGTCACCTGACTGAGTCTATATGCCTAGCGCAGAGCAGAAGTGCTTCTCAAACTTCCAATATTTTTGTTCAATGTTAAAACAGTTTGCAGAAGGAGAAAGGCATGCCATGATTTTCTCTGTAAAATTTATGGGGTTTCTGAAACTTGGATTTTCATTAATCATTTCCAGACCTAGACACAATATTAATAAAATCTGTACTAGAGAAGCTTTCATTCCTGTTCCCTTCTAACACACACTGCTTCCCCATATCTGCTCACAGTTTATAATCAGAGCTGTGATTGTAAAAAACAACGTCTAAATGTGCTGTTCATTGTCTTTAAGCAATAAAATGAAAACAACTCCATCCCCAAGGCCAGGATATGAAGAACTTGTTTTCAGTAAGTACCACATCAACATTTTTCCCATTCCCATTCTCGCACTAACCCAGGGCAGATGGCAGAAAAAAGGTCAGATCATTTAATATGGCGACCCCCTCTCTTTAGCCCTCTGATCTGCTACTTTCTCAAATAAGGGGTGGTAAAATTTCTTTAAATTAGCACAACGTTCTCTTCCATGTCCCAAGGAAGTTCAAGATTAGGAAAGAAAGTTTGTTTCCTATATTTAGGCTTGTGCACAAGACTTCAGGGGGCAGAGATACCTTTCAGAAAAGAAAGCAAAATGGCTGTGATGATGGAGACAAAACCTACAGTGAAATATCACACATCAACTATTTTTAGAGACTTTTTTCCCAGTAACGACTATCGGAAGCATCCTTTATTAAAGATTCTCTCTAGGACTAAGCTGTCTGTGGAAAGCTGTGAATTTGCAAGCTTTCAGCACTGTATTTCAAGGCTTATTGGAGGTTCCTTAGAAAAAGAAAGGAAATCTACACACATGTGGCATAAATGCAATGGTCATCAGCATAAAAATGCCCCCACACACATGCACACAAATAAAATCAAAGATACTTAAACACCTATCACTTTATTGCATCAGGTCAGAGTAATTTTACTCAAACCCAACACTGAAATGTGCTGCAAAATTAGTACACCATTTTCTGTTGTTTGCAATCCTTTTGGATTGTTTACTGTGTTCAAGCCAAACTCCAGAGTCATCGTGCAGTTCTTGTTCAGAGGGTGCTCACCAGTGGCCCTGGGGCTCTCACCTGAGCACGGGCCGTGGGACCCAGTCTGGAACAAAGAGCTCTGGTCATGACCCATGCAGCCAAGGCGGACAGAGCAACTGGACAAGTGTGCCATGATTGGCCATTTAAAGCTGTAGGACTAAATACAGAGCAAGAGGACTTGAAATACAGTCGGTGAAAAATGGAAAAGCATCTTATTGTGGATTTCTTCTTTTTAATTTTTCAATCATAATCAAATATACGACACTTCAAAAATTTTGGCTAGTCCCACTGTTTATCTAGAAAAGGACTGAAAGCAAGAGGATGGGAGAGTTCCCCCAAAACTTTGAAAATATTTTCCCCCTATGCTTTCAGATGAGGAGAGGAAGAGGGCAGCACAATTAAAAGTCAAGGTTTCAAAGATGTTTTTTGAACCCTCAAAATGTAAACTAGCTGTTGAAGTCATAATCAGACTCCTGTTGTGCTCAGAAAAACTGAAGCACAGGCAGAGTTATGAAAAGATCTTATTTCTTTTTTTACATACAAGTTTCCTCACTCTCCTCTGAGGTTCTTGCACCAGGAAGAATTTCTTTTTTGTTGGCAGTAGCTGATTCTTTACAGGTTGATCTTTGTGTATTTTTAATATCTGTCATCTCTTTGCTATCTGGTTTGAAGCGTTTCATTATTAAAATAGAGAGCACCATGTATAGGAGACAGCATCCTGCCCGTAGTCCTGCAATGAGGCCAAGATAGACATTTCTAGAAAAAAAGGTGACAAAATATGTGTATATTAATAAAGCTTGCCCCTTCTGGGTGGAAACAAGTAAGACATCACATGCACTTTAGCAAAACCATCTTCTCAGCCAGGTATCACTCCACATTTTGAGAAGTAACAGACAAATAGCAAACAATCTCATGGTGTATCGTCCCAGGTAGGTTCTGATCAGCTCCTATACCCCTAGGAGAGACACCTCCTGTCTGAACAGTACTCCCAATCAGCAGACTGTGTTTTAGGGCTGGGACAGGAGGAACCATGCCAGCCGGGACTTTGCCTGTTGTCCTGGCCTTCCCCAGCTCCCCACTGGCAGCACTCAGTGCTCCCGGCCACAGCTCTCCACACACCCACAGTCCTTTGGGTCCCCTCTCCAAGTAGATTTTGTGAGTCCTCTTATACATTTGGAAGCAGAGAAATGAGGGATGAGGAAGAGTGTCTCCAGTACTACACTTGCTCCACAGTTGTTCAATCTCCCTCAAAGCCAAAGCAGAGTTATTCAGTGCATTAAGGCTTCAGTAAAGGAATTAAATGTGATGACTTAAGGGAGTGTACTGCAACATCATATGTCAGACTGAATCAAAATTATTTTGCTTATTTGGTCTGTTAAGGCCTAGTCAAAAGAAGTTTTGGTGTTTTTAGTATCTTAATCAGTCTATTGACAATTGTCATGGACAAAGTATACCTTGGTCCTTGGTGCACAAAGCTGTATCAGCAGCCAATTCCCAACCCCTTACCAAAGATTTCAGCTTACCTGAATGCTTTCGTGTCATATACCCGGCAAGATCCAGATCCCCCACAGGTTTTTGTGCCCCATTTCAAGCAAGTCTCATCTATCAAGGCACCAAAATAAATAGGGGCTGGGAGTCCTCCTGCAAAGAAAATTCTTATTACAAGATCTCAGACATGAAGATCTCAGAGTTTAATGTCATGGTAAAGAAATGAGGAAATGAAACTCAGAGTTTCTGAATGACGGCTGCATAAAATGGGACTAAACTTCCAGCTCCAGCTTTGAGGTTCCAAGATTTGTGAAAATATTTAAGTACCTAAAGGGAGTTCAAAGTATGGAATATTATAGCATTATTATATTCAGCAAGGGAAATGTTAGTAATTCTACTTTAATGGCATTTTTGTTAGAATTGCAACTTTTGTTGTTTAAAGAAATAATACAATTAACATTTCTTTTTCAGTCCCCAGTGTGAAATTACGTGCATGATGTATTAATATTTACATATACCAATGTATCTGCTCAGGTATTACACAACAGTTTGCCATTAAAAATGGTTAGCTGAGTGCAAGGGCTGATTTTAAGCACTTGCTGAAAACTAACTAGGTAAAAAGTGTATTACTTATGTAGTACTGAAAGAATTCCTTTCAGACAGTCATAATGCTTTAATATAATCAGTAAGCTGTTTCAGGGATAATGTGCAGTTTTGTGAAGAAAACAATTTCATAAAAGCACAAGACTGATTCTCTGCAGCATTCAGCTAAAATATGGAGATTAGGAGAGAGATCCAAACCAGTACTTCGGCTTGTCTGTGTGGAAGAAATCTCAAAAAGTAGCAAGCAAGTGAAGATAAGGCAAGGTTTGTTAGAGGCAGGGCAGACTACATGCCTGAAAACTGTAATGATTATTTATTGTACATAAACACAAGGAAGAAAATAATAGGCAGAGTACATGGTAGCTCTAAGTGAAAAATGGTCACCAAAAGGAAGCATAGGTGTTAAGAATATCCAGGTCGATCAAGCTCAGGTAGTTGTGTCCACGAATCAAAAAAAAAAAAAACCCACACCCCAAAGTACAATGCAATTTCCTTCCTTTGCCCGATTGCTTTGCTGCATAGAAAAAATCCTGAACAGATAATCATAATATGTAATTGCACACCAGCAAACACATAGCAAGCTCCTCCAAACATTTTAAAATGCTTTGTCTTCTTACAGAGGAAACTTCTGGAAAATACCTTTTGCTCTCCTCCGGAGCAAGGACAATGCACTGGCTAGCTTTGGTGTATCTCTTTGACCACCTACTTGAATCCCACAAAGAAATGAGGTTTTACCTAGTACTCTACCACCTAAAGTTTCAATCCCAACAGCAAAGGATTTCAGGTCTGGTGAAACGGATCTAAAAAGGAAACAAAACACTTACATTGTTTTGAGTAACAATAGAATAATGTAGCTGTAGCCATTCTGTGAACATCTGCATGTGCCCCATTGGAAGAGTATTGTGGCTTACCTAGCATAGCTCACTCAAATCTGAACTGAAAACATTCACCAAAGTTTAAGTTCAGATATAGAGCCTCTTTCCATTGACTTCAGTGGATGGACTCTCATTGAAACAAATGGGAGAATCTACAGAAACTGATCTTGATCCCAAGGAGAACGGATTGTAAAGACTTCTTGGAAAGGACACACAGGAAAATTAAAGTGAACCAACTAAATGCAGGCACTTCATGTCCCTAAGTTCAGCTCCAAGAAGCTGCTTTCCTTTAGACAGGGCTGTACTGTGCAGTGGTGAACAGAGGGAACAAAGGTGTGCAGTCCTTTCTAGCTACATGCAGGTAAAACCCACCTCGGCCTCTAGCATTTTAGAGAGAGACAGCAAATGTGAGTTATCTGGCTACAAAAGTACCTCATTCCTACCAGTGGAGAAACAGCCTGTGTCCATCAGATGAGCTGGAAGAACTCACAAAAAGCTGAGGGCAGTACTGAGCTAGCACAGCAGCAGGAGGGAGACGATGCCCAGTCTGTTCCTGAACTGGAGTTTACACACCAATATATTGTCTTTTCGGCATTAACATGAAAGGCTTCTCATGATACACATCAGTATTGTGAAAAGTTTGCCCAGTAAAGTTACCCTTGTCCATAATCCAGGCATACAGTAAGAACAGCTACACTTCAAAATACTGCAGCAGAACCTGCAGCTTAGCAAAGGCAGCTATCTAGTCATGCACACTGACTACTGAGGGTTGCAATTCATTGAACATGAGTAGAAAGAAGCTTCCATCCGAAAGGTACAGAACATTGTCTTTTCTTCCGAGTATAAAAGAAAAGTACTGCTTTACAACTGAAGGAATGAAAATAAGAAAATATTGCTGCTAACATAGTTCTGTTTATACCCACTTGCCAAAAAGTGGGAGTATCAGACTCCTCACAAGACAGAAAGCATTCTGAAGCAACAAGAAATAACCAAGGTGAATGTTTTTCTCCTGAGTACTGTGAACAGCATAGTTACCCTGCACACAGCTTAGCACCGCATCTTCTTTCAAGTTCATTGCTCTGTTAAAAACATCCCTGTCACCGAAGGTGAAAAATAAAGTTCAGGATCAGCATAAGGCCCACCCATTTCATCAACACAATATCTACTTTGCCTTAAACTGGCATTCAGTTGGTGGACAGGCATTTTTCTGTGCCTCTGAACAGAGATGGATTTCAGTACAGGCAAAGACTCAGGGCCCCAGGTTTATCAGCATGCCATTCCTCACAACAGGAATGAAATAGCAGATACCGTATTATGTTTCTCTTTCCCCCAGCTTTATGGTCAAGGTAAGGTAAAGTATTTCACCTAAACATAATCATGTATGTAGGAGTGCCTCCTAAGGCTAAAATAAATGCACATGCAGTCTGCAATGCTAAAAAATAGGGAAATGCTTTGGTACAGCTTTCTCTTTGGCATTGTCCCAAAACTGCAGAGGAATTGCCAAGTCCATGCCCTTGTCCTTCCACACAGCTGCAGTTGCGAAATACCTGAAAGGAGAAGGTAAGGAGAAATTATTTAATCAGAATTCAATGGCACAAAACTATTTTAGTAGCTAGATTTTTCGCTCCCCATAACAGACAGGCTGCTGTTTACGCTGAAAGAACCTCCCTAATCGTCCTTGCAAACTGATGGCTAAGTTCATTGGTATTCTCCAGCCACTCTGAGCTGCACAAAAGAAACTGTGACTCTAGCATTGCCAGGACAGAAGGTGCTCTGTGTGTACTTAGAATGGGTCAAAGCTATCAAATTCAAACGTGAACTGTTTAGCCAGCCATTCTGCTCATGAACCCTGTGAAGCAGATGAACAACAATAAAAATATAGAAGTAGAGCCAACAATGCAATCATGCATATCTATCGTCGTGTATCTAAGACAGCATTTGGTGGTGGACTGAGAGTGGGCTGTTTCACAGCCTTTGAAGTCAGCAGGAGACATGGGTTTGAAAGCCATTTCCCCTAAAGTGAAGCAAGTGAATACTGCTGGGACGTATAGACAGAAGTCTGAAAAAGTTGCCTGTCTTTTTCAATATTGCTACATGAAGGCAATTTTGCTTCTGCCAGAAGACATAACCATTTGTACACACTTCTGCAAACCTACTGTTTTCAATGGTCTTGCCCATGTAGAAATGTTTGAAGTCCTGGAAATGATTTTGCTGCTAATGCACTGAACAAATTGGACAGATTTATATTTATGGGAACTCGTGGCTGTACAATTTAGAGTAATGACTTGCTTTCCTGAGTTATGGCAGCTCAGGAAAGTAGGCAATTCCAGTATGATCTGTAACAGTTTGTGATACCAGCACCCACTATTTTATACAGGTCTGCTGCACACGAGTTGACACCATGGGATTTTGCTAGTATAACAACCAGGCTAGTAAAGTTCTTCTAAAGCAATCCCTTCTTAGCTGTGTTGTACCTACGCACTAAGAGGTTTACTGGGAAACTTCAAGCCAAATTGATGGTCATCTTGCTGAGAAGAAAATAAGTTACAAAAACATAAAAATAAAAGCATTCAAGAAATGTAAGTCAAGAGTCTGAGGTTTTCACGTCTTTCCTAAACAGCTCACTTACCTCACCCCATCTCTTCAAAAAACTCCTGCAACCTTGTACTCATTCAGTTTCTACTGCAAGGTTAAGCCATATAGAATGGACATGTTTGTCTACAGGATTCCTTAATCACAAATCCAAAAAAGTAATAGATGGAGAAATTTAGCTACATCTATAATCATCTATCCACCTGTATATTTACCAAACTCTTTCCCGTGCCAATTGATGATTTACATCCCGCAAAGCAGGCTGTCATGTAAGTGATCCCATTACCCCCACACACAGGGTCCCACTGATCCAGCATGCAGCCGCAGTCAGCATTGCAGCTGGCCATGAAGTTGTTTTTCGGGGAGGAAAGATGTTTTAGTCTGGAGGACAACAGAAAGAAAGAAAAGAATTATTTTGTCAAATTATACAGTCAAACAAAATATCAAGGAGTAGGCAGGAAAAATGTGGAGAAACTGAAGCAATCAACAGGGACAGGTATCTTCCACCATCCAACCGACCATGAAGTTGTCATATGGAGATTAAGCTAATTTCAGCTAAGCCAAAGCTCTCTTGAGATTTTTCATTAAGCATTAACATTTTTATGGATTGTTGCTGAAAAGGCAGGGAACTGGCAAACTAGGTATTCTTGGCTGGAAGGAAATATTTGGTATTACTTTTTCATTTGAAAGCTCAACCCAAAAAAAAGAAAATCATACCTAAAATCTCTTATTACCTGTAGAGTGGCTGTGCTTTTACTTAGCCATAGATATCATAGCACATCTGGGTGCTAGAAGTAGTGATGTAAAACTACATACAACTACAGCAGCAAGATGTCCTTGATATGTTTTTCAGTGGATCAGAGCTGGTTAGTGGCAATGAAAGTTGCACGAGTCTGAGTGGGAAGTGCTGCTTCTGTCTCAGCTCTGATAGCATGCAGCAGCAGTCCTGCATCTGGGACAGGCTTGAGCCCTATTTCTTATCAGACCTCATTACTTGTATATTATTATGGACTTTCATAGCTTCCACCTTTACCAACATTTCTGTAAGAAACATCAAACTCAGACCCCAGTGAGCTAAACTAAGCAGATGACAACTAGCATTGAAATTTAAAAAATGGCCAGCAACTCTGAGGGCATGGTAGCAGGGCTCAGTTTTCAGAAAGTGTTAGGAGTCCACCATCTACAAGTCACCCCTGCTTTGAAGTCACTCACAATATAAAGGAAAAAGTGTTCAAAATTTGCCTTTTCTTCCTCCCTACCCCTCAATCCAAAACACACCTCAAGGGGCCTGCATTTCTCCTAAGTCTTATAGAAGGGAAAGTAACTGGGGGGTTTAGCCCTTGTTTGGCTGTTGCTCATCTTCAGACTACAAATTGTCAAATAGGTAACACGTATGTGGCTCACAATCAGAACAATCCTAGCACTTACTAAATTGTCCACTCTCAGTTCTCCTGAAGAAATTGTAATTGCTCTTTCAGTATTTGCTGTCTTGACGTTTCTGCTTATTTTTATTTCACTTTGCAGTATCAGATGTTGCACTCAACCAGAGTTATCTGCCCTGCACAGAGCTCTGACATTGTTTATGCAACTAACCTCAAAGCTGAACTGGGTGTCAGGTTCACCAAGACAACTTAGCTTTTTCCCTGAACACAGGCTCCATTTCAAAAAACACAGGACAGAGTTTCTGTCTGAATTGAAAATCTAGCAAGCCCTGCTGGATTCAGTTTAATCCTTTAAAATCCCTTGAAATTTGTTGAACCAGATGGAGCTAAATTTAAACAGTAGGCAATTGTGACATTCTGCTGGGGTCAGCAAAATGTTCTCAAGGAAGCATGACCATGGCTCTGGTAAGGGAGGGGGAACATCTGTTTGGGCAGCACACACACCTGACATGACCACTTTCTACCTCACAGCTGAGAAAACGGACCCAGGCAGGTCAGCAGCTCCAGAAACCAAGGCAGGCTGATAACTCCCCATGCAGGCTGATCTAGAAGATTGTCCCTTCTAGAGGCAAAGCCATTGGGGGACTATGGGGAAGCCACTTTCAACACTCTTTTTACTTCCCACTCTCTACATGGTAGCAGGAGCAGAGCTTTGAATTAAAGCTTTGATATAAAATATAAAAATTTCAATTGCCTGTGATATATTTTGCATTAACTAGCGATTGACCATAATACAGAGATATATTATCAATATCCAGCAGTAAACAATTTAGTAATGTCCAGTTTAAAAGAAATTTGAAAAATGAAATTGGGGTATTCTGCCCATCCCCAACACTAGGTTTCATCCTGACAAGTCTATCTCAAAATCTAGGGTTTTCTTGTGTGTATCACCATCAAGGGAGCGGTAAAATTATACAATCACAGTAGCTCCACTGCAGCTGAAACCGCTCTGATTGACACTAGTAGACACCCTAGCACTCTCCAGTTTCAATGAAAAATTGTTGTCTTTAAACAGACACATAGGGGAGTGGAGGGGGGTATGCAAAAGGATGTATGTATATGCTACAGTAAATCAACAGAGAAGCCACATTTCAGACCTCATCCAAATTAAAACCAAAATGTTTGCTAGGGTAGAAGGTTTGTAGTCCAGATGAGATAACAAATGCAGATTAGAATGTGAGCAGAGGAATACAGGTGCGTGCACCACGTTCTGCATGGGGCAGGAAGCAACCATGACAAATGGCACAACCAACACAAACCCAAGGGAATACAAACCCAGAGTAGGGTGCTGTCAAACCGGCCACCCGGAGCACCTCACAACTGCATGTAAAGTACAAGAGGTTTAACAAATATGCTGCTATAAAGGTGATGCATGCGAACTTTGCCATTTCAGTTATGTGAAGTTTGAACTTCTTGATCAGAAAGCCTCCTAGAAACATCCCCAGGATTGTGATGGGCAAAAGTATCACACCTGCAAACAGAACATAACAGAACTCTTAACTGCTGTCTCTTGCATTGTCACTTTATAGAATACACATCTGGCTCTAGTATTTCCAAAATATCAGATACTGACCTTTTTTAGGACTTATCCTCTGAGGTTCTAACAATTCATATTACCCTTAAGTAATTTTGCTTACTCCTTTATTTTCTTTCAAGTCATGTTATGACTTTAAACAGCTTAGTTCCTCAATATTCCCTGACTTTTCATTATCCTGTTGTTTGTATGCATAATGATGTAATAAAACTATATAGGTGCCTGTTAGAAACCGGAGTGAATAAGATCAATGCCTCAGCTCATGGGTACTTCCTCACCTAAAGTAAAACATCAAACATCTCTGAAAGTTACGAAAAAAAAAAATCTCCAAAATGGAACATGAAAGGAAGCAGCATCTCGTTTTGCATTGGATTCCATTTTGCTCTGAGATAGAATGATGGAAAGATTTGAATTTATTTTTAATCCCTTCAGCATTTTACAAACTCCAGCCCTAGTACTCACACGCTAAAGAGAGAGCTTTTACAAGGTTTCATTGTGAGGGGGTTGCCTTTCTCTATGTGCTTTTTTGTTTGGTTGGGTTGTTTGGTCATGCTATTTTTGTAAAACTTTCCCTGTATTCAAGAAAAGATAGGAAAAAGAGTTCTTCCCACATTTGCACCTGACACAGCAAAGCAGGCTGCCTTCAGATTAAAGTCATGGAATATCAGTTCTGCAATGTCTTCAAATACCCCAGTTTTCTTGCCAGGTTATGAGACTGTATTAATCATTTTCTTCTTTCTTTTTTTGTAGAACACTACAAAGAACTCATTGAGGGAACTGGCAAATTGAGAAAGAGCTCTGACCTGAGTGAAATGACTCAAAATTTTACATTTTGGTTTCTTGTTGCTTATAAAATTTGTATTTGTAATGAAAACTAAAGAACATTTATACTGAGATGTTATTCTGAAAAGGAAAATCACACATTTCATTACACATTTTCTAAATTAAATATTTTTTCTTGTAGTTGTTACTTAGTTGCAGTTTGTGTGTGTTCACAAACACATTCATAACCCAATCTCACTCTTCAAACCAAATCTTCAGCCTAAAAAAATTCCACCTAGCTCTAACAATCCTCTAGCTCACTAAATTAGGAACACCAGGAAAATTAACATGTAAATTTAAATCCATTTTCAAACTCAGGTAGGAAAATTAATAAATGGCTGCATACTTTTTTTAACAAAAAAAGTTCACATAAGCTCCTCCTTAAAAAGGAAGGTAAAATAATGAATAAAATCTTCCTTTCTGACAATGGAATTTAAAAGGAGGACAGGTACCTACCAATTAGAAAGATGGCTCTTGCCACTGATACATTAAATTGCTGCTCCATAAACTTTGTCTCGTAGGTTATCATCCCAACAAGAGAATTGTACTGCAGAATAGTGAGGAAGATGTACACCAGGAAAACTGGATTTCCAAACAGCTTCTTCAGAGCCGGGAGGAAATCTGCAACGGAGAGTTATACGCTGTACCCCCTGCTAAACATTGAGAAGAGTTGTTCTGACATCCTTTAGATAGTAAAACTAACTTTGATTTAACCACTGGATCTATTGCGGGCTACAATTCTTTGCCTATCAAAATATATACTTGTCCAAGTAAGAGTTTTCCTTATTGCCAAGACCTGACTCACAGAGGCCGGAAGGCTGAATGGCACGGTGGATGCTGGATTGGGAATCAGAAATCCTTTTATTATTTTCTTGTATGCGACACAGGGCTATTCACCAAAGGCACTAAGGCTTGCAGCACTGATCCTCAGTGCCTGTACAGGAGAGTGTCTCTAGAGGAGCATTAAGACTCTCTATAACCTACCAAGTGAAAAGTTTGGTGCCTACAGCAGGAGCCTTCACAAACCACGCAATAGCCCTGCATGAGGGTGATATTCAGAAAAAGGGAGCACCTCACCCAGCAAAAGGCTGAAACCTTTCTTGAGACTCTTGATTAGAGTATCTAAGCCCATAAAATTAAAGTGAGGACAAAAACCTGCATGGCTGCCCAGGGAGGTTGTGGAGTCTCCTTCTCTGGAGATATTCAAGACCCACCTGGACAAGATCCTGTGCAGCCTACTGTAGGTGAGGGGGGTTGGACTAGATGACCCACAGAGGTCCCTTCCAACCCCTACTATTCTGTGATTCTGTGATTCTGTGTGGCTGTTCACACACTTACCTAAAAGACAAGAGTTCAGAACACTTCTGTGGGAAGTGCCGTAGTCACTAAGGATAGCACATGCATACATAAATACGAATAAAACCCTTGGAGCCCTGAGTCCAGCAATGGGTAGTTGGGTCTGATGTTGCCTGTATGAAGTTAATTTAGCATTACTGAGCTCATTCATAGGAGCCATGAGTTCAGTGAAACCCCTGTAACAGCTCTTGTAGTACTTGTCCCTGCGCTGCCCTCCCACATGTTGGCCTCAGTGAAACAGTAACTTCCCAGCTGTGGATTGGTCGCTGACGAGGGATGGGAGTTTTCCCCCTTTTCATCATCATCAGATTATAGCTGTAACACATCATATGACAACTACCATGTCGAACTGAGAATCACTGGTGCTCAAAGCAATAGCATGAGCTTTTTCCAGCCGTCCAACATGGAGAGAGGACTGAAACACAGTCTTAGAATGTAGTTACAATACCACGAATTAGAGCATTTTTGTCCACCATTTGCACTGCAGAAATGTGTGTTTTGCTGAAGGATGTGCAAATCCATGCTCAGTGCTGAATGAACTCATGAGACAGAATTCACATGCAAACATCTGGGCAGTAATCTTTCACCTTTTACTGCCTCTGAGAACTTTAACTGTGGCTGAACTGCGGGGGCTGTTTTACAGTGATCCCCTCGAACAGGCGAAAGACTAATCTTCAGTTTTTCATTCTCTCCTTCTTTCGGTAAGGAGTGAGGCAGAAACCAGAAGGGCAATGAAGCAATGAAGTTGACCGCTCCACAGATGAGCAATCCAAGCCACCAGGCACCAACCCAACGGGTATCCTTAGGATTTATGCTGATGGCATCTATAAAATACAGAAAGACAGGAAAATAGATTAAAACCCTTGCAGAACAATTAAACTATTTATTTTTTATTTAACTAAGGATACAATAGGTATCCTTATCCACATTATTTCAAGACCAGAACAGAAGCAATTTCTGTTTCACATGAAGCATTGAAATGCACCTTGTATCAAATCAGCCCCATGCAGCCAAAACCAAATGTCTCCATTTAGACGCATGGTGGCATTTCCTTGCCACCATCTTCCAACACTTTCTGCGGGAATACGTGAGAGCACGAGGGCCCTCCACCACCAAAAAATTACTTCTCTTTCTCAATTTTCCACTGGTCCCTCATTCTTCCATCCCAAAACACAACAGTTTTTCCTTGAATTTCCTCAAATTTTCCCTGGGATTAGAGACCTGAAAGTGATTTTAACAACAAAATGAGTTTCCATATGAATCTCTGCCACGTCCTTTTGGAGATAACATAATTTTTGCCAAGGGTTGAAAATGTCCATGAGCATAGGCCTTTCACTGTTCCCTCAGCGCGGGGATGGCCTTTCATCTGCTCGTTGGTTCTCAGCTGCACAACAAGTGTGTAACAAGTATGTGTACAATGGTGAAAGAAGGTACAAACTCCTGCAGCAGGGGTAGGGGTCTTGCATCAAGAGCTATTCCAGTCAAACCACAGTGCTGCAGATGTTAAAATGTAAATAACACCAGCTTTAAGCAGGAAAAAACTCTCTAGAGAGCCCCCCTTTTTGGAGCGGTAAGCTGGGAAGGTGCTTCTTAGCATGCAGGTTCCTGCCAACCGCTCTGGTAATGCGCCGCCCCGCAGCCTCTTACCAATATCCACCACGCCGATATCGACCCACAGGCTGGCACAGAAAGATCCGAGCAGGAAGCCCAATGTCGGCCCAAACATCCCCGAGGATCTCACCAGGCCTGCAAGAGACGGGAGGCAGCAGGGGAGAGTGAGCACAACACTGCGTGGGCAAGCGCTCCTGCTCCATGGAAGGCATGGAAAGGAGGGAGGGAGGAGGAGACCGAAGAGGGGCACAGGCCATTGGGGGACGTCAAACAGGAAGCTTCTGACCAGCAAGAAAATAAGCCATAAGCTGCCAACACGCTAGTTGTGATGTGCAAGCAGGCTCCTTCACCGCACAGGGCTTCACTGAAGCCAGCGCGGTCTCATGTGGAATCCCACAATGCATTTCACTGGCAAGACTGATGTCTTGGAGGGACCAGGAAGAAAAAGAATAAGATTGCCATGATTTCTATCCCTCCTCCTCCCTAATTCTCTCCTCAGATTTCTGTAGTTGTATCGCTGAGCTTGTGGTGGCTAGCTAATGAACAAATAACTTGAGGCCCGCTGGAGGGATCATATATCTACCTGCAACTCTACTTACACCTTGTGTGATGTTCTGTGATTGTAGAAGTCAGGACTTATCCCTGCACTATGTGTTCAGGTCCCTAGTTTAATTTTACGGAGCAGCAGTTGATCTGATGATGGTAATCTTCTGCTCTTTCTTCCTGTTCCCTCCAAGATGACAGGTACAACAAAAGTGTGTGGACATGGAACTAGGTACAGGACCCCGAGAATATTTTCAGTGCACAATAAGATATAAGTGTGCCTCTGTGTGGTCAAAGTTCATTAAACAGAATCTTTGTTGATTCGTTCAGCACCAGAATGAGCAAATCAGCCAAATGATGTGTTAATAAATACTTATGCAGCTGTAAAAAAAAAATCAAGAAGTCTAGTGATCAGGTAATGACCTCTTTAAAATCAGCTTTCAGTTTTGCTACTGGCTTCACTGAGGTTTCCATTGCCCGCTCTGTCTCTGCTTATAAAGGAGATAACAGAGGATCAGAAGAAGGCTGGATGCCCCTATGAGCAAATGAATAAGCTGTGAAGGCTAGCAGGAACCTAGGACTGCATCTTGCTGACTGGGTATCTAAATGCAGCGTTATTTGATTTTGGTGACTACTGCTGCCAATCAACATAAAATAAAAATATCCGCAAAAATAATTTGGTCCTCATTTTCCCTGGTCACGTGTGTTGATGTGTTGAAGTTTAGTGACGGGGTAAAAGCTTCAAAAAAATTTCAGTGATTCAGATTTCTAAATTCTAGCATGGAACTGCCACTTGGGAGCTATTTGAAGCTGCAGCAGGCTTAACTTTATTAGAAAAAAAGGAATTCTTGACCAAGTGCCTGTCAGTTCTTGCCCGTGTTCAGCTCTATGCTCTGTAAATCCTACCATGTTGTTCTGCTGCAAAGATTTTTCTCCTGTTAGTTTTGCAAACTCTCTTCCGAATATAGTATTCACTCAGCTTATGATTAAGGACTTCTATAATAAATTCTTAGAGTATAATTTCACCACATGATTTTTCAGTTTTGCTTCATTGCTCCAGATGCATATTGCTTTCAGTTAGTTCCCTTCTTTTACTTCATTGGAAGATCTGGCATTTTAGATCAAATTCTGATGCTTCCAAGCTGACTGACTTCTGCAGAGTCACGATTTTGACACTAGAAGCCAGGAATTAGCTCTTAATGTTTATCAGTGAGTCTAACGCAGAACTTACTACTCAGAACTATGAAAGATCATCTCCAAAATTCAAGTACTCAGTGGTAAATTTCTGAAATAAACTGACAAAAACCAGCAGACCCATACCAATGACCTTGTATATTGTATGCAGTGTATTTCTTTAAGATATCAGAAGCTACTAGATAAACTAAGAAGCATATGTGCAATAATTTTGTGTATGTATAGTTTTTAAATTAAATTTCACACTTGCATACTCTTTAAATTCAAGAATAACTTCACTAAGATAACGTGCTTGTATTGTGATAAACCAAAACCAAATAAGTTCACTGTGATATTTTCTTATTGTATTTTCCTTAAATAAAATTTCTTGTTTGTAATTAACAAACAGACTAAACCACAGACAGTGAATCATGCAGACTTATCAGTTAATTAGCTGCTGCGTATTGACACAGCTCAGCCAACCCTTCTATTGATGAGTAACTTCGTGTGTAACAGGTACTAAAATTTACAACATACATTGGCCTCAGATATGCTTCTGATGAATCCATAGTTTGAATAATTACAAGATCATATATTAGTGCTCAGATCAGTGATGAAATTTCATTCATTCAAAGCCTCTAATAAAATTAGTGACTGCAGCACATCTACCATCCTCTATTAAACTCTGTAACGTGGCTTAAAAAAAATAGGTTAATTTTTCCTCTTCTGTTCCTTCTATTGGAACTCCAGTTTTACTGCTGTCAAAGGATTTTAATTCTATATTCCATTGACACTTAATAAAAAGCTGTCTCTGCCTCAAAATAAGTTCTGTTCTTACTCCACAAAACATCTCAGGGCAGGAGAAGAAGGAGACACAGGAAGGTGAAACTGCTTGCTCAGGGTCAAATAATGAGATCAGTGGTCAAATGTCAACAACAAGACTTGACAGCAGTCTTTTCATTATAGGACAATTTTTTTGTATTTTACAAAAATGCTGATCATAAATTGATTCAGTCATTTGTTTAAAAAAATCAGATATAGAAACTAATTAAAGTTGATCAAGAAAAGGAATTTCCATTCTATGGAAAAAACTGTATTTCAACATTCACTTTTTTTGCAAATCAGGTCAGTTCATGAAAGTATCAAATATTTTAATGGAAGAAGAGACTGAAAATTACTATTCAGAATGTTAAAATGAAACCTTTTAATGCTCTATAAACACAATACTTTGTTTCAATTGCATGACACAATTTTTCATTTTGGTTGAATCCATACTATTCTCTCTGCCAGCTTTGTATTTTTAATCTCACTTCCCCAATAGCTCCCAACCTGTCATGATTTCCCCCAGATCAGATTCTGACAAGAAAACAATTCAGCTGAGCTTCTTAAAACACCTTTAATCAGAAGCTCAGAGGTGATTATAAATATTTTGGATAACTGCTAAGTGGATTTTTTTTTTGTCAGCTCCCTTCACAATACTTCCATTTTCTTCAGCCTGCAGATTTTCTTATCCCCAAAATGAAGACGTTTGCAATGGCCTGACACTGTAGCATTACTCATTGAGCTCCTCCTCAAACTGTGTCTTACTAGCTCTGTGACCAGTTCAACTTCACCAACTTTACTTCAGGCAGCAGTTTTGACCTCCCTCAACCACACAAACACTCCATGCTATTAAATGTTTGGCAATAAATTAATTAGCTTGGGTGTAAGTCCTTCTGTCTTGGGCAATAGGCTATCTTCCTCAAAACAACAACAAAAGAATCCAAATTAGAAGGGATTTGTTACAACACCCTGGCAAGGGTTTGGTTTTTCCTTTGGTAATTAGTGACTTTAAAAAGCTTTCATCAGGAAGTATGCTGCACGTAAAATTCAAAAGGTGAAAGCTTCTGTAACATGTTTATATTACTGTGATTAAGGATAATTCTCTAATCTGTGGAACAGTGATTAGGGATAATTTAATCTTTGAAGCCATGGTACTGAGGATGATATGCCATATAAGACAGGTAGGACTTCTCATGTTGGATAAATGAATATTTGATTATGCTTCTCTTCATGACAGAAAAATTGACGCATGTAGCAGAAGCCACTTAGGGAAATCAAAAGGAGCATCTGGGAAATCTCCTTTGAGAAAAAACATGGGAACTTTTTTGCATTGTATTTTGGCCTCTTCACAACTCAAAATCATCCAGAATAGAGCAGATAGATAGACAGAAATTTGTGGTATTTGCTTGGCTACAGAAATATTAAATAATGTTTAGCATAAAACCCACTCGTTTGCATATTACCTATGTAAAATGCTGAGTTTTCTTCTTTGGAAAAATCATCGATATATGAAACCCCCAGTGGCATAACCGGTGCTTCCCCAATTCCACGTAAAAGGTTCCCCATCAACACAAAGAGCCACAGATAGGAGTCTGTTGTTTTCTTGCATCCTGCAGGCCATAAACATTTACATTTCTGTGAACATAATTCTGACAACACTTTATTGCAACAGAAAAATTACATTAAATATGGATTTTTAAAATCATTATAGGGTGTGTTTGTATATATTATAGTTTCTAACAGGGGTTTTACTGTTATCCAGTTAAAGAGTGTGTACAAAGGGGACAAGCAGAAGAGGGGAACCTAGCATCAGACCTTTTGCTTACCAAGATTTTTCATTGCACTGGGTATTTCTGTAGCAGCTGTGACCGGATGGCCCACGGACGATGCTGGTGAGCAAGCTGATACACTCATAGAGGAGTTGTCCACAGTAACAGTTATTCTTTCATAATTATAACTGGAAAACAACTATGTAAAACACAACTGACACATGAAAGACACTGCTTTGCAGGAAGTGTGTATGAGTCTTGTGTTTGTACGTGTTTGTTCCTGTTACGTGAAGGCAAAGTGGAAGGGCAACCCATTTCCAGTGCTTTCACTTAAAAAAAGACAGGTATCTTCATATCTTTTTCAAGGATCTAGTAGTAAGTAATCTATCTGTGTCTATAAAGAGATTTACACAGGTGCAAAACACACGTGCCAGTTTGTATTTAGGCAGCCAGCTACTACAGCAAATCTGCTAAGTAAATCGAAGTCAGCTTGAGTACATTTGTGTAACATTGGGGTAAATGGAGAGCAGATATTCCCTCTGACTGTGTAATCATGTGGCAACCTTTAATAGTGTGGTGGATGACAGTGAGGTCCCCATGGCCACTGGGTTTTGCTCAGCATTGTGGAGAATGGGTAATCTTCAGAACTGGGCTGTGAGTTTGGGTTAAATCAGATATTTCCATAGCTCTGCTTCTGGCTTGTGCTGTCCCCTGCAGAGCAGGTTCCCTGCTATTTAACAAGAAAAGTAGTGACTGTGGACACTTTCCATACCATGGTCACCAGATATAATTCTTTGCATACTCTCCTTATCACAGGTGTTGACCTTGGAACTAAAGAAGATGCACAGAGTTCAATTTTTGAGGGACAGAAGGCGTTTATTTTCAACTGCTATTCAGTAAGGATGCTGAAGGATTGGAGATATATGAACAGCTATGTAAGCACTAAAGCTTAGATGCGCAGGGATATTTAGATATTTAACTTTCTCTGAGTTCAGAGGAGATAGATACGCATCTTGATAATTTTAAAGACTTTAGCATGACTAGCCCCCATGGAGAAAGAAACCTCTTCTATCAAGATCTCATTACAGTTCATCAAAGTATAATAACGGAGAACAGCTAAAAACATATGTGTATATACATATATATATATATATATATATCTCCATCCCAGGGAAAAATTCAACCTACTGTATCCCTAATTATGTATAGGTTCTGTAGAAATCTTGGGTTTCTCTTTTACTTACCTGTAGAAAGAGACAAGATTTCAGAGAGGAAATCAGAAAGTCAATACAAAAAATCCACCTATTCAAACCTTCGAGTTATCTGGAAGAAACTACTATTGTCAAGCTTTTAACTTGCGTGTATGATTAAAAAACACTTCATATGGTCAAATTGAATTAGTGCACTATGTGAAAACTCTCCATATTTACCGTCCCATTAGGAACTGAGGCATCACTGACAAAAATGCTCCTAAGGACATGATGAGACATCCAACAGCAATTACTTTTGGTCGATGAACTCTTGGTCCAAGGTAGCTCACCAACACCATTACCATTAAGTTACCTGCATCAACAGGAGAGAGAACCAGCAAGATTACAAAAAAAGATATCTTTTAGGGGAAAAATGTATTAAGAAGCAATATTTCTCCACTTTCAAAGAAAGTACACATACCTATCTCAAAGCTGCCATCAATAATGCCAACAATTGATGATGAGATTTCAAATCTCCTTTCAATTTGACTGGACATGCTCTTCACGTAGCTTCCAGAAAATCCTTTGGCAAAAAAGGAAAAAGCTAGAGCTCCAAGAAATATCTGAAGAGAGAAAATAATTGAGTTTGCAAAGAAACGATATTTTCTAAATGGCTGGATGCCTAAGTAACCTACTCAAGAAACACAAAAAACAAATGTTTTGTTTTCTAATTCTCCGTGGTTAGATTTTTCCTAGTGTTTTCATTAAAACAGAAGATTTTCCTTTCTCTTCCAGGATGTCTGCAAAGAAAAGCAAAGTTGACATTGACTGTGTGCATCTTCTACCTTTCTACCACATACTGTTTTAGCCGTTTCCTTCCTTAGTGAAACTTGCAGCTTAAAGTTGTTCATTACTGGTACTATTATTATAGCATGTCTTCTTAATCCTACTTTACTTACCCTGTTCTAAAAAGCATGGATAAAAAAATATAGTTGCAACTACCACTATGACTATAGCACAAGTCTAAATGATTCGTTAGTAAAATATGGCCTCACTTTTTGACTGCTGAACACATTTATTGACTTCTGTGTGGTTGGAATCACAACCTAGAGCATTGTTTCCAACACATATAGTGACAAAAAGTGTCATACAGAACTAGCTGAATTTTAATAGAACTTCAAATTGTCATTTTCAGTATTCTAGAGAAAATATGCAGTGAGGGCTCCTCTCCATACCTTTAGCTTTGAACAATTATGGCACACACTCTTGGCAGGAACTGTGCTGCCATCAGTGTCCTGAAAGAGTGACTTGTCTTTCAGTCGGCTTGCAGTGATTGTACTGTCCATGGTTTTCCTCCCCCTGATCTGATACGTAGGTCTTCCTGTTTAGAAAATATTATTACGATTAACTACTATTTGCAGAAGAATAAAGGTTCCAATGTTTTTCAGACATACTAGAGGGTGAGACACTACTTGAGATGTCTACACATTGACACCTTTTCTCAGGAAGCATGATGTTAAAGTGTTCAAAGTGACATTGTAATGAGTTACGGATTGGTGCAGCTGCTTTGTGAAATCTGCTTTCTAAAAGACTTCAGGACCTTTTTGGGTAGATGGAAAATTTAAAGGCAACTTGCTGACAGTTTCTAGAAATCTTTGTAGAGAAGGAAAGTCCCTAGGCAGCTAGAGGCTGAGAGAGTATGTCAGAGAAACATCTTTACCATGCTTGAATCAAGTGTTATATTCTCTTTTAGGTATCCGCTTTTGATCACTGTTCCAGGTTAAATGGACCTTTGGTATGATCCAGTAGGCACCTGATAGTATGTTATATTTATGAGGATTTTCTCTGTGTTATCTATGAATTGGCAGAAATACTGAACACTACTCTGTAACATTATATCAACATTCCTATGAGTAATGTTATTTATTGGATAAATATTTGTAGAATCAGACCACAAATGATGACTGAGGACAAAAATAGGGTAAAAGATATGATAGGTAAAGATGTATTAGGGAAAAAGAGGGCACTGATTAAAAGAAACTAAAAGTCCACAAGACTCCACAAGTTCCTGCAAGACAGATGATAAATGTAGCTATTTTAATGAGATTGCAAATTTTTCAATTTAAAAATTGGTTCTGATACAAGGAGTCATCTTAGCTGTGCTTGTTGATGTAGATTAAGCTGATCAGGGGAAACCAGCTAATAAAGAGAGATCTGGAATGATAACAAGTCAAAAAGAGCTATTGCCTAGTTTCTCTGTTGGAAAACTGATGCAGTACTACTGAAATCAATCAGTTAGCTCTGATATACATTGGCACATGTATGAGGGGAATGTAGAGGAACACAGGCCAAGAAATTGGCCTGTAATATTTCCCCCCCCAAGACACTGGGATCTTAGGTAGCCCACTCTGTTTAATTCCTCTGGGAACATCTCGAAGTTCCCCTCCTGCAGGGCCCAGGGGCCAGCTGACCCATGAGCAGAGGCCATTTTAGTGTCGTGACAGATTATCTATACCAGGGGTGGTAGGGCTGTGGCAGGGTCCTGGGGTAACCTGCAAAGGTCACTCTGTTCCTCTGGAGAGCTCAGTTCCCCCAAGCAAGATGCCCAGGAGCAACCTGGAGTCCCTGAGAAATGTCCACCTATGCCCAGAAAGGACAACACTCCTGAGTTGCCAAGTTATTCCTACTGACTGCAAATAGGCATTAATGTCTAATGGAGACATAAAGCCTCTTAAGCATTCTAATTTAAATTTTGTAGTTTTTAGTTCCAAATCCTACTCCAGCTGGATCCACCAAAAGCAACTATGAAAAGCAAAAAATGTGTATTTCAGAGGTAACCATATATGAAATTCCTAAAGGGACCTAACCTTCCTTCAACCATCTTCAGCAGCTGACAAATCAAAAAACATTGAAAAAAGAAGTTATAGATAATTAAAGTATGGTGAATTCTGATTTGTCCCAACTTTTAGATGACGGGAGCTGAAAGACAGAGTTCTCTAAAGCAAATACGTTCTTTATTGATTTCTATTTTGCTGATGATTAACTTTGTGAAACATCTGACTTTGTTAAATAAACAATATTCATATCAGTGACATGGTTTCCTTTTCACAATATTTAAGGATATGCTGCCAGCCTAATAATCTACCTTAAACTTATAGAAAATGTTAAACTGTACAAACACTTCTCTTATGCCTAATGAAACCATAACATTTTCCACAACTACTCTATAAAAATCTGAACTTTGGAAAACCTGTGAATCATTGACACCAGTGGTGTTTAAAATTAAATGAAGCAAGAAAAAGAATACAAGATGTAATTTATGACAATTTTTAAGAATTAATTAATGGCAATGAATAGTTTTTGTAAGGAGGGATAAAACATCCCACTGTCCACAGTGCTTATCCTCCAAAAAAAAAATCCAGTTTGCAGAATTGCACCTTTGCACTTTACATAATCTCTTTCAAGTTCAGTGACACTGAGATGTACACAAAGCCGAGTCTGGCCTGACCTAGCACCTAACAACTAAACAAACAAACAAACAAATAAAAAAATGGAAAGAAGCAGGATGGGAGGGTGGGGAGAGACAGCGAGAGGCAGAGGGAGAGAACTTACTTTGTGTCACTGCAGCGTCAGGCTGTTTCTTTCCCGTGCCCTAGGGCTTTCAGGCTTGAAGCCAGCACAACGTCACAGCAAAAGCGCTGCCTACTCCAAGAAGTGGAGCACTCCACCACATTTTTTTTAAACCTTGGATTTCCTTCTTACAGTGATTGCAAAACTTTCCCACAATCACTGATACAAAAGCTTTGCAAGAGAAGGAAGGTTTCTTTCTTGTGTTGTCACTACCTTGGCAGCCTACCTGCCAGTATGCTGGTGGTGCCAGCCTCTCCCGGGAGGAACAACTTGTTTTCTTCACTTGTTTGTTGTAGTTTTTTTCTAAAGTCTAAACACTAAAGCTGATTTAAGCAACTCTCCAAAGCCGAATGTCTACCATCCACCCAACAGCCATGGAGTGGCCCAGTTCACACACAAGAGCCCTCAGAGGGCAGGCTCAGTTTTTCCAAGCATCTCACCTGCAGCCTCAGTAACTTGCACTTCTTAGTGACTTTGATGAGGGTCAGCAGAGATACTAAGGGATGACTTAGCTCCTCAAAGAGCATGAACTGCATATTGACATCTGCCAACTTTTGGTATGGGCGCTCTGTGTCACAATCCCAATGCAGAGGTGCAAGAGGGCTACCCTCATGGAGATCTAAAGAGAAGCGGATGCCCTCACCAAATCACAGTCTCTCGTTAGACCCCCCGCCTATTATAAATCAGGATTATTTAACACAACCACAAGCAGTACCTGCAGGTGCCAACAGGAGATGTGAGATGACACAGCTATCCCTCCAAGCTGACTACAGACTGGCCAAACAAAAAGAGCAAGCATACTACCCACAGCTTGCCCAGCTCTTGTGTCCTAACAAACTACAAGTAGAAAATCAGCTCTCATGTCTAACAGGGCACACACAGAGTGCAAACCTACCTAATCCATGTCTTCTCTAGAGCAGCACTCTCCAAGTGCAAGGAAAGATTTTTACCTAGAAGTCATTCTGGGTGTTGTCAACAGAGTCTCAAGAAATGTTTTTTGTCACCTGTTTGCATTAACAGCACGGTGCTTGCTTTGGCAGAAACTTAAATTACAAAATCAGATGCATGTCTAATTAAATGACCATTCTACTGCTTTCTAAATATAGAAAAAAGAGTTTTGTGACTCCAGTAACTTCAGGAACCCTGGAAGGAAAAGCATTGTCCTACCATCCCCTTTCTCTCCAGCGAAAGCTAAACTCCTGAAATGCAAACTTTGACAAGGATTGTACGAAAAGCCTTGATAAGCTTTTTCTGTATAAAAATACATTAAGAGATTTTCTAAAGATTAAATTAACTCAATTAAATACATGGAAATGTATTATTTAGTCATGAAAGCTAAAAGAAGTGGTAAACTTGCTAAGCCCATAAATATGCAAGTTCTCATTTTCCCCTGAAGCCTGGTGGTTAACTTGCAGACAATCCTTTTATCTGCCATATTCACACACACTATTGAATTTTGCTTGATAGAATTTCACAGATTTTACTGTGATGATTATATATTTATTGGTTTATTATGGGTCTTTTTCCACCTTGCCAGAGGTACTTTATGCTGTCACCAGATACTCAGTGAGAAAATCAAAACACAGCTCATTTCTACCATTTAATAAGAATATATACAACACAGAAAAATGTTATTTTCTATAATGGTTTTAGTTGCAATGTTCCTGCATTAGTCTTTAAAAGATAACTTCTTGTTTAATTAATTTCGTTTTAGCACAAGGGAAGAATGCACATATTGAAACATTCTTTCTCTTAAAAGAACTCAGACAAAGAAAAGGAATCAAACCTATTCTTAGGATAAACTGATCCATTCTCCTACTTTTATTTAGGAGAAAAAGAGTTATCTTTGCCTAGTTAACGCTTTTTTAAAAAAAAAAATCTTTAAAATGCTTAGATTCATTCACCAGAATATCACTAGAACAAATCAGAATTTGCTTCAACTGATAAATTCAAATTTACATGTATTACAACCTGCATTTGGACTGCTTTAAACTCTAAGGGTATTGCAAAGTTTGAGGGAAAACATATATGAACGTCAGCAATGGGTGCCCTATTTATCATTGCTGCAAGCTTGCAACCAAGTGGAAGAACAGAAGTCTGTTGGAAAGGTAACTGCAAGCCTGTTGTCTATCAGGGGAGAAGCCAGAGCACAGTTCTCAAAATAAGACACCCAGAAAAATCCCAGCAGCACTGCTATAAGTGTTTTTTTAAAGTTGAGTAGAATACAGAGAGGTTTATCCATAGAGGGCACGACACTTCTTGTGATGTCGCACACAGACGGTAGGATCCACTTACGAGGCAGCACTGCGTGGGTTCTGTGCAGACACTTCCAGATGAGCCGCTCTTTATAGTCAGAGAAGGAAAACAAAGCATTCCCAAAGGCGTGAGCTGTCTGGTCTGTTTTAGGTACTTACTGTAGATATGAGATGAAATGAACTCCAGATATGGCTGTGAAAGCAGGCTAGACAGCAAGATCAGCTTTTGGCTACAGGAAGTCAGGAGAGATGAATCCCACCACAAAAAATCTTCAGTGCTCCCATAAAAATAGTCTTCTGTAGCTTTTGCAAACTAAAGTCCAGCATCTGTGACAGCATTTGCCATCATGCCTGTCCATGCAACTCAGTTGTGATACGGCTGCTGCTAAGCGATGAGGAAAAGGACCCCTGCCATGGCAGGGCAGTGCTGGGGAGACAAGCCGCAGCTGCCGGCTCACGGCCAGCCCACTAGCACATGCTGGGGAGAGCAGCAGCAGCAGCACACGTCAGTGCTTCTCCACGAGCCACGGCATGGGCTGTTGTGTCAGCCACCAGCCCAACAACTGGCTGTACAGTGGCCTTGCCCACTGGGAACCTGTTCTGCAAGGCCCGTGGCAGCATGGAAAATCAGAAACAGGAGACCAGGTCACCGGCAAAGAAGTGTTTGTTGTGGCTGATGAAGTGTTGCTGCTTCCCGTGTCGCCCCACACCACCTGTCTGCGGCAGGCTGGTAGTGGCAAGTGGTCAGAGATGGGTGCAAGACACCCTGCAAATGGCCCCAGAACAGTTCTAGTGGAGGGAGCTGCCTCCCGAGCCCAGCCGGGTGCGGTGCTGTGCTGCATAGCACCACCGGCCATGTTCCCAAAGCAGGACACAATGTCCCTGATGCGGTGCGTCCAGCTGGCTACACATCAACACCCTCGGTGTGTTATGAACCGCATCAAAACGGGTGCAAGATATTCTGCAGCCGTGGACAAGTAAGGACATTCAGAGCACGTGGGTGCTCTGCCAGCTTCTTTCTTCAGGAGGTGATTTTGTGTGGCAGTCACTTCAGAAACCGCAGAAGTTTTAGTCTTGGCCTCCTGCCATGCGGAGGTAAAGCAGATGGCAGCTCCTGCTCAAGAGGCTGCTCAGTCAGAGCTGCATCTTGTCCATCAGCGGAGGAAGCATTGTCCAAGGGGAACCCACTGGCCATGGCTTTAGCTGTGCTTGGTTGCACTGATCGAGCTTTGCTGCCAAACCAAGCCCCAGCCCGAAGCGGCACAACCCCAAGTGCCAAGCCAGCAGCCGAAAGATCACATGGCGACGCCGTGTCAGGGCTGATGTGGCTGCAAGACCAAGGCTCAGAGAGCTCAGTCTGCAAGTCTCACCGTGGGTTTCCTCAGGAGTAAGTAGTAGGAGAGGGAAGAGGAGTGTGGATTCTGATAGATTGTTCCCTACTACTGCTGAAGCATGGAAGGACAAGATGTGAAAGAAGACGGGCGGAGAAAGTTAATCCTCTGCTTCAGAAAGAAAAAAGCTTTCAGAAGCATGATTTGTATGTAAGGTATTCAGTCTTTTTCTTGACACCAATTTTTCACCGCTGGAAATGTGCACAGAGGATTTGGGGTTGCTATACTAAGGCATCATGTGATATTATTTTAGTAATTCCACCTTCTTTAGGTCCCAAAGAGAATTCATCAAAGACAAAGACACAAGTGGTAAAATAATCTCTGAGTGCTCTTCTGTGAAAATTTTCGCAGTAAGGGAATTTTCTCCCCAAGGCTGGGGCCCCACTGAGTACTCATATGTAAAATCTCAATTAATAATAGCAGAGGAGGAGTGTTATTGATCTCTTCAAACTGTAAGACAGATATTACGTGTGTGCTCATATGGGAAACAATACTATTAACCTTGGAGGAACAGACCTAAAAAATATTTCAAGTAATATCATTTCTTGGTAAGATGGGCTGCATGTGCCTTTAAATTTAGATATAAATTGTGATTGAATTAATCAGTATTCTGAAAAAGAAAAGGGTATCTCAAAAAAAAAATCAAGTTTTTGTCAGTGTCCATGCACAACTTCCAGCCTGGATCCCCAACACATGCTGGATCAATGCTTTAACCTGAAGAAGGGAACTGTTGTTTAGAAGCACTCTACACTTACAAATAAAACATCACGGGATTTGGATAGCCCAAACAAACATACTGGGGATGCTTTCAAAGCTCCAAAGGAGAAGTCTAACCACCACTGACAACTTTCACAAGAGGGGTGCCTACCTTCAAAGTATGCCATTGGAAATCACCTTTTACAAGTAACTTCTCTGCAAGTTGTATTAAACATGGATCTAATAAACTCATGGGGAAATTTAGCTTCTAAAAACAGAAGTATGTATTAAAATAAAATAAACAAGCAACTCTACAGTGAAATACAACCCAAAAGAAGTCATCTTCAAATACGTTTGTACTGATGTATTTCTCAGGCCAAGATCTCTACTGACCTCTCTAAGCTCCAACTCAGAGTGGGAGCTACCGACTGCCTCTGGCAGCTCTGTGGGAGCGCAAAACGCACATGAGCAAGGAGGAGCAAGCCTGTCTGTCCCAGGGAGCAGGATCACGAAGTCTGGTTGTGCCTTCACAAGCAGAGCACCAGTGGAGAGAAACCCTCCACTCTTACGTAGTTAGCTCTAGGCACTTCCAATAATGCGCTTACGCAAGGAGTGCATTTTCGATCTCATCTCCCTGTGGATGATAACCTAAAGGCACAGAAGAAATTCCCTGCTGGCAAAACGAGTGCAAATCCCCTGAATTCCAGCGAATTTGACCATAGGGAGTACTCTTGTGAGCACTGTGATGGAGCTGCACCACCTTTGTCTATCAAAGTGGATAGTGTTTAAGTACTGGCTAGCTCTTCGATTCAAAAGTATAATAATAACTTCTGGTATTGCAAAGTAATTCTGAAATAGTTTTCACTCTGTCCTTGGTGGGAAGCGTAGGAGGAACATCTCATTACTGATTTGGTTGTACATTAGGAAGTTATAAACTTACCTTCACTTTAAATATGAAGAAACCTTGAAGTACTTTTATATGCGAGACTATTATTACTTATGCAGCTTCGGGGTTTTTTAACTACTAAATGATGTTTTAAAAGTCATTAAAGAAAACTTATAAACTTTGTGCATTTACTTAAAAAGTTCTAGATGCGTGAAGCTTCAAGGTAAACATTTCCTAATTGTTCCCCAGATCAGTATTTCTCCTTGCAGTTCTAAGGAAGGCTTCTTTTCTCACAGCTACTTTTTGAAACACTATTTTACATAGAGTTTTGTTTTTTAATGAAGTGATGCATGAAGGATTTTTTAAGCATTAGTTGCTGTAATTGGTTTTGAGGGAGTTGGGTTTTTACATGAGGACTACCTAAAGCAAACATGATGTGAACTATCACCAAAACTATTGTGCAGCGTAATCTCAGGCAAAAACAAAAGGGGAATTTCTTTCTTCTGCTAAGGAATGTAAAGATATCTTCCTCTACAATCTGTAAGAAAAGTCATAGAGACCATCAGTAATACAGTTTTAAACATTAGAAAGGCAGTATACTCACTATTTTGGTGCTCCACTCCAGGCAGCAGCACGGGGACCCATGTATCTTTTTTTTTATTATTGGCTTTGGAGGTTCTGAAAAGCAAAAATAGGAGTCCCTCAAACAAGTTTCTGACATTCAGTCACACCGGGCCAACGACAACACAGTTCACAAAAAAACAGTTCTTTGCTTTTTGTTTTGTAGATGGCACAAATTATAGAAAAATATCAAAGGTAAAAAATTCACACAGTCTCAAAATGTAGGAAGACCTCAGTTAAAGCAACACTGGTAGGCCTTTTTCAAGGTAATAAAGTAATATGCCAATCAAGAACCAGTTTTCAGAACAAAAGGATGTTCATTAGATGAGCATCATACAAATTTTGTGCATTCTTGGGACAAATCATAACGTGCTCAGTACATAGGGAAGGTACAGGCTTCATTTAGGGAGCTTGACACAAGTCAATATCTGAAGAATGTAAAAACATCAAAGAAAAAAAAATAATATTAAATTGGATTAGAAACTCAATATTAAAAGAAAAAATGAACACAACAGGGCGTCTGTGACATACTGGGAGAAGTTCCAAGACAGTAAAATTAACAGAGTATAAAACTATCTCCAGAGACGTAATGGAACTCATGCCATCTATATTTTAAAATTAGACTTGACAAACACTAATAAATACGTGCCAAGAAATACTCTTTCACTGGTGGTAGAGAATGGAATTTATTCACTGTACTTAATTTGTAAACTCGGAAGCACTAAACAAACCCAATTAGGATTAGAATTAGAGGCCTAAATTGTTCCCATCTATCCATTATCTTCCCTGCCTCCGTCCTCCAGCAGGAGCACTTTATAAACAGGCAGTAGTTTAAATCCCCTTTGATAGCCCAGGGCTCCCCATTTGCAGTTTGTGGTGCAATTGTTAGACCCGAGCCAGATGCACCAGACGCTCTCCTTCCCGTCGTGGTGGCGATGCCAGGGACGCCAGCCACAGCACTCTGCTTATTGCCCTCCCTTTCTAGTTACCACAGGCAACACTCTTTTATCACAGATTGTTACTTGCCAGCTCAAAACTCTTGGGAAGCTGTTTTTCTCCTCAGGCAAAGCCCAGGTGGCACTGGAGCTCTGGATTATGGGATTATTCCAGCAGGCATTGCACTTGCTAAACATTATGCGCAGGGATTAATCCTTGGCTGTTGCCTGGCCACCTAAGGGCTGATTCCCACAGCAACTCCTATCTTCTGCCTGCTATCCTATAGTACATAAACACTGCATAAGGATCACTGTGCATCTGGAGTTATCTGCATCCCATTCTACGCAAAACACAGGCTAAACAGACCCTTTTGGTACCTCTTCTCCTTCCTGCTGCGCTCTTCAAACTAAAGGCACGTGCAGACTAATCTTGGTGCTCTCTCTTCTTGTCACTTTATTTAAAGAAGATATCATTTAGTGAGTTTGTGGTAATAAACATGCAAACGAGCATTGACAGCTCCCCTGTCATTTCGGGGCATTCAGGCCTTTGATGTGTGCGTGCATATATATATACTTTTGATTGGAATATTCCTGCAAGCTCCTGGTCATAAGTGGAAGTAAGTCATGAAGCAGCAGCAGCAGTGTTACAAAAACTGGTATCCTATTCAGCTTCACCAGGAGGAACACGCCAAGTTGAAACACAGTATGATGTAGAAAACTACAGGGCAGAAAAAAAAAAAAAAAATAAAGTGGGGCTCATGCCCTCTTGGAAAGTTTTTGAAATTCTGACAATTTCTGCAGAAACTTATGCTTGTTTTAGATATGATTTTGTCTTTATACCAGAAAGCTTTCGTGAGATTGGTTTACTACCTACAGCAGCAAGAAAATTGTCGTGTGCCAGTGAGCATGCAGTTGCCTGCACTCTGACCTTCCAGAAAGCTGCCTTGAAACAATAGTAACAGCAAAGGTACAGCATGAACTGGACCATTTTGTGTTCATTAACCTCAAACAAGAAATTTGTTTTTTTCAAAGCCTGTTTTGGAACCATTTAAATTATTACATTATAAAGCTAGGCAGCCTTTACACAAACACAGGGGGTCAAGGCCTTTAAAAAGCAAAACCTTTGTAATGAACTTTTTCTTTTACACCACCATTTCCCACCTGTAATGGCCTTCTGCCCTCCAAGTGAAGTCCTTCCTCAAACACTGCCCAGGCTATCAGGGTCCTCTGTCCAGCAGCCGTCCACGGTCACATGCATGTCTGCCCTGGACAGAGGGTGCTTGTATTCCCTAAGCACCTCTGTTAGAAATTAACAGGCATATATCAGGCTTCTGCCACGGAGCCACCGCATGGTTTCTTGTTGAAGGGACATTCGGCATTGAGATAGCTAAGACTGCACCTTCTAAAGGGATCTACTACTTTCTGTCCTGTGATTAAAGTCTCGTGTGATTTAAGAAATCTGTGCCCTTGTCTCCCTGAACAAAGCAAGAGAGGGGCAATTACCTAGTAATTTTCCACATTCTCAGAGAAAGCCCTAAACAATGAAAGCTCAAATCCAAACCACATAACTGGGTACACTTTATGCCCTCTTAAGAAAGGAAAAGACCAACAACAATTCTGTAAAAAAAGCGTCAGTAGCCAAGAACTTGTTGCTGGATATATCCAGTTTTTATCGCATGACCAAACTTATATAAACTAAAAAGTGATTTGGCTTTTTTGCATGACAAATCCCATCCCAGATATGGTCAGGGTGTTCCTTGCTCCACATCCACAGGCTGAATTAGCTCCTGGTGCTAAGAGGCTTGCTTGGATAAAAAGAGTCTGTAGGGAGGAGTTACCTGCTAAAACTCAACTTGAGATAGGAAGGATACAGAAACAGCCTACTGTTCACTGTAACGGAAATGACTGAAAAAGAAAGTGAACTTAAACTGCCAATAATACTTGTCCAAAACTGTAATACTCGTGCTCAGAAGCGATACACGTTAACACAGTATGTTTGTGTCACAAACATAAAGCAAGCATTCATATCATAAATCACAGTCATGCCCTCAGCCACATTATTGTGTAATGATGCAGCTTTGGTCACCACACCTCTCTTATGCCCATTAATTAAAATCAACTTGCCAGGTAACATTTTTTCCTCCCAAATGAGTAATTTCCTCTCAAAAAAAAAAACATAGGTTGAACAATATGCATAATCAGAAATGTTTAATTGTGCATCAAGAATAGGTTAAAATTTTTAACAGTTAGAAGCAGCAGGGAGACAATGATGTTTATACAAGACAATTTTTTAGGATATATATAAAACTGGTAAGAATGACTTGTAAAATACTGAGAGACTTGGCAATAAATTAGCCGATTAAATTATAAGTTGATACAGTGGAAATAATGTAAAGAGGAAAAACCCCCACAAGCCTGCACATGCACAGAGATGTGCTTTTTGCAAAGCATTGCCATCTTCCAGTGACATCTTGAAGACTTTGTTGTTGTTTCTGTGAAAATCATTGCTCAGCACCAGATAATGGTCAGAAAACCCCAGTGGAATATCAGGGATCATTACAAAAGGCATTGAGTACAAATCGCTAGATAAATACACGTGTGCACAGTTTGTGTACCACGGCCTTTAAAATATCTCCAACATGGTTGTACTGGTCACATTGCCAGAAGAACATCAAGTGTATGTTTCTCAGTGTCTGGCAGCATCCGTATCCAGGCACCAGCACCTAGCCTTTCACTTGGTAGGTTTAAGGACAAAATTCAACTCATGGGCACCCTTTACCAAGTTAAAACTTCAGTGACAAAGGGATGTGGTTGATTGTGCTGTGAAAGCCATCTGCTCGGCTCTCAGGCACTCAGAAAATAAACCTCCCACCCATTTTTATTGATATTTGTATGCGACTGCTTTATAAGAACTTTACTGCTACTGTTAACTTCTATTGGCATTATTCCCATCTGTGGCTTGTGCTACCCACAGTGCTGATGCAAGTCTTGGTGCTTGAAACATCAGACCAGGTTCAGCCCAAACTTTCAAGCACAGCGAGTATCATCTGAGTACCTACTGCAACGCACAGCAAGTAGAAATGTGTGTCACGACAGTGTCAGTTTGGGGCTCAGTCTTGAAATGTCCAACATCACCCACTTCAATAACATCAGTAAGGCAAATCATTTTTAAGTTGAGCACATGCTTAAATGCTTTGCTGAATCAAGGTCAGCATGCTCAAAGCTTGGAAGCATCGAGTCTACAGTTTGGCTTTGCATTCCAAGGAATAGCTCCACGAGTCCTTTTCTAACCTCCCAGCCTAATCCCAGGAATGTCTGTTGTACCAGACACGGCACATCGTAAAGGTTTTATGACAATTACTCTGGAGTGACCTGCACTATCTCTTTCCTAGTTTTGCTCTGGGGAAGTAACGTTCCCACCGTAGGCGTGTGCCAAGCGGCCTCTCTGCCGTGCCATCACCCAGCCAGCACTGCCTCAGCTGATACACAGTCCGAGTAGCAGGCTAGTGACTTCAAAGTGTCTGGTGAAGGTGGCCTGTTTCACTGCTACATTCCCAAGCAGATGAACTGGAACGATTGGAAAGAAAGTTTATGTATCTACTAAAACGCGAAGTTTAAAACTTGGAAACGTTCCCATCTGCTTCCATACATTTCAAAACACAGTGAGTTAACGAGGCCTGACTCTCTGGCAGCGGTCCATTTAAATGGCACAGATTTGCCTACCTAACAAAAGTCCTTTTGTTTCCTACAGCTGTGAAACCTCAGTGCACTGTACCTTTTCACGTTTCCCAGGTTACCTTGGCACCAGACTGTGACTGAATGCCTGCAAAAGATTTTTAACTCTAGCTTTAGAGGAATATAATATCCAGAAGCAAGAATGACGGCTTTCAGTGAGTGCCCTGTGGTAGCAAGAACAATGCTGAAAACCAGATGTGCTTCAAATGTCCGCAAAGCTTCTGGATGACCTGTGGCTTGATAGAGAACTGCACCCTCTGCTCTGCTACAGGCTGCATCACCTTTGTCTTTTCTTCTGTCCCGTTTCCTCATGTTATACCTGTTCAGCTCCGTCATCTGGTGCAGAGGGAGAAAGGGGCTGCGACATATCTTTTCAAAAGAATTTAAGTGTAAGGACCTCCTCTATTTGAAAAAACTTTAAATTCTGGAGATGATTTCTTACTCCATGGGAAGAAGTGGATCTTTTGTTATTGATTCCACAAGAGCAGGAAGCAATTCCAAGCACATACACATATGGTGTTAATAAGACACCTTGAAGTAAAACAGAATGTAACTTAACTGACCATAACTACTTTAGGGAAATATCCTTCCCATTTTTTGGTGGCTGCAGAAGGTTTCAAGTGGATAAAATGGGAGTAAGTCTGGGTCATACAGATTAAATGGGTAGGAAACACTTTCAAGTGCTGGAGAACTGGTCTATGCTAAAGTTCCAAAAGCTCCCTCCATGCCTTATGCAGTAGGGAATACCAATCAGGAAGGGGTTTTTATTTCCAACAGCTGTAATAAAAGGACTTGAGAAGTTATTGCATGGCCACCTGCAGACAGACTTAAGGGCCCTCTGCACTGGAGCCAAATACGAATGAGGCGGTTCCCATCCAGAAGCACTATACACAACCAAAGATACACCTCGTGTGACATATACCCTATCAGCACAGTTTTCTGTATTTTTTTGTTCCTGAGACATTCAGGGTCTTTTCCTGAGATATTTAAGACATCCCAGGGCAACAGCTCACTGTCAGTGAACCCCCAGATGGATACTACATTCACTGTATCGTCACATCTGAGAGAAATAAAAATTGGACAAAGACCAGGAAGAGCACATGGATGACTATGGTTATGTACCATTCAAAGAACCATTTAACAAGACATGAGAAGGTATAGGATTTAGCAGACAGCAATATGATGGGCAAAATGCTCACAGGTACCATTCTATCACTCTTAATGTGTGAATTATTCCCCTCTAGAGTGAATGTAACTAAAGTAACAAATTCTTAGAACTTTTTCTTGTCCACGCTCTATGCAAACCTTAAAACCTTACCGCAGCACTGCATTTTTGAAAAATATATTTTTTTCTTTCTTTATTTGTTATTACTACCACAGCACCCAGACCATGTCATAAACCAGGTTCCCAGTATATTGATGACCTACACTATGGAGAATAATAAACAGCCCCTGCCTGAAAGGGCTAACAGCATAATTAAACAAATCTATGAAAAACTCATACTGCTACAAATCCTGTCTACAGGAAATGGGAGAGGCTGCAGCAGAAGCCATTGGAGAATTCCAGGATGAAATGTGGCATTACTGGAGTCAGTTGCAAAACTCTCACTATCATCAGTGAAACCAGGACTGAAAACATATGTTTCTGCTTCATAGCCCTTTCCTCTGACAACTCAAATCTGGCATTTCATAAGTTTTCTTATTTCTACTCCTTGTTCTTTTGCACCAAATGTATTTTTCCTGTAATCTCTGTTTATGAACCAATACTTTCATAATGTAATTAGGATACAACTATGTGTAATTCTATTAATCTCTATCCAAGTGTTCACTACTTAAAGTATAAAAACTTTCACAAGGAGATATCCAAAATTTACACTGCAAGGTTTTTCACAGTATGGCCTGCTTTGAAACACTAATTCCGTGCTTCTTGTTCTTTATCCTGCATTTCTACTGGTGCATTTAATAAGACTTGGCTTTCAGATTTAAGTTTCTTCTTTAAAATAAGGAGAATTAGAGCACTTGGGATATAGGACACTCCACGTAATATTGCTGGCAGGCCAAGATAGAGCCACCTGAAAGAAAGGATGAGCTTCATTAAATATATGTATTCGTGAAAAAGTACCAAAACTATTCAGCATATGTTGTTTTGCAACAATTGCCCAGTCACTCTAAAGCTTGTGCCCTGATCCTTTTGGATCTCACAGAAGATGGATCAATATAAGAACAGAGAATATGTCAGTGTCCAAGAAATGGCCATTTACATCACCTAACTTCAGGCAACTAATTTAGCTAGTGACATTACCCACATAGTACCCTTATGGCTTTCTCCACAGGGAAGAGAGCCCTGAAAAGGGCAGCTCAGACAGCCTGTGTAAAACTTCTGAGTATTCATGAGCTATCATCCTTCTTCCAAAACAGCCTCCACACAGTATTAAAAGGAATCAGCCTGAGGTCATTAGTTCAACATTTCTTCAAAATTACCCCAGTGCTCCTTGAAGGGCTGAAAATCCATGAAGTGTACTATCCTGAGCCAATTTCCAACTTGGTAACTATATCCTCTCTATTAATTTATCCTCTATTTTAATTCAAGTACTATTTCAACCATTTTCTGTTCAAAAATATTGCATGGTAAGCCGTTAAACATTTTTCCCACAGGGTTTACTGCTTTTAATTTTTTAATCAGAATTCAGTGTTTTAACGTCTATTCTCATGGAAGGCCATTAGTGAATGCAATTATGGCACCAGGACATTTCTGTTCAAAGGGTGTTCCAACATATGTGGCAAAGGTTGCACTTAAAGCCAATGTCAAAGAAAAGTGTTGTGTCAAATCTCTAGTACGAGAGCAATTTGTCTAGTAGGAAAAGATAAAGTGTGTAAAGTTACATCTCTATGCATGTAATAATACAGTGAGAAGGAGAAATGAAAATAAAGTAGAAAATATACCTGTATGTGATAATGTCGTACATCCTACATGCCCCTTCTCCACCACAAGTCATAGTACCCCACTTCAAGCAAGTTGTATCTATCAAAGCTCCAAAATAAATAGGAGATGGAATTCCTGCTAAAAAGAATATTAGCGACATTTTTGTGAATAGCATATTTCTTCTGATTAGCAGATACACTGTAGAGCCTGTGCTGTTTCTCACCTACTCCATCTGTCCTGTCCTCTTGCAGAATGTTCTCTGTATTTCTTATGTTCTCTGTTCTTCCTTATCCACCTACCCTCAATCAAAGATTTTCCTTCCTGTTGCCTGTTCAACAATAGATACATGCTACAATACGGACTATGATTTATATTCAAAACTTAAAATTTTCTCTCATCAGTGAGAGTGAGTGTTGTGTTGGATAAACATGTAACAAGAGCGAAGGAATGTAAAATGGCTTTCAGATAAGCACCAGATGTAGCCAGTCTATTACCCAATGTAAATAAATGCAAACTGAAAGCTGTTCTAATTTGCCATGCTGTCTAGATCTGTAAAAAAACCCCAAATTTTTCCTGATCAAAGGCAAAGAAGTAGATTCCTGTGCCATGCCCATAGCCCTGATGTGATCTTTGTTGAACTCTAGATCAGACCCAACTGTGCTTTTGAAGTGTGTTAGAGCTTTTCTTACCAAATACTCTTGAAGCTAGTCCATGGATACCCACTCCAAATGATTTTTCTTCAGGCTTTAGAGACCTGTATGATAATTACATTGTACACCAATTAGTAGAGGTGACATTACTATGAAATGGGTTTTTTTAGTCAAACTCTTCATCACATTAGGCCCAAACCATTCTAATTAGAGAATTGGTTGAAAGAGTTCATTATCCTCATTAGATGCCGTTTAGTAAAGTTCCTTACCTAGGACTGCCAAATCACAAAAGGGAAGCTATTGTCCTGTTGGACTGAGGCCAGCCCAAAGTGCGGGATAGTTGTGCCTTAATGAACATCATGTTGATGTGATCAATAACCACATGGGTATCACACACTTCTCAATATCTCAGTGCACTGACTCAGCAGTCCTACATTAATTCAGGATACAGCTGACAGCTGGAAGCAACAACAGGTTATAAAGCTGACATGACACTAAACCTTAACACAGCACATAAACGACAAGATCTTTCTGTTCTTCCTCCATACACAAACTAACACACTTTTCATTCCCGGGGGTGTTTGACCTCAGAATAAAAAGCCCAGTAGATTTCTTAAGATAAGGACATTTTACCGTACCTTATTAAGACCATGTACCCAGGCATGGCTGCTAAGGAATAAATGAAGCTGCAGACTAATGACAGTATTAAAAAGTAATGAAGCATCTTGTCACAGTTTTCTTCTCCATCACACTGGCCCAGAATTGCAGAAACATTTTGAGATGAAAACCCTGAGGCTGCAACACAGGTGCAGTTTTCAAATACCTGTCAAAAGAGTATTTTAATCACACAGACTTGTCAAAACTCACAAATCGAGTGTGAAACTTGCACAGTTGGCACCTAGCTCACTCTCTCCTGCGCTGGAGTATGTTAGACTTGCAGCACTGCACTGCAGCCTCTCTTGCAGTCTGCCAGGCACAGGTCCAACCATCATCTGTCTGTGGTGTACGGGGCTAGAGAGCAGGAGCGAGCTGTGGTCTGCTTATGCAGCTGGGACTATGCTTCCTCAAATTGTCCATGATCAAGAGAGCCCTCATATTTCCCAGCACGGCCTGGTTATGTGGTCCTTCCAGTGCCAATAGATCTGACCCTCTTTTTCATGAGCTAGTGTGTGGTCTTCTGTATGCCAGAAGAGAAGAAACCAGAGATGTTTGATTGAGGCTGGGTTGCAAGATTGTCACTCAAACACTTGCTTCTGATGAAATCATTGAGACTATTGCCAGAATAAGGGCTCGCAAACGTCAGCCAAGGTGAGCAAGAGCATCAGTGTCTGGCCTTACTGTCATCTAATACTTCTCTAAATTATTTGTAAAGTACAGAGGCTTCTAAAATCTGTATGATTTGGGTTTTTATTGAGCTTGTTATTTTCAATCTAATTAGAACTTATAATTTTTCAAAATGGAAAATGTATTATTAATTAAGATTATAAAAGTTCTGTAATACCTGGTTACTTGTTTAAATCTACAGGGTAAAAGAGATCGTTAAGTCCATGCTATAGAATTTCATATTGGCTGAAATTCTCTTGTGCACTAAAGTTTCCATCTGGCAATACTTTGAGAATAATTTCTCCCTCCATTTTAAGCATGTAAGATTCCTTCAATTGTTAGAAAAAAAGGAAGCTTCTTCATTATATTCCTTAATATAAACTTAAATTAATGTTCATATTCAGTTTGGAATTTCTGTTGCCACTCAATGAATTTGTGAAATTCTATTTATCACCTTATATATTTAATTAAATGTACATGTATGGATATTTCACACCCTATATTAATATGGATATTTCTCACATACTATATTTCATAGTTACAGTGCAATAAAACATATGCTTTACCACATTTTTTCCAGTTCCTCTTGAGGCTTTACACCCAGCAAGACAAGGTGACACATAAGTGATTCCATTGTTCCCGCAGACAGGGTCCCATATTTTAAGTGGGCAATCACAATCCCTGTTGCAGCCAGCAAGCAGAGTGCTTTCTGCATATGAAACTTCCTTTAATCTGAAATACATTTGGAAGATGAATAAATATTTCAGTAATGAAATACCTACAGTAGTTCTTTGCAGTGCTTAAGATTCTGTTCTAGCTCAAGTGTTGGTCCAGGACACAATCCTACATGATCCTATCCTGGAGAAACGCCTTTCTATCCTTCTATAGGATGTTCTGTTGTGTTGTATTATATTATATTGATCTTATCAATTCGTGAATAGGTATGCATACCCTACAGCATATTCTCATCTATGGCATGTACATTCTTGATTGACTATAAACGTTACATATATACCTACACGTGCATTTTACAGACAGACAACCCCTCCCAGTGATTAATGGCAGCCTTCAAATCAAGAACCTGAAGATAAAATATCCTCTGATAACTCAACAGCAAGCAAATTCCAGTGAAACAATGCAAAATAAAGGGTTTTATCCCTCTGTAATTCTGAAATTGCATTCATGTGTGCCTAATTTGATCAACAGCTTTTTATTTTTATCTGCAGTTACATGACTTGAATGTGTAATTATATTAGTAAACGAATATGGACATGCAATTGCATGAGTCTTGATGTATATATATATATTTTTTATACACTTTATTGTTTAAAACAGGGATAACAGAAGATAGACCTACTATCTCACACAAGTAAAAAGAGTTGAGAATTTAGATCGTGAAACTAAAATGTTGCAAAGCTATATATTCCCTGGCTGATTCTTGACAAAAAAAAAAAAATCATTTTGGTGTCTTAAGACTTAAGTCCTCTTGTGTCTTTAAAGAACGTACCCTTCATAGGAAACTGTTAGGCCAGCAACTGGTGAAGTATCACAGACAGTCCAATAGGCAGCAAAGTAGAGAAGGTATTCCAGTAAAGATACCCAAAATGCTATGTTCGCAGCCTGATAGATATTTATCTTGAATTTCTTCATGAATAAGCCTCCGAAAAAATACCCAACGCATATAACTGGTAAGTTGTAAACACCTATTTAAACAAGGGAAACTTGCATGTTAAAAGAAAGACCATCAAAGCTTAAGGGAAGACTGTGTTTGGTAAAGATTCATATAGTGCCTCTGGCTGAATAATTTAACTACAGTAAGAAATGGGTCTCTGCTAGTTCCTTTGCACACCCAAAACATCTGCCAAAGTCAACAGCAGTTGGCAACTGTTTGGACATCGAGCAAGAGGGTAGGACTGAAACGATTCATTAGAAAATTGCAATCTAGAGTTGCAGTCTAATTCCAACACACACAAAAAAAGGCAGGGTTTCAGTACAGCCTCCCTAGTTGAGAGAGAAAATTAGCAAGAAAATAAGCTAGCTGAGCACATGCTGGTGTACACTGCGCATCACAGAAAGGAGAAACAGACTTTCAGTTTTCATGTGAGATTATTGAACGTGCTCTCACTGTTCTTTGCTGTTTGATACTTTAACGAAACAAAGACTTACTGAAAGACATTTAGGAAGCAGTTTTACACAAGCATCATATGGCTTGGTTGGCTTTGCTCAAGGCAATGTTGGTTCTCTAACAATACTGGACTTGTAGGTGGGCATAGAGAATGTGAGCAAAAGGGAAGACTATTTGACCTGAATTTGGATCCTCTCAACATACCATGTATTTCAATATGGAAAACTGTCTGAAAAACAACCCATCAGCGCAACGTCAACGCAAGACAGACGAGATGTATGATAATTACATGCCTTTGGACACAGCTTCAAACACTGGTAACAGAGGGCAATAGTAATACTCTTAAGGTCTGGGACATTCTGTGTGGCAGGTGTTAAAGAAAATGGTGCAGCTACTGTGAAAGATGAGCACAGAGTTAAGGAACAGATGTATGGCTGGATGTATTTTAAGATGATTCTTCTATAATTAAATAATTTCTAGTCTAAGTCGCTGCAGTTAAACAAAGGAACACTGAGAATTTAAGACATGATAACGCTGAACCACAGAAAGGCTCTTATAGTTTCAGGATATTTGCTTTGTGCTACAACTAGTTGCCATTACCATTTCCTAATGCATGAACACCTCGTCCTCACTCATTTAAAAAAAAAAAAAAAAAAAAAGACAAACTAATAAAGAAGATACAAAAGAGGACAGCAGTTTTTGGTTAGTGCTTTTTTTCCATGGAGTTCTGCATATGAAAGAAGATCTGAGGCTTTCAGAAGGTCCAAGACAAACACCTGGGGAGAGGAGACGATGGAAAGTGTTGAAGACCACTGGCAATTTTAGCTGTGCATAGGTTCAACCCATCTATGTCTTAGGATTGCTAGTGATGGCATTTTCATGAACATGAAAGCTACTCTCTTGATTAAAAAGTAAACTACGCTTTATAGTATACTTTTTAATTGAGATAACATAAACATTGGACCCACACTCTCTTGATGTAAATTGAAATCAGTGGTGCAAGTTTCATATGAGCTGAACTTTCTCGGCCAATTCAAAAGATGGGAAGTAGATTATGAAGTCCCGCACAGATAATTAGGGGGTGCTTAGCAGAAAATTCATGATCATTTAGAAATGCTTTGTAATGTGGAATCTCTCATTCACAGAAGCATTTGACCTGAGTATGTATACGTATAGATGTACACATAAATATATACAGAGAGAATCTGCAAAAAGACAACACTGCTTGGTAGAACAGAGCAAAGAAAATGCAAACATACCAATTAAAAAGATGGCATCTGATGCAGATTTTCCAAACTGCTGTTCCAAATATTTGGGCATGAAGGATACCATGCCATTGAAGGCACTAAACTGCAACACAGTTATGCATATAAATAACATATAAACTGGGTTGTGAAACAGAGCCTTGAGGAATGGGATGAAATCTGGAATTAAATAATGTAACTTGTTAGTGTGATGCTTTAGGAAGTGAATCACTCATTGCTTAGTGTGGCTGAGTGAGGAAGAAGGGAACAGAAATAGTCCTTAACTGGATCAGGCTAATTCTTGTGCTTTGAAGACATCACAGGCAGAAGATTTCTTGCTTAACCCAGGCTACCCCAACATGTCTCTTCTACACAAAGATAACCTCACACACACAAATGCACACCAATGCATGCTGCTGCTTATAAAAAAAATCACAGCAATAACCCTATTGTAAAAGTTTCCTGAAACTTTTTAGCTGTACAGTGACTGAACTTTGCACCTGCAGATTTCCAGCAGTGGCTACTCCCCCCACCATTCCTACTCCTTTTTTTCTCATCCCATGCTGCCAGAGCATTCACCAAAACACCCTTCCTGCACCTGGTGTGCAAAGGGAGTACAAGAAGGAAGAGGTGCAGACGCACTAGATAGCCGTGGCAACCTGCCCCTGGCGACCTGATCACTGATTTTGGTTATTGCTACTGTCAGTGACGGGGCAGAAGAGGCCTGAAAAGGGACATGGCTGCAGTTATTTTTGTCATACTCTCAAAGCCTGAATCCACCAGTCCTCATTCAAGTAAGCATCTGAGAAAGTAATTTACACAGGTCTTTTCTCTGTGTAATGCCTATTAAGTCAGGATCTGAACCATAAAAAGCCCCACAAATCCTCTTTGTATAACGTTCTCTACTAATTAATGTGCTGAGCTATTGTCAAGAAACTGCAAAAAAACATAAGCATCTGTAAAACAATGGCCATGCTTCATTGAAAGCGGGTACAACTGAGGACGAATATATATCTTTCAGAGACAGCCAAGTATATTACTAGAAGAGGATATGTATGCAAGTCTTGCAAAAATGGGTCAAATATCCGAGGCACTATAAATAGGCTGTGTTATTTATATATGCCATGCAGTTTATAGTCTGAGCTTCCTGAGCAAGAGATTGATTTTAACTATAAATACTTCAATTTTCAACTTGAAATCCTTGTCAATTAAAAAGCTGTCCAAATACGTCCTGGTCAACTGGCTGTAAGTGGCCCTGCTTGAGCAAGGGGTTGAACGAGGTGACCTCCAGATGTCCCTTCCAACCTGAAACATTTCGTGAAATGAAAAGATTCTTATTTCAGGATATTCAGGGACAGTGAACATTCACACTAACACAGGGAGTGAACGATGATAAAAACATCAGCTCTGAAAGGAGTCTGGAATACTAGGACTCACAATCTGAGCTAGGAATCTTTCCTCATGAGAGTAGTACTTTATTCATGGATTCATTTAAGGCTACATGACAGCAGAGAAAGATGCTGTGTTTATCAACATGAAGTTGCAATATCAGCCAAGATCTGAGTACTCACTCTGAGTGAGTGGAGGACTCGGCTTGAAACACCATGGAGAGTAGCTGGCACTTGGCTCTTACTCTCTGAAAATGAAGATGCTGTCAAGGGGCCCTGAGCTGGCTATACTGCATCATGAGACTACTCTGAAGATCATTGCCTTTGACATATTTTATTCACTTACATTTCCAGCTAGCACAAAAAATAGAAGGAAAAAAATAGCTTCCTATAGATATATAGATCTGAAAGATCACAAAGGTGAATGTTGTCAACAGTAACATGAATAAATGTAAGTCAAATAGATACTTGTTCAACAACCATTAAATGTTTATGAGATACTCAACCATCTGTCAATTCCCTTTTATGGCTTTAAGTTTGAGTCAAGAACTGCACAGTGAATGTAGAGTACAAGGAACTAACATCTGCAACTTGTCCACAGCTCACTGAGGTGTAATATTATCAACCAGATTTCAGTGCATTAATCCCCTACCAGGAAGAAAAGATCCAGATCTACCTACGCCCGGAATGCAGGAGGGGGAAATGAGTGGATTCAGATCCTGGATCTACGAAATTAACTTTCTTCCTCTGCGAGGAGCCATTCTAAACCCCTGCACAAATCCTTTGTACTACAGAGAGATGAAAAACAGAGTATGCATTTCATACCTTGGACTCATCTTTACTTACAAAAATACACAGACACAGTTCACACCTTACAGAATAAATTAAGAAGGAAATAAAATATAACTTGCCTTTAGCAATTGCATACATGGTTTGTTTGGCTTCATTTTTATCATTTTCTTGCAATAGTACTACACTTTTTTTACTCATCCCCTCAGGTTCATTGGTTTCTCCTTCCTTCACAAGTGACTTGGGCAAAAACCAGAAAGGTATTCCCGCAAGAAGATTCAGTGATGCACAAATCAAAATGCCCAGCCACCATGCTCCCACCCAGCGGGCATCAGTAGCTGTTATAGTTATGTCCTCTATTTAAAAAAGAAAATTAAAAAAAAAAATCAAAACTATACATCTTATCTTAGTTCAGAAACATTCTTTGCTGTCATTGTGTATTTTCCTAGTCATCTGTGATGTGATATATTAAAAGCATTTTAAATATTCTTAAAATAAGGCTAATAAAGTCTCCAGTCTTCTTTTTTCATGTTGTTAATTTTCTGGCAAATTTCAGTGATTTTTATTAAATTCATTGTAATCCTTTCCTATGTTAAGCCAGATGACACAATTGTTCATCAAATGATTTATATGCAGATTCATTTGTGTATGTATGAATTCAGGCCTTTTGTTGAATTAAATATTATACACAGATTTTCCATTCTAAAAGAAATACCAGCAAACTCATATAAAATTAAGACACCTCATATTGCAAAGAAACATAGTTTAGTGCTGATAAATACACCATCATGCCTACTGATTTTTATGTAAGATTTTATATATTCATCCATTACCTGCATCTACTGATCCTAGATCAACAAACAGTTCTGCACAGAATGATGCCAACAAAAAACCAAGGAAGGGGCCGATTACAGTTGCTGTGTGTAGACATCCTAAAGTACAAAAAGGAGAAAACATACTAAATTAGAACCCAGACATAATTGTTTTCTTAGAAATATTATATATGTTTAAGACAGCTCTACTGAGTAGGCATTTGTGCCTAAAAATGGCCTCATTTCAACAAGTTCACCTCTAGTTAAATTACAAGTTCAACAATATTATTATTTTGAAAAGGTAGTAATGTCTGTCTTCTCTCTTCCTTTATTGAACTGAAGGGAGTCATGATAACTCTCTCTTTTGCTTTTATTTATGTGTGTGTTTGTCTGGGGGAGGGGAGATATCACAACAGGGTAGATTTACCCAGGTAGAAAGGTGAGTTCTCTGCTTTGGCAAAATCCTCCAAATATGAAATGCCTAAAGGCACAATGGGAGTTTCACCCATTCCTCGTACTATGTTTCCAACCATCACAAATATCCACAGCAAGGACCCAGGCTCTTTTTCACATTCTGTGAATAAAATAAGAAGCCAGAATTAATGTTTAAATTCTAACTACTAATTAAATTCCAGAGACAAAGACAAAGAACTGACTAACAGCTTAAACTCTGGTGGGTAGGCCTGTCCTGTGAAACAGGTAAATAGTAGTCATGATACTTGAAAGGCTCCAGAACTGGAAGAATCTGTCATATTTGCTGGAGCAGACTTTAAAGCCCTCCCATCTCCATGCCATACCTTGTTCAACCACCTGGCAGTCCAACCACTGCATAACCTAGGCCCTTCCCTTTATTTCACTTCATTTCCCTCACCAAAACTGCCGTTTTCACATCAGTGAAGAGAAGACAGTGCCTTAACATCAGCGATGAAGGGATGAAAAATCATGCCTGACTAACCTGCTCACCTTCTACAATAAACTGACACTTTCTGTTGACATGGGGAGGGCAGTGGGTGTTTTTCACCTGGGCTTCAGCACAGCATTTGGCACTGTTTCCCACAGCCTCCTCCTAGACAAACTGGCGAGATACAGACTGGATGGACAGTCTGCAAGGTGGATGGGAAATTGGCTCATAGGCCACACTCAGAGGGTGGTAGTCAATTTTACTGATTTACAGGCTGGCAGCCTATTACAAGTCAGGTCCTCCAGGGACCGATACTGGTCACCACTCTATTCAACATCTTCATAGATTATCTGGATAATGGGACTGAAGGCACTCTTACCAAGTTTGCTGATGACACCAAACTAGGTGGTAAGGTGGACATGTAGGGAGGGAGAGCTATCTTATAGAAAGATCTGGACAGTCTGGAAGAGTGAGCTAGCAAGAACAATATGACCCTCTCTCCGAAATTCAAGAGTCTTTTGCCATGATTCAAGTAATTGTTGCATAAAGCCCATACATTGTCATTTGATTATAAGAGTATTGTCTGAAATAAACCAGAAGAGTTCCCGATTTCACAGTGAGGTGCCACCTTTTGCTTACAAGTAAGCCATGCCAGTGCAGAAGGTGTGGTGACAGTGTACCTTTGCATGGAACGAAATTTCTGAGCTTTCCAGCTTCTTCTCCTTGATTCAGACTGTTAGCTTCCAGTTTACTAATGTTGCTAAGTCCCCAGAAGAGCACATGGAGAGTAAATCAATCTGAGCCTAAATCACTGGCTGTTTGTCAATAACTTCAACCAGAACTCTGTACAACAGTCCTCACCATCTGGAAACCCCAGCTTAGACCCTTAACTCAGAGCTCTGTTCTAGCACTACAGATTTTTGCCTTGCATATCAACGACCTCCCTATCCAGAAATTTCATCTGTGCTGATGTTATCTGTTCAGGTATTGAATTTGAGATTTGGGACATCTTGAAGACAATGCAAATTCTGATTTCACAGAATCACAGAATCACAGAATAGCAGGGGTTGGAAGGGACCTCTGTGGGTCATCTAGTCCAACCCCTCTGCCGAAGCAGGGGCACCTACAGCAGGCTGCACAGGACCTTGTCCAGGCGGGTCTTGAATATCTCCAGAGAAGGAGACTCCACAACCTCCCTGGGCAGCCTGTTCCAGTGCTCC
>Ga0065711_1000236_pt2 | contig 80221 bp, 49 predicted proteins | sample Hoacrofraction12_FD_59098 | JGI IMG/M metagenome (GOLD analysis project Ga0065711, IMG submission 59098) | Hoatzin crop microbial communities from Cojedes, Venezuela - Epithelial fraction 12 v2 (version 2) | ecosystem: Host-associated > Birds > Digestive system > Esophagus > Crop | place...
GCNTTCTCATAGCATTCTCATAGGCTAAATCAATCTCCACAGGCCATTTCACAATAAAAGTGGATGTTGATCAGAAGGAAGGTGTGAGCAGCTTGCTTTACTGCTGAGGCCAGGAATGAGATGCCATGTGTCAAGGAGAAAAATAAGAAAGGTGTTATGGGACTTTTGGTTAAGAAATGGTCATCTCAGTGCAAAGGAACAGGCCTGCTTCTCACAGGCTGGGATAGTAGGTCCAAACAACATTTTGCCTCTACTGTGTTTCTGAAAAGGGAGAAATTGGCACAGCAACTGTTGGCAGCTGTGAGAGAATTGATCCTCAACTACCCCAAAGGGAGAAGTCTGCTCTGGGATGATTGCACAAGCCCATACTCTGGTTAAGGAAAGGAAACATGCATTAAGGGGTGATGCCACACACTGTATGAGTGATATTTTTAAGTTTTCTGTTGAGGCTATTTGCTATCTGAATGACTAACACGTGAAACTTTCTTTAAATCTGATTGTGAAAATAGGTTTTATGTCAGTTATAATCACAAGACATTTGGGGATCACTGGTTTTCAGGGTAATTGGTAGCACCTTTTGGGCTTTCTCTGTAAAACAGAGTGCTACATGAGGCAAGGGCCTCAGTGGTGTTAAAGTCATTTCGAAGGCACTGTGGACAGGATTAAATGATTTGGCCTAAAGACTTGAACAAATGGCTCACTGGGAAGCTAGCAGATGATCTATGCACATGGTTTGAGCTACTGCTCATGACTTGGCTCTCTGAATTGTAACAAAAATTATTGTGAGGGTCATTTCACCTGCTACTGTAAAGCCAGAGTAACTAGTACAGTTGGTGGAAGCTCTAGGTTCTCAACAGTTCTAAGCATCCTTTAAGTCATATTGGGTACCATGTCTGAAAACTCAGCTTAAACAGATACTAGACAGAGAGTTTAGGAGACTGGAAGGATGTTTAACCATCAAACAGCTGCCTGAACAGAGCCCCTAGTTGTCCAGAAAACAAAACCTTAGCGATGCTTACCATGAATTCCTATCATGTGCTCAAGGATTAATACCCTCTCAGCTAAAATCTTCAGAGCTTCTCGAAGTTGTTGAACACCTTCCCCCTGCAAGAAGGAAAAGAAAACTGACATTGGAATATGTTGCAGAACAGACTTCTTGTTCATAACATTGCCTCCACAACACCAAACTATGGAGTGTGGATGTTTAAAAAAGAAAAGATGTAAAAGAGATTACCTACAAAGCTTAAGTAGGAATGCAGGAGAAATCCCTATTTAAAGAAATACTCCTCAGTTATACCCCATGTTTGCAGAACCTCTGACCCTTTCAGTTTGGTTCCTACTTCTACAGTGGGCCAAACCCAGGGCGTACATTCCTGTCAAACCTTTCTACTGTGCAACTTGTGTTGGCAACTATGCTGAACTACCTGGAAAACAGGTTTTGGTCTTGCCTGACATTTACTCTGAACATCAGTGAGTTACCTGGGCTTTCTCTTCACTGTTACCCCAGAAAACTGGGACATGTGTCTAGCACCATCTTGTTGCTGCCTTATAAACTGGGACAGTGGCATGCAAGCCCATCCTGATGAACTTCATACTGCCTCTCAAACACCTCCTGGCTGGGCCACATGCTGCCTGAAGCTTGTCCACATACTTTCACGTGTACTCAGGCTGTGGTTAGTTGCCCCAGTTAGGTTAGACATGGGCTTGAAGGGATAGATAGCTGTTGGGAAGCATTTTCGAGTGGGAGAGCAGAGACGTGAAAACTCCAACTGTCTGCACATACAATTTGAGCTCTTCTGGGAGTCTAACCCCGAGCATGTGGGAGCGACAGTGGGGAGTAATTCCCTACCTTAGCAGGTCTGTGTGGCAGAAAAGCCACTGGGGACTGAGGAGGTGCTCAGAGAGCACGATGAGAAGGGCAGCTGGCAGCATGGCCAAAGAAACCTCAAAGTCCAGGATTTTTAGCATGTGTGAAGTTCAAGCCCAAGGTTCACATCATTGCTTACTCTGCACTTTCAGCTGTGGACACCACCCTTGTCCCCCACAACCCAGCCTGCCAAAGGGAATTTGGTTGAGGAACAGTAAAGAGATGAAAAGGAAAGTAAAACAACAATAGAAATACATGCTCACATCAGCGCCTTTGTCACCTTCCTCACCCTTCTTGCCTGGTTCACCCTAAAACAAACAAGAAACAGAAATTTTGTTTCGTGTCTGAGGACCTTGTCCAGAATCACATGCATCCCTCCCCCCCCAAGAATCAAATTAAAGGCACAAGTGTTTCACCAGCAGAAAAAAAAAAAAACAACTCACTCTCTGCCACTTTATGCCAGGGGACAAAGAGCTCTTGTGGGCTCTGTCCTGGCTCCCATCAGGTTCCCAGGAGCCGGGATTCCCAGGAATCACCGTTTCTAACACTGATGAACTTGGCCAGCAGCTGCCAAGCTGCAGGAGGGGCTGGCTGCTGTGGCCTGAGCCCACAACAAGACAATCTACAGCTCATGAAGCTCTCAATGAGCAATGCTTTAGGCTAAAACACTCAGATAAAAATACTGCTCCTCTCCCCCAAACATGCACGCGTTCATCTTTGATTTAGAACGTAAAAGCCTCCATTCTGCTTTCATTAATCAGTCACATCACTTTCTGCCTCTGAAGATGCTCATTAAGCTTTTCTTAAACAAAGACCCCTGTGTGCTGCGAACATTGGTTTGATGTTCCCCCTAACCAGGAAGCTCATGCATTTCCCAAAGAACAGATGACATGGAGAAATTAAACCACAAGCTAAACATAAAACAAGGCTAACAAACTGGTGAATAAAATAGAGTGGGAATGCCTGGGCTCCTCAAACTTGCTGGGCATCCCTGAGATGCTTGCAAAGCAGGGGTGGGTATGGGAGGAAGAACTGAAGAAAAGGTTGTGTGAATTGTACAAAACGATGAGGTGGAATTAAGGAAGAGAAGCCTCCCAGAGGCCCTAGGACCTCTGGATGCTGCTAGCCAAAAATCCCCAACTTGCCCCACTAGCTCACTTTCAGCCAACATTTAGCTCCACTGGTTTGTTTGCACCCTAGCCATAAGTGGCAGTGCAGACATCTCCTGTGCACATCTGTTCAGGTATTGCCAAGAAATCATTTGAAGACATCTCTTAATCTTATTACAGGGTTTCCAGCTTGGTTTGGCAGACCAAGGTGCAGGAGGGAGTTGAGAGCAGCTGATGTACTTTGAGCTGTTTAGTGGTGCCCACCTTTGGGCTCTGGTAGTGCCAGGAACCTCACGGGGCAGGGAGGAGGCTTCTGTCTGCCAAGGTTTGGCTGGAGGGGATCTGCAAGCAAAGCACATCTCCTCCTTTGGCATGATGCCTTCTTGATCACGGCATTTCAGCACTAGGCTTAACATGCACGTGCAGAGGAATGTGGTAAGGTGAGGTTGCCTATTGAACAAATGTCTGCACTGGAGACAGTGGACCTAAGCATTGCATCTGCGAGAGCTGGCTGAACCAGCTGCAGGCCAGCTTGGTGGTTATTTACGGTGCCAGACAGGCACCAAACCCATCTGAGTCTTGCACACACCCGCAAGTACATCACTTACAGGAAAGCCCTTAATGCCCCTCTCTCCAGTCAGACCTGCTTGCCCCTGTTGGAAATAAAGTAAGTGTCATTAGGAGATATTTTTCCATTTGACAAGAACATAGTGTAATTTTTACTAGTAGAATTAAGATGGCTTAATGAAAAACCCTACACTTGGGGATAATATGAAAAAAACACCCTCTCCCTTGACATTATCACTTAGAGACAGCATAAGGGGGGGGTCATGGTTTTCTGTCAAGTATCAGCTCCAAATCCCATCACACTTTGGAGACGTTCGGTTTGATACAGAGCTACTCAGCTCAGTACCCTCTCAGTGAGGCGATTAGCAAGTTTTTGAACTTTACAGCAGTCAGTTATATTATACCAGGAAGAAATTTGGCTGGAGATTTGTTTCTTTCAAAGATACTGCATTCTTTTCTCTAGTAAAACTGATGGGCTGATGCTGCCCCAGACAGCAAGCGGAGCCCAGGACTCCCACAGAGCACTGATTTAATCTGCCCCTGCTCCACACACACACCCCTGCGCTAACCCCAGCAGCTACTGATCAAAACACATGTACAATATTTTGGTTGGTTTCTTTTTCCTGCTGTGCTAATTTTTACATTGTTCTCAGTGGGGCTGTTTTTTCTTTTAAAAAACAGAAACATTTTAAAATGGTACGTGTTGGTCTGGGGTGGAATGAAATACCATCGAACCAAGCATCTTTTTTCCCCACTGTTTTCCCTCTGTAGTGTTGGTTTCCCACCCTGGAGCACACCAAGAAAGGGCAGAACCCCTGACCGAGAGAACAGTTATAGATTATTTAATGAGAAAGCAGGAGCTTGAGAAGAGGGGGCAAAATTTAAAAGCATCTTTAGAAAGCCATTGATGAAACAGCCCCATATTTAACCTGGCTCTTCTGCCCTAGACATACAGAGAAACAAACCCAGCCTTTTTTTTTTTGTTTCCACAAAAACACTACCTAGCTGGCGGCAGCTTTTTGTAGTGTTTGCCAGAAAGGGCGAGCTGCTTTGTTTTCGTGTCCATCAAACGGCTGCTTTGTATAAAACCAATGGGCCTTGGGCATCTGCAAAACATTGCTGCAGAGAGCTGCGCAGTGCTCGCGAGCAGCTAGCCAGCACGAGACAAAGGCCCGTATCGAGGCAAAGAGCCCTGGGAGCAAGGCCCCATTTGTCAGGCGCTCTGCATCTTCAAAGGGAAATACTTGGATTCTGCTCTGGAGGGAGGAAGGCCTGTGAAAAAGCACAGGCAAGCGGCAAACCACGGAGAGGAGACAGAACAACGCGCTCCAAATACATAAACAGACTGCTCTCTGTGTCCAGGGGGAACAGCAAAGGATGTTATCAGCTTAAAGGGGATCAAAGGATATTTAGGCTGGATGTTAGAAATATCTTTTATCCCAGGCCCTCACTCGGTGTACCTCTGCAGACTGCCTGGAGACGATGTGTGCATCCCTCACTGGCACTAAGAGTCAGATGAACAGAGGCTGATCGTGAGCGGCACACATATAGATGTGCCATCCAGGGGATGCGCTCAGACTGCTTCAGGTCTCTTCTACATCTGTTCTCGCTGAGATTAAGCAGGGAGAATGTATAATAACATTTTCTTGAATCTCAGTAAATACTGTAAACCCTCCTCTGCTGTTCTTTGCAGCTGCACAGCTCCTCCGCTCCGTGTAAAGCTAGCTCTAATTTGTATCCACCAAACCCCAAATTGCAGCATGTAGTTGTCAAAACCAGCATTCAAATCCACACTCACAGAAGACAAAAGCACACAGAACATCCTACAGAAATTCTGCCAGAAAAAGCAATCGGCTTCACTTTCCATGCTAACAGAGGAAGGAGAGAAAATAGAATTTATTTTTTTCTATTTAGTAAGACATTCTGATATTTGAAAGTCTCATTTGTCTCTAACCTAGATGGAGAGTTACAGTTCTGAATATCTAACAAGGACGGAACAAAATCAACATCTAAAGGATTTGTCTGTACTGAATGGACACAGTGCAACAAAGCCTTTGTTTCAAAATAAGTCTAGTCTTAGCAATATGGCCAACCACAAACTAAAGGAAAATGTTAAATGAATCACCGAGGAAGAGCTCTTATCAGTTTCCTGGATGGAAACTTGACTCTTTGCCATATACCATGCCTTTTTTTTTTTTTTAAACTGAAAATTGGCATTTAATGGCGATGAGCTGTAGTCAGTAACCTGTGCTGAAATCTCATCAGTTAAAGTTTTGTTCTGTATCATGATCTTAAATTCTAGTCCCAAAAATGTATCAGTCTCTAATCTATTAGTAAAGCCAATACATCCCCAACATGGCTGATCTGCACAAGGAAACTATTATTAAATAAATTGTAACAGTCAGTTAAAATGGTCTCTATCTTTCAGGTAGCTGCAAGTGATTTGTTCTGTAAGAACACAGACCAAGCACCCAAACCAATACGCAAAGATACTGAAATAAAATGGAGCATTTTAAAAGCATATGTACTCCATCCTCAGCTATCCCCTGCTCCTTGGCGTGAAGTGCCTCAGGAGGGAATGAACAATGCCACCGGGACTTGCTCTCCTTGCACATAGTCTGGGCAGAGGAACATAGTTTGAGCCTATTGCTGGTTATTCTCATTAATTTTGGAAGTCATCAAATTGGAGTTAACCAATCTGCATTTGTCTTTCTTAGCTCTTTCAGATATCGCTCTGTCTTTTGGATTGGAAGAGTGAGGAGAAATGAATAATGCTGTCGTGGGGGAAGCACACCATCTACAGCCACCCATTTACAGGTGGTGACCTCCACAGTCTCCTCCATCTATGTGATGCTAAAACTGGCACTTGGAAGAAAAGGGAACTTGTTTCCTACCGCTGTGGCACAAGGCTGTGTCAAGGCAGCCACCACTGCACATGTCCGTCACTTCAGAGGTACCAACTAATACTTTTCTCTGTATCTTTCTTCCTTTCTTTGACTCTGCTCCACACTAGGGTCTTAGTGATTGTCCACAGTCCATCTGTGCCCACTTCTACAGTTTGTAGATCTAATTGCTGAACGATCCTCCACCACCTACTACATTCTCAAATGATTTTGCACTCCTAGTGTCTCTCAGAGGAGATTTCAAAGACCATGGCCTACTGGAGAGTAAGCTGAACTGAAGCAGCTGAAGGTCCAAATGCCACTTTGAAATGCTTCCGGGTGCTTGAATGTTGGACTGGGAATCTGACACATTTATGTCCTTGCTAGATTTTTCTCTGGTATTTCCTAAACTTCACCAGTTTGGAAACAACATTCAAACAGCCCTTCTTTCTATGCTTAGTTGTTAACGCTTGATAACCCACCAAGGACTGAGGTACACCATGTAAACATATTAAGAATATGATTTCAATATTCCAAATATATTAAGAACATCATTTGACCTGGGGAATAGCTTTGGTTCAGGAAATGATGAGCTTTTACTGCCTTATTGCCACAGAAGGAACAGTTCAGTTAGACCACTCAAAACACTCCACGCTAAAGAGCTTTGGTTGGCAGAAGAAAGCTGGTCTCCACAAGCATTTATATACCACTCATTTGCCAACTGAATCTCTTCAGGGAACACCAAACTTTGCAAGCAACTCAACCCTTCTGTACAGTAAACCCTCATCTTGGTTCTTGCAGAAGACTTAGAAACTCTACATTTAAAATTCTTCCTGGCAGTAATCCCACAGGATTCGAAAGACCTATGCTGTATATCATTTCTGAGGCATCACCCCAGGTGTTGCTGGGAATCTCTCTGTGTACGTAAAGCCTTACTCTCTCTCCTCGGTCTCCTTTGGAGCCTTTTGGCCCAGGTTGTCCTGGAGAGCCCGGTAAGCCCTAGAAGAGATGCAGAACAAGAAAGAATTAATTTCTACTGTGCATCCTTTCTGTAAGTGTAGTGAATACATTTCTCAAGTGATCCTCAGCTCCTGAAAACCTCAAGCACCCATTAAGCAATTGGGCTGGATTCTCTTTCACCCTCAAGCAACCACAATGGAAGCTCTGTTTGCAGATATCCTGGGCCCTATAAGTTTCTGCACATCCGTCTGTTTGGGTCTTTCAATGCACTGCAGGCTACTGATGTAACATTTTTAAGAGGTCAGTGCAACAGGATAGTTCTTGTTCTCAGTTACCAAGAAGGAATTAATACACAGATAGCATAGTTAGCTTAAAAATCCCCACTACTTTCCCCCTCTTCATAACTGCCTCAGTGGGTGGCATGAGTAAGCACACATACCTGAAAACTAATTGGATTGTGCAGTGGAAATTATTTTGAAGCTATTCACTCACCCTAATAAACAATTTTCAAATTAAGCCAAATCTCTATTAATAATTTTGCTCCCTGGGTTGAATAAATCTATAAAACAGTCACCAATGGATAAGAAGGGCATAGTCTCCAGATTTCTACTAATTGAACCGCTTTGCAGAAATCAATCCAAATTCTTAACTTCTGCACCCAGTGAAGTCACAGCTATAAACCAGACAGGGAGAGAACAATATTGTTTGTTTATATTCAGCATGTCAGCTCCCCAGGACCACATGCAAGATGCTTTTTTCCACCTCAAGTGACTGACTTGCACATTGCCTTGGAGACTGCAGCAAAGGAGACTGCTGCTGCACTCCAGACCACCAGCGATTTAAGCCAACCTGCCTAACAGCAGCCCCCAGAAACCCCCCTACCTCTCAGCATCCAGAGAAATGGCCTTTCTAGGCATAGCTGCGAGAAGCCTCAACACCCGGTGAAGTGGCCCGACAAGATCGGACATAGGTGTTTTAAGGGTCTAAAGGAGGAGCACCCCCCAGTTTCAGCTAGGAGGTAGCAGTGCTCACCCACCAGTGTGTTGCTCCTTGCCTGCAGCCAGCCCCACCAGCTCACCACCAAGCCACACTATGTCCCGGCCTCCAGTTTAGCTACGTCTCCCCTGGGCCCAGAAAAGATTCAGCAACTTGGGCCTGGCTTAGGAGGTTTACTAGTGCTGCTAAACGAGGTAGGGCACAAACCAGACTTGGCCCTATGTCAAACCTGCAGCATGAACCGAGCTTAAGTGTCCATAAGCATTCTTTGCTCTTGACAGCTCTCAACATTGACTTTCCATGCGTGATTACACAGGGACGCTCAAGACCACTGAATTCCACAAAGTTGTTGTAAAAATTAAGATTTATAATGTGTGTTGCATGTGAAAAAGCCAGACTCTACTACAGAACCTGTTTATGAATTGTGAATTACCTTATATTTAATCTCGTTAAACTGCATCTGTCATTTTGCTGCCAAATTTCCCACTGCGTTCATATCTGTCTGGAGTTTCTCATCGTTCTCCAGAGCATTCACTATTTGAAATGATTCTGCTACACTGGCAAACTTTCACTAACCTGTTGTCCATTGCTTCTTCAAAGTGATTATTAAATACACGGTAAAAATCTCCTTTCTCTATTTCTAGTAATTCTAAACCTCCTCTTATCAGGATCTAAGTTACATCCCTCTGCTAAGTTACTTCACCTTTCTCTCTGTGCTTTTCAGTCACTTTTACCTCTTTAGTCATGTTAGATTCCTGTGAAATATTTGATGTTACTGGTTTATCTCCATATCAATACTCTTCCCAAAACTGAAGTCCCTCTGTATCAGCCAACCACAATTTTGAGCAGTTTGGCAGTTCACCACTCATCATGACTTCACTTCTTTCCATTCAACCAGCTTTTTTCCATCCATGTGAGTACTTTGCCCTTCTACCATAAATTCTTTGGAGTGAGTTTATCACAGTCTATTATTATTTCCTTCCTCCACAATTTTTGTATTGACAAATAAAGTGATGGGGATTTGTGATATTTTTCTTGACTAGAAAGTGCTATTTCTGAAAAAGTAGGCTTAACAAATTCACTTTGGTAAATTGGTGAATTCCCAATGATGCATTTTCATTCTTTTTATGTGTTCCACAGGAAACACAGTATTTTTCTATCACTGTGTTAGTAAAGCCCATGTCAGATCCTTTGCATCAACTCAGGCCACAGTGAAATGGTTTGACACAGCAACAGCAAGATATGTTGTTAGAATTAAGGGAAAATCTGGAAAGTGGAACCATTTCAACCTCTCAAAACAATTCAGAATGAAAAAAGGTATTAAAATCACAGAATTTCATGGGGAACAAAACAACAGATCCAAGACTTATAAACGACTCTCTGTTTTTGTGCAATGCGATGTTTCGTACCTAGCCCCCAGCTCTGCCCCTCAGCCCCAAAGCGCCTTACTTGGGATCCAGGGACTCCGATAGGTCCTGGTGGCCCTTTAGGTCCTGACGCGCCTGGTGGCCCTGGTGGGAATCATCACGGGAGACAATTTTAAGGAGACTTTGAAGGAAGGACCCTAAATTCCAAATGCATGCACTTCCTTTCATTGCTCTGCTTAGCCGCTCAATAGGTGAGAACCGTTTGTCGGTCTCAGGACTACAGCATAAGCGCTTCATCACACGCAGAGTTACTGGATACCCACACCCTGATAGAATGTAGCCCTGTGCCCTAGGGAAGATGTTAGAGCTCTGGGAGGGAAAAAAGGTGAAAATAGGCAGGAAGGATGTCAGTAACATGCTGCATTTCCATTGTTTAAAATGACAACTTTTGAGCAAACTTCAACTAGATCCATGAAACAGCTACATCAGAGCAAGATGCTACAGCTGGTGTTTCTGAACGTGTCTCGCAGGTGGCAAGGGCAGTCCACAAGCCTGCTACAGTCTGTCTCTTTAGTGTTGTCAGAAAGTTGATGATGAACGTGAGAGAGACGGGGTTTGGACATAGCCAGCATGAGAGGCTGACAGTGGCAAAGCAAAGCTCTTGTTCTTTGCTCACTCCAGTGGCAATAAATTCTTTTAAAGTCTGTACCACAGAAGAGCCTGCTTCCAGGACAAGTTAAACACTGTCTAAACAGGTCAACTTGTTTTACACAGTCACTTAACAGATTCATTCCTTTTGGAAAAATACTTATATCTCAACAGTAGCTGTTAAATTGTACCTGGAAATGGGAGGCAGGATATTTGCTTAGTCTGAACTTAGCAATATTCCTCTGTTTTAGTTGTCAGAACCCTTGAGATGAAACAATGTGGACATTATACACAAAGTACAGCTGAATCAGCCACAATCATTAATGCACCGTACAAATGCTAAAGTCAAAGACTAAAGGAATTGAAGGATAAATGAAAGGCCCTCATAATGAAAGGAAAAGCCTTTTCTGCAACTAATAGGACTTCACTCCTAAACATGCATCATACAGGGAAGTGCTGATGTTTGCAGGAATACTGTCCTTTAAACCACCCATCAGCACAGAGAAACAGAAGACTTGCCACTGAATTTCCATCCCAGATTCTGATATCAGTTATACTGGTGAAAATCTGAAATAGCTCAAGCCAGCTCCAAAGTCTGCATACATATCACAGAGCAGCTGGCCAGATCCTGCTCGGTGAAGCTCTACAGTGACAGGACAGGATCACAGCAGTGGTGAGAACAACTCTGCCCTCATAAAGGAATTCACTAGACAACCTATTCTTACAGACAGTCTTTAATTATTCCCCTCTCAAGACATGTCCTGCCAAAGATAAAACAATCTGCCACCATCAACAGATAAGAAACCTTGTTACTTCTTGCCACCCTTCCACTCCTGGACCCACTGGTCTACTGCCCTTCCAGTTAGGACCACTTGCTTTCCCTGCAGATATCCCACAGACCGTTCCAGCGTCCATCAGAAATTTCTTTTGCTCATCTTCCACAACATTACAGGCTTGCAGCTCAACTGAGTTTATTACCTGGTGGCCCAATGGGGCCCGGGGCTCCCCGTGGTCCTGGCAGGCCGGCCATGATGGTGTCTATGACGGTGGAGGCCAGCTGGGGTTCTCCATCTGTGTTGAAGAGCAGAGCGGTTAGTGTCCCTGCAGGAAGAGCTGCCCAGTCCCAGCAGGCAGGGCTTCACTCCAAAATCCTTCGGCGCCTGTTGCTGGCCAAGGGCAGAAAGTGCTTCAGGATGCAAAATTTGGGCTCTTGGAGCAATTGGTGCTGTGCTCTCTAACGGCACAGGCTGCATCCCACAAACCTGCAGAGCTGCTCATCCCACCTCTGATAACCCCAGAAAAGCTGTCCTATCCATCAAAAAATTTGTGTTCCTGCACATCTATATAATCCTACCTTTGAATGCCAAAGTAGATACCAAAAAGATATTCCAAAGAGTACCTCTGCACTGTACAGCAATAACTGACCCAAAATTTGCCATCTCCAAGACACATCTGGCTTCTGGCTACCTGAGAAATCAAACATGGAACTGGAGCTACCTCCTGTCTGGCATCAGTGAACCACCGAGCCAATCTGGCAGTCTAGCACATCCCCACCAACCCAGCAAGCTGACCCTGCCACCAAGGCGATGGTGGGAGGCATCCTGAGCTCTGAGGACGCAGAAAAGCCTGGGAAGAGGGTGTGCTCTGCTCCCTGCACATACTCAGGAAACTCACTTGCCATTTAGGATTATTTTAGGTGTTCAACTTGCCAGTTTGGACAAGTCCACTAAGTTCTGGGAAACGGATGGAAATGGGAGTGGAGGAGGGAGGGGAAAAGCATCAGCAGGAATTGGAGGAATTTCATGCTTTTGCACATCTTTCTCAGTCCTCTCTATTACAAATAAAAATCAGCAGCCTGTAGCTGCTTATCCTTGAACCAACAGGTTTACTACTTCAGTTGGTAACTGCATAGAAGAAACACAACTATATATAAAAAAACCCAACCCTTATTATTCATTGCAATTCCAAAAACCATTCATTGGGACAGTAAACCCTGTGAAAAGTCCATCTTTTCCATAGCTGAAGGCCACCATGCAGGAACAATGTCCATCTCCTCCTGCCCATGAGCTCAAACTTACTCTTGTTTCCTTTCACCCATCCCTTTAATTCATCACAGTAAAATTCAGGGGAACCGTTTGCAGTAAAAGGCTATAAATGCTTCACTGCTATATTGGTGCAAATATCAAGAGACACCAGGAAGATCAGAAGGGTGTTTGCTTACTCTGCAGAGTCCAGCCCAAAGCACAGAAGATGAAATCTCCAGAGATGTTAGCAGACACATTACGAAGCCTTTTCAGTTTCTGGAGCGTTGGCAATGATAGAGAGAACTTTCAAGCTAGTTGTTTGAAAGTGGTTCCGTTCCTAGGGAAAACTGTGAAATCTCTTTAACTGCCAAGGATGACAGTATATCTCTGCAATGCCTTCCTGGCAGCAGAACAGCAGAAGAACTAACACAGATCCCTCTGAGAACCAAATTTCGTGCCTAAAGCCTGAATGCAAACAGGTATTTCTTTGACTATTGTTTCTAATCCCATCCATCTTCCCTTCTTCATAGCCCTGAAACAAAACAACTGAGACTGTTTTCATGTTCAGAAGCAAAGGTACCCAAGTGAAGTGTGTAATCCAATTAATTTGAGTTTTATTTGACCATGTCAAAATCCATCACGGCTTGAGAGTAAGATGAAATTGGGAAATGAGCATCAAACAGCAGCAAAGGCATTAACAATTTCAGAGCCTTTTGTTTTTGAAGAACAAGTGGTCAGCAAAATCAAATGTACATCCACTGAGAGGAGAGGATGGGCTGCAAACAACCAGGATTTAATTACTACTGGAGGTAAGCCAGGGATGAAGATTTGGGTTACAAAACTTTCCAGCTAAATGGTACATTATTAGGATGACAGAATTACTCCCACAAATCCACCCATCCTGACATTTGACTCGAAGTTATTTATGAAAGGTGATTCCACAATTGTGACACAGAAGAGAGCTCTTCTCAGCAGCCCCAGAGCTCAGCAGCTCCTGATTTGGCCTCTGCAGAATCGGAGTATGGACATGCAGGATATTTAGAGCAGCTCCGTCTTCAGCTACATGGCCAGGCAAAACTCACTCAGATCAAGGTTTCCCTCCAGATTGAGCTCTGATTGAAGCACACCATGAATGAAATGGGATTGAAGTGTGTTAAAACACAACCCTCACATTTTTTAAGGGACTCTCTCTGTATTCCTGTAAAGCAGCAGGAGGGACTCTGTCTCCTTATGAACTCCCTTCTCCTGATAAACAGGGGTCGTTGTGGGGCTCTCTGCAGCTGGAGGCTGCTATAGCTACCACAAAACAGCTCCAGCAACAAATGGTAGCAGGAATCTTCCCTTCTCAGTCATCTCCTGCGCTGACCCAGGCTCTGCTGGGCTTAAGCGCTGGATTTTGTTTCAGTGCTTCTGGATATGCCAAAGCAGAAGGCAGACAACTGTCTGCCTCATTTAAGACCTTGATACACAATTTGCTCTGGGAGCTTTCCAACTCCTAGCCAAGCCAGCAGGAAGGGTGCAACCAGTCAGACCTGGCCAGGTATGAGCACCTACTTTATGTGGAAGAGGGCACAAACATCCTGCAAAGGGGAAGCCTGAAACAGCACAGAAAAGTCCTGAACAATGCAGCGAAACTTGCCCAGCCAGAGTGGCAAGGCATCTCAGAGGCACAGGCTAAACAGCTTTGAAAGCAGTCAGTAGGTTTTCTAAATCAAATGACGTCCCCTTCCTCCTCGCCTTCCCCTTCGCTTGCTCCGCTCTGTTCTCCCTTGCTCAGGCAGGGCTACGCACGGCAGCAGGCACTGGGATACTTTGCAAATCTCTGTTCTGCACCCTTTTTCACCAGTGACATGCTGGGCACACAGGCAAGCCTGCTATGCCTCGGTTTCCCCTTGCTCTCCCTGCAAAATAGGTTAATGCTATCTTATGTGTCCTTTGCAAACTGAAATCTTTGAGATGGAAGAAAACACAGCCCTCAACAGAGTGAAAGTTGCATTCTTTTCTCTTACTTTTCCCTAAAAATCAGCTTAGCTTTAGCACAAGAAAGGCAACTGAACTGACTCTAGGCCACATACCCGATCCACTCATTTTTAAGTGGCAGAGAAAGCAAGTGATCCTTGCAGCGGCAGCCTCAGCAGTGGGGTATGGCAGTTCAGCTTCTGGCCTGCATCTAATGTTTCTAACTAAGGGATAAATTCCCCCGTTATAGGCTTGATTTGTTGAGACAGGATGGAAATGAAGTAATCCTGTCCTAATTTCTTTCTGCTACCTGATCTGGAGGGAGACAACTGGGACCAATTTCTTTACCACAGCACAGTGAAACTGTGAGAAAATATTTTTCTCCCCATTTTTGGTTTCTGCTTGTTGATAAATATTGCCAACAGGAACTCATTGCGATTAATAAAGGCACATGCATTAACCATGTTCGGGTGGAACCAAACACTCTACTACTACTACTAACCTGATACAGCTTTCTCACATCTCCATGGGTGCACATGCCCATTACAAGGAATATGCTTCCCTCTGCTGTCAGCAGCTGGAATCTTGTGTTTATAGTTTTCAGATGTGCTCCATTTAAAATAAACAAATAAATATTTTAAAAATCTACCCAGAATTTACAAGTCTAAGTTTTATTAGTTGCAGAGGATCAGCTTCCCATCAACCTATGGTAGGCAAAATCAGCCAAAACATAAGGAAAATGGTAAGTTTTGTAGGAAAATGGTCTTGATATTGCTGTAACTTTATCATGACCACAGAGGTAAGTTACACTTGCAGTGAGACTTGTATTAAGAAAAATTTTTNAAATGAGAAAAATTGTCATAAAGTTTTGGGCTACTCTCTGCAAACCGAGAACACCACAGGTATGGAAGAGTAGTACAGGGCTGCCCAGGGATGTGACAGTCACCATTTACTCATGGTCCTCAAGTCCATGTTGCTGCCCAGTGTTGCCAGAGTTAATACAGATATTTATCCACTCATTTATATGCTTCCCATTTTGAGACAATACAGACTTCACCCTCCTCACACATCGGCCGGGAAGGCCATGTAATCAGTGCCTTTACACACTTCTTAATTTACCCACCACTTTGCAAGAAGAGTTTAATTTAAAGGGTGGTTGGAGAGAGGGGGGAGCAGCGGTACCCAAACCGTCCTTACGGATCCTTTGGAATAAAAGGCTGAATGCAGAGGGCCACCATTTGGGGTGATCCTGTAAGGCAGTGAGATGACTCTAACACAAAACTTTCTTGTTATAAGGCTCATGAATGCAGCAGCTAAATCCACATTTTGTGAAAATCTTGGTATTGAATCACAATTAATTTCATCCTGCCCATATGCTCTAAGTAACTGAATATGGAATTGAGCTGTTAAAATTCTTCCCAAATTAAAAATACGTCTGTTTACTTTCGGGAAAAGAGCCTGGAGAGCAGAGTGGGTGGAAGGGAAAGGAGAGCTCTAGAAAGCCGTCAGACACAGGGAGACTTATTAATCCTTGGCTGTAACTAACACAACTGAGCTTTGAAGCTAGATGTGAGCAGAAGAGCTGGGGAAGAAGCACAGCTGCAGTCTGGGGGAGTGGAGATGGGAGACCCAGCAGAGCCTGGGCTCCAGGAGTTTACAAGCCAAGTGGAGATACCACTGAGCTCTGCTTTATCATTATTAGATGCCAGCTACTGGACCAAGACTGGACCGGAAGAATCAAGCCCAAATCTGAAAGCATTCAGGTAAGAGTGCATGATCTGCCTTTCCTAGAAAGCCTTTTCTTGCCTTGCACAGCACAAATCAAATAAATACGTTTTTAAATCACCACAGGCTCAAATAAACCCTGACCCTCCATTTATAGAGGAGGGATAAATCACAGTCTAGGTCTGGCTTTTGAGTCCATCATTCTGTGCTTTGCATGGATGTGGGATAGTGTTGACGCAACAGAAATGCAGGTGGAAGATGCATCTGCGGGGCAGGAAGAGAGACACATTTAACAGATGTCCTCGCTGTGTTGTATAGTTTTGGAGTTGCAAACCTTTGGTAATTACTGATTTCTGAGCAACCCTGAGCACTGTAACACTGCAGCAGCGGCACCAAAAGGTCTCTCAACAGCACACGTCCGTTGCACCAGCACCTAACCAGCCAGACTGCTGTGTTTCTCCACCTGCTTGTCTCTCATGCGATGCCACCTGAGCTCTGTCATTTCGCTAGAGACTGTCTCCACAGCAGCTACTCATGATGGAAGCTTAAAGGACACCAAGTTGCCTCCTGAAAGCTATGACGAACCCAAAAAACCAGGCACAGGGAGCAACCATAAATCCCCCAAACCCTGTTCTCACTGATAGTTTTAGAAAAGCAGTGACTTAGTTCCTCATTTTGGAGAGGTGAACCCCTCTAAGTCATACGTGTTTTGTCTCAAGCAGGAACTTCCAAGAGACCCACACAATGGAGGCAGATTGTCGAGCTGCTCCCAGGGAAGGCAGGGCCCTGGTAGAGCCTGGCAAAGAGGTGGGAGGATGAGTGAGCTGCTCCGTGCCTGCCCACACTCTGCTGATGTACCAGAAAAATGGGAACTGAGAAGGAAACTTACTTTCTTTTTCAGCTGTGGGCTGGAGTGAGTAGAGAACTCCTTGTTGGAAGGTAAGAGGGAGGCTTGGGGTAGCTGGTGGGCCTGGAGGACCTGGGGGACCTGGGATCCCAGTTTCTCCTGGAAGTCCTCTTGGTCCTTGAGGTCCCAACAGCCCTATAAAAAGGCAGGAGAGGATGTGTTAGCGCATTTGAAGATGTGCTAATGATGCTACCATGTAAAAAAGCAGTAAGAAAAAGGATTTCTGTCCTGAACTGTAATTGTGGGAATTAGGGGCGTGAGGGGAAATAGAAACAGCTTCCCAATTTTCCATTATTTGCCTTCAGCATCTTCCTCTGCAAAGCAGATAACCTTACTTGGCTCAAAGGTGCTGCAAAGCTTAATTCCTGAAGAGGTAAAATCTGCCCCCTCCCTGAGGCTGAGTAAGAAACTAAAGGCAGCAAAGTGTGAAGTCAAGTGCCACTCTTTCTCTTCCCCTCCACATGTACCTGTATGTCACCTTACTGCCAGGAAAGCACAGAAATAACAATGGAAACCCAGTCAGTCCAGCAGCTGACCAGTTCTGTGTCCTGTGGGGCTGGAAGGCTCTTGTTGCCAACTGAGAAACCAAAAGGCAGACACGTTCTTGGCCAGACTTTAGCCATTGACAGGTTGCCAGAAAATGCCAAAAAGCATTCAGGGCTGCTCTCACATTTAAGGCACGCTCCAAGTTTCAAATCTTTCCGGAGCTCAGATTTAAAAGGCACAGCCTTTTAGACACACAGAAAGCACTGAGACAGAGGTCTGGCACCTATTGTGTAGTACTGCCTTCATCAAAAGATTTAGGAACATTTGGGGGATGAAGAAAGTCTCCTAGCTCAGGAATTAAGTGTAGTCTGAAAGAACGGCCTCATAACCTTTTCCCTTAACATACAAAAGCATCATTAGTTTGACATCCTGGCACCTTACAACTTGACACAAATGGTGGAGAAAAAAGGGAGTTAAAACAGGCACACGGCAAGAGGGTTAAACAGGGAACGCTTTCTCCAAAGGCTGACAGATCAGAGACTGTTTTTTACAGCTCCTGAGCAGGATGGGGAAACATGATCTTGCTCTGCAGCTTTCTGGGCCAAGCTCTCTGCAGCTCCACGGGAAATCCCAGGGACAGTCATTGCTCGTGCAGTGCAGGTGGCTGCCTGCTCTGAGAGCTGCTGGCTGATTTCAGTGCCCAGGGGACTTGCTGGAATGGATTCAATACCAGCTGAAGATTCTCAACATCTTCTGTGTCCAAGCCTTTTATGGTCTGTTGCCACAGATAATTTGTATAAAGTGAAATATCTCCTATCGTGGTAGCACTGCCCTCCTCCAGGACTTACCTGGTGGCCCTGCCGGGCCCCTCTCACCAGGTTGTCCTTTCTCTCCTTTTGGCCCTGGTGGTCCTGGAAGACCAGTTGGTCCGACCGGGCCTGGAGGACCAACCTGTCCTGGCAACCCTGAAAACATACAGAAAGGAAATTAGTTGGAGGTTAGGACACTGCTGAGGTCCAAAGGTCTTTAGCAACCTAGAAGCCAGAGGAGAGGCACTCAAAGATGCAAGGAGGAGAAATGCACAGACAGGGTGGTAATGGTGGCAAGACCTCGCTGGTATGTAGGGCAGAAGAGTTAGACTGGACCTTGCTTCTCCACTTCTTCCTCCAATTTAAAGAAACAAACGTGCCCACGCACAAGGGCCACCCCAAAAAGTCAGCAGGATGTGTACCTCCAGCTGGGATGTGCTGGCTAAACTGAGCCCACACTGTCCCCTTCCCAAGGTGGGAAAGGCTCTGGGCAGGGTCTGGCTGGTCCCTCACACACTCCTTTGCTAGCTTCGTCCAGACACGTGTGTCAGCTCCATGGTAGTCCCAATGTATAAAATATGCAAAATATATTTGCAAAAGCAAATCAAACCCTGTGTCCCACCTGTTCTGGATGATACGTACATACCACCCAGAGATGCCGCATCAAAGATGTTTCCCTGTTTTCATTCATCTAATGAGTGTATCGTGCTGCGCACAAGCGTTTTTTGTCCCAGGCTGAAATTAATGCACGCACACTTCTGAAGTAACTGGATGTTACTCATCTATATCAACGAACAGGGTGCTGAGCAAACCCATCCGGAAATCTCAGTAACACAGTAATTACAGCCTGGCTGGACGCTTCTGGGCAAGTCCACTCAGACCCCCCATAAACCTATGAAAAGTGCAGGCAGCACTTGTAAGTGAAAGTGACCATTTGTGATGACACTAAATAAAATCTCAGTGTTGTTTCCTTTCAACTATTAAAAAAATAACAACACTTGGCAATTCTACAGTGTTTTTCAGAAAAGCACTGTGCCTCTTTGCTTTACAAAAGTAATGGCTGCTTTGGAAAGATACACTTAAATACTGTGCAAACATTAGCAAAGCCTTTAATACCCTAGAGAGGTGGGTGAGTTATTCTGTCTACTCAGATTAAGTGGTTAATGGTTACAATAAAGGCATTAACTGTCAGAGCCAGGAGAGTAAAAGGTTCCTGGTTTCTGGGCTACCAAAGGGCTTTGAGTATTGGAAAGCAGTGGCAGATGCAAGCTACAAAGCCAGAGGAAGATCTGTCCGAGTCCAAAGTTCAGTGCACTCAGATTTCAAGTTTTGGTCTGTATATTATGTATGACAAAACCCAGCAGGGCACAAGTTAAGTTTTGACGGACTCTCAAGCAGCGTCCTTCCCCTTCCGTGGGTCAGAAGAAGTACTGGACCCTCCAAGAGCAGTGCCAGGAGAACCTGCTGCATATAGCGGGTGGAGAGGAATGGACGGGAAGAGAGGGAGAGAAGGAAAAAAGGAAACAAGCTGGCCAGCTAGCACCTTCATGGCCTGTACCAAAAGGAACAGGGCTACATAATAAAAAACAAGGCTCCCAGGATTTGCAGCTCCCACATTTGGATCCAGTTCCCACTCTAAGCGTGGGACAGCCCACCTGGGGCACCAAACTGTGTCTCCCCACACATTCACCCAAACTCTCTGCATTTCTCAGAACAAAGCAATAGTCCCCCAATATTCCCCTTCCTCTCTTCATTTCGCCAGTCTGAGAGATGTCCAAATTATTTTTTTCTTACAAAAATGAAATCTATCCATCTCTAACCCACGGTGGAACTCGGCAGACTGAAGAAGTTAGATTTTTCAAAGGGTTTGTGTAGGAGTGTGTGCCTGTACTTTTGTTTTATTCAGTCATCAATAAAGGTCTGATTTAATCTGAGTATTGAACAAGGAATTAAGGGAAAGTTTTACTTTGGATCAATTTGCTTACCCACAGGACACAAACTGCAGACTTTTCTGTGAATAGAGAGGCTCCATGGATCTGGGCTAAAATCTCACCTGACAGAGGATGCTGTACTTGGCAAGCTCAGGCAGATGATCAGGAGCCCACTTAAGCGAGCAAGAGCATTTGTTCACAGCATTGCAAACAGTTTCTTTCCCCTACCAAAAACCCCCAACACACCTGATACATCATTGCAGCAAATTCTTTCCAGCACAGAGAGAACAGCAGCAGAAACACTGTTTTGCAAGCACAACACGCTGTACTGCTGAGCGTGGGTCAAAACATTTCCTCGCTTGTATAAATCAGCCTCAATCCTTCAGCTCAACCTTTACCACTCAATCCTGTGAACTTCTGCAGACCAAGAGCACTCATTTGCTGCTAGCATCCTCAATCACGCTGCTGCAGTGGAGCTTTAAAGAAACTGGCACTTACTTCCCCGAAGGTGGAAAGCGCGAAAGGAAAGACGAGGAGAAGCAGCACCCAGTAATGTGTCAGGCAAATGCTCGTACTGGTGACAAATGGTGTTACCACCATTAAAGAGACAAGTGCAAAAGGGAGAAGAAAGAGGGAAGGATTCAGGGGAAAAAGCGGGAGGGAAGGGGAGGGAAATGAATAGGCCAAATCTTCAGCGGGCATAAATCAGCTCTGCTGCAGTGGCATTGCTTTCAGAGAGCTGAAGCCCACGGCGAGTATTTATGCTCCAAAAATATGAAAAACAAAGCCATGGGGAAAAAAATAAAAAAAGAACCCCAAAACACAGTAGAGGGACACGCAGAGACCTGGATTTCCTTCCCGGTCCTGTCACTAACCTGCAACACACCATCTGTTCCCTTTCCTTCCCTAGGGTCTTTGACCAGGAGCAGGGTCGTCTCTGTTTGCGTGGAGCGTAGCCAAACGCTGCCCTGATGGCCACCAGCAGCTCTGGGTGCCGTGGCAGGCAATACCAGTAAGACAAGAAGTGTGCTCTCCCATCACTCAGCACATGCCCTGCCGGCTCCAGCCACGTGTCCTCCGGGGAAGGGCCTCTCCCTCAGGCAGCGCTTTCTGTCCTTTGTGCGCGGAGGGAACAGAATGTCTCAAAGATGAGAACGCTGGCGTTGCTGCCCTAATCAGAGCAGCCCATGACCAGGTAAAACCCAAAGAAGAAACCCAGCCTCTCTGCATCTGTGAGGCTCCGAATCGCCACGGACTCCTGGGCCGCCCCTTCTGCTTTTAGTCCATATTGTGTACAGGACTGGGTGTAGCAACGCTTTGTGCTTTGAAAGAGGAAATCGCAGAAAGTGTTCACTTACCCTGGGGTATTAGCTGCTCCTCTGCACCTCGGTGTCCTTTAGGCTCTAGTTAGGAGGGTCAGAGTGAAAAAAAAAAAAAAAAAGGAAAAAGATATGAAAAATTAGGTCTCTTGCTGCCAGCTGGCTCAGCCAGAGTACATATATTTTCTTAATATTCAGTAAAATGTATCCTGTTGATTAACAAGCTGATCAGAAAGGCCAGTGGTGCAGCTGTCTCAACAGCTCTGATTGCTTTTAAATGATTGTCTATTCTCGGCCCTGTCACTCACAGAAGAAATAACTACCCTAATAAACAGTAGCCCGTTTTCCTGGACCTCAGCCTGGAGAGGCGTCAGCCAGCCCAGAGCTGTAAGGTCATCCAGAAACACTCCCACCATTCAAAGCGTCTAGTCCGTATCAGCCATCTTCGTGTTCGGCACCAACATCCTGCCCCAGTTTAGCATCTTGGTGGCATGCAAGCTGGGATTTGGATTTGCTTTGGCTGAAAGACTAGAAGCAGGGCAAAGCAGGCAGCATTTCACAAAAAACCTCTGGGGGACAGAGGCTCAGCTTTCCACAACCCCAAATCACTCGGGACGCTCAGGTTTGACTTCCACCTACTCTAATCTCACATTTGTTGAAAGATCTCCTGAGGTCTGCAATCTCTGTAAGTGAACCTGGGGCCAGCTTTGAGCAAGAAGGCACAGCATGGTGTTGAAATCATGCAAACCAGGCCGTCCCCCCCATCCTAAACCAACTGCATGAAATTCCCTACATGTCACCAAAATCCACAGTGCATTTTTTTGGCTGGCTTTGAATTGTAGATAGAAACTGGTTTGGGAGGGAAGGAAGCCAAATGCAGACCCAGATCCACGAAACACCCCCACAGCTCCTTAGCAAAGCAAGCATTTGAAACCCACAGAGCTCAGGCAGGGGCTTGAACAGGCAATCACATGTCAATAAGCAACTTAACTGATTACTTCTAATCACTGAAAGACACTGTCATGACCTGAAATGGACCAGTGCATGCCTGATTCCCAGTTGTTATGCTAGAGCTGTTATTCCACATTAGGTTAAATAAATCAAGGCTAGAAAAACAAAGGGTAACAGTGAGCAAGAACTACACCTGGTAGCAGCAGGCAGGGCTGTCGCGCAGGCAGCCGCCGGTGCGCACAGCCTGGAGGGCTGGCTGACAAGACAGACTCACAGACAGCTCACGCAACATTATCACCTGCTTTTTGGAGGTGATCACTAGCTACCTCGTGGATTTACTGCAGGGGTGGAGAGTGGACCATGGAGTCGGCCTGATCCAAGTGCTACAGTTTTGCTGCATTGCCAAAAGCCTGGGAGAGTGGCATTTGCTGCTGCTTGCTGAGCAAGAGGAGGTTATCATACGCGCATGGAGCCTCTGAGAGGAGAGGACTTTGAGTGGAAGGGACAGTGTCATCAGAACTTTTGCTGGATTGACTTTAGGACAATGAAGTGCAGGTGCAGAGATATTGCAACAGCAAAAATAAATGACATGGAGAAGGTAGACCAAGCATATAATGGACACTGGGGGAAACTGCTTTAATTCAGTTCCTGGCAGCCATCACTGTGGTTCTGAAAATACTTTGCAGAACATATTGTTAGAGAACCTCCCTCCATGTTGTGGCATCCTGTCAAATTGTAAACATGGACGACATCTGGTCTATGTTGGTTGCTCCAAGTCTGCTGCAGTCATGAAGGGCTGCCATAATAAACTGCTCTGACCGAAAGAAGAAAAAAAGAAGAGAAAAAGAAAAGTAAAGTAGGCTCTACAGAGAATAAAGAACTAAAGAACTGCTCTGTGAGCAAGCAAAGCAACTGACAGACAGGGCTTTGGAAGTAGAGCACGGGGATCTTGAAATGAGAATGCCAAGGTCAAGGAAATTCAATGCGTGGGGATCTGTCTAGCCAAGTGGGCTCAGAGGGAGATTTTCTTATAAGTGTATTTTTTTTTCATGCCACAAGAGGGATCATAAAACAGCCCATTGTGTTTATGGTAAATTTAAAAAATATAATGCAGAGTGCAACTGATGTAGCTATTCATGGGAAAGTTTTTCCTCCTCATAAAACCAAGAATTACCCCTGCCCTAGTCCTCTACCTCCCCGCACTGCTCCAAGGCGGGGAAACAACTGCATTCGGTGCGCAGTAGGTGAGTATGAATGGTTCCCCTGTGATCCCCGTGGCTCTCTGGAGTTTCCTCAGGAATGTTTCAATCTGTTCAGGCCTCAAAATCCACAGTCTTTGGACTTAAAACATGTTTTCACTGAAACACACAGGCAGGCATAGTGGCCCTACAGAGGTCAACAGAAATCTAACTTTCCCAAGACTAGAATTCAGCTCTCAGTAGATGCTTGTGCCAACAGAAATCAAGGCTAGCAATGAGCTGTTAAGGCTGGCAAAATGGAGCTTAGTATGTTAGTTTCTGAGCTTAGCTGCTTTCTTCTGGGAACATGCCTGCTCTGCATTGGCTTAACTCAAGGAGGGGCAGAGACATGGAGAGAAAAGCCGAAAGTCCCTCTCTTTGTGAAGGGGTGACCCTCATCCTTGCACAGCCAGTGGGAAGGGGCCTTGAGGAAATTGCGCCCAGCTTGCTGCAGTTAGAGGGATGGTTTGAGGTGGGATCGGAGAAGACTGAATGCCTTCCTCATCCATGAGTCCGCGTGTGTGTTGGCATGCGACCGCCTCTGTGTTCACAGCTCGGCAGAGAGGGCAGCATTAAACCTTTAGCCTGAACAGCCCCTGGCTTGGAGGAATCCTCTCTCTAGAGCTAAATAATGCTGACTCTGACCCTAAAAGAGAGGCTGAAAGCTCTCTGAACGCCTCTCCGCAGGGTGGTTTTCCTGCTGAGCACAATCCCATCTTGCAGCGAGAGTTTGCAAAAACCGAAGCTAGGGTGTCCGTGCAGAGGGTGCAGAGTGAAGCGCAGACATGGAGCCGCTCACGCCAGCAAGGCTGCCTGCCCCGCGCCCATCACGCAGCTCCACGCAGCCTGAGCACGGCCGCTCCCACACACGGCTCCCTGCGGGATCACACGCATGGCAGCAAATGTGCCCGTAGAAAAAGAGAGGAATTGCCCATCTGAAAGTCTTAACCCTCTTCTCTTTACAGAGCAGAGGGAAGGAGCTGCCAGCATTTCCCTCCAACCTCTCCCCCTTGCAGCCTCCAATACTACAGCAGACTGACATGGCCTCCTTATTAGACACCCTACAGGAGTTGTGTACGTAGGGTGTGCGATTTGGTGAAGAGCAGGTCAGGCTTACCAACAGATCCCACTGCTTTTCTCCGGACAGTCCCAGGATTTAGCAGCGGAAAGGCATCTGGTAGCAAATCGTCGTACCATGTGGCCGTCGTCCCAGTGATTGGCAAGTTGTTTTCCAGCGGTGGGCTGCGCTCCGCAGCCTCGAGCAGAAGGATCTAGAGAGGGGACATTGGGAAGGCAAACAAGGTCAGCGGGATCATTTCATACATGGTCTCAATCCTCATGAGGTCTTGAAACTCCTCTCCTTGCCAGCAGGAGCTGTGAATAACTCTGCAGCACAGACCGCAGGGTTTTGGTGTTAAAGCTCTATTAGTTTTCTGGAAAGTGGCAGTAAGTAGTGTCAGAAGCTGCTCTGTTAGGTTGCAGAGGGTACACACCCTCCCTGCAGAGGGCACACACCCTCTTTGGAGAGGGCTTCACTGCTTCCAGAGAGGCTCAGCACGAAACCAGGGACCAGAGCTGGTGTTAGGGGACACAGCATTTCACTGCCAGGTGACGTGTTCAGATCCAGACTCATTAGGTCAGAAATGACTGAAAGCTGGCACAAGGTGAAGGGCTGTAGGGTACCCTGTGCCCAGGGTAGCCAACTGCAGTGCCTCAGGACAGGTACTGGTTGTAAGTCAAAGCTCAAATGCTGACCAAATTAAAGACGAAGGAGAATATGAAGCTGTTAATGAGCTGAAGTGCTTTAATTTTAGAGCAAATTAAAAAACGCAGGCAATTTCCTCAAAGAGCTCTACTTAGAAGTAATAGGATATTATTAAAACTCACAACTGTTTCTATGCCTTGTAAACACACTACCCCCAAATAAATTCACATCCCAATGTGCGTCCCTGAGCTATTTGGGCCATTTACAGCCTAAGCTCCTTGGCAAAGTGACCCCACTTTCCCTGTATGATTTAGACTGCTGTTCATCAAGCTCTGCTCGCCGGGCCACGGGTGGCCCGTATGAACCTGGAAGTCAGTCTTTAACATGGCTGCAAAAAACCTAAACACTCGCAAAAAGTAGAGAGATAGAGGACCCAGGTAATGTCTGCCCACTGACAAACTCCGTTAAAGTGAAGCCCAGGGGAACATTCATTGCACTTGATAATCAACATTTTTAATTAAAGTTTTCACAAAATTAGGTTAAAAAAAAATTCTTTTTTAATCTAAACGCTTCACCTCTCAGTCTTCCCAGCCACTAAGCAAGGGTGGCATAACAAAGTAGTCTACAGATTTCTTTTGTAAAAGCCTAATCCATTGGGAGCACGGACCTGGAGCGCCAAACCCACGTGCCTTACTGGGAGTGGATTTTACCCCCACTGCTAGACAGAAGCTACACAGAGGCCGAGAGTAGCACCCACTTTCCCGGTGGGGCAGACAAAGGGTCACAGCCCCTGCGGTGGCCGTGCCAGGGGTGCAGCAGCAGCCCTGCCCTTGGCTGGCAGCTGGGTCGGTCCCTGGCAAAGCTGCCTGCCCAGGACGGAGGCAGGATGTCCATCAGGCAGGAGCGGGGCTGAGGTTTCCAGCACAAGAGCTTCGAGCCAAGCATCCAGCATCTCCAGCAAACTCTGCTTTCTAAGCACGAAGCTACACAGGAAGATTGGTCACTGTGGTTTGTTACAGCACTGTCTCTTCCTGTCTGGAAACCACCAAAGCAAATACTGATTTACGGATAAGGGAAATAAAAGAGAATATGGCTCAAACTTTCCACTAAATCCCTAGAAGTTTCAGCTTTTACATGCTGTGTTGTCTTTACATAATGAAGTCACACTGCAATTATAAATGAGAGTGACTTGGCACCACTTGTTTGTTTTAAACGTGCAATCATTACAAGGTTTATCACTTATTTATTACAAAGCATGGTGAGAGCCAGTATTGCAGCAGCGCCAGAAATGATGAACTTCCTGCAGAATGCACTGGCCTGACAGGGGTGAATCAGAAACTAATTAAACTGGGAGCTAGGTTAAATGCAAGGGAACTGAATCTCAGCTGTTGCAACCAAGCAAAATTCTTCCTTTATTGCAGGGATCTTTATTCATGGATCCAGAGTCTTGTTCCTTAGTAATAAGAAAGCAAAAATGAACCGGGCCACAATGCATTTGTTCAACAGGCTTCTGTGATGCCAGGCAAGGAAGGAATCGGTTCAGTCTGTCTCTCGGGCTTCTGTGCTTCTACCCCATGATTTATTTGTCAGGCTCTCAAGCAAATATGCTTATCAATTCAACAAACACTTAATCATGTGCCTTACCATGATCGTGCCTGATTTCCACTGACACAGGACTCCAGTGTGCATTGAAGACCTTTTCTGAATCACTTTATTCTATTATCCTCTTGCTTCCCCAGAAAAACACCTGGATGTTGCCAAAGCAAACTCAGCAGCAGAGGCAAAGCTAATCCTGGAGGTGGCAAATCAAGGGGGGCTACAGCCAGGGCAGGGTTCGGATGCTCCTGCTGTGAGGCAGGGACCAGCGAGGGCTGTCTTGGACAGTATTTTGCCGCAGCCCAGCAGTGCTGCAGGGAGAGGCCATATTAAATAAATAGCAGCAATGGTCAGAGACCAGCAAACCGCAGGGGTCCAGGGCCCTCCCGGGCAGCGCGAGCGGCACTAGCACAGCTCTGCCGAAGGTTGCATCTGGAGTGGAACAGTTCCAAATCATTTTTATGGGTGATAATAAAAATGTGTTACCACATAATCAACACAAAACAGTGGCAACGGTATCCTTTTCATTAAAACAACATGTTTTAAATGAGTGCTCTGCTGATAAATGCTGTAAAATATTTAAAGGCATGCACAGAATAATCTGGTATGCTCTTTTATAAATTGACTATATATACTTAGCAGTCATTAAGGCTCAAACCATAGTAACAACTTTATTTTCCCTGGGCACAAAATGATAGAGGTCAGGAAGTCTCCAGACTTGAAACTGCTGAGAAATTCTAGTTTTTATGATTAGGACTGATGAAGTGCCCAAAAGAAATAAAAGTAGAAAGAAGAGAGCTCTCACATCCGTGAGATCCACAGAGCCAAACTAAAGAAGGTAAAGCATGAGGGATTTAGTCACATTTGAAATCTCAAAGCATACAGTTCCTTTGACACGGAGTGTCCTCTCACAAGCTAGCACAGCACACAGCACAAACGGAGTCCTTACAGATTATTGCAATAGCACTGGAGCCATTCATCTCTTTTCTGTCACGTTCTGTTTTTCTTAAGGCTGCCATTGCCATAGTCAAGGGACTCGAGGAGAATTCCCACTTTCATTAAACAAAAAAAGAAAGTTTCTAGCCCTCCGAGTAAACTGCTGGAAAATGATACCACAGAGGCTCACAGCCAGAAAGCAAATTAGCAAAACGTGCAGTGTATTAAAGTCTCAGTATTAAAGTCTTGGCATTTTCTAGTCAATAAGGTTGAGGTAGAGAGAGGGATCACACCAACTGAAGAACGTGTGGTTTTGATGGGAAACCCTCACGGCAAGCAGCGCCCACCTCTGCTGCTACTACTGCTTCCAATGCTAAAGTTATACCTCCATGAAGGACGGAGGCAGAAAACATCCTAATGTCACCACATCAATGACATATGTCTCGATGCCATGGGTAACGTTAGTCACCCAACCAACCAGACCAGGTGCAGAGAACTAGCTGGAGAGCAGCGCTTGTGGCTGCTGCCTGTGGTGTCAGGAGGGCAGATTCCTGCTGAAGACATGACGGCCTTTCCTCCCCAGTTTGCGCTGCATTGCAGAAGGGAAAGGACAGCCACAACTCAGCAAAACACTCAGGCTTTTGTCTTTTTGCACGTATGGAAGCAAAAAGTCAAATCTGAGCCTAAATGGACACGCTGAACTGGAGCCTCTGGCAACAGAGGTCCCACCGGCATGAGGGCTTGTCTCTGGTTTCCAGACCCCACCTCTCAGATGCAGCTGAACTGGGTCAGAAAGCTGGAAAGAGCTGAAGTGGGGCCACGTCTCCTGCCAACACCGCAGCGGGAGACGGGCCCGATGTAGGAGATGGCGTGTGAACGCGAAGGGAATGCAGGAGAGATGACGCACTGCCCTGGCCGAGGAGCTCGCAGGCCAGCGCCAGCGGCAGAGGTTATTGCCTGCAAAACTCACCCCTGGGCCCTTCGCATCCCGCAGAGCTGCCGGGCTCACCTCTGTACAAGATCTGGCTCTTCTCTCTGCTCTTCTCCTGTGGCTCAAAGCCTGGCTCTTCACCATGGGGCCTGCTCACACGTAGGGCCCTCAGCAGGGACATTAGCGTTATGTGCCTGAAGCTCAGTCCCAGCTTACTCAACCCACCTCCCCCTTTTCTATTTGCCAGCATAAACTTTCTAAACTTCAGACACATACCACATTTCTTGCGTCAGATCAAAAGCTCAGCCCAGGGACAATGGAAACAGGAGGAAGGTTTTCATCTTCTTGAGATGTTCAGTGTCAGAGGACTTTTTTTGGCTTGTAGAGGCTTTCAAGAACCTTATTTTGGTTGCTCCCACACATCAAAAGAAGATTTCACAAACACAGCCTCCTCCCATCATCTGTCCCCCGCTTGCATTCCTGATGTCCTGTAACTAGTAGGTGCTAGAAACATGGAAAGAACAGCCGGGCTTCCAAAGATTTCAAAATTGATACAACAGGGCTCAGCATGCTTTTTCTTTGGATAAAAATCCATGGAAATACAGGGGGAATCATTTGACATAATCCAGATGGATATTCTTAATTAATAAAACGCGATATTTGGTCTCTTGAACCATTGGTGGAATTAACTCCCCTTCATCTCTCTCTAAAGAGGAGGGAAAGAAACTGCGCGAATCCATCAGCTAAAAATTCCAGTGTAAAACAAGATTCCCTTGATCTTGCAAAGACACAAGCTGATTAATAATGGTAATTGCATAACTTGTTGGACGTATCTTTCTTTATAGCAAATTATTTGGCAAAATATAAGAGTTTTTTAATCATTCATCAAGACATAGAGCTAAACAGGGAGTTCTACAAAACCTGATGGAGAATGGTATCTCTTTTGTAGCAATATGAAACCTGTGAACACAAGGCTCTGACACAGACACAATTGCTTGGTCTCAAAAGCCAAAAGACATTCAGTAAGTGTCCACTAAAATCTGATGACCCAGATAGCCAGAGAGAACCTGGGTGACTTCATCCCTATTACATCTTAGAGGCTTTGGCCAAAGGGGACAAGATAAATAGTGCACGGAGGAGTTTTCGTTATATTGATAAATTACTTGGGGAGCAATAGCTGATATCATTGTAGTGACCCACTGTGGACCAAAAAGTAAGGTTTATGTCATCAGATACTGCATCAAAGACAGAAATGTGGACCAAAGGCTTCTGCCAATCCACAGGTAGCACAGTTCATGCTCTTTCTGCAAAGATCTTTGATTTTTTGTACAGTTTTACAGGATTCCCAAAAAAGAGGATGCAAAAAGTGACTGCTTTATCAGCAGGTATCTTCTGGAGGGGAACTGGAGCAGAGAAGACACAAAAGCACGGGCTAGCCTACTAGTTTAATTGAAACGCAGGCCATGTTCAGCAGATCATCAGACCATTGAGACTTTGCTTGAGAGAGCAGCAGTGAGGGAAGGACTGGCAGTGGTCCTACTGGGTCACTGCACTCTGAGGCAGCTGGGGAGCTTCTCTGATATTTCTGCATGTTGGAGATTTTCCTCTGCTGCTGCGAGCCCACACAGCCAGCCACCACTGGCACCTCGAAGCATTAGAGCCAGGGAAAAAGCTAGATGTGGAAAGCATCCAGCAATCCTTCAAAGCCGTGCTAAGCACTCATTGCAGAGCAAAGTACACAAAAGAGCTCAAAGTGAAATCAGATTCCCCATCATTACTTTAAAACACCTGATAAAAATACATTGCAGCTATAACCTTCCGCCCTCGAAATCACATCATTCTTCTCTGCCTGATTTATTGCTTGTCACCTGCTGGGGATGTAGCAGTGCTACGGACGTGGAGCCAGGCCAGCCTGAGCTGAACTCAGTCTTGACAAAGTAACATCTGTTCTCAGCAACGGCTTCGAGATCAGCTCTCTGCCCCTCACCAGGTGAGGAACCCCCGACTCCGGCTGAGACTCACATCAGCCAGCTCAAATAGGCTGAGATGCCTCGTGTACTCTCCTCCACTGCTGGACTCCAGATGAAAAGCTGCAAGCAGAGCGCAGCACAACTGGAAGAGATAAGGGGCTTGGTCCTTTCCTGGCTCGCCTTGGTGCAAGCTGAAGAATGATCCCAAGACATTTTTCTCTTATGATCATACTTTCCTTATGAAGCTTCACTAGAATTTCTGATTGAGCATCAAGTGGAAGTTTGCATGTTTGGGCACGGGATTACCAAAGGATCTGAGCACTTACATCCCTTAGGCTCCTCACATACTTCCCTTGCTGAAACGGACTTCTTGTCCACAGAAGTATTTCTCTTAAAAACCAAAACTTGTAAACAATGTTCTTGGGGATTAAACACACCAAAAGCATTTCCTAATGCAAACATAGGATTTGCTTGGCTAGGATTAAGTTGCTTGTCACAGGGAAAGAGAATTTTTCAAAGAGATTTAATATTTTCATAAAACAGATTTGACTAAAAATGCCAAACTTGTAACGAAGAGATTTGCGGGAAGGGATGGTGGAGGAGGAGATCTTTAAAGCCTGTTTGTGGTTCTGGCAAATGATTTACAGGATTTGCCAAACACATGGAACAGTCTTAGGGGACAGATTGCTCCATCAATCCAACAGTGATAAGAAATAAGGTCCAGCAATTACTAGACTTGAGAACGAAAGGATTTTGACTGTTATTCTGAAAGACAGAAGCATGCCCAAATGAGAGAAAGGCCAGTACCCAAACTGCATCAGGAGTCCTAGTCATGATTATTGCTGATTAGAAAAAGGCCAATGAGATAAATGCAAAGTTCAGATATGAACACTGACACAAAATTTGGTTTGCCCATTCAGCTTTGGTTCATGGTTCCTCCTTGCAAAAATCAGTTAGGAAGTTGCAGTTTATTCTTAGGGACATTTGTTACATTAACCAACCTATAGAAACTCAGAATTAAATTAACAAATTTACAGGGATTGATTTCAGTTTATTATTGCTACTAGCAATCAGCCAGTTATTGTGCAGCTACATGTGAAACAGTCAAAATACTCCTTAAATTCAATGCATTACTGGAGCTGAAGAAGCAGATTCTGCACAGGGTGATTAGGAAACAGAGATTAGGTAAGCCACCTTCCTGTTCAGAACAGAGAGAAAATAAATAACTGCTAATGGCAATCACATACACAACATGGAAAATCCACGAAAGTCCTTGAAATACCAAGCAACTCTACATGTCCACTCTATAGGACCAGCAGCAGCCTCACAGCCAAGCAACTGAGGTTTCCCTCCTGATCTTTCAGCCATGTCACAGTATCATGAAACATCTTCTATTTTTCAATTATTTCTCCAATACAGCAGGAAATTGTTTTACTGTTTATCAGAGAAAGAAAAGACAAACCCCATAAAACATCCCAGACAGTGGCCAGTGTTTCATGTAGCTGCTTGGAAGAAGGGGGAGATACAGAAACATTTCATACAAAGATTACATTAAAACTCCAAGTAATGGTGCTTCATCATCAAAACACACAGGGCAGTGAAGGTGCCATGGGGTAAGCTGTTCTAAATAAATGGGGTGATTTCATATAAATAGCAATGTATTGATCAAACTGGTTTTTGATCAAAAGGTTTTCTTCAAAACTTTTCAGAATCTTCTGCAGGGGGAATCACATTACAAGGACTGTTTTCATGCAAAAAATATGCATGTCATTTATCAATCACACAATGAATCAATCAGACACTAGATATGTAATGTGATCTCCCTGCATTAAAGCTGTAACTGAAATGCCACGAACTTCTCAAAAGTGGTGTCAGGAGATAAGACTGGGTTCTATCAACTCAGATCAAATGCTGCACTCAAGGTCCAACCAAAGGCTGGGATTAATATTGCACTGCCCATAGCTCTATGGTGGAGTTTGTTAAAAGAAACTGGGCAAATAAAGTGAGCAGAAATTTTTACGCAGCTGCCCACTTCCCTGCTAGCACTGCCTGCCAGTGCACAGTGGTGCCACTCTCTCCTGACACTGCAGCTCTCAAGCCTCACTGGAGTTTTGACTGGGCTTAGTCCTGAGACACAGGAGGGCAGCATCAAGCTCAGGAAATTCAGCAGGGAAGTGCTGTGTGCTCTTCCCACTAAGAAGCTGTGCTGGCCTAAGGAGAAACCTTTCATATGAAATAAAAGCGGGGTTCGTTCTGCCCTCCCACCAGTGAGGCTCCCCGCAGGATCAGGGGATGCTGTAGCGAGGTCAAGTAAGACGTCATGGGAGAGAAGTAAGGTTTGACACGTTGGGGCTTGGGGATGGGGTAGGTTTCTTCCAGCCTGCCCATTTTCTTGTCCTTGACCCCAGGCTCAACACCATCCTCCCTGACGTAGATTCCCATGGCCTGTAGATTTCACGCTCAACACCATCAATCAAGCTTTCAAATCTCTGGCACCCAAATGGGTCTGGTATCAAGCAAATGGAGCAGGCCAACTCTGTCCTGGGGAGATGACAGGGTAACTCGAAACAGGGGAGATGAGGATGGAACCTGATTCCACCTCCCTTGACCTCCCTACCTGCAGAAACATCTCACACAGCTACAAGCACAACCTAGAGCAACATTAAGGGGAGCAAAAGACACATGAAGAGTTCATTCTGCTGCACAGTTCAGCCATGTCTCAGAGTCTCTCTCCTCCCCAAGGACTCTATAAACAGCGGTCCCTAGCGAGGCATTTTTCATTCAATTTTCTCTGTGTTTATTCTTGCTTCTCGCTTTCTGATCCAATTCTCATATTACAAAAATCAGAGGGTTACTTTTATTACCTCATTTGGACGCTGATCTTACAAGTTGGATGAACCAACTCATACTTTTAATAAGAAAGATGAGACCATTTCTGGTTATATCCCCATTTTCTAGGGGGACAGCTGTAATAGCCTGCAGAGGGGAAGGGAAAGAAGAAACCACAGTCTCGTAGCTGCTTCTTCAATGACTGAGTTTAAGTTTCCTTAACTTGCCCTTCAGAGCCACTGGAGAAGAACAAACACACGTTTTACATATCCTCACACATAACCAAGGGAGGCTCTTGGCTCCTTGTCTGCATTGCAGAGGTGCAAGGAAGAGATGGTTTTTCACTTGTCTCTAACCTACTCTATTAAAGGAAAACAACTCACCCAGCACCGATATGCCCAGGTCCACAGTGCCTTCAGAAGTAGCTTTCCATACATTTGCTCTCACCCTTGGGCCTCACAGTATTTGTAACAATTCCACACAGGCTCCATGTGCCTCAAAGCCCTTACAGCAGGTGCCAGTGGCCTGACCTGCTTGAAACTGGTGGACGGCTGATCTTACCCATTGCCATTCTCTGAGCTCACCAGTCATGCTGGGGTGAAATTCAAAAGAGAAAAAGTAGCAAAGCTCCTCAACTTCATCTGTCTCCAGAAGGAGTACGACTGTGGCAGGAAAATCCATCTCTGCACATAGGAAGGAGGAACTTCCACATCTGCCTTTGTGGAACAAAAGACCAAAATCAGGGGGGGAACAGTCTCCAACACTGGCCAGGGACATGTGTGCCCATCTCATCACTCCTGTCTTCCTCTGAACAGCTTCAGGTTGTTGTGGTTGTGAAATGAGATATTACAAGCTCTCAGGGAGCTGAGAGACAGCTTCACATCCACACCATTCGGCAAAATAGGAATCTTTCTCCAAAATCCAGAGCAGGAATGCAGACAACACTGAACAAACACAAGCACGTTTTTAATGGTGCTAACTATTATTGAATAACAACAACTGAGGTCATTACATGGCTACACAGATCAATCTGAACTTAAATTAACCTTGAAAAAAGGGCGAATCAGCATATTTCTCTTGTGTACAGCACCAGCATTCGTGTAATGTTGATTCAGTCTGCATTTAATTGCTACAGTCAATTCTTGCACAGCACCCACAGCTTTTCAAACAAAGTGGAAGCCAAAAGATCGATACTGATGTTGCTGGGCTGTGCTGCAGAAAGCACCCTTGCAGAGACGTAGTCTTTAGTACTTCACAATAGAAAGAAATAACTGATTTCCCTCTGTAAATGTAAGCCCTTCAAAGAACTTTGCTCCCGACTTGGGTCTCTGTGTGATCGTCGTAAATTCAGAAGGAAACCCGTCACAACACCGTCACAAATTGCCTCACTACAGGACTAATACACACGATACACTATGCCCAGGAGCTGACAAGAATCGAGTTGCCCAAAGCCCCACTCTCCAGAAGGCAGAGAGGAGGTGGTGTGGGCTTGGCTGTAGCTAGGACTGAGGCAGTACCGAAATCCTTCAAGCGTCATCTCCAGCGTCTGGCTGGCTACACCCTGGCACTGAACTCTGCAGGCGTCCGCCTCGCTGTTCCTCACATCAGCAGGTCTGCACGACTATGAAGTCTCCAGCCATCAACACTGTGTTTGTTGGTGATGAGTGCTCCCTCCTGAACAGTGAGCAGGTTGCAGCCAGGTGGCTGCCAACGTAGGAAGCATTTCCTAAGGACAGCACGTCAGGTTTGCCAGTCAAGGAGACAAACACCAGTTGGTGCACAAGTGTCCTAGGTTAGAGCAGGAGACAGTGTGCTCCTGCCTTCACTAGAGCTCCAACAGAGAAGGCAAGCAGGCAGCACTTCCCAAATACTGTGGGCAGCTGGTGCCAACTCCAGAGAGCAGCATGCTTTCAGGTGATGGGAATGTCACCCGATTTAAACCAGCTTCATATCTGTAACAATGGGAATGCCACCCGATTTAAACCAGCTTCATATCTGTAAGCATCCCACTGACCTGGGCGCGGTTTCACTATTGGGCTAAGACTTCTTGAGGGGATTTGGGCAGGTAGGATCTCCTTCCTCCTCCATGCAGTCCTGCCAGGGCCCCAGCTGAGGTTGCCATCAGCCTCTTGCGCTCTGTTACGTGACACAAGCACCAAGCAGCACAAGCTAGCAGAGCACGGGTGCTCTCACATCAGGACAGTCTTTGGTTATCATTTTCCAGCAAGTCAGACACAGAAAATCCTGGAAAGCGAAGGAAGGTACAGCTGGCTACAGGCTGAGCACGGGAGGGCTGATTTACGTCTCTCTGAGGCTGGTCCCATGTCTTACTTGGATTCGGGACTGCACACGCAGAGGTCAGTTACCAGCCCCTCTCTCCTCTCCAAACGCCTCCAGCTCCTCGCTGCCAAAGAACACCCACCTGCCAAGGTCCCACTGCTTGGAAAAACAATCCAGCTCATCTTTGTCCTTTGCACTACAACAGTTGTTTTCACTTGAACAGTTCTGCTCCCCAGAATTTCATTCCCCCCACCCTTAATTTTCCTGTAATGAAATATAACCACGAAGGCTTTGAGGAAGTTCCAGACAACATTGCTCACTCCATTTCAGCACAGACAATTCCCAAACTACCATAATATCATGCACTGGCCTCAAAACCACCACACATCCACCACCCCCCTGCACAAAGGTTTCTCCCCAAATTCTTTTATGTCATTGATAACCATCAGTTAATGAATAATAAAAGCAGCACATGCCTTAAAGGGACCAAAGCACTATATCTAACAGCCAGGATTGGGCTGTCATAGGAGGGACCACAGATCAAAGGGGAATGACTGTCTCAGCTGCTTTGTTGCTAGACTGGAAGGATTTATCTGAATCCCAGTAAGCAGAAATTAAAACAATTTGCAGGAAAAAAAATTCACAACCTGAAGGTCTCCCCTTAACATTTGTCTCCACAAAATGCTGCGTGAAAGCCTCCCATTTTCCAGAAAGGGATAAAAAAGTAGGACTTGATAGCACTTGAAGAGAAGGCTAATGAACAACTTTTCTTAGAAAAATCTACATACCATTACTCCCCTGTTTTGCTCCCTACTTTGGTAAGGTTTCTACAAGGCATTTTTAGCAAGACAGACCAGTCAGAGTCTGCTTCTTTCCTGAGGCAGGGGCATCACTGCTTTACATCCCCACGTTATCAACGAGCTGAAAGCAAGAGATTTTTCATACGGCTCCATCTGCCCTCGGTTTCTGAAGCAAAACCTGAGCCAACGCGTTCCAGTCGAGACCAATGAGCTATTTATTATTTATTAGCAGCTGCATGCTTGTGACAGCAGCAAGTGCAGGCTGAACACACCACTACCTGGCAGCCAGCGAGCCCGGCACAAGAGCCGGCCGGAGCCAAGGTGGACGCGGCGTTAGTGCAGGGTTATACCAGGCAAACACAGCGAGAAGTGTGGTGAAACACACGGGGCGTTATTTCCCAGGTCTGAACGTTATTTAGGAGGAGCTGAGCCGAGCAGCCAGAGGGAAGCAGGGAGGCAGAGGTGCAGCTGCATGGGAAGTGGCAGGAGCCGGGCTGGAGGTGAGCAATACCCGCGTGCACAGCAGGGCTGCTCTCCTTCCCTGGGGCAGAACCACCACCTGCTCCTTGCCATGGGTGGAAGGACAGACGCTTGATCTCTCCAGGGCTGCCAACCTGACATCTTTTTCACCAGCCACCCTTGGAAATTTTTGCCAAACAGAAGAATAAAGGCAGGTTCTTACCTTGGCCTCGAGCGTGTTTAGCCTCTCGGTCATATCCGCTAGTCTCGTGCAGTTCATGCATTCTAGAAAGAACAAAACAAAATGATGCAAAATTTCTACGTACTTTGCATTTTAATCCATAGCTTTCAGTCTGCAAATCCTGCTCCCTTTTTGATCCAAGGCACACAGAAAAGCGTTTCAAAATTAGTTATGGGGGAAAGATAAGCATTCAAATCCACTGCACAGGTAAACAGCTACGGTGACATTACACGCGCCTTGTTTGGGGATGTTCAGTGGGGCACAGTGTGAAACCAAGTTCCCAATAGGTAGAAGGTAGATTACTTTTAAGACTTTTTGTGGTGCCAACCAGCATGACCTGTTGTCACCAGCAGAGACACTTGTTCTGCCACTGGTGCAAGCTGGTGGGGCACATGTTCCCACCTCCCAGGACATCAGGCTGCGATGTCTTGGTCAAATACTGAGGAAAGCAATGAATATACAAAATGCCCATCTCTATGGAGTCCTGTTTCATCTCTGGGCCCCTAGGCCCTGTTGCTACTCCCACAACAAATCACCTGTCTCAGTGACAGGAAGAAAATCCAAGACGGACTCTGGGGTTGATGCAGACCTGAGCTGAAGTGGTTTCCATTTCATTTTACTGCACAGAAGCAACAGATAGGCAGCAAGCACCACAGGGGTCTTGACAGGATGCCTTAGCAAGAACAAACGTTAACATAATCGGCTCTGAGTGCAGTTTAAAATGATTGCTTGATAGAAAGAACATCGCTTATCTAAACAGAAGGCCTGCTGCTTCGCCTCTGTTTTCATTTCAGCAATTTTAAAGTGCATGAAGCAGGATAAAACCCTGAACATAGATTTAATCAACACAGTGTTGAACTACCCATTCTCAGCTCTCAGAGAAGCTTGCCAGACAGGACTGCTCACCTATCATGACTTCTGAAGCGCAGCAGTTTTTAAAAATGGAAAATGACTTGCAGCATTAAAGTATTTCACAGAATAAACCATCCGTACTCAGGTGATGAATCACTGCCATCTTATGTCCCACAGAGGAGAAATACACCTCTGTGTGCATTTCTGGGCTTCTTAAGGGCCATAGATAGTTTTCATTGACTGGCCACAGAAGTAGCATTTAATCCTGGTATTTCCATAGGGCTAGCTCCATAAGGAGGTTGACCTGTAATCCTCCAGCTCCTTAACAAACCATACAGGTGCAGCTCAGGCTGAGGTTGTACTGATGCAGCAGATGTTGAATAAACCCAGTGCCCACCCATGTCAAGGGATGGGTGAACGCGGGTTTTGGCCTGACTAAATCCCATCCTGACACCTGGGACTCAGTTGTGCCCCATGACAAGCTTTGCCCCTTTGGCACAAGAAGCCCCAAGGAATCTCCCCAGTCTTCATCCACAAACACTTTCCAGTTTTATGAAGAACATGACATGTACTGATGGCTCTCAGCCGTGCAAAGATTTTAGCGCATGGCTCAGAGGGCCAGGAAGCTTGGTTGTTCCATGTTAGTGATTTACAGTCTAAGAAGATTGCTTGAGTGCTAACAGCAACCAATCACCCATTGCATAAACCTTCCAAAGAAATTTTCTCTTTGACCCTCTGTGAGGAGCTGCATAGCTTCCCAAAATAGCTAGACATAGAGCTTCCACCTCACAATACCCAAACATTTTGCAGACAAAGCATGTGATGGTTCAGGAACACTTAGATTGGTGGGTTTCCTCACAGGTCAATACTGACCTAGACTTTCTTTCACCCAACAGGAAATAATATTTGTTGATTTTTCTTCTCTGCAACAGATCTTGGGCAATATTTTTTGGCTTGAATTCGCCCACAAATACACAAGTGCATTGTCCCACAGGGAAGGAAATGGGTGAGACTTGTTTGGTCTGGATCTGCTTGTGGTGAGTAAAACAGGGAATTACGTTCTGCACGTAACCAGCTTCATGCTTTTGATCCTGCTCATCTCTATAGAAAGATAAGATTGAATAAATCCAGTGCTCCCAAGAGCCAAAAGGCGTACCAGATGTGTTACAGAGCAAATAAAATATGGAGTCCTTCTCTCCCTTCTGCTGGCTTGCACATATTAATAACTCCCATAGGTTTAGAGAGACTGACTTGAACCATCTGAAAACTACCTCTGTGCATAATTTGAGATGGATGGATCATTTAAGCTCTCTTTGGAGAGCCTAGCTCATAAAAAAGGGCTTGTACTACCCCTCTGCACAGGGTGAATCAACCAGCTCCCGGGGTGGAGGATACTCTGATCGTCTCTGCCGGACAGAGCGTATGAACAGCACCAGTCCAGCAGCCCTCCCTGCTCTTGAAGAGTGTCTCAAAGAGCCCTCTCAGGTGCGTTTGCAGCATGCAAGGTTAGATTTAAGTGAACAAAATGACAGAATGGGGGAGGAAGCAGCAGTGCCACTGCATGGTGAGATTTGTACTAATGTCATCTCCATGTCAGTGATGCCTGCCAAAACGTACGGAAAACACAGCCCAGGTCAGAAAGAGAACTAAATGAGCTCAAGCTGGATTTGAACTCTGATCCTTTCCTTTGCGAAATGCCTGGAAACCCAGATCCACAACCAAGGTGCTTAGCCTGGACCCAAAAGACATTTAACTAATTCAGAAAGTAGACATCCTAATGCAAAAGATCTTACTAAGGCAAGCCATCCTGCCAACAAAACCTTGTGACATTTATTTAGCTAACCAACAGATGGACGATGCTTTCAAACACAGAGATTAATGCTCAGTACTGTAGTTACAGAAACTACGTTCAAAGCTCGGTCTCAGCACACTGGGGACTAGGTTGCCGCAAGGTCTGGGTTCGTTATTAGTCCTTGCAGAAGGCCTGAGAACGGTGGTGACAAACCAAGCTAATAAATATCTTCCCTGACTGCTATGCACTGAAGTATTTAGTGCCCAATCCTGATGACTAGTGGTTCCAAAGCCTGGGACTGTGAAGTTGAATTTTCTGATGAGGGTGAAAGCAGTCTGCTTTCTTAAAACGAGCTTGAGAATCTCACATCATTATTTCACATGCAACGAATATAACGTTGGGGCAAATACACATACTCTTTGACCTGGAACTCCAGAGCAGACGCTTTCCATATCTGCAGAAATCCATCACTTGTTGCTACACAGAACCACAGTTTATTTCCCTCGTATTCTTAGTTGGCAGATTTGTATTTTTCCACCTAAACTCCAGGAAAGGAGTTGTGATTTCACTCTATGAAGCCCAGCCTCAAAACACATGGTAGGATTTGTTTTAGAAGTGTTCCAGCAGGGAGGATAAATAATTGAGATAATGAACGTAATACTGTACCAGCATATCGCGTGACACCCAGTCTGTCTCCATAATGTCTCGCTGTTACTGTCCTAGCACACCTCTCCCTTCCCACCCTCCCATTCCCCCTCTCCAGCTGCATGGGTAAAGCAATGCAACTGGAGAGAAAGCGAAGTTTGTCATAACAGAGATGCAGTAGACCTGGCATGCTGGAAAATAACAACTCATAGAATCATTAAAGTTGAAAAAGACGTCTAAGATCACCAAGTCCAACCGTCAGCCGGCTGGTACCCTGTGCCAGCAGTGACCCACTTAACCCTGATCCAACGGTTGCTGCATTTTACCGGTCTTTGGTTAAAGGCTGAGCCAGTGCCTCCAGTGCTGCAGCTTTGCAAAGAGGCATCATGCTCTAAGCGTGTGGCTTCCCCTGCAGATACACTGCTACAAGCAACGACTTGCACCGTGAATGATGACTTCAGGTGCCTCACTAACAGGGCATTCCTGCTTTGCAGGGCTTGAGCAGCTTTTGCACAATTTCATGATTAAATAGTTGCACATTTCAGCGGCTCAAGGCTGAAAGCCCCACAAGTCTTCAAACTCCTCACTCGAATCGAGATTAACAAGAAAGGCATGATAACAGCTTTATACCAATGAGGCTCTAATGATTTCAGCACAATTATCGCAGTGGCACTGAGGGGAGTGAAAAAATCCAGGCCAACTTTCACCACGGGGCCACAGAGTTTGTGCAAAATGGCAAAGAAACCTCTTGGCATCTCTGCCCCATTTCTCAGCTCTGACAGCCCATGCTCATTTGTATACCCAGAGTCTCTGCAGAATATTAAAAAGGCTTTTGGTTTCCCTACAGCCAGATGCTCGGTAGATATAAATTGCACAGCTCAACTGAAGTCAAGGGATCAAGGCTCTGTCTCTCTCTTTCTTGATGGATTACTCCAAAATTCATATTTCAGAGGGGAGGCGGAGGAGGTGGTTTATAGCATATGAAAGGGAAGAGAATTCTGGAATCACAAAGCCTTTGTTTAAACAAATAAAATCTTTGCAGTCAGTTTTTTCAAGACCGTATTTTGCCATTACAAGAAACTTCAACCTTGCAATGCAATGAGGCGTAGCACCCAGTCAAGTTTCGGGACATAAGAATCGCATTTGCAGCTCATGCTTCAACCTGCTCGGCGCTCTAAACAATGTACTTTCCTCCTCCAAGTCTTACTTTCCTTTCATCCATTTTTAGTGTAATGTTTCTTCTGTAAAAGACCCGAGGTCAAAGGATGAAAAATGACCGAAAGTTACATACACAGAGAGAAATAAATGAGTATATTTGATTTCTGTGATAAAACCTGCCTGGCAGCTCTTCTCTTTCCATCTGATAAAGTCCACCACTTCCATTGCACTTTTCGGAAATGGACAAGCACAAAGAGGACAAACTCGGTTATCCCCAGGGGGAGGAAACCAGAGCCGCAGCAAGGCCACAAGAACAGCCCACGTTTAGAGCCCTGGGAACACAACAGCAGCACCACAAAACACAACACAGTGGCTTCAACTCTGCGCCGGCAACTGCGCAATGAGGACCGCTCAGAGCAGGTCTCAGGCACCACACTGTTACGGTTCGGGGTGCACTGTCTTACAAATCAGTAACACACAACTTGAGTAGGTACAGTCTAAAGAAAATTTTGTCTTTCAAAGGAAGCAGGAGACCAGCTTTTCTCAGTTAGTAGATGTCTTTCTCCAGGACAATTTCACAGTAGTCCCTGAACAAATCTGGAAGAGCATGAGTGAAGAGAGCTAAATGAGTCCAAGCAACCATGTTTCTTTGCAAGGAGAGAAGGATGAAGCTTGAAACTCACCAGGGAAGTTGAAAGCACAGCTGACTTCTACTGTCAACTCAGTGAGCACCTGCAATGTTACACTTGGGCACTCACAAGATAAACCACCAGGCCGCTAACCGCTCTGCCAACTTGTTGCCACATGCATACACACAGTTTAGCCAGGAAAAAAAACCCCAACACTTTCAGATTCCAGCACAGAATAAATTTCAAGTCAAATTCCACAGTAGAAATATGAACACAGGTCTCCTGTGCCTACCTGGGTGGCCCTCAGTAGGGGACAGCCAGCCTGGGCTTGCATCTCCACCCCTCTCCAATTTGTCTGCTTTGACCCTTCCAGTCTTTTTACATGGGTACTGAGTTTCCTTAAGTAGTTTATGTTCTGGCCCTTTGCAGAAGCTTTCACCAGTGCTTGTGAAGGATAGCAGGCCCAAGCCATAAATCTCAGCCAACCTGGGATCTCTTTTTTCAACACATTTCCTCTAATGCAAGTCAGATGTTGGCTAGATAGACTTTATTAATTATACTTGTTTAGAATCAGTCATGTCTGTAGGTCTGTAACAGGGTTTGAGCATGTCAAAGGCAAAGGGCTGACAGCAGCCGTGGAGAGGAAGAACGTTTGTGTTGCCCGGTAGCCTCCGGTCTGAAGAGCAAGCAGGAATCAAAGGTCTGGAGAGCTGCGGGAGGGAAGGGCTCCTACTGGGATATCGTACGCCATGGCCACGGCTCAGGTCCCAGTAAGCTGGAGCAAGATCTGTTTCTCTGTGAGGGGAAGCTCTCCGAGTTTTGTGTAGTGTAGGATGATTACGACTCAGCTGCAAGAGTCTCTCAGCTTACTACCATGATATTTACTTGTTGCGTGCATTCCAAATTTTCACCTCTTGACAAAGCCAGTGGCGAGGGAAGAGCCCCAGATAGTCGGGGTCTTTCAGAGCAGCAATGCCAGGACAGACAGTCCAAGGCACCCGATCGAAAACAGAAGAGCTCGTTAGGTCCCTGCTCTCCCCAGCATGCCAGCGCATTCAGCTGCAGGGGAAATATGTATTCTTGCTGAATTAGCAAACCTTGCGTGCTCCAACGCAAGCGCGCGTGGGCTGGGTGGGCACAGAACACACCGCCGCCTTACAGCATCCCTTCTGCTTTGGCAGCACAAAGACGGCAGAGCGAGCCTGGGTCTCACCCACAGGGAAACATGGAAGGGGGGAGGGAGGAGGCAGAGAGAGCATCTTTCTTATTGCCCACTTTCTGGGTTCAATAACTACCAAAAACCATAGCCTACTCGCTTGCAGCACACAGTTCCTCTAACCCAAGTTCAAAACCAGCACTGGCAAAGCCCCACAGCATCTCCACTCAGCACAACTGTTAGCATCATTATAGTACCTCACAGGTAAGGAACTGGAGGCTCAGAGAAATTTAAAGTTGGTTTCATTGACCAAAGAGGGTTTGTTGTCTCCCACAGTTTTCACATCAGGATTTTGCAGGAAGAAAAGTTTTATTTTCACCTATAAATTGTGAGTTATTAGGCTGCCTAACAACACAAAGCAGAATGCCTGTAGAATGTTTTTGCCTTTTTACCATTACAGATAATCCACCATCTCTGATAGGAGACCCCGACCACTGCCAAAATTCCTCCATTTGTAATCCCTCTCTCTAATATCTCTATTATAATAACCCTTACCCTTAACTTTCTCAGCTATCTTTAAAAAGCAGCTCAAATTTCCTTTCTTATGAGAACTGCTATCTGATATTTTTCTGCTTGTAAAATATTTATGCTTCATGTCTACTTTCGTCTACTTTCTTAAACAGCAAAAGGCTTTTTTCCCCTGAATAAGCAACAAATATTTTTCCATTCTCATGATATTCTGTGATTTTGAAGTGTCTGTAAAAGAAACCTGAACAAACTGAGTGAACAGAAAGTTTACCACAAAATGCACTTTTAGAGTAACAACGACTATTCGAGAACCCACATAAAATTTGGTACGTAGTTTCAAGTGAAAAAATTGCATGCAATTTTGTAAATTTTTCCACTATTTTCTCTATATTTTTAAAAATTATTTTCATAGTTTCTTAATTACGTGTTTCAGTCTTAAGTTTTGAAATGGCATTTATTTCAAAAGTCACCCAAATTAAAAATGAAATGAACTAATTAAAGAGTCCTAAGTGAAACTAAGTGGTTCACTTCGGGTCACATGAAATAATTTGGGTTGACCCAAAACCATATTTTAGTCATTACATTGTGTCAAAAACCTAAAAATTTCCATTTCTGTTTCTCCCAAAACATTTTTCTTTCCAATTTTTTGGTTTGGCAAATGGACCCAAAAACCCTGCATTATTCACCCAGGTCTATTCTTAAACAGCTCACATCACTCACACTGTTTTACTTAAAATTTCACACATGCACACTCCCACACCACTAACTAATTTTATACCTAATTGCTCTCAGCCTGGGGATTTGTCCTCTTTCACAGCGCCAAAGATCTATTTTGCTGGTTCGGCCTGTGCTCTGTTAGCATATGGAATTAGATCATGATCATTTATTCACAGGCAACCACGAATTGTGAGATCCGTGTTCAATCCATCTTCATCTTTTAGCAGGGAATGGCTGGATTTTGATGCAGCACGTTTCACTAGAAATGTATTATCTATTGTTTTTAGAAACACCCAGGACATTTTACTAATGTAGCCTGGCAGAGTTGCCTGAAGACTGAAATAACCCCGATAATATTTTACCTATCCAATATGAGTCTGTTAAAGCTTCGCTGTATATGGAGCTGCTGAACGTGGTGCTCCCAAGCGATGCTGGTGGTACTGTGGGTGCTCAGCACTTCTGATATTGTACAAAACCACCCTTCCAAGAGCCCTTTCCTCCCCTGCTTCACCACCATATCACTGCATGGCTGTAAAGCCCACCGAAGCAAATACAAAAAGCCAGAAAACAGACACACAGGTATTATGAACAACATGCATATACAAACCTCTCATAGCAAGACAGAGCTCTATGCAAGCTAGATTAAGAGTCCCCAGACTAACATGAACCAGCCCATGTGCCTGCCTGCCAAGGAGGCCGAGGGCACAGGGCCCACAGGGGCTGGGGCTCCTTCCCAGGGGAAAACATTCTCGTCCTGCAGCTGATCCAGCCCTCACTCCACCAAAATCCAGCGCCTGACACCCACCATCATTGAACCAGACTCATTTCTCTATCACTCCGTGATCTATGACGTGGAATGATACTTCACGGGACCTGGCTAACTCTTCTGACCTCAGCCCAAGCGTGCATGGGAACTCCACTACGCTTGAAAGTTCATCTAAAATTGAGATGGTCTTGCAGCCCTTACAGAAAAGGCTGCTTTTCCCTGCTGGGAGAAGCAATCGGGGGAAAAAATGCAGTCAAAATATGGCATAACTTAACATGAAACAAGGAAGCAGACAGGACAAAAGGAAACATTTGAATCAAGGCTCACTGTAAAGTCTGGAGGGACTCTTACAATATTTGTTCTGCACCTGTGTATCACAGGTCAGAGAATCTCTCACAGTCTCAAGCCAAACAACGCGTGCTTAACTGGAATATGTCTTTCAGAAAGACACTCTAGAGCCAGACAACCTAGGTTTCTTTAGTGAACTGCATCCAAAGTTAACCATCGTATAAAAATAATACACATCTTGTTTCCAGTTTGGATTTCTGACATTAAATTCTACCCCTGCTTTGAGTTTTATTACACTTCAGCCTGCAAGGACTAAAGATACCTTCTAGGGTTAGATGCTTTCTCTCTCCACAAAGCCCGTGTAACCCATAAACATGTTACATTTAGGATGCTCAGTCAAGCACTAGTGGTTCCTCATCCAGAGCATTTAGCACTGGCTTCCTTTAGCCAAGGCAAAAAATTAGCTGAAAGGCCAATAACGAAAACAATAGCTTAAGCAACTGAAAAAGATTGTCTGAATTCAGAAGAATTTGCCTCCCTGATCATCAAAATACTGTGCATTATTGTTATTATTGTTAGTGCCTGGGTCACTTCTGCAAAGCTTTGATTTCCCACATCAACATTTCAGGTTCAGGTTCAACCCACCGTGGTTCGTCGGCTCTCCCATGCCTGTGCTCCTCCCCGGGGCTCTACGCAGCACCCCACAGCCCTCGTTCCACACACCATTGCTCTGCCCAAGGCTAGTGAGTGTCACTCAGCACCTGAGAGCTGGAGTGAAGTGGGTCAAGGCTACAAGATAGTCAGTCTCTAGAGGATTATTACTCCACCTAATTTTGCTAATTACCCTTTGTTGGCCTTTATCTAAAACCCTCTGAACCTTGCAATGGTCCTTATAGATCTGAGCAGCAGAAAGAGGAATTCCTTCCACAATTCTCTGCGGCTGTGATTTTGTTCTCTGAGACACAAGGGATGGGGGGAGTCAGGAGACCCGGCGCATCCCTTGTATCATCTATCTGGTCCCCATAATGTGAAGAACAATGAAGGTAACATGTGCATCAGATTAGTAACCAGCACAAGGCTGTGCAAATGACTTTTTTTTTGTTACTTTCGTATTAACTTCCAGATGAAGAAAAATTAGTAAAAGAAATATCCACTTGGGGTTATCCAAGCACATTTCATTTTCAGTTTCACATTTTCAACTCTTCAAAATAGCTACACCACGCTACTTATCATAGAATGGTTTGGGTTGGAAGGGACCTTGAAGCTCATCTCATTCCAACCCCCCGCCATGGGCAGGGACACTTTCCACCAGCTCAGGGTGCTCCAAGCCCTGTCCAACCTGGCCTTGAACATTGCCAGGGAGAGGGCAGCCACAGCTTCTCTGGGCAGACTGGGCCAGGGCCTCACCACCCTCAGTGAAGCATTTCTTCCTTACATCTAATGTAAATCTCCCCTCTTTCAATCTGAAGCCATCACTCCTTGTCCTATCACTTCACACCCTCGTAAAAAGTCCCTCTCCAGCTTTCTTGTGGGCCTCTTCAGGTACTGGAAGGCCTCAATGAGGTCTGCCCAAAGCCTTCTCTTCTCCAGGCAGAACAGCCCCAACTCTCTCAGCCTCTCCCCATAGGAGAGGTGGTTCCATCCCTCTGATCATTCTTCTCTCACTAACTTGTTTTAGAATGAAAAATCAGAAGATATCCATAATCAAAACGTTATCCAGAATTCCCGCGTCCTGTTATTTTAACCCAAAACTCACCAAATACTTCCAAATCTGGGGATCCATTTACTTTCTGGTGGGACTGAACCCTTATTCGCAATTTGCCTATTTGTGCTTTTGCTGATTTATGATATCTACACAATGAGCACTATAGCAGAAGTATCCCCTAAGAGATATCATGCTGTTTGTAGTTTGAGGAGCTTCAGGTTGAGGTTCTAGCTGCCTCCACCTTGAAACTCTCCTAAAAAATGCCTTAAATGGCAAGTTTAGACTCATGACAAGGCTCAGCATCTGAGGAGATTTCTCCTGGAACATGGCAAGTATTGGGTAAGGCTGGGCGTCAGCCAATCTTCTCTCCCACGTCTGTCACCCCACACACTCAGCCCCAATATTATGTTACTCTTACAGCTGTGGAGGATTTGACACTGAATTTTGACCCTCCCTCCGAGCACTGATGAGGAACAGGGAAAACAGCCAGTGAGTCCAAGCCAGACGAATGCAGAATGGTGCAATTTGCCTACAATACACCAAGAAGGAACTGGATACCTCCAGAGACACCTTCATTCCCCCCAACTCCACACCTTCTTCTCACAAAGGCTCAGCATCAACAATCACTTCAGAGCACCAGGCAACAATACACTGGCAAATAAGCTCAGACCAGGGCTTTAAAATTAAACAGCTAGAAGATAGCTTCAGAGACTCAACGCACCATCACTGGTGCCTGCTGCCACATGACGCTGCTGGCAATGGGGCAATGTTGGCACTTTCAAACAAGCACAGGGCCAGATTGCAACTGGAAGGCACAACCATAATTCTCCTGCAGTCAAAGGAGCTCCTAGGTTTCATACATAGAGAGTTTAGCCCCAACAGCACAATCAGGAAACCTGGGGGCACTTAAACAAACCAAATCTCTTCACTGTTTAAGTTCATCCTTCTCCATGAAATGTGTCTGGAAGACACTCTGAAGAACTTCACCATACTTAATTGCCCAAACCCAAACCATCACAGCCCATAAATCCTTTAAACTTTGAGAACTGACTTAACGCTGAACAGCTGCCAGGCACTTTTTTGCTTGCAGCCACAGGAACAGCTTTCTTATCAATAAATGGGGATTCCTGTCTATGCAACACCCAGTAATGGCAATGGAAATGACTCAGTCAAATGCTTCTGCTTTGAGATTAGGCTATGCCCAAAAGGTTGCAGGCAGCAAAAAAGTGCTAAGTGCAGCTACAGGCCAAGCAAGACGCGCATTCAAAACAAACAACGGAACAGCCCCCTTCCAGAAGTGTGAGGAGAGCCAGCGGGGGGATGCTATAAAAACGTCGACATTTGCTATAAATTGCCGTGCTTCGAGACTCAAGATGCTATAGTTTTCCTCAATAGGAAATAACTGGGCTATCTCCAAAAACTGTTGGTAAACAAGGACTTTAATGGTGACAATTGCATCAGTACAAAAGCGATCTCCTATTTTAGCCCAATTAGTTCTGTGCTAAATCATCAGCCCAGGCCTTGCCTTTTCCAGTTGAAAGAGACACATCTGCGAGGCTCTTATGTTGCATGTGTTTTATATTATACTCTAGCACAATATGTATAAACTAACACTATTCTACACTTACACAGCACCTCATCTGGAAATCTGAAAGCGATTTATGAACGGTGGGCATCTGTGACATTTTACAGATGGAAATTGAGGCACGGAGGGATTCAGTAATTAGCCCCAGACTTGCACAGTGAGTCAGCTGCAGAGCAGAACCCATTATTTGTTGTGTAGTAACATCTAGTGTCCAAACACAGAGGGAGACATGTCTTTTCCCCAAAAAAGTGTACAAGCATGCCCAAAAATGCCACCCATGTCTGCATTCAGACCAAGGCTGTTGAAAAATAGTCAATGTGAATGCATATCCTCAAGCACCGTCTCCCTTATAGACAGGTCCCTCCGCTCTTGTAATACAAATGCAGGGCAGAAGAAGGGTTAATAAGCCTGAAAATTTATCTGCTTTTTCCACATCACTAGATCTAATAAAAAAAGATTGATTCTCCCCACAAATCTGGCCTCGCTTTAACAAATCATTTGATTTGACACAAAGGACTATGTTCAGATAGTTTAAATTCCACTTTAGTCCCTGAAACTAAAGTTTCTGATGGGCTGAATACTTAGAAACAGACAGTAGCAAACACCAGGCAGAGAAACCCACCTTGGGTAGAGCTGAAAGTGCCCGAGTGTGGCCAGAAGCATCTGCAGATCTCTGTGACGTAGTGCTTATGAGCCTACGAGGAACATCACAGTGTTACAGAAAACAGACAGCCTTTCCTCTACCTTCTAAAAATACAGCAGCAACTCACACTACTGAAGCACTTCCAGTGTGCAGCATAACACTGTATTGCCTTCTCACCTTGCCCAAAACAGTGGGCCAGATGCTGGCAGTGACACTCCCAAGGCGTTGGGATCCAGATCACCACGGGGCAGAAACAGACCATGGCAGAATTCAAGAAAATCCAGGCACTTGCATTAGAAAATTTTCACCTTCTTTAGCTTGAAAATATAGAAAAGCATCTGCAGCCAGATCTCTATTGCAACTTAAAACAGACCTAATTTTTAGTTCTCCATTATTCCCTCTTGGTCCTGCCTATATGAAAGTTAATGAGTGTTGCAGTTGGAAGGAGCTGATTTTACAGTGCTCCTGCCCTCAGTCTACCTGTTCTCTACTTATGTGGCACATTTCCTTCTAAAAAGCAAACTGTCATGTCATGTGGTGCCACTTACACTCTAGACTGCACAAATCTTGTTATGCAGTCTCCAGGGAAGCTGTGGAATCCCTCCTGCACGTTTCATTGTTCATTTCTGCATAGTCATCTCGCCTCCTCAGCCCTCAGAGAGCAAGTCCCAACCACACTAAGGGCAATACATCTCTGCTTTGCTGTCTGGCCCCATACTTCCAAAGAGTTTAGCTTACATCCTAAAAATCAGTGCATCATTTGGAAGCTAAATGACTAAGAGCAAACCACAGAGGAAACACCTTCAAACACAGGACAACTAGAGGACTCCTAGACCAAACTGCTGACAAAGAGAATTCCCTGTACAGTCAAAAAAAAACCCTATAAAAACCCAGCCAATATCCTCTAACCCCTGTTGTCAGGTTAGCAGAAGAATAGCAGCATCAGATAGATTTTGCCCGGATGAAACCATAAAAAGCGCATGGAAGTGTGCAATGGAGTAAGCCATATTTAAAAATAATTTAATAATGTGTCTCCTCAGAGGGCCATGATGTGCAGGGGGCAGGACTATTTCTGCCCTCTACGGACACAGAACAGGGCAGATGTTGAAAAGAGCACAGTCATCAGGGGAGAAATTGAACCACAAAGTGAAGAGAGACCAAGGAAACAAATCACCACTTTAAAAAGACAATCCAGAAACAAGACTGGTCTGTGGTGGGACCAATAATAAGGACTGCAGAAGATTTAGATGTAATTCCTGCTGATACAACACTTACCCACACGTCCTCGGACCTGTCATTTAGTTTCTCTGCAGGGCAGTTCCAATATGAGGTTCAATGAGATAAGCAGGACATTCGTGTGCCAGGACATGCCCAAGTAACTGAAAGGAGTAAGCAATAGCATCCCCAACCGTGGAAGAGAATACAAAAGAGGACGAGGACAGAAACAAGACCTGAAGGATCCTTCCCTCCCAGAAGGGCTGGGACTGACTTCTCTATTCGGACATTGATTTTTTTTCCTGACACAATAAGAACTAAGGATTTCAAGGAAGGACCTGAAGTCATTACGCCCTCCAGATGCCCTCTGGGCTCCGCAGTGAGTGCTAGGAATAGGTGTTGAGCATCTTCACTTTCAGGGTCGCACCCATGGGACGCAGCACTGCAGATTTGAGGCAGCTCCTTCCCAGTCTGCCATCTCTGCCCTGCTTGGCTACTGCCCACTCCAGCTGCGCCTGGGATGAACGGCCAATTCTATGCTGAAGAAGCGCCGTTAATGAGGAATCAGAGGCATGTTCTGGAACATCCATGGGCAGAGCACACAAAGAAAGATGAACTGCAGCTAAAGCATGAAGCAAAGCACGTCTCCAACAGAGGAAGGGGCAGAAAGACATATGCTCGTCCTAATTTAAGGCTTCATAGGAGCTTATTTTTCTGCTGAGTGTGTGTTTAGCAAGGAGAGCAAAAAGGCAGATCAGTGTGAGCTCTTCATGCCCTTGCATACCGCTGCTTTGCAAAACCAGCCCTTTGGAGCAACTCGTCTGCTCAGCATATGTGCTGCTTCAAAGGTCCCACGATTTTCATCTTCCACAAAACCTGCACATGGCCATCAGGTTCATAGACTCCTATGTAAATTCTGCTCCTTATTGATTAACCATCACTAGAGATATACGGTTGAATTTAAAACCTTGGATGGGCTTTTGCACATGCATCAGAGCACTTTCAAGGTACTTTCACCATGAGTTTAGAGACATACAGTTCATGCACTGGCAAGCAACAAATCAGCTCTCATTCACTTTGAACCTTTAAAACCATTTCGGTTTTCTCAGGGGAGGCTGTTCAGAGACACCAACGCGAGTGTCACAGAAGCACTGGGACATGAGGAGACACCAGGCTGCTGGATGCCAAAGGCTGAAAAGCCCCTCTCCTCACAGGAGAGCCTGCAATTGCAAACAAAGTCACAGCCACCTTCCCTCTGAGCACTCTGCAGCACTCGCCTCGTCAAGCCAACCCCTCTCTGGCCCTTCTCAACATACCACCCCAAAGACTGATGAGGAGCACGAGCAGCTCAGGGAAAACAGGGGAGTGAGTTTTAATTGCAGGGAGGAGAACACAACAGGCACCCTGGGACAGACACCCAGAGTCTGTGGAGCCTAGTGTCCCCTCACAGATGCTGACCCAAGGAAAAGCGAGAAAATTGCAAGCAGGACAGTCCTTCCTACTGCTCACTGGGTGCTGCCTGGGCAATTCCCTGAACCTGAGAGGAGCTGGGCGTTTCCAGCTCCCCTTTTCTTTGCCCTCCAGACACTGGAGGGCAACTGAGGCAAAGGGCAGAGACTCAGAGAGCCCTCCTGTATGCTTCCTCCCACAAGCAAAGGGCATCCCTGCTGCCATGGCCCCCCACCCAAGAGGGCACCCCGCTTCGCTCTTAAGCTCTGCTTTTCCATGATGTTTGTGTTGCCCACTTCCAGTCCTGGTTGGAAAAGTAACCGTGCTGGCGGCCAGATGAACCTGGGGGGGGGAGACAAGGCAATTATCACTGGGAACGTGTCAAACCCTCGCCCTGCACAGCACTGGTTCAGCAGAGAAGTTTATTCAGCTTGCAGAGCAAAACTTGGTAAGGAATGAAAGCGCCTTCACTCTCCCCGCTCGGCTCGTTTGCACTCTTGCCAGCACTTCCCCCCTTCCCACCCACAGCAAGGCACGCATGCACAGACACACTCACTCGTGCTCTCAAAGTGCTGAAATAAGCCTGTAAAAGAGCCCTGTGTCTCTATTGGAGATGATGCTTCCAAGAAATACAACCACAGAAAAACCTACTGAATGAAACAGGCTGCAGCGAGCCATTCTGGTTGAATGTAAAAGGGGCTTGGGGTCGGTTTGGGGTTTTTTTTGGATAATGGCAGTAATTGCCTCAATTGCATGCTATGGGGAAAAAGTGGTCCCAGGTTCAAAGAGGGAGAGCAGCTGCTATTGTTTTGGCTGAGCCATGGGAAGAAGAATCCAGCACCGCCTCAGTGGCTGATGCACACGCTAAAAGCAAGTTTGTGACAAGAAGAGACGGAGTCAAGTTGGGGGAAGGCCTTTAGCAGTACGGGCACAGCCGCATCTCCTAACAGAAAAACAGAGTACACTTCAGAGGGGGTGTCTGCACCCGGCTCTGCCAGGGCCAGGTTGTGAGCTGGGCTGGTTGCCTTGCCTCTAGAGATTTATCTATCTGCAAGTGTAAAACCAGAGATGACGACTCCAACTGCTTTTGTAAACCAGTCCGAAGTCTGTGAAGACCTAATTATTTAAGTCTCTGAACCACAAAGCAATTTCCTTTGGAAAGCACAATATATGAGCAAATCAGTATCTGTGTTTTCTTGCACAGAAGGATAAAAAAGGAAAAAGAAAAATGCTAAACAAGCTAAGGAAATAATTGTCTTAGTATCAAAAATTTCCCGCAGCACTGGAGGATGACGGTCACACTGAAGTGATGTATATTAGTCATGATCAGGACACATAAAATCATCTTGCAGAAACTAACTACAAACAACTGTTACAAGATTTTACAAGAGTGTGTTTGTTGTACCAGTGTCTAGAAACATCACATTAAAAACAAACACACACAATCAGATAATTGCTTTGAATATGGTTTTGGTTAGTTTGGAGCCCTAGATGGTTTTGCACATATGCCTAGAAAGCTGAGCAGCAGGCTTGCTTACTGTCTTCCTACACATCTTCACTGGGAGGAACGGGAGATGCTGGTGCAATTACACCAGTGCAAATCTGGACAAGGCCTGGAGTCCCTTAAGACCCTCAAACACTCACTAAAACCCACACAGATTCCTTTGGAGAGCTGATGCTTTAATAATCCTCCAGCCTTTCTGTGTCACCTCAAGTTTAAAGCACACAGGCAGTGATAACGGGCCAAGTCCAGTCCCACAGTCACCAGTGTTACATTCTTCCTCAACCTATCCTTTGAGGGAAATATATTGAGAATTGGCTGCTGGTGTGACTCCCAGCAGTTGTTTCTGTAATGTTGGGCAAGCACGGGACATGTGGATGAACAGAAAACTGCCCGGAATGGACACCAACTCCATCTTCTTCCCTTTTTCTTAAAGAAACTGTCTCAGAAGGACCTGCCCCCAAGCCCCTGACGTGACGGCCAATGTGAGGAATTTTTTCAGCTGGTTTAACCCAAGATTTGGATTTCAAGTGATATTTATTCAGCAGGGACATGGTAAATCAGATCAGGGATCCAAGGGGATGTTCCCATAAAGTCTCACCATGGCTTTACTCAGATGAACCACCACAGCATGTGCTGCACCACTCACACCGCTTCTAGCCCCACCAACTCAAGCAATGGCAGCTAGGAGGCAATGCCCGCCACTGGGAGGACCTGTAGGGAGAAGGTGATGGCCATGCTGCTGCCTTTCCTGCAAGCATTATCAGTGCCAACTGGCTCCAAGCTGTGTCGGCCTGTACTGCAACCTCATCTCTGGCTGCAGAGGACAGAGCAGGCAAGCGGGGATCTGGGACACATCCTAAGCCAGGGCAGCAACCTGGCTGGATCAGAGCTTTACTGTAAGTGCGCAGATAAGAAACACAGTACTTATTGAGACTTTCTTGTTGCATGGCCAGGGCCAGCTTTGCTTCTATACAAGCAGCAGTTGCAGCCTCCCGAACTCAGCAGGACCCAGATAGGGGAGTCCCGGCCTCACACAGAAACCTCTCTCCAAATACTCCAGCTCCTGACCCTTCCAAATGTGATGGGTTTCTAACTCTGGTACCTCTTGCTATGGTAATGAATCTGTCTTTAGCCATGGCAGCGCCCTGCTTCACAGAGAACGAGTCAAAAACGCTCTGCTCCCTGTCTTTGCTACAGCAGACGGATGATTGCAAGCAAGGATTGGGATGTAGCTCTAGTACCTTCCCTGCCTTCCCAGGACAGCCAGCTATGGGAACTCCTATCCCTCGCCTGCTGAGAGGAGGCAGAGCGAAGCTCAGCTATCCAGGGCAGCTACTAGCCCAAAGAAAGCATCACAAACAAGTCTCGAAGACCCTACAAATCAGTTATCCTGGACCAAAGCAGCTGCCCTCCGTGCCAGGGAAGGGCATGTCAGATGCAAGAGGAGCGCAGAGAAGCGGAGCCAAACTTCATTTCTTAAAACCCTAAGGCCAAGTCTGGCCAACCTGAGGTCTCAAAGCAAGGCACGACAGAAAATAAAAGCCACGTAAAGCCCCCAAACAAGATGCTGGAGGCTACAAGGCCACACAGTGTTTGTCTTGTGCACTCACAGCTGAAAATCTCAGGTGGGGAGTTCTCCTAGAGCATCCCCCTTTAACTGAGATTGTCATTGCAGCCAGAACTCCAATGAGCTGTATCAATGCAGCACACTGATTTGTGGTTGTACTCTCTGAAAGAGGAGGACGGAGAGACAATTAATTTAGTCTTTCAGTGCCTTACCAGGTTTGAGGACTTCTCATAAGAGCAACCAAGTGCATCCTCATTGAGGTTTCTGGGAATGGTGTGAGATGCAAGTTACAGACAGTGCATCAAGTTACTTCGGTGCCGAAAGCCTTGCATCACTACAGAGCATTCAAACTTACTGACTGCAAGCCATAACAAAATTCTCAGAACTACATAGTTTTACACTATTAACTGAATAATATAATAACTACTATGCAATAAATTTTCTTTCATTATTCCACCATTAACAGCAACTACAAACCACTAAGATCTGCTTCTACTTTGAGGAGCAGATAAAGATGCTAGTTTAGTCCTTTCCAGCTAAAATTAGATAAGTGTTTTATGCCTTCTGCAAGAATTGCAGAGTCAACAGAAATACCGAGGGCCAAATCCAGAGGGATACTGTTACTAACTCAAGATCCACTTAGAGTTAACCCACAGTGCGGCATAGGAAGTTTCTCCCTTTGCACAACAGTGCCAGGTCAAGATCAATGACATAAAAAAAATGTTTACAAGGTCTTTTCTGTAACAGCAACAAGAAAAAGAAAACTAAATCACAAGAATTGCAAAAGAAAGGCCAATCAAAGGTAGAATGTATTCCACAGCCCTGCACAGGGAATCCATTTTTGGACAGCTGCCTAAAACTCTGCATCCGCCTTGTGCTGGCTCAACCCCCATTGCTCTTGGCAGGTGAGAGAGAAAATTGGTTATAAAATGAGCCCTATATTTTATAAGTTTCATAAACATTTTTTAAAAAAAACTAGAATATGAGGTATTCTCAGAGATCCTGTGCCAGAGAGTAATGTAGTCTAACTTGGAAACAGAGTTACCACCTGTTCATGGCAACTACTCTTTTAATCTTCATTTCTGTTTTATGAGCTGACCAACGCTATTTTATTAGCTGACAATTAGTTTAGGTTGATTTAATTAAACAAAACTGATTACAATCCCTCTTTCTTCCAGGGCAAACTTTCTGCGGGACTAGGGGTTTGAACAGCTTGGACCCTGTATCAGTAAAGCTATATTCCAGATCTTTTTGTCAAAACTGATCACATGACAATTCAGGTAAATACATGTCAGTGGACACAGAGATGTTCTAGGTATATGTTAAAAAGAAAAGGCAGGCTCTGGCTTCATGCTTAAAAACAGAGGTGAGAGTTTGACACCAGGGAGCACTACTACTTAGGCTGAAGAGGTGTAAGAAGCTGCCATCTCTGTTTTAAGAATGAGTGCATCTGCACCATGCAGATGGACAATACACCAGATAGGAGAGAGAGCTGAAAAATAACCCAATCTTAAAAAACTCATTTATTATTTTTCAGGGAGATCAATTCCTTAAACCATGCAGCTGCAGAGATGCTCGAGTCAGTGGAACCGAAAGGGCAGTGCAGGGGTGGGAGGAACAGCAGGCATGGCAAAGGGGGTAAATTTTAACAGCCACTGGGAAGTGGTTCATTTCACTAAACGCAAAGATGAGCACGTGGTCATTGTCTGCCAGGATCAGACAGCACTTTCACAGTTAGCACATACCTAAAGCTTGAAGTTGATGACAAAAATCTGTTGACGTCAACAGGCCAATAGAAGTTCATCTGCATCTTGAACAGATGCTTCTAAAATAGATGTTGCACACTAGGCAAGGAAAGTTTTTCTATGAGTGTTTGCTCTTCTGTGAGCACACACACTCATGCACCAGCATTCAGGCTGAAGTACCATGTGTCTGCAAAAAACTGGTCTACAGTGAAAAAGACAGCAGAGGGTGGATGGCTTAACAGGTCTTTGGATTTGTTTTCGTTTGCTGTTGTAACTGTTTTCTTCTTTTTTTTTTTTGTTTTGTTTTCCCTTTAATTTTTCTTTTTAGAGCTATACCAAGAAGGAAGTCCTGACTGGGCAAACCTCTCAAGGTCAGCACATGCTCAACATTACATACACTCACAGTTTAAGCACCTACCTGTAAGGTATCAGTCAGACTGAGAAGTGCTAGCGCTCAGCTGGACAGGCTATATATATATATATTTGTCTGGCTCATATTAAAGATTCAAAGCAATAATTGACCACGATCAGCAGCATTCACAGCCTTTTGAGTACCGGCCCTCACCAAGCTAAGCTTGAGGGAAACATTCAAGGATGAGCTTTCTCATGTCACAATTTCCCAAGCCCCATTTTGCCACAAGGCAGAACTCAGTAGTTAATTATATCTGCAGAGCTTGCAGTAGAGGTTGTGGCAACAACTCAAGCCCTGGAGGATGGATAAAAATGACTGCAACAGTAGTAGACATTTGGGTGCAGTTAAGTACAGACAATGCTGTAGTCAAATGGCTATTCTTCAAGATATGTGTTGCCTTTGACACTGACAGTGCCTTGAAAAGTGAACCACCATCATTAGTTATAACTCCCTGGCAACAAAAGCTCTAATAATTCTGACTAATTGTCATGGAAAGTTACCCTGATTGCGAATTTGACAGTTATAAAAATCCAATTTCGGAATTCCAAACAGGCCAGGAACTTAATTAGGCTCTATATTTTAACACCCTCTTGATCAATGGTGGGGTAATGGAGACCCTTCCAAGAGTTTTGTTTTGAAATGAATGGCGCCATATTGATGAAACAACTTGGACACAAACCAGAAATTAAATTGAAAGTTTAAACAATGCAGCTGTATTTTATCATCCTGTATTGTCAAGCTTTAACGAAAATAGCTCCTAAACAGAGCCACATGTTTTGCCTGTTGCCCAAAAACTGAAGGTGAATTTTAAAACCCTTTCCTAAACTGCAGGATGCCAAGATTTTTCAGCTAGAAGTTATTATTAGGACACAACAGTATTTCATATAAGTCTTGACAACGGTTTTGCATGGTTTCTGTAAAAGCAACTTCATTTTTTAAATCAGAGATGGCTTAGATGAGTGACTCTTCAAAAAAAATGGAACCTCTGTTGTGTATTTCTTCTTGTTCCACATACACATGGTACCAGCAAAAATAAAATCTCATTATAATCAGTGGAACAATCAATACAGGGAGTATAAGCAGGATTCCCCCCTCATCCTATGTATCATTAATGAACATTGTCAGCTGCTTTCTAATCTCAGGATCTGGAGACAGATCTAATGGGAGTATACCATGTGTTTCAGTGTCACTGAGAAAACTGTAGTCAACTCATACTTTGAGAGTTATCTCTTGCCTTTGAGGATTAAGATATGATGAAAAAACCACTTGTTAGTTACAACACTCTGAGAACCAGATCTTTGATAATTCTAGCAAATTGGTCAAGGTACAGGAGACAGAAAATGTATAACAAGACTTAGTCTTTTTAATATCCAAGGCTGGATTTGCACAGCTGGAAAATTAGGTAAAAAGCTCTGGTTTTTGACTTGTCATCTGTTCAAATAGCCTAGAGGATTTTAGGGGGTGCAACTCATACAAATTAAATGGGATTCTACCACATTTATTTACTGGAGCATAGCATTTAAGATTGCAAGATTCGGTTCCATGTTGTGCTAAAAACCGAATAGCATGTCAAGTTCTACCAGCCTTTCCCATAAAAGTTTAAATGTTCAGTCTCAGGTTTGAATCCCAGTAATCTCAGAACCAGGACAGAAAACGTGCTGCAGGATTGTAACCCTCCAGCTGAATAGGTTCAATGGCTCAGCACTCACATATGTTACAAGAATGAGGTATTTTAATTGGATCTATGAGGAAGCTTGCAGAGGGGTGCACGCAACTTTCATCTCAGTCCACCAGATGAATGGAGACGAGACACAAGGAGATAAAAAAGCTGAGAACAAAGAGGTCCGCGCGGTGCCTCCCAACCTCTCACGCTGGATAAACATGCCTGTCAGATACTGAGGTCAGTCTAAAACCTCTGACAATGGCGGTCCATAAGCCAGAGCATCCTTTATCTTCCTGTGCGACACAGGCTTTCCAATAGTAGAAGAAACAACTTTATTGGATAGCCTCCATGCAGCTTCACCCATCACCCGTTTCACTCGCATGCTCCCACGTACAAACCACTCCTGCTACAAGAGTGCTGTGAGTTTGAGACCGTATGCCTACTGGTATGACAGCACTGAAAATATAGCATGATAGGAAGGGCTACAGGCAGGCTGCTATCCTGAGTTAACAAGCAGGTAACCCCACCAGCAGCTGGTTGTGCTCATGGTGGCAGACTAGGCTACATGCAGTGCTGAGCTGGCAGGCAAAACTACACCGGTACCTGGATTTAAGGCAGTTTTTCTCTGTGGGATGGTGCTAACACACAGACATAGCAGCCATCCCAAGCTCACTCAGCATCACTAACAGTGCTGCAACATGTACTGACAGTGGAAATACACCGTAGTCCAAGCCAGGCATGCAAATCAGGCAGGGATGCTCAACTCTCTGGAGATATCCTTCTTTCTCCTTCTTCCTACTCCGCTTCCCCCTCCTCCAAGGGGACGCCTAGGTGACCAGGGTAAATGAGTGCTAGATGCACAAGTAGACAGGCAGACAGACGAACTTCAGTGAGATGAATATCTATCTTCATGTTTTCAATCACTGTTTACTAAATGTGGATGTGGTACATCCTTTCTTTGTGTATATTAGGGATACTAAGTGTATTACGGAGGCTGACAGACTCACTATAGTAACAGAGGTCATATATGTTCCTTGGACAGACCACAAGAAATGCTATTTGTACTCAGCTTTTTACCTAATATATTACTGCATTGTAAATTCTCGTGTTCACTAAACACTACCTAAACGTCGGGATGATAAGATGCTTTTTAATGAGGTTGCTACTCCCATTCACCTGCCACTGTTCAATATCGCATGAGCATTTTATCTCTGTTAGAAGACTAACAAGACTGTAAAAGCAACAAGATAAACACCAGCCAGATAACTTAGATGTTATAGCCCAGTATGTGAATATGGACTTGAAAAGGGCACCATACTTTACAGCCTAGGGCTTTGCTAAAGTGGCTAAAAGAAGAGCTCAGAAGAGGAAGCACCTACCTATACTGGTCCGTGCTGTGGCAAGTTTTCTCTACAACCCTTTCATGGCTATTGAACACCCAACAATGCTTGAAAAAAACAGTGTCTGCTACTGATCAGGTACTGGTTGCTTTGTATCACACTTGAATCTAACAGGAAGAAATGTCCAAGAAGATGTATTGTCTAAGTTCAATGTTTTATCAAAACCAGATGAGCACACATAGCCCGAGGTCCTGGTCAAAAGCCAAAACATACAAGCAGGAAACTGCAAGTGGGTAAAATGTGACACTTGAATAAAAAAAAAGGGTATTTACCTTTGTGCCAAAACCAAAGGCATTTTTACCATGATGGTACAGAGTATCTGGAACACCTCTGCCTCCTGAAACAGAACACAGTGGTTCCTACAAAGCCTCTTCATGTCAGGCTCTGTTGAATGGAAACCCTAGCTCAGACCACCTCTGGATGATGTACTCCAGTGCCTTTTCTTCTGCACATTCATTTACACAGAGGCGTATACATGTGCACATACCCTTGTGTCTGTCCTGAGAGGAAAACCACTTCTATCACTGTTATTTTTACTCACTGCTGAAAAGCTTTCTGAAGCATTTCCTTCATGCTATGGCCTTGGGCTTCAGTGAAGAACCTTGTCCAGTGTTCTCCTCAAAGACATGTCCTTCTGGCAGAGAATAAGCAAGACAGAACTGCCAGTGGTTTAGCCCTGACTTTCCAACAACCACCCATACCCCCTCACACCTACCCCTTGCTCCACTGTCTCGGAATCCCTGTTTCAGTCTAAACTTCTTTGGTTTTCACTGTAGCCAACTTTGGAGTCACTGAGACATGGAGAGATGGAGCTGTGTTTAAGCTGGAATGGACCCGTCTCTTCTGATGCAAAGCCCTAGCTTCTTCTACAGTTTCATTAGCTCTCAGCTGCTAAGGAAACAAGAGTTCAGTGGTACTTACTGAACCCACATTTAACTCCCAGGACAGCCAACTCAACATACCAGTTGGCTTGCGGACTTCAGATACCTGCCACGTGTACTTAAGCAAAGAAAGTCTAAACCATCTGTGACAAGAACATGAGCGGAATATATGGCACTAAACCATCATCAAGCTATGCTAGCACATATTTTATGTGCTAAATCTTTGTTTTCAATTAACTTATAGCAAGAAAACATATATTGAGTGAGTTTGTCACATTCCTGGTAAGGCACAATCCACCACTGCCCATTGAAAAAAGCTGCAGGGCAACAGCAAATGTCTCCAAATGCCTACAAATTCCTCACTCCTCAAATCCCAACACCATCCCAACAGTATCTGTCTAGCCCTGGAAAACCTAGCTACATTTTGCACCATGAAAATTAGTAGCAGAAGAGGCATGCTAGCCCTCGATCATTTGAAGTTGTCTGTCCAGTCAAGGTTAGAGTCTCATGGAAAAGGCACTGCCCCATCCACTGCCATATAAGCAATGGCCACAGTTCCCTCAATAACATCCCCCTGCCCCTCCGTTGCTGAAAAGTAACATAGCTCATTGGAAAGAACTGGAAAATAGTTTTTAAGGTTCATTAAAATATTTCAAAAAGTCACTTTGATTTTAAAACCCACCTTAATAAAGCCATATTTATAGTTTCTTTCCACAGTCTTCATCCATTTATACAGCTGCAGTTCCTCTAAAAGACAGTTCAAAGAAATGCAGCTCCAGGCACCCAGTCAGAGCCTAAAAATCCACTGCTCAGTTGCCCAAGATTTTACTAATAAAATTTGTCTTCAGTGATATAAATTGAAAAGTCAAAACAGAAACCTGCTCACAATCTTACTGCAGCGGGTTTTTCAATCTGCAGCTCGACTCCATGAAAAAAGGTGTTCCACATGACCTCTGATTGCTGGAGGGAGATAAGGAAAGAAACACGGTAAGCAGGTGCTGAAACTTCTTAGAAATCTGACCGTACCCTGGGGTATTTTCATCTGCTCAGAGAAACAGGCACTCCATTTCTGATTTGGAGATCAGAGTAGCCACTTGATGACTTCTAGGAGAACAGGTCAACTTGCAGCCATCTCATTTCATGGCCTATTACAAAAGGCCATTCTCTGGGTTAAAGCTTTCATACAAGCCCTCTTTTTCCAACGAAAAGAGATTTCACCTCCCCCTCACCGAGGTACAAGATACCCCAAGGAGAGGCAGCCAACTGTAAGAGCACAACACACCAAGAGCTGCTCTCACGATGCCGCTCCTGAGAGTGGCAGTGAGATTCAAGACAGCTGCATGTGAAAAAGCACAAAGAAGTTTCCTACTAGTGCTTGGGTTACAGCCTTGATGCTCACCCAGTCAGCTACAGGTCAGAATTCAAGACTAGAAAAAGTGGATAAAGTTGGAATTGCTGAACTCATCTAAAAACCAAGAGCAACAAGAATTTTATGCTCGGCAACTATATTATGCAACACTAAAATTAGGATAGCATCAAAAGATGCACAGAAAACTTAAAAGAAGATATTTGTTCTCCTACATTGCCTTGTAGGAGCTTGAGCTATAGCAGACTCAGAGGCTTTACAAGCTGGTTTCAGCATGAAAAAGAAATACATTGCACAGAACCTGGGGAAGCAATCAGGCAGTGTACAGCCTCCTGTTAAGAAAGCTCTCCAAAACCCAGCACTGCACTCAAACAAGCAAGTCCCCTCCAGTCCCAACCAGAGCAGGGCAATTAAAGTCTGGAACAGCACTACCAGCTCTGATCACATCACAAATCCCTCATTCCACATTGCAGCCCACCCTCCCAGTGTTATGGGATGGCAGTTCCCATGTCATCAGTGAAGCTGGCACCCAGTGCCAGGGGAGAGCACGTTTGGCAGGAGGCTTACCCAGTGAGGCACAGTAAAAATAAGCAGACCTCAAGGCAGATACTCAGCTGATCTCAAAGAATACCAGTTGTGTAGCCAAGCTATAGAGAGGAGAAATAAGGCTGGGAGAGAAAAGTTTTCAGCTGTTAGTAACTGTTCCTTACATAAGGCACATTTCTCCTAATCTCTCAGTGCAGCACTTCTTCAAGGTCTCCATTATTCCCATGCAAAAACGGGAATGGTTAGAGCTGCAGAAGCTGCCATCTGGCAGGACCTGCTGTATCTGTGAGTTTGTTCAATGCTTACACAGGGCCCTGGTCTGAGTGGTCTCTGAGTGCTAATGAAGCATTGCTGTTTAATAACAGAGCACTATTTAACTTGCAAAGTCCATTAGCACACAAGCAATGTTGGCTTTATGTTTGGGGGCGTTGTTTGTTTGTTTGTTTTAATTTAAAACCACAAAAGCTTATTGAAGGGCCAACAGATGACAAATAGGACAAGAGTCCAGTGTGTTACCAGTGAATGGGGACAACCTAATGATTTTGAGTTTGCTATGTAACATGTTGGCTGAGAAATGCTAGAACTGGGCGGATCAGCAAACGCCTGTAAGACTAGCAAGGCTAACGAGAACAGCAGGACAGGATGTGTTTAATGACCAGACTCTACATCCTACAATTCTTTAATTTCAGTTACTATGAAATTCCAGCGCTTCTCTGATAACATCTAGAAGGCAAACGTTACCACAGCACAATCTCCAAGGAAGCAAATTTCGAAATTGAAACGACCTTTGAAATATTTGCCTACCTCACTTTTGCCAAGAAACTTGGGGCAGTTTATCTTTCATCATTGTTGATTCCCAACTTTTGGCAAATAGCACACATGTTAGGTTATTATTAGTAGTAGCAATATTTTAAATTAGTGCCCGAGAATCCATCTATCATTTGGTATTGAAGGAATTAGAAAGGAAAATAAAATATTAAAAAAAACAAACTCCAAAATACCCCCAACTCGGAAATTAGACTTAGCTAGCTAGTGTGCCTGGATTCAATCTATAGCTCCTCAGAAATCACAAGCCAGTGGATGATTAACTCAAAATCATGGGATGGGAATGCATATGGAATTCTCATTCTGCTTACAGGAGGGTAAATTACATTTTTTTTAATCTCTGAAGCTTGGCTGATGTTTCAGTTAGTCAGTGGCTGAAACATCTGCCCAGCTACCTCCTGTTTACATTTGGACAGGACAGATTGCTGCATTTACACCAGCCTTTGCATAGAACAATGTGTCCTCAACTCTCGCTTACTCACAGTGTAGGTAGGAGAATCCTCTACCTCAATACTAACGCCATCCATGCTTTTCAAAAGTGAAGTCACCATTCCCAGCCACATTCCCTGAACAACAAATATCACTGACAGGGTAACAGTTCCCTGGGGACAAAAACAATTGCTTTCTTATTTCACACCCCTTGGATACATGCATCTAACACCAGATGTCCATGGAATATTTCATTCTATAGAGGGCTACCAATTTCCCTGGTCATTTTTCAATTAACAAGTGATTAGGTTTAGCATTGGCCAGGACATGGGGTGTTCTGAGCACACTGCAAAAAATTTTGGAAGGAAACTTGTACCACAAAGTCACACGTCATATGAGAACATTGACACAAACTTTAAAACCAATCCTTATTCAGAATATTTTTTGTGACAACCTTCCCCCACATAAACCAAGACAATCTCAAATTTGGACAAACCACAAAATGCTGCCCAGGCTATGACCGCTTTGCTAGCAAAATGTAACATACCCCCCTCCAGATAACTTGGCCTTGCCTATACTAGTGCAGCTGTTTTATTTTCTGAATTGGAGTCTACATGCACAGGCAGAACAACCGCATGATTTTAGATTCACCGATGCACAAGGGGATTTTCCCTAATAATCCCATTCATCATTACAGAAGCTAGATGTGTGAACGATGATCCCTTAATATCCTCCAAGGGGAGCTAAGAGTCTCAAATTTAACAGGCCATTCAGGGGGTTGCATCTGTGGATCTCAGAAATATGATTGAGTGCCTTAACTAGAGGAAACTGCTTTTTCTTTCTTCCCTTCTAACGAACAGCTCAAAGTTCAGAATATAGGAAAGAGACAACGTGCCTGAAAACAGTCAATGCTGCATCAAAAGATTCTGGAAACTTCATCTCCTGAGTTTCTTCAAGCTCCTTGCTACCTATAAGGCTCGCAACACATTTTACATCTTCTCTCTCCTATCTTAACCTGAAAAGCCAAGAGGAAAAGGTCACGCTTACTTTGCCGACCTGAGGCTCTCCTAGCCTGGACAAAAGCACACAAAAGGCCAGCTTTGACACGTCCAGGGTGGAACCGTGCCAATTTACACTAAGGCAGGATCCACTCCCTTCTACCATCCACGCAACAGACAAGTCTTCCACTGTGAGCGTATAAAGTTTTATATTGACTGAGTTAATGATGTCATGGCTAGTACCTCTTCCCTCCTGATTTTCAGTATTTCCCCATGTTTTTCACAGGTCATAAATTCCGAGTTCTGCTAACCAGCAGCGGTAACTGAATGGGTTTTTTCCCCTTTCCTTTCCCCTTCTCACTTTATTCTCTTCCCGTAATGAGTTTTAGTTATATGAAAAAACTATACTGATTGTGACTATATGCAAAATGTCCATCAATCAAATCCTTGCAAAGTTTAAAAACTGTAAGCTGACAGTAGCCTACAGCACTGTTCGCCTGGGGACACTCCTGCATTTTGGAGTTTCTGTATCACAGCTTCACCCACCGCCTTTTGAGACGTTTTTTTAACTGGTGTTGAAGGACAAACCTCAGTAAGACCATCAAGCCTAGAAGAGAAGCAATCAACAGCTCAAATTCTGCAAAAAACTCACCAGTTCTGCCACGTTATTCTCAGTAAAACATCCAGATCAAAGGAGCAAGTTGCTTGAATTTCTCTCTCTCACAGCTTACGTTAATTAGAATCGTAGAATCACAGAATGGTTTGGATTGGAAGGGACCTTGTAGGTCATCTCGTTCCAACACCCCTGCCATGGCAGGGACACCTCCCACCAGACCAGGGTGCTGAAAGCCCCGTCCAACCTGGCCTTGACTACTGCCAGGGAGGGGCAGCCACAGCTTCTCTGGGCAACCTGGGCCAGGGCCTCACCACCCTCACAGTGAAGAATTTCTCTCTTATATTGAATCTAAACCTTTCAGTTTAAAGCCATCACCCCTTGTCCTACCACTCCATGCCCTTGTAAAAAGTCCCTCTCCAGCTTTCTTGTAGGCCCCTTCAGCTACTGGAAGGCTGCAAGAAGGTCTCCTCAGAGCCTTCTCTTCTTCAGACTGAACAACTCCGACTCTCTCAGCTTTTTCTCATACCAGAGGTGTCCCAGCCCTCAGATCATTTTCGTGGCTTCCTCTGGACCCACTCCAACAGGTCCATGTAACACCACTAAGAACTACTTGATGCAATACGGTGTTTTCACCATTGTATTCTAAAGACAGTCCAGGCAACACTGCAGTACTGTTCTCAGGGCAAAGTTACTTGGCTATATTACATATCCTATATATATGTCATTGTACAGATTGAACATATGGGTCATTCTAACTGCGTAAATCAGGACTAACTTCATGGAAGCCAACAGAATTATGCTGCCATACAGTCAGTGTGAGATGAGAAATGGAGCTGCTGCCTTCATGCTTCCGCTATCTGACTGGAACATCAGACTACGTAATAGAGGAGGCTCTTTTTAAGAGGGGAAGAGGTGAGAAGGAAAAGCACATAGAAGAGTGAGCATTTCTTGACTTTAAACTCATTCCCTACTTGCTTGAGCCACAGAAATTACTTCAGAAACACTGTGACATGCTGGAGTTGCAGACTATTTTTCTCTTACACTTTGTCCTTACGAAGGTAAAAAGGAGTCAGAGCAATGGTGTGGCCTCTGCCAGCCGCACCAGAAACTGCTAGCGATGCCCTATTCCTTTCCTATGCTCAAGAGTCTACAGCACATAGCATAATTCCTGTTACAGGAAGGAGACGTTAATGCTGAATCTGGAGAAGCCAGGGAAGTATCAAGAGATTTCCAACAGCTGACGGCTGCTCTGGAGGAAAATCCAACTGCTCCTTTCCATGCGGTGACCTGTTAAAGTTGGAACAGCAAATTTCCAAACCAGTCTGTAGCCATGCCTGGAACAACGAAGCATAAATAAATTAAATTCTTATCTCGGAAAAGCTTATGAGTGTCTCAGTATGCAAGCTTTTCAGGAAATGGGGGAGGGGGAGAAAAATCTTCCAAAAAATCTGCACTAAAATCATTTATACTTTTTGCAGTCGGAGACAGGGAAGAAATGAATAAGAGAAGAGCAACCTCTTGTCAGACAGAACAAGCAATGCTGTCGACAGGGAAGCAGGAAAAGCTCTTTAGATTCTGGCACTCGCCCTTCATTAAAGGTAGCAGGAATTCAACCATATACATGTATGGCTACGACTGGTACAGGCCTCCTGTCTGAGCACAACCAGTGATTCCTCTACACAAAAATCCACTGAAAAGTAACTAGTTCTGCTAATAACAGCGCATAGCCTGCATATATGGTCTCAAAATGATACATGCACAAAGTAATGCCAGTTCGAGCCCCAATAGCTTCTGTTCCCGCCAGCGAAGGGAATAGGCTGGCAGGGAGACAGGCAGGACAGGGAAGGGACTTCGGCACTGCACTTGCTCTGTAGCAGAGCTGGACTTTATTAAACTGCAGTCTTTTGCCCTGTCCTTTGAAAAGATGCAACTTTCAAACAAGTGTTAATACATGGAAGTTCGGTCAAAAGCTTTCACATTTTATGTAGACACTGCCAGGTAGCAGCGGCTCCAACACTTGCTTCAAGGGTTACGGAAAGGGGCTAAAGAGGGCTTGCAGCACCATTAGGCAGCTATGCCTAATCTCAAAGCAACAAACACTTGACCAAAAACTTGAAGGGCTACTGAAAATTGCTTATAACTATTGGAAAGCTATGATCCTGCAGACCAGAGCAAAACCAAAGTTCAGCTTGCTGCTTTTAGCTGGGGATAAACCATACCACATGGAAATGGAGTGCAGGATGGACAGACAAAGAGCAGTTACAACATGAAACAAATGTCTCCTGAATTCAGTCATTTCCCACAGGGAGTAAAAGTTAATCACATAACCTAGAGACCAGGCAACTGCATTTAAAAGTAACGATGCAAACCATTCTTGAAAAATAAAAACTAGATCTTTGCCTGTCCTTAGATTTTTACATTAAGACCATTATTTCAGGTTGACCTCTACGTCACCTAAGCTAGGAAAAAATAATCCTCACTATCATAAAACAATACTGCTACAGACACTAGTATTACATTTATCTTACAGTTTCGTAAAAATATTTCTCCCAAGAACTCTGTTAAATATCTAGTGCTTTCTTAACTAACCACAGGGTCTCTGCAAAAAGAAAGACCAAAACTTGCAATGCAAAATTCTTAATTCCAGACTAAGTTTTCAGATTAAAACTATCTAGACTTTGGTGAGGGGGAGGCGGGGGGAGAGGGAGAGAGAAATTCAGTAACTTTCTAATTTAGACTAAATGTCAGCTCTCTCCCTTAAAAACGTCAAAGGCAAATGTTCAAACATCCTCCCTAACGCTAATTTTATTAATACTGTCAGCAATTCTCAGTATCTCAATCTAAGACAGTGAGTCAGGCAGCAAATCAATCCAATTGCCAAATCTCCAGAGGGAAGGAAACAACAGAGGAAGCAGGCCAAAGAGATTGCTGATAATGGATATTTAGTCTTTCTGTGGGACAAATACTTTGCTACTTCCTCACACTCCTTTTGCTCTGTTACACTGGGGCACTCAATTAGTTGTGGTTTAAATGCCTAAATATAGCCATTTAGGTTACACTGCCTAGAATTTTTATGTGGGAAGAATTCCTGCCTTCCACTCCCCAAGCAGATTCACGGCTGACTCAGAGGACGTCTCACCAAGTTTGGGGGCTGTGGCTTTCCTGGGTGGAACAAGTGACACCGTATGGTGAGTAAACCTGAGAGCTAGGTCAGGTAATGCTGTGCTTCTTGAGCTTTTTTTCTCCTGCAGCCCATTGAACACCAGCTGACCGTACCTGCATGCCCCCATTATAGTGACGAGCCATTCCACACACATCAAAAATCAACAGTTTCTTGACAGTGACGCTGGGGATGATTACTGCTGAGACCACAGGAGTCACTTGTTGAACAAGCTACTGAAACAATCTGGCCAAGAAAACTGGGTTTACTCCTTTGCTCTTGTTGCTAGAAAAGAAACCAGATGATGTTTTTCATCACGTTCTGGACAAAGAGAATATGCCCAGCAACCCAGGCCTCTAGAGCTGTTCCTGACAGTTTTGATTTTACCAGCTTGGCAGGACACAATAGCATATGCCGACATCCTATTCCCTGCAGGCGGACATAATGCCTCTGAAGTCCTGCTATCTGCAAGACATCAATCCCTGCCTACATTGCAGGCGTAGGGCTTACCTGTCCTAATTTAGGCACCTGAAAGTTAGACATTTAAATCCAAGCCAGTCACCCTGGCCTCTCTTTACGCTCAAAGGCACAGACCGGGGGACTCACGTCACTGTGACAGACCTCCAAGCTAGTTCATGCAGCCTGGAGGAAACTATTTCTCTGCATTGATTGTGTGGGGAGCATAGCGTAACTCCAGCTTTCAGATTTCCACCCAAGAAGCACACAGCCCTACATGATATACGTTAACCTTTGCTTTTTATGTTCATTGGTACCAACTTTTTATTCATGCCTCCAGCACATAAAAGATTTTCAGCTCTTAAAACGAACAGGCAGCTAGGGTTTCCAATGCAGCATTAACGAAAAAATGCAATACAGAAGAGTTTGAGAGCTGGTGGGCACCGAATAGCTAATAAATATAGCTGCATTTTCTTGCCAGCGTTGTTTTTCCTGCTTGGTTATGTTTAGTTAAGGGACTAACGAGAGGCTTCTCCACATGCCTGCACGTGGAGGTTTTATTTCCTTTTCATGTGGGAATGGGTCTCGTGTTTGATTTGCACTGACCCTTCTTCCCACACAATGCCAGATCTCTATCGCCTTGGCTGCGGGCCATAAATTGCGGTTTGAAATGTGGTCCCTCAGGTAATTATCTGAGGAACATTTACATGGAAATCAATGGTACAAACTCGCAGCTGTCAGCCTGGGCTCTGAGTCTGGCTGAGCCAGAAAGGGATTCAAAGGGAAAAGTCAGCTTCTAAATGTAAGTTAAGGGTTGGTTTTTTTTTTTCCTCCTTCTTCCTTACAGATTTTGAAGAGGCAGAAGTGAGGGAAAGGTGAAAAGTGGTTCTTCTCCGTGGGACAAACCTTAGATCCCTGAAGATGTCTGAAAATTCTGATCAAATTACTTTGTGCCTTCAGCTGTTATCAAGCAGAACTGGGCACTCTTTCAAAGGGAAATTGCACAGAAACTAAAGCATACGCTCATTGGCATGAAAGATCAAGTCATCTGTTAAAAGTATTTGGACTTCTTTGAGAAAATGAAAATATTTTACACCAGTTATTGTGTTAAAGTGCTACAGTAAAATGAATTCAGTAAACCCAACCCAGAGTGCAAAAGGTAGGATATCCGCTGACTCACTACGTTATTTCTTAGCTGGGCCTCCTCTCCATCTAACCCTGGGGCTTTCTCTTGCCATATTTGGGCTGACTTCAATCAGTGTCCTTAAGATCTTTTTTCTAGTTTCTCAGGGTCTCTTATACTTCTTCTGGGGGAAAAAAACCAAACACATTGGTACAGACTCACCCAGCTGGGAGGCTGAGTTTCTGGGGATGATCTAGGTAGTGCTATAAGTTAAAAAATGAAAATGTTTCCCTATTTTCAAGAAGGTTTTACGATGTGTCACTCACAAACATGTTATCCAAAGGACAAAACATGGTTAACTATTCACTTATCAAGGGGATTTCTAAGTTTCTGATTACCTGAGCCACAGTGTCTTGAGAACACTTACAGAGTCTTTTGGTGAGCCACTGGTGAACATGTTCAAGGATTTTTGGAGGACATGCGAGACCAGGAGTCTGGGCAGAGGGGAAGTGTGATGCTTATCTTTAAAAAGGGAAAACAGAAACCAGCCATTTTTATATCAATACCCAGAAAAATGCAGCAGCAAATAATCAGACTGTTTATAAGCACCTGGAAGATAACAATCAAATCACTTAACAGCCAACATACATCTGTCGAGAACCAATCATGTCAAACTAATCTAATTTCCTTCTGTGATGAAATACCAGGCCCCTTGAGGACAGAGTCAAAGTAGGAGTTTGCGCATATCTTGATTTTTGTATGGCTTTAGTCCTGGTTTTTTGTGACATTTTTGTAAGTCAACTAAGGATGCAGAGTCTGCTACAGGGGACATTGGCAAATTGCTCACAGACTCACGCAGCAGCTATCAAAGTTTCCCTGTCAAAGTGAAAGGATGTACGGAATGCGGCTCCATAGGGCTCCACCTCAATTCAGGTTCTGCTCTGTGCTTCAGGAACAGGGAAAATAAAGAACAATCTCTAACACAAAATGGAAAACATATGCAAATAGAATAAGAAATTACATGGTAATGCGCAAACATCAATGTTTGTACTGGACAAAACAGTACACTGAGAAAGTATCCATAGCACAATCTGAGGCAAAAATGCAGATTTTTAAATTGGAGGAGTTGCCTGAATAAAAAGAATGGCTTTCAAGATCAGCAAGAATTACAAGTTGGACCAATTGCATCTTCACCGGGTGAAGAATGCCCGGATAACCACTGGTTCTGAAGAAAAGGTCCTCACGTTACAGAAGATGACAAGTTAAACGTTAGAGACCAATACCATGCTATCGTTACCAAGGTAAGCCTTACAAGGGCTGGGTGATGGGCATACAGACAGCAGAAATAAGGGCTCTGCTGTCCTCAGCACAGGTAAAGTCTCAGCTATACACAGCTTCAGATATTTCACTTGGCAGTGTTGTGTAACTTTCTGTGAAGCCGACTGATGTATTTGTTCCTTAGATCTCCAGCAATCCTATTCTTGTCTCCACGGACCATCAATACTTACTGCCCTTCTGCTAGTGAACTAGGAATGCAAAAGTGGTTCTGGAGCAGAATGGGGAGTGCTACATGCCACAGGCTGATGTCTCCCTTTACTCATCGCTGCAGGCTGGAGAAGCATGGGCAGGCGTCTCATCAGCCTGTGCATCCCAGAGGAAGCCCCATCAATGCAGAGCTTCCCAGCAGCTCCTGGCCCCTCTCTGGAATGTGTTTAATTTAAAAGAGAAAATGAGGAAAATAGGTGAGAGCAGGCAGAGAAGGGAAGAAAGACTCCAAGCCTAAGATTTATGGGGAGCCAGGTCAGTGGGAAGAGGGAATTAATAACTAAGGGTTATGGGATTTTGTGCATGGATAAAGATAACTAGGATTCACTTGGAAATTCACAAGATATAACTGGTAATGAGGGATGAACATCAAGCAACCATAACCATCTGTGTGGCTGGATCCAAAACTGATGCTTGCTGCTACACCAGTGCATATGTATTCCTTTTCCCTGTTTCTTTTTCCAAAAAGAGATGAGTTTGTGGTTGTTTGGGGCTTGGGGGGGGTAATTTGCTTCTTCCAATATTTTCCAATGGCAGATATGGGAAGAAGCAGAGACTATCCCTAATTCTAAACAAATTGTTAGTTGTTCAAGTGATCAAAATGGAAGCAATAATAAGTGCTTCAAATAACGTAATTATATGCACTAATAGCACCAAACATAAACAAATCATATCACCTTTATATCCACATTCCCAAATCTTCATCTCAAACAGGAATAAGAGCAGCCAAGGTGAAATCTCCACCTCCTGTTCTTGCAGTAGACTGAGCTAAACAAACACAGACCTAAAATGAAAAGTTACTATCACTTGTAGACTGAGGCCTCCCATCAATGCAGCTCCCAGCCCTGACCAGAACTGGTCCATCACCTGCCATATCAGACCTCTGCATGTCGGATTTCACAGTCTGCAGGCATTCACTTCTGGTTGGAAACAGCTCTCATCAGCCACCCATTGCCACTAAAGAGCTAACACTTTCCTGTGGTCTGAAATACTAGAGGAAAGCAAGCCCAGTGGTTTGAACCAGTTTTAACCCCACATTGTGGCCACCGAGTTTCTGGGCCAGGCTGAAGCCTACACCACAGCTCAGGGCCTGAACTCTCCGACCACTATAAATTGCTCATGAGGAATGCCAGGGATTTACAGTCACTGATTGACTATAAAACAATTAGATGATCTAATTTCTGCCAGAAACATGGAGTGCCATAAAGTTACAAATGAAAAGGTGCAGGAATGCCTTCTAATTTTTCAACAAAAGGGAAGGCATGGATAACTCTGCCCTTTCAGAGTTTCTGCTCTGCATGAACAAAGCAGACAGGGCAGCAGCTTTTACGTTTCATAGCATGAATACTTGCAGCCTTTTTTTTTTTTAACTAATTAAAAACCCACTGAAATACAGGAACGCACTCAATCATTTTGAAACCATTTCACTAAGTCTCAGCCACCCTGAAGAATCTTCCATCAACCAGGACAGACCTGACACCAAGGGAGGCATTTACTTCTCTCCTCCTCTTTCTTTTCTTCTTTCTGGAGATAAGCATTACAACCTGAGCCGGCCACGGGAAGGACCAACATTCAGACTCTTTAATCAGTGATACACCAGACTCTTTTTTTAAAACTCTGTTACAGAGGAGTCTAGTGTTTGAACACGATGAGGACTGCATATTCTTGCTGAACCCAGAAACTCTCAGGTGGCCTGTGCCTTTAATTAAAAAGTCTCAATGCTCTTTGACTCAGAGTAAAAGCTCGTATTACTTGAAGATGACCTCAACTGAAGTATCGTCTGCTGGGTTAGTTAGCAGCTGTCAGGCACCCTGCTCACAAAGCTGACATTTAGTATTCCACTGCAGTTTTAATTAATGATATCCCATGAAAGATACACTAGCATCCTGTATCTCGGAGTCAAACATTGGAAAACCCACACTAAGAGACAGTCCAGCACAAATATTAGGTATGATAAACACAACAGAGATCTGCCTATGCTTTTTTCTTTGCTTCAAGATAAAGAGAAACTCAATTACAAAGAAATAAAAGAAAGGCAGTGTGGTTTTATGGCTTGGTCTGTTGGAAGCCAGAAAGGAATCAGATTAAGAACAAATTGCTTAATTTATTATGTATGTTTCAATGAATCTCACAGCTCTAGTATCTGAAAACCTATAAATATTATCCTCTCAGTTCCCTGTGAAACAGGAACATGTAATACCCATTTTGTGTACAGGGAAACAAAATGCTTTGACCAAGATCACAGAGTCTGTGGGAGAAAACTGCTCTTTCATACAGCATATAGTTAAGCCGTGTAACATCTTGCCACGGATATTGCACTGTAACGCCATGCCAAGGATATTGCACTTGACCAAATTTTTCACAGACTCGAAAAGCGTTGGACCAAGTCACAGAAAAATCCATTGAGGGCTACAAAATGGAAAGAAATCGGCTTACAGGTAGGGATATGCCTGAGACACAGCTTGCTGGATGCAGGCTGGCAGAGTAGTCGTAAGTCTCACTACACACCTAAACTTTTTACTCGCACTTCTCCATAGGCATCAGCTCCCGGCCACTGTCAGAGACAAGAACTGGGGCTAGATAGATATTTGATCTGATTCAATGTGACCAATATGATCCCTGTGTGCTCCACCTGCTGTCCTTCGCTTCCAACATAAGGATAATTGATAAGGAATTTCCATTCTTATCACAAACTTATGAAGAACAGAAACACTTGACGTGGTTCTTGCTTAACCCACCTAGGATTCTCTTACAGAAATCAGAGCATGGAAGTTGCATAAAGAGAAATGAGAAAGGGATATGATGAGTCTTTATCTTGTCAAAACGCAACCATTGCACCTCACCACCGACCTCTTTGACCCTTGTAGGAGGGTTGCTAAAACATGCAGTCTTTGAAGAGACAGCTGTTCAGGATTTTGCAGCGAGCAAACCTCATTTTAATTCTATCATGATTTTCCAGCTCTTTGGGATAAAGAAGACAGACAGAGGGATCAAGGAAAGAGTACCTGGAAAGTGTCTGCTCTAGCAGGAATAAGCCCCCGCTGCTTTCTCTAGCCCATAATGCTGGGGGCTGAGTGCCAAGTGGCATCATGTCAAATCCTCATTGTAGGCACCTGGTCGAAGCTCCACAAGCAGCTGCTCCAGGACGATGGGCTTGAAGACCATAAGGGATTGGGACTGCGGCCAAGTCTTAACATTGCAGTGCTTCCTTTGATCTGTTTAGACAGTGCTCTCTAGGCAGCAGATGATGCCTGGAACAGACCTCTCTCTGCCTATGCACAAAGTGACCACATCTCAAAATTTATACATACACTCTGCAGCGATTCAGACTGAGGGGGAGACACCCAGAATTTAGCATCCAGCAAAAAAAAATTGCTGTAAGCCTGAGGGACAAACCTGCTCAGGGAGGAAATGTGAAAACACCACAGACAGAAGTTTCTGGAAGAAGAACGGTGCCTCGAGAGGCAGAGTCTGCCCTCAGTGAACCAGGACAGTATCTACGGAGCAAAGGGAGAGCAACTGCGTGGAGAAGGGTCAGACCAACACCTATCTGACCAGTAGGTACCAGACACAGCTGGCTGAAATCTTTTAGTTGCTGCAGAAAGTCAGTCTCAGGCACAGTAATGCTGCATAGTGCCGAGAGTGAGAAAACAGCAGTTCAGCTGAGTAAAACAGGGCTTGTGGATGGCCGAAAGCACACACAAACACACGCATGCTGCATCAACCCCTAATACAGCAGGGATGCGTCACCAATTTCAGAATCAGGATGGACGAATACATGTAGATCCATCTAACAGATAAATGTGCTTTTTACTATTTATTGTGTATTTACTATCGCGGAGCTTCGCTACATCTCAGATTGTCTCAGAAAAGGAAGCTGAGATACAAACAGTGGTACCACAGCGTTCCTGGTGGGAGACAGCCAAGGACCTTGCTGACTGAAGTTGTAATGGCAATGATTTTGCATACCGGTGGCACTCTCCACCTACACACCCCACAACCAGAAGCAGAGTGATTTGAAGCAGGTTGCTCATGGCCCCGCACCGGTGGCTGTGCAGAGTTGATAGACTCACTGCTTCTACTTCCTGCACCTGTTTTCCCTGCTAGACCTCCTGTCTCACCAGGCAGTAGTAGCATCCAGTTCAGCTCAGTTTCGGTCATTAGTGACATGCTGATTTACGAGCATCACTCCACAGTATCTCAGCAGCCACTGCAGAGCATGACGACAATCCTTGTGTACAAGGGCAATGCTGGAAATAAATGCTCAGCTCTTCCCACACTATTACCATAACTACACATGTGCCACAGCAGCAACACTTCCCAAACCAGGTGCATGGAGACTGGCAAACGTACATATGTGCCCTGGCTAAAAAGAGTCTCTTTATGAATTTGAAAATTATCTGGGCAAGTGTGGATGAAGGTCGCTAGAGGAAGATTCCTTGTGCAATTACTAAAGTTACTGGTAGTAACAGCAGAGCCAAGTACTAGCTGAGCTGTGCACAAACCATGGCTGCTTCAGACAACAAGGCTTTCAGAAACATCAGTGGCTTTAACAACTTCTGGATGACCCCATGAGTTATTAGGCTAATCCATACCCTTTCCTAAACTGGTAAGAAAAAGAAATGCAGCCCAACAAGGAAGGCTTGAAAGTTTGGTCAAGGGAAAACACATTACAGCGTGCTGCAGGTAAGGGATTACCAGTCTTTCAGGGAGGCCTTGGGGGATTTCCAGAAAATTTTACTGTAGCAGCAAGTAATGATCCAGTTTCAGTAGGAAAGGCTATAGCTACAGGGAAGATTGATCTTGCATGTGTTTAGTCTTCAAAGGTTCAGTAATTTCAGCCACTTGGCTAGGCTTTCCTGCTCATGTTGTTTATCTTAAATGATTGTTTGGAGATGCATCCAAAACAAAGAAAAAATCAGACAGACAGAGAGCAGGTCCAGCATAGACAGTCGCAGAAAGGCTGCTTGTTCCCTCTGAGCAAGCTGTAGATTTACTCCTCCCTCAGTATTTCATTAGGAAAGAACTCATTTTTGACAGGACTCCGGGTTAGGGGTCAGCTTCTGGGGACTGAAGGGCTCAGAAGATTAGCCAGGGACTCCTTCCCTCCAAGAAGAAATGCTGATTTTTTTTTTTTTTTGACCCCCCCTTTTTTTTTTTTCCCTTTCTTTATGCTCTCACCCTCGGTCAGTGGTTTCTAGAGAAGCAGTAATCAAAATGAGGATAGCATGTAGCACCCTTGATAAATCACAGTGCTGGTGAGCAGCTTCAGCAGACAGGGCTTGGAAGATGAAATTTAATACAACACTGTCTCAAATTATTGAATAAATGAGGCAGCCTGGGAAAGAAGCACTGTGGATGGGCTTAGTTCATAAAGCACATTTTTCTCCTTAGTGCCCAGGAGTGAAAACTCTTATGGCTGTTTTGAAAATCCTAGTGGGTCACTGAAGCGTTCCTGGGCTTGCCCAGAGTACATGGCAGCTATCAGTCACTGCCAGCCCCATAGTGGTTGCTGACATCATACAGAATTAAAAATATGAACTATGTTCCCAGCAGCATTGAAAGGTCATTAGCTAGACATCAGTTCATTTCTTTCATTGAGATAATAATTATTGTATTTCTTTGGAAAGGTCCAGATTCAGAAATTTGTACATAAAAATGAACTTTTTCATGAAAATGAGCATGAAAATTTATCCTGCTTTTTAATTAGCATTGCTAGACAGACTAATTTAGAGGTATGGGTTTTTTAATATGATGATTAAATGGAGAAACAAGGACCCCCATCCTACATTCTCTGTTACCATCTATTTGACAGAAACACTCCAATACTAGTTAAGATCTACCTAAGTCGTACAAAAGCTCTCCAGTTCACCAATTACGCAAAACAGCTAGTGGTCATTTATTTTAAATGAACCTTTAAAACCACAACACATTCAAGCATTTCTTTTTACTTTTTCTAAAGGTGGACCTTGCAAGAAAAAGAGAAGCCATTTAATGGGGCCTTTCTCCAAAGGCACCCCTCTGGGAGGAATCCCTCGCCCGATCATGGGCAAAGGAAAGCAGGCAGCAGCACTGTGAAGACTTGGCATGCAGGCTCTTTCATCACCACGGAAAACAGAGTGGACCAGAACCCTTTTTACAGGGTTTTCTACTAGACCTGGAGTTCAGCGATCGTCACAGGAGGCCTCTCTCTGCAGAGGGACCCATCCCCATGTCTGCAGCCCCGTTCTGATGCTCGGTGTGGGAGCTGGGCTGCAGAGCGGGGCTTGCAGCACACTGGGCTCTGGGTGGGCACCCACCTCCCATACCTGCAAGCTCATTTTGAAAAGTAAAAGCCCTGCTACCGGCCATCAGGCTGCCCACTATGATGTTGGCCATGCCTGGGCTGAATGCTGCACTACTCCCCTCATCATAGGTGGCTGTTTAGAGGGAACTCTTCTGCATCCCAGCAGAGCTCCTTAAGATCATAGAATGCTTTGGGTTGGAAGGGACCACCATTAGAGGTCATCTAGTCCAACACCCCTGCAGTGAGCAGGGATATTTTCAACTAGACCAGGTCACTCAGAGTGCCGTCCAACCTGGCCTTGAAAAATAAAGATGCAGGAAAAGAAGGGTCCCAAGCTTTTATCTTCTCCCACTGCTTTTCACTAAGGTGGCTTGACGGTGGCCTTGGGGCTGTAACGCAGAGTGAAGACCCAAAGCTAAAAACCAAAACCAGAAGAAATGAGGAAATGAAACACTGAAAACAATGCACAAAAAATTACAAAGAGCATCTTGCTTTTGTTCATCGTTCCTAAGGTTCACTGACTTCAGAGTTTCCTGTATGTAGGCTAAGAAATAACATAATTTTCATAATTTATCTTAGTCATTCAGCATAGGGCCTCTGTTCTCAGCTTGTACTTCATATCTGTTCTGCAATATATATACCACATGAGTCAACTGTGTGCGAGTAGCAGGCACTTCCCAGGAGAGTGTGTGTGTGTTTTGGGCTAAGAGTCACCAGGATATTTAAATAACTTGGTAAGTCTGCACAAACATCAGTAATTCTAGTGTAGCCATAAAAATTACACAGTATGGAAATATACAAAAAATGAAAATTGGTACCTCAGACAGCCATAAAACTTTAAACTCGCCATGAATTTGACTTTAGGAGACCAAAGATATCTTTAAAAAACCCATTAATTTGTTGGAATAAACTTTGCTACTAACCACAGGGGAATGTTACAACTCAAAACATACCCCATGATTTTTACTTTAAATGCTGAGTTAGAACAGGTATAACCTTCCCTAAATTACTGAAGAACCACTCACCAAGTGCTACTATACTGGTTTCCTACCATTTCCTTTTTCAACCCCCCCCCCCCT